>Ga0114904_1000469_pt1 | contig 22434 bp, 23 predicted proteins | sample MalvirDeepMed_s6_FD_83498 | JGI IMG/M metagenome (GOLD analysis project Ga0114904, IMG submission 83498) | Marine viral communities from the Global Malaspina Expedition - Malaspina viral metaG DeepMed_s6 | ecosystem: Environmental > Aquatic > Marine > Oceanic | place: Mediterranean Sea... | reverse complement strand
TGCAGATCCCGCGTCTGGACAAGATCGTCCTGAACATCGGCTGCGGTGCCGAGGCCGTGCGCGACTCCAAGAAGGCGAAATCGGCTCAGGAAGACCTGACCAAGATCGCCGGCCAGCTGGCCGTCACCACGAAAGCCAAGAAGTCGATCGCCGGCTTCCGGGTTCGTGAAGACATGCCGCTCGGTGCCAAGGTGACCCTGCGTGGTGACCGGATGTACGATTTCCTTGACCGTCTGGTGAACATCGCGATGCCGCGCATCCGCGACTTCCGCGGCGTGAAGCCGGCGTTCGACGGCCGTGGCAACTTTGCCATGGGCATCAAGGAGCACATCGTGTTCCCCGAGATCGAGTTCGACAAGGTCGACGAGGTCTGGGGCATCGATGTCATCATCACCACCACCGCGGCAACCGACGCGGAAGCCAAGGCGCTGTTGAAGCATTTCAACATGCCCTTCAACGCCTGAGGAGCGAACACATGGCCAAGAAATCCATGATCGAACGCGAAAAGAAGCGCCAGGCGCTGGTGGAAAAGTACGCCGCCAAGCGCGCTGAGCTCAAAGAGATCGCGAACGACGAAAGCAAACCGATGGAAGAGCGCTTCAAGGCCCGCCTGAAGCTGGCGAAGCTGCCGCGCAATTCCTCGCCGACCCGTCTGCACAACCGCTGCCAGCTCACGGGCCGTCCCCACGCATACTACCGCAAGCTCAAGGTCAGCCGTATCGCGCTTCGCGATCTCGGTTCCAATGGCCTGGCGCCCGGTGTCGTGAAATCGAGCTGGTAAGGAGGGTATGAGATGAACGATCCTATCGGCGATATGCTCACCCGTATCCGCAACTCCCAGCTTCGCGGCAAGTCGGTCGTGTCGACCCCCGCATCGAAGCTGCGTGCCTGGGTGCTCGACGTCCTCGCGGACGAAGGCTACATCCGCGGCTACGAGTCCGGGACCGACAAGAACGGCCACCCGACGCTCGAGATCAGCCTCAAGTACTTCGATGGCACCCCGGTCATCCGCGAACTGCAGCGGGTCTCCAAGCCCGGCCGTCGCGTGTACATGGGTGTGAAGGACATTCCCTCGGTCCGTCAGGGCCTGGGTGTGTCGATTGTCAGCACGCCGAAGGGCGTGATGTCGGACGCAAACGCCCGCGCTGCCAATGTCGGCGGCGAGGTGCTCTGCACGGTATTCTAAGGAGGGACGCATGTCTCGTATTGGGAAAAAGCCGGTCGAGCTGCCCTCGGGTGTTTCCGCATCCGTGAGCGGCCAGACCGTTGAAGTGAAGGGCCCGAAAGGCGCTCAGACCTTCACCGCCACCGACGATGTGACCATCGCGGTCGAGGACAACACCATCAGCGTGACGCCGCGCGGCAACTCCAAGCGCGCCCGTCAGCAGTGGGGGATGTCCCGCACCGTGGTCGCCAACATGGTTCACGGCGTTCAGAACACCTTCAAGAAAGAGCTCGAGATCCAGGGCGTGGGTTACCGCGCGCAGGTGCAGGGCGCTGTCCTGAAGCTGAACCTCGGCTACAGCCACGACGTGAACTTCGACATTCCGCAGGGCATCACGGTCACCACGCCGAAGCCGACGGAAATCATCGTCGAGGGCCACGACGCCCAAGAGGTCGGTCAGGTTGCGGCAAACATCCGCGACTGGCGCCGTCCGGAGCCGTACAAAGGCAAGGGTATTCGCTACAAAGGTGAGTACATCTTCGCCAAGGAAGGCAAGAAGAAGTAAGGACGCGGACAATGGCAAACAGCAAACTGCAACTGTTCCAGAAGCGCCGCCTGCGCGTCCGGAACAAGCTTCGCAAGGTCAACGCCGGCCGCGTGCGCCTTTCGGTGCACCGTTCGAACAAGAACATCAGCGTCCAGCTGATCGACGACGTTCGTGGCGTGACCCTGGCTTCGGCCTCGACCATGGAGAAGGATCTCGGTGTGGTCGGCAAAGGCAACGTCGAAGCGGCCCAGAAAGTGGGCGCCCTGATCGCCGAGCGTGCCAAGGCCGCCGGTGTGGAAGAAGCCTATTTCGATCGTGGCGGCTTCCTCTATCACGGTCGCGTCAAGGCTTTGGCCGACGCGGCCCGCGAGGGTGGCCTCAAGCTCTGATCCGTCGCGGCGGGGCAATCCCCCGCCCGGCGATCTCTCTCGGGGCAGCTTCGGTTGCCCCGTTCTTGTAGGCGGAAACGCCTCGATGATCCGGGAGACGCCTTTTGCGCCTCACCTGGATTGCACCAACCCGGTGGCTCCGGTCCGCGAGGATCGCAGCGCGCCGACCCTGAACAGAGGAATGCCTGATGGCAGAACGTGACAATCGCCGGAACAACCGTCGCGACCGCGACGAAACGCCGGAATTCGCCGATCGCCTGGTTGCGATCAACCGTGTGTCCAAGACCGTGAAGGGCGGTAAGCGCTTCGGTTTCGCCGCGCTCGTCGTCGTGGGCGATCAGAAGGGCCGCGTCGGCTTTGGCAAGGGCAAGGCCAAGGAGGTCCCCGAGGCCATCCGCAAGGCCACCGAGCAAGCCAAGCGCAAGATGATCCGCGTGCCGCTGCGCGAAGGCCGCACCCTGCACCACGACATCGAGGGCCGTCACGGCGCGGGCCGCGTGGTGATGCGCACCGCACCGCAAGGTACCGGTATCATCGCCGGTGGTCCGATGCGTGCCGTGTTCGAGATGCTGGGCGTGCACGACGTGGTCGCCAAGTCGACCGGGTCGCAGAACCCCTACAACATGATCCGCGCCACGCTGGCCGGCCTCGAGCGCGAGCAGTCGCCGCGCAACGTGGCCCAGCGTCGCGGCAAGAAAGTGGCCGACATTCTGCCCAAGCGCGACGAAGCGCCGGCGGATTCGACCCAAGTCGCTGAGGAGGCCTGAGATCCATGGCTAAAACCATCGTCGTGAAGCAGATCGGCTCGCCGATCCGCCGCCCGGAAGTCCAGCGCAAGACCCTCATCGGTCTCGGCCTGAACAAGATGCACAAGACCCGCGAACTCGAGGATACCCCCTCGGTGCGCGGCATGATCGCCAAGATCCCGCATCTCGTCGAGGTCGTCGAAGAGCGCGGCTGAAGCGACCCGCTTCGACAGCATTGAGGCACGCCCCGGAGATCGCTCTCCGGGGCGTGTTTCGTTTTGGCCGGACCTCTCCGCCGCGCCCAAGAATTTTAGCTAAAATTCTTGCTCCCTTGGCCGCGGGCAGGAACACGGGTTCGTGTATCGTGCAGCGCCCGGCGGGCCCTAGATCAGCCGTCCAATGGTCTGAAGAGAGGGTCCCCATGTCGATCGTCGAGCCACTGTCATTGCGCCACGGCGCGTTGTCTCTCAGGGGCAGCCGCTACCCGGCGGGGGCGCGTCGCGTGTTGCTCTGTCATGGCTTCAAGTCCAACCGCATGGGGCCGGGCCGGTTCTATGTCGAGCTTGCCCGCGCGCTTCAGGAGGCCGGGCTCACCGTCGAGAGCTGGGATCGTGCGGGGCAGGGGGAAAGCGATGGTGCGCTTTCTGATCTGACGCTCGAAGACGAATTGCAGCAGCTCGAGCTGATGGTCGATGCCTGCGGAGGCAAGGGCGTGCATCTCGTCGGCCATTCACTCGGCGCGATGGAAGCCGCGGTGCTGGCGGGGCGGGTGCCCGGCAAGGTGGCTGGGCTCACGCTGCTGGCACCCGCGGCAGTGGTCCACGACGAGGTCTGCGGCGGCACTGTCCTTGGTCGTCCGGTCTCCGAGATCGAGAGGTCGGGCTATGTGGATCTCGGAGGGCAGATCATCGATCAGACCTTCATCGACAGCGCGAGAGCCTTCGATCCCTATGCCGGGCTGGATGCATTCGACGGGCCGGTGACACTTCATCATTGCCGCGACGACGCCGTGGTGCCGTACCGCTATTCCGAGCGCTACGCCGAGATCTGGCCGCAGGCCCGGCTTCATCTTCATGACAGCGGCGGGCATGGCTTCGAGGAGGCGCCTCTGCGCGCCGGCATCATCTCCGACATCGTCACGCGGCTTGGCTAGGCTATCTGCATGAAAAAAGGCCCGCTCGAAGGCGGGCCTTGTGTCCGAGCGTGCGGCCTTCAGTGGCCGAGGATCTGGCTGAGGAACAGCTTGGTGCGCTCGTGCTGCGGGTTGTTGAAGAATGCCTTGGGCTCGTTCTGCTCGACGATCTGGCCCGCATCCATGAAGATCACCCGGTTCGCCACCGCCTGCGCAAAGCCCATTTCGTGGGTCACGCAGATCATGGTCATGCCTTCCTCGGCGAGGCTCACCATGGTGTCGAGCACCTCCTTGATCATCTCCGGGTCGAGCGCCGAGGTCGGCTCGTCGAACAGCATGATCCGCGGCTTCATGCACAGCGAGCGGGCAATCGCCACGCGCTGCTGCTGACCGCCCGAGAGCTGGCCGGGATACTTGTGCGCCTGCTCGGGGATCTTGACCTTCTCGAGGAAGTGCATCGCCGTGGCCTCGGCCTCCTTCTTCGGGACCTTGCGGACCCAGATCGGGGCGAGGGTGCAGTTCTCGAGGATGGTCAGGTGCGGAAAGAGGTTGAAGTGCTGGAACACCATGCCCACTTCCGAGCGGATCTTGTCGATGTTCTTGAGGTCCGAGCCAAGCTCGGTCCCGTCGACCACGATCTTGCCGGCCTGATGCTCTTCGAGCCGGTTGATGCAGCGGATCATCGTCGACTTGCCCGAGCCGGAGGGCCCGGCGATGACGATGCGCTCGCCGCGATGCACCGTGAGGTCGATGTCGCGCAGCACGTGGAAGCTGCCGTACCATTTGTTCATCTTGGTGATCTGGATCGCCACTTCGTCGGAGACGGTCATGTGGCTGCGGTCGATGGTCTCGGTCGCCTGTTGTTGCATGATCAGGTCTCCTTAGCGGTGCTCACGACGGAGCTTTTTCTCGAGGAAGAGGGAATAGCGGCCCATGCTGAAGCAGAAGATGAAGAAGCACAGCCCGATGAAGACGAAGAGTTCCCAGTAGATGCCGTTCCAGTCGGTGCTGGCACGGATCGCGTTGGACAGGCCGATCGGGTCCAGCAGGCCGATGAAGACCACCAGCGTGGTGTCCTTGAACAGGCCGATGAAGGTGTTCACGATGCCCGGGATCGAGATCTTCAGCGCCTGCGGCAGGATGATCAGCCGCATCGACTTCCAGTAGTCGAGGCCAAGCGCGTCGGCCGCCTCGTACTGGCCCTTGGGAAGCGCCGCGAGACCGCCGCGGACCACCTCGGCGATATAGGCCGAGGAGAACAGCGTCACCATGATGATGACCCGCAGCATGAGGTCGAAATTGGTGCCCGGCGGCAGGAAGTAGTTCAGCAGAAGCGAGGCGGTGAACAGCCAGACGATCAGCGGCACGCCGCGGATCACCTCGATGAAGATCACCGAGCACTTGTTGATGATGAACAGGTCCGATTGCCGTCCCAGCGCCAGCACGATGCCCAGGGGCAGCGACAGCGCGATGCCCGAGACGCCGATGATCATCGCCAGCATGAAGCCGCCCATGTCATTGGAGCGCACGTTGACCAGCTCGAGCGGGATCACCGCGTTGAGCGCGCCCGCGAGCGGGACACAGATGGTGAACCAGTAGAGCAGGGGGATGAGGATCGCCAGCAGCACGCCCGCGAGCGCGCCGAGGGCCGGGGCCGCGAAACGCATCGCCACGGCGCCAAGCGCAAAGCCCGCCGCCACGGCGATCGGGCCCCAGAGCGAGCCGCCCCAGAGCAGCCAGTAGAGCACGAAGGGCGCTGCGGCCGAGAGCCACAGCGCCTTGCGCGGCATCGAGGCAAAGAGCACCGGCGCGATGGCGGCAAGGAACAGCACGAAGGCCAGGACCGCGCGCCAGTAGAGCTCGGGCGGGTAGAAGCCGAAGAGCAGCTGGTTCCAGCGCTCCGAGATCACCGCCCAGCAGGCGACGGAGGCGTCGGCGCCGTAGATCTCGTCGCGGATCTCGCGGCACTGGGCGAGGCTGTCGGCATCCCAGATGCCCATCACCGCCCAGGGCAGCAGGTGGCTCAGCACGGTCCAGATCACGAACAGCGACACCACCGTCAGGATGACGTTGAGCGGGGTCGAGAACATGTTCTCGCGGATCCACTTGTAGGCGCCGGACTGCGACAGCGGCGGCTCCTGCTCCTCGACCATGGTGTCGCGGACAAAGGCGACGGTTTCTGCGTGGGTATCGCTCATCTCAGCGCTCCTTCAGCTTCACGGAGGCGTTGTAGACGTTCATCACGCCCGAGATCAGCAGGCTGAGCACGAGGTAGAACAGCCCGAGCAGCAGCATGCCCTCGAGCTCGCGTCCGGTCTGGTTGATGGTGATGCCGCCAAGCGTGGAGCGGACGTCCATGTAGCCCACGGCGATGGCCAGCGAGCTGTTCTTGGTGAGGTTGAGAAACTGCGAGATCAGCGGCGGGATGATGACCCGCAGCGCCTGCGGCAGGATCACGAGGTTCATCGTGGTGCTGGGGCGAATGCCGAGCGCGTAGGCGGCCTCGGTCTGGCCCTTGCTGACCGCGAGAATGCCGCCGCGCACGATCTCGGCGATGAAGGCGCCGGTGTAGAGCGAGAGCGCCAGCCAAAGCGCGATCAGCGAGTTGCGCAGGTGAATGCCGCCGCCGAAGTTGAAGCCCTGCAGCGAGGGCAGGTCGAGGAACGCGCCCATCAGCAGCATCAGCAGGCCGGTGGGCAGGATCAGGATGCCGAGGATCAGGTACCACGTGGTCGGCCGGTCGCCGGTGGCTTCCTGGGTCTCGGTGGCCCAGCGGCGCAGGCGCTGGATGGCAAAGATCGACGCGCCGAGCACCACCAGCACCGCGAGCCAGTTGAGCGCCCCGTTGGTGAAGAAGGGCGAGGCGAAGTGGATCGCGGGGATATAGACGCCGCGGTTGGTGATCGCCACGGCGTCGAACAGCATCGAGGCGTCTGGCGTGTCGCCGCGGAAGGCGCGCGGGGCCGGGGTGCTCTCGGTCATCAGCGCGAAGATCAGCACGATCCAGAGCAGCAGCGGCACGTTGCGGAAGCCCTCGACATAGACCGCCATCAGGCGCGAGACGAGCCAGTTGTTGGACAGGCGCAGCACGCCTGCGATGACGCCCAGCACGGTGGCGAGGGCACAGCCCAGCACGGCGACGAGCAGCGTGTTCAGGATGCCGACGACGGCCGCCCGGCCATGCGTGGACTGGCTGTCATACTCGATCAGGCGCTGGTTGATGTCATAGCCCGAGGGCTGGGTCAGGAAGCCGAAGTCGAAATCCTTGCCGAGCGTCTGGAGGTTGTGGATGGTGTTCGACACCAGCCACGAGAACAGAAGCATCAGCACGATCATCGCCACGACCTGGATCGTGAGCGAGCGGTAGCGTGTGTCGTAAATAAGCTGCGACAGCCGGAAGCCCTGCCCCGGCGGGTCTGTCATCGTCGTCATTTCGTCTCCCCGGTGGTTCCCGTTCATTTCAAGGCGTCGCACCGGTTTGTCCGGCATCCGGCCTCTCTCCGGGAACTCAGTTTGGTCGTTTCGACCGATCGTCTGATTTGTTTGTCGTCAGTTAAGAAGGGCGCGGGAATGTCTCCCCGCGCCCCGTGTGTTTCCGTCCGATCAGCGGAACGGCGGGCTGTACATCAGGCCGCCTTCGGTCCACTGCGCGTTGAGGCCGCGCGACAGGCCGATCGGGGTGTTCTCGCCGATGGTCTTCTCGAAGATCTCGCCGTAGTTGCCGTTGGCCATGATGGCTTTCTTGGCCCAGTCGGCCTCGAGGCCGATCATCGCGCCAAGCTCACCTTCGGTGCCGAGCAGACGGTTGATTTCCGGGTTGTCGGTCGGTGCCGAGGACAGTTCCTCGATATTGGCCGAGGTGACGCCGTACTCTTCGGCGGCGATCAGCGCGTTGAGGGTCCAGCGCGCGATGTCGCCCCACTCGTTGTCGCCATGGCGGACCAGCGGGCCGAGCGGCTCTTTCGAGATGATTTCCGGCAGGATCACGTGATCGCCCGGGGTCTCGAAGGAGGCGCGGGTCGCCGCGAGGCCGGAGGCGTCGGTGGTGTAGACGTCGCAGGCACCGGCAAGGTACTGCTGCTGCGCCTCGGCGTTGGTCTCGATCGGCACCGGCTCGTAGTTGATGTTGTTGACGCGGAAGAAGTCCGCGAGGTTGAGCTCGGTGGTGGTGCCGGTCTGGATGCAGACGGTGGCGCCATCAAGCTCCTTCGCCGAGGACACGCCCAGCTCCTTGGGGATCATGAAGCCCTGACCGTCGTAATAGTTCACGCCGACGAATTCGAACTTCAGGTCGTTGTCGCGCGAGAAGGTCCAGGTGGTGTTGCGGGCCAGGATGTCGATCTCGCCCGAAGCCAGCGCGGTGAAGCGGGTCTGGCCGGTGGTGGAGACGAACTCGACAGCCATCGGATCGCCGAGGACGGCGGCGGCAACGGCACGGCAGACGGCGACGTCGAAGCCCTGCCAGACACCGTTGGCGTCGGGGGCCGAGAAGCCGGTCAGGCCGGTGGACACGCCGCAGTTCAGATTGCCACGTGCCTTGACGTCGTCGAGCGTCGCGGCGCTTGCCGCGCCTGCGGCAAGACCGGCTACGGTCAGCGCGCCAAGGATTACGGTGTTCTTCATGTTAACCTCTTCCTGTTTTCCAGCCCCTGTCGGGCCGGTTCATTGGCCCCACTCGGGCCGGGATAACCTAGGATGGGTGCTCCCCCCCATTGGTGCTCGCAAGTTTGGGAGGATTCCTTCTGAGAGGTCAAGCCGTTCCGCCTGAGAAATCACCTTTACGTGCCGCCTAATTGAGCAGTCAATCCGGTGGCGCGGCGCGATTAATCACCGCTGCAGAGACGATAAAACCTATGGGCGTGCAGGAAGGCGGCGCGCTTTCGTTCCGCGACGTCGCTTGCCTCTTCGTCAACGCCCCAAAGCTCTTCCTGCCAGCTCTCGTCCAGCCGCGACAGCGCCCAGAGCGTCTCGGGATCGTGCTCGGGGTCGGTGGCCGCAAGGCCCAGCACCAGCGAGCCGGTGAGCGATACGAGGTCGTGGAAGGCCGCAAGCTCGAAGGCATCGAAGGCGTGGGCCTCGCGGGCCAGCGCGGCAAGGGCGTCCGGGTCCTGCGGCGCGTGGATCACCCCGGTGCGGGGCTCGAGCCGGGCGCCGAAGCGCGTGGCGGCCCAGTCGAGCAGCGGATCCCAGCGGTCGGACTGGCGCTGCACCAGCTCGTCGGGCTGGTCGGCCCGGTAGCACAGCAGGTCGCTGTCGCCGTAATCGGCCAGCATCGCCGCGACGGCATCGCGCTGCGGCGTGACCTTCTCGATGGCGCTGTTGGCGGTGCGAGTGAAGGGCATGGTGTTGGGGTCGATCTTCTCGCCCTGCGCCTGCCATTCCTCGGCGATGGCCTCGGCCAGCCCGCGGGTCGGCACCACCAGAGGCGACTTGCCCGGCGTCATCACCCGGCGGCCGTCCAGCGCGATGCCGTGGCCGCCCTCGACCTCAGTGGCGGTTGCGGTCTCGTAGAACCGGCGGGGTGCCCATTCGCTCATGCGGTCTGCTCCCAGATCTGTGTCAGAAGGCCGGGCAGCAGGCGGATGTCGTCGATGACGAGATGCGCGTCGCGCAGCCGCCCGGCGTCGTGGTAGCCCCATGTCACGCCGATCGCGAGAATGCCGGCGGAACGGGCCATGTCCATGTCGTAGCTGGTGTCACCGACCATCACGGCGCGATGGGCCTCGACGCCGGTCTCCGAGAGCGCCGCCTCGATCATCGACGGGTGCGGCTTGGACGGGTGGTCGTCGGCGCATTGCTGGGTGACGAAGAGCCGGCGCATGTCGTGCCCGTCGACCAGCTTGTCGAGCCCGCGGCGCGACTTGCCGGTGGCGATCCCCAGCAGCGTGTCCGGCTCGGCGTGAAGCTGGTCGAGCACCTTGCGCACATGCGGGTAGAGCGGCGAGCTTTCGGGCGTGCCCTTCTCGGTGCGCAGGCCGAGATAGGCGGCCTTGTAGGCCTCGACCATCGCGGCGCGGGCGGTCTTGTCCGCCTTGGGGGCGAGCTTGGCCATCGCCTGCGGCAGCGAGAGGCCGACGATGGAGAGGATCTCCTCGCGCGAGGGCACCGCGAGGCCGGTGGCGCCGAAGGCCGCCTGCATCGAGGCAAGGATATCGGCCTGGCTGTCGACCAGCGTGCCGTCGACATCGAAGATCACGAGGCGCAGCGACATGGCTCAGTGGAGCTCTGCGAAGGGATCGTCGGCGGCGATGTCCTCGGCCCAGCCGAGCGTGTCCCAGGTGTTGGCCATATGCGCAGGCAGCGAGGCGGTCACGGTGACCGGCTTCCGGGTCACCGGGTGCAGGAAGGTCATCGAGCGGGCGTGCAGGTGCAGCTTCTTCGAGATCACCCCGCCCAGCTGGGCGCCCCAGCCATCGCCGAGGTTCTCCTGCCCCGAGCCGCCATACTTGCCGTCGCCGATGATCGGGTGGCCGATCTCGGCCATGTGGGCGCGCAGTTGGTGGGTGCGGCCGGTGATCGGCTCGAGCGCGACCCACGAGGCCCGGCCCGCCACGCGGTAGAGCGTGGCATAGAGCGTGTGGGCGCGTTTCGCGCCGGGGGTACGGTCCATCTCGCGCGGGTGCACGCAGATCATCTTTTCGCCCTCGCCGGACTTGCCGTGGCCCGGCGCCTTCACGAGGCCGAAGCGGATCTCGCCGAGATAGGGCGTCGGCACGCCCGCGACCACGGCCCAGTAGATCTTGCGGGTCTGCTTGTGCCGGATCGCCCCGGTGAGCGCCTGCGCGATCTCGCGGGTGCGGGCCAGCAGCAGCACGCCCGAGGTGTCCTTGTCGAGCCGGTGCACCAGCCGGGGCTTTTCGTCGTAGTCGAAGCGCAGCGCCTCGGCGAGGCCATCGACATGGCGCTCCTGCTTGCTGCCGCCTTGCACCGGCAGGCCCGGCGGCTTGTTGAGCGCGATGATGTGCTCGTCGCGGTAGATCACCGCGTCGCGGATCATCTTGGCATCGGCATCGCTGACCGTGGCCTTGGGCTTGGCCGCCGGGGCCGGGGTCTCGCCGGGCTCGGGCAGGGGCGGGACGCGCACCTGCTGGCCGACCTCGAGCCGGGTCGCGGCCTTGCAGCGGCCGCCGTCGACGCGCAGCTCGCCCTTGCGGCACATCTTCTCGATGCGGCCCTGCTGCAGGTGCGGGAAGTGGCGCTTGAGCCAGCGGTCGAGGCGCTGATCGCCGTCGCCGGGGCCCACGGTGATGGTCTGGACACGGCTCATGCGACGACACTCCGGGTGATAAGCAGGCCGGCGAAGAGCGCGGCGATGGACAGGATCAGCGAGGCGGCGACATAACCGGCGGCCAGAGCCACCTCGCCACGTTCATACAAGGTGACGGCATCGAGCGAGAAGCTCGAAAAGGTGGTGAAACCGCCAAGCACCCCGATGGCGAGGAAGGGGGCGAAACGGGTGGCCGAGAGGTTGGCCAGCGTGACCACCAGAACGCCCATCAGGAAGGAGCCCACGACGTTGACCGTCAGCGTGCCCCACGGGTAGCTGCGCCCCAACAGCGCGGACATGCCGACGCCGGTGAGATAGCGCCCGCTGGCCCCCAGTGCGCCGCCCGCGGCGACCTGTATAAGCGTGTAGAACATGGGCGCGATGTGTCCTGCGGCGGCTCGCTTGTCAAGGTCGGGCCGGTTGGGGCGCGGCCCCCGTCCGCGTGCGCGGACTCCCCCGAGGTATTTGGAAACCAGAGAAGAGTGGGGCGGGGCGCTGGCGTCAGCGCAGCGCCAGGCCCTGCGTGTCGAAAAGATGGGTCTGGCCGGGTTCGAAGATCAGGCCGCAGGGCTGGCCGGGTTTGAGGCCGGTGTCGCCGTGGCTGCGCACGGTCAGCTTGCCGGCCGGGCCGCAATCGACGATCACGTAGGTGTCGGCGCCGAGATATTCCATCACGTCGACGGTGCCGTCGATCTGGCCGCTGCCCGGCGCGGCGAGGGTGATGTGCTCGGGGCGGATGCCGAAATGCCGGGCCTCGGCGGGCAGGGGCGCGTCGAGCGTCAGCCCTTGGGTGTCGGCGGCAAAGACGTTCATCTTGGGCGAGCCGATGAACTGCGCCACGAAGAGGTTGCCGGGCGTCTCGTAGAGCGCGCGCGGGGTGCCGACCTGGCTGACACGGCCGGCTTCCAGCACCACGATGCGGTCGGCGAGCGTCATCGCCTCGACCTGGTCATGGGTGACGTAGATCATCGTGGCGTCGAGCGTCTGGTGCAGCTTGGCGATCTCGTAGCGCATCTCGACGCGCAGGGCGGCGTCGAGGTTCGAGAGCGGCTCGTCGAAGAGGAAGGCGGTGGGATCGCGCACGATCGAGCGGCCGATCGCCACCCGCTGGCGCTGGCCGCCCGACAGGTCCTTGGGCCGGCGGTCGAGCAGCGGCTCGAGCTTCAGCACGCGGGCCGCCTCGTCGACCTTGGCGTCCATCTCGGATTTGGCCACGCCCGCGGACTTGAGCGAGAAGCCCATGTTCTCGCGCACCGACATGTGCGGGTAGAGCGCGTAGCTCTGGAACACCATCGCGAGCCCGCGCCGGGCCGGGGGCTCGGCGGTGGCGTCGCGCCCGCCGATCAGGATCTGCCCGCGCGAGGTCTCTTCCAGCCCGGCGATCATCCGCAGCAGCGTGGACTTGCCGCAGCCCGACGGCCCGACGAAGATGACGAACTCGCCCTCCTCGATGGCGAGGTCCACGCCCTTGATGACCTGCGCCTCGCCGTACCATTTCTCGACGCTTTTCAGCTCGATGCTTGCCATGTCTGTCGTCCTTACCGTCCGGCCCAGGCCAGCCACACCGCGGCGGTCCAGGTGAAGTTGTCGCCGCCGCAGGGGGCGGCATCCAGCGGGTCGAAATACTCGCGGAAGCCCGCGCGCTCGATCAGCGCGGCGGTCTCCTCGCGCAGCCGCGCCTCGTCCCAGTCGTGCCCGGCGCTCAGGAGCCCGAGCCCGATCAGCGCGTTCATCTGCGGCCAGACCGGCCCGCGCCAGTAGCGCTTGCGCTCGAAGCTTGGCGCCTCCGGGTCCGACGAGGGCAGGCCGTAGGTCACCGCGTCCCACATGCGGGCGAGATGCGCCTCCATCTCGGGCCTCTCGCAGCGGGCCAGCCAGCACAGCAGCGCGCCCGAGCCGATCACCCCGGCCCATGCGCCGCTGCGCAGGTCGCGCGCGTCATAGCTCTGAAGCTCCGGGTTCCACAGCGTCTGCACGCCCGCGCGCAGCTCTGCCGCCCAGCCCGCGATCTCGGAGACATCCTCTCCCAGCGCCCGCCCGAGGGCCGCGAGGTCGTCATGGGCGCGGATGAGGAGGAAGGTGATGCCGGGGTCGGCCATCAGGAAGGGGCAGCGCTCGACGATGGTCTGCTGGTCCCAGCCGCACTCCCTGCCGAAGCGGACGAGCGCGAGGTAGCGGTCGTATTCGAGCTTGGTCGGGCGCTGCTCTCCGTCGACCTCTGCCGCGTCGCGGCGGGCGTAGTCGCCGGCGCCGGAGCCGTCGACATTGGCGAGGCCGACGTCCCAGTCGGGGCAGTTGTCGCGCCCCGATTCCCACGGGTGGCACACCGCCACCGCGCCGCTGGCGCAGCGGGTCTGCATCCACCAGCGATGCCAGTCCAGAAGCTTCGGGTAGAGCGCGCGAAGCCGCTCGGTGCCGGCCTCCGGGTCGGCCTCCCAGACCGCGCGCATCAGCGTCGCGGCGACGGGGGGCTGGCTGATGCCCGAGGTCGGCACGTCGCCGCCCGCGCCCCAGACCTCGGGGCCGGGGAAGTAGCCGGGCGCCGCGTCGTGGAACACCATGTGCGGCACCATGCCGTCCGCCCATTGCGCCGCCAGCAGCGTCTCGAACTCGCGCCACGCGCGGTCGATGTCGAAGCTGGCAAAGCCGAGGGCGGCAAAGGCGCTGTCCCAGTTCCACTGGAACGGGTAGAGCATGTCGGTGGGCACGGTATAGCCGCCCCGGTCGTTGCCGCGCAGGATGGCGCGCGCCTGATCGTCCAGCATCGTCATCCTTTCACCGAGCCCGCGGTGAGGCCCTTGGTCATGAAGCGCTCGAGCCCGAGGAACAGCACCATGATCGGCACCGTGGCGATCACCGAGCCCGCCATCAGGTGCTGGCGCGGCACCTCGGAGGAGTTCAGCGAGGCGATGCCGCGGGTCAGGGTGTATTTCGAGGGATCGTCGAGCAGCATGAAGGCGAGCAGGAACTCGTTCCACGCGATCATGAAGACGTAGAGCGAGACACTGGCCAGCGCCGGAAGCGACAGCGGCAGGGTGATCTGCCAGATCACCTTGAGCCGGCTCAGCCCGTCCATCAGCCCGGCCTCCTCGATCTCGGCAGGCAGGCCGCGGAAATAGCCCTGCAGCATGTAGAGCGCGACGGGGATGGTGGTCACCGGGTAGATCAGGACGATGCCGAAGATGGTGTTGCGCAGGCCGGTCATGGAAAACGCGATGTAGATCGGCAGCGCCAGCACGATCATCGGCACCATGTAGATCAGCAGGATCGAGCGCGAGAACAGCGCCTGCCCGCGAAAGCGCAGCCGCGCCACGGCGTAGGCGCCGGGGATGGCGAAGGCCAGGGTGATCAGCACGGTGAGCACCGAGACGTAGAAGCTGGTCCACAGGTAGCGGCCGAAGCTGTACTCGGTCATCAGCTCGGAATAGCTGCGGAAGAGCTCGGCCCCCTGGCTCAGGTCGATGGTGAAATCGAGCGGATTGGCCATCAGCTCGGACTGGTTCTTCAGGCTGGTCATCACCATGACGTAGAACGGGATCAGCACGATCGCGGTGAAGAAGATGTAGCCGAAGCCGGTCAGGAAGCGGATCACCGCCTCCTCGAACTCGTGCCGGGTGAGGGTGCCGGGGCGCAGCTCCTCGAGGATCAGCCACAGCCCCAGCCCGGTGAAGCCCAGCGTGGCCACCCGCCCGGTCCAGGCCGCCAGCGGCGCGCTGCCCTCGCCGATCTCGAGCGCACCGATCGCCACCGCGCTCAGCGCCAGCAGGACCAGCGCCACCGCCAGCGGGATCAGCACCCGCTGCCGCCCGCCGAACCGCAGGCAGGCCAGCCCAAGCGCCACGCCGGCCAGCAGCCCGCCCCACAGCGTCGGCCGGAAGGCATCGCCGGTGAACAGGCTCATGGCCACCGCCACCGTCGTCGCCACGACAAGCGACCACAGCGCCCCGAGGATCGGCCCGGTCAGGAGCCCATGCCGCAGCAGCCTCATGCCGCACCCCCGATCTTCTCTGGTTCAAAAATACCTCGGGGTGAATGCCGCCCCCCGGGCGGCAGAGGGGCAGCGCCCCTCCACTCCCTCGCCACATGCGCCACGCTCACAACCCTTCCTCCCGGCTCATCACCCGGAAGAAGAACACCGAGAACAGCAGCAGGCAGCAGAAGATCACCACCGCCACTGCCGCACCGGCGCCGATATTCGACAGCGCGAAGGCCTGCTCGTAGACGTTCACCGTCAGCACCCGCGTGCCCGCGTTGCCGCCGGTGAGCAGGAAGATGTCGTCGAACTTGTTGAAGGTCCAGATGAAGCGCAGCAGGAACAGCACCGACAGGATGCCCAGGAGCTGCGGCAGCGACAGGTACCAGAACTTCTGGAACGGCGAGGCGCCGTCCATGTCGGCGGCCTCGTACATGTCGTGGTCGGTCGACTGCATCCTTGCGAGGATGAACAGGAAGCTGAGCGGGAAATAGCGCCAGATCTCGAACAGGGTCACCATGATCAGCGCCAGTGGCCGCTCGCCGAAGAAGTTGATCGCCTGCGAGGTCACGCCCATCTGCAGCAGCAGCGCGTTGGCCGAGCCCGAGAACGGGTCGAAGAGCAGGATCCACGCAAAGGCCACGGCGATCACCGGGGCGACGTAGGGAAACAGGTAGAGCCCGCGCAGGATGCCCTGTCCCTTGAAGGACTTGTTGAGCAGCAGGGCGGCAAACAGCCCCATGATCAGCGCGCCCAGCGTGCCGAAGACGGTGTAGAACAGCGTCACCCCCAGCACCGACCAGAACTCGTCGCCGTCGAAGACGCGGACGAAGTTCTCGGCGGTGAAATCGAAGCTGGTCAGCACGTTGGTGGCGCGGCCGGTCATCGCGGGCGGGCTGTCGGTGGCCGGCGGGCCGGCGAGATAGGTCTCGGTCGCGGTGACGGGAATGCGCAGCGTCACCCGCTGGCCGCCCTCCCAGTCGCCGAAATCGCAGCTCAGCCGTCCGTCGGCGATGGCGCAGGCGGGATCAAGCTCGCCCGCCTCCAGCCCCTCGGGCCAGGCATCGCTCAGCGTGACGCCGCGGATCGGCTGATCCTGCGAGGAATTGCGCAGCCGGTAGCGCAGCGTGGCCGCGTCGCCCGGCGCCTCGAGATCGCCGCGGATGTCCTCGCGCACGATGGGCGTCGGCGGGCGCAGGTCGGCCAGCGTCACCGGCTTGAAGCTGATCCAGAACACCGCCAGCAGCGGCAGGATCACCACCAGCGACACCGCCGCCAGCGTCGGGAACAGCAGGCCCCAGGCCAGCCGCGCCTCGCGCTTTGCCAGCGGGCCGGTGCCGGTGGGAGGGGTGGCGTCGGTCATCTTCGCCCTCGTTCTGCGGATACCAAGCCCGTCCCGACGCGGCGCCGGGACGGGCAGGGGCCTGGGTTACTCGATCGCACCCAGCTCGCTGTTGAGCTGCTCGACCGCCGCGCCCGCGTCGATCTCGCCGTCGATATATTCGCGCACCACGCGGTTCATCGCCTGGCTGCTGATCATCTTCGAGGCCAGCGCCAGCTGCCCGTCATCGGCGCCCCAGCGCTGGGCCACGTCGAGACCGGCGACGATCTCGTCGATCATCTCCTGCGGGTAGAGCTCGCTCAGCGGCGCCTTGCGATCGACGCCCACCGGCAGCTCGGACCAGGCGTTGACGAAGGCCTCGGCGTCATCACCGTCGCCGCGGCGGATCGGGAACTTGCCCTCGGGCGCGATCGAGAGCGTGTCGACATAGCCTTCGCCCATCGAGTAGGTCACGAACTCGATCGCGGCGTCGGTCTGCGCGTCGCCGGTGATGCCGAACATGTTGATCGACGCCCAGGCCGCGCCATCGGGGTTCGACGGGCCGGCGAAGTTGGTCACGATGCCGGTCTTCGAGGCGAGCTCGGACGAGGTCGGGTCGTCGGTGATGGTGGGCGGCGCGCTGTCGCGCAGGCCGGCCAGCTCATCGAGGATGAAGGGCGACCAGATGATCATCGCCGCGTTGCCCGAGAAGTAGAGCGTGCGCGACTGGTCCCAGTAGAGATCGCCCGGCGGCGAGGCCTCGGCGATGGCCTTGTAGAACTCCAGCACCTCGGTGGTCGCGGCCTCGTCGAGCGGGGTGAAGCCGTCGGCCCCCACCGGCGAGACGCCGTTGGCGAGGAAGACATGCTCGAGCACCTGGCTCATGAACGACTCGTCCACCTTGGTGGCGGCGACGAAGCCGTACATCTCGGGCGGATTGTGCAGCGCCTCCAGCGCGCTCTCGACCGCGGCATAGGAGGTCGGCGGCTCGAGGCCCGCCTCTTCGAACAGGTCGGCGCGGTAGACGATCATCTGGGTCCAGCCGTCCGCGGGCACCGAGGCCCAGCTGCCCTCGTCGAAGCGCGCCATCTCGAGCGCGCCCGAGGCGAAGGTGTCGGGCCCGAGTTCGTCGATCACGTCGGTGGCGGCATCGGGATCGAGGATGCCCGCCTCGGCCCAGGGCAGGGCCAGCGCCAGCGGGTGATAGATCACGTCCGGCAGATCGCCCGCGGCATAGGCCGCGGTGGCGCGGGTGCCAAGCTCGCTCTCGGTCACCGGGATCACCTCGACGGTGTGGCCCGACGCCTCGCCGAATTCCTGCGCCATGCTCTCCTGCCGCGCGAGCCGCTCGGGCTGCTCCTCGGTGGTCCAGAAGCGGATGGTCTCCGCCCCGGCGGCGCCGGCGCTCAGCGCCAGGGCCATCGCGACGCTGCCGAGCAGCGGTTTGCGCATGGATGTCATGGGGTCCTCCTGTGAATTGGCCAGATAATCGCTACAGCAACGGGCGCGCTGCCCGGTGACGGGCCGCGGCGCAAAGTCAAATCTCGCGTGGGGAGCGGGCCGCGTGCCGCGCAGGTCTGCGCGGGCGTTGGTCCGCCGGTTTTCCTGTTTGCCCATGGCGACATAGAAACAACTCCCCCGTGTGGGAGAGTTGTCCCTCAAAGCGATTTGGGCAAGGGAAAAATGCGCCGCGACGCAGCAAGTTAGCGATAAACCGTCAGATCGACACTTTGGCCAGCAGCGCCTCTCGGTCGATCTCGCCCGCTCTACCGGAAAGCGCCACTTCCCCCCGGGTCACGGCGACGAAATTGTCGGCCAGTCCCCACATGAAATCGAAGTACTGCTCGACGAGGATGATCGCCATGTCGCCCTGATCGCGCAGCTGCGCGATCACCCGTCCGATCTGCTGGATGATGTTGGGCTGGATGCCCTCGGTCGGCTCGTCGAGCAGCAGCACCCGCGGCCGCGAGATCAGCGCCCGCGCAATGGCGAGCTGCTGTTGCTGGCCGCCCGACAGGTCGCCGCCACGGCGGTGCAGGAAGTCCTTGAGGATCGGGAACAGCTCGAAGATGTGCTCCGGCACCCTGTGCTCCGAGCGCGGCAGGCAGGCGAAGCCGGTCTCGAGGTTCTCCTGCACGGTCAGCAGGGGAAACACTTCTCGGCCCTGCGGCACATAGGCGATGCCGGCGCGACCGGCCTGGAAGGCGCTGAGGTGGTTCAGCGGCGTGCCGTCGAGCGTGATGGTGCCGCCCGAATAGGGATGCCGGCCGGCGATGGCCTTCAGCAGCGAGGTTTTGCCCACGCCGTTGGTCCCGGTCACGGCGGTGACCTCGCCCGGCGCGGCGGTGAGCGAGATCCCGTGCAGGATCTGGCTTTGCCCGTATTTCAGGGTCAGGTTCTCGACGCTCAGCATGGCGTTCTCCTCTCAGCGACCGAGATAGACTTCGATGACCTGCGGGTTCGAGGTCACGTGATCGAGCGAGCCCTCGGCCAGCACCGAGCCCTCGCAGAGCACCGTCACCCGGCAATCGAGCCGGCGGATGAACTCCATGTCGTGCTCGACCACCACCACCGCGTGCTTCTCGGCGGCGCGCTTGAGCAGGTCGGTGGTGTGTTCGCGCTCCGCCGGGGTCATCCCGGCGGCGGGCTCGTCCACCAGCAGCAGGCGCGGGTCCTGTGCCAAGAGCATCCCGATCTCGAGCCATTGCTTCTGGCCATGGCTGAGCTCGCCGGCGACACGGGGCAGGGCGTCGGTCAGGCCGATGATCTCGGCCAGCTCATCGATGCGTTCGGCTCCGCGCTTCGTCTTGCGGTAGAGCAGGACGTCGAACGGCCCGCGCTTGTTCTTCAGCGCCATGGCGAGGTTCTCGCGCACGCTCTGCGCCTCGAACACGGTGGGCTTCTGGAACTTGCGCCCGACGCCGGCCATGGCGATCTGGCTTTCCGACATCTTCAACAGCGAGATCGACTTCTCGCCATAGATCACCGTGCCCTCGTCGGGGCGGGTCTTGCCGGTGATGATGTCCATGAAGGTGGTCTTGCCGGCACCGTTGGGGCCGATGATGGCGCGCAGCTCGGGCTCACCGATGCGGAAGCTCAGGTTGTTGATCGCCTTGAAGCCGTCGAAGCTCACCGACACGCCGGACATTTCGAGAAGTGTCTTCATTTCTCTTCCTCTCCTTCCGCGGTGCGGCGGGCGCCCGTGTCGGGTCCGAAATCGCCCACCCGCTCAGGGACAGGGTGGCGCGTGGAGATCAGGTCGAAGAGCCCGCCGATGCCCTTGGGGGCCAGCAGAGTGACCGCGACGAAGCTCACGCCGAGCAGCACCAGCCACCAGTCGGTCCACTGGATGGTGTAGAAGCCAAGCGGCACCGCGGGCACCGCGCCGGAGGTGAACCAGCTCGACAGCAGCGACACGAAGGCCGCGCCGAGGGCGGCGCCGTAAAGCCTGCCGCGGCCGCCGATGGCAACCCAGACCGCGAGGTAGATCGAGGCGATGGGCGCGATCTCGTTGGGGTTGATGATGCCGGCCTGCGGGTAGTAGAGCGCGCCGGCGATGCCCGCGACGATGCCGGTCAGGGTGAAGACGAAGAGCTTGTAGCCCTCGACATGGTAGCCGAGAAAGCGCACCCGGCTCTCGTTGTCGCGGATGCCGCGGATCACCGAGCCGAACTTGCCCGAGGTGACCCAGGCAAAGAGCACGTAGCCCAGCCCCAGCGCCACCGCCGAGGCCCAGAAGAAGGCGATCGACAGCGTCGCCTGCGGCACGTCATCGAGCCCGGGCAGGTTCTGCAGACCCGAAAGGCCGTTGTTGCCGCGCAGCCCGCTCTCGTTCTGGAAGAGGTAGAGCGACAGCGCCAGCGTCATCGCCTGGGTCAGGATCGACAGGTAGACGCCGGTGACCCGGCTGCGGAAGGCCAGCCAGCCGAAGACCAGCGCCAGCAGCCCCGGCACCAGCACGACCATGGCGATCTGCAGCCAGAAGCTGTGGGCAAAGATCCAGATGGCGGGAAACTCGGAGCTGCCCACCACCCCGAAGATCTGCGTGCCGATGGCGTCATGGATCTCCTGCGGGGTCGGCGGGATCGCGGCGGCAAGCAGGCTTTCGGTGACGATGATCTCGGTGCGGGCATACATCAGCCACATGCCGATCATGTAGCCACCAAGGCCGAAAAACGCCATGTGCCCGAGGCTGAGGATGCCGGTATAGCCCCACACCACGTCCATCGCCACGGCGACCAGCATCAGGCAGAGCGTCTTGCCCAGCGTCTTGACGAAACTGGTGGAGATCATGCCGTTGCCGGCGGCTTCGGACAGCACGGTGATCACCAGCGCGAAGATCCCCAGCGCCAGCAGGAACCAGAACACCGAGCGGTTCTGCGTCAGGAAGGTACGGGTCATGCGGGGGCCCTTTCGCTGGTCGGGGAGGGGGCGCTGCCCCCTTCGCGCGCCGGGGCGCGCTCACCCCCGGGATATTTATGGCCAGAAGAAATCACGGGCGCGGCCTGCAGCTTCTTCTGGCTGCAAATATCCCCGCCGGAGGCAGGCCGGAGATCGCGGCCGGGGGCTGTGCTTTGGATCGATGCGGTCATGCTCAGTCCCCCGCCGCGCGGCCCTTGAGGGCGACGATGCCCTTGGGGCGGAACTGGATGAACAGGATGATGAACAGGATCATGTAGGTCTGCGCCGCCAGCGTGTTGGACGGGTTGAAGAACTCGATCCCCTTCTGCAGCCCGCCGATCAGGGTGGCGCCGGCGAGCGTGCCCCAGACATTGCCGACCCCGCCCACGACCACGGTCATGAAGCTCTGCACGATGTAGTTGGCACCCATCTCGGAGGTGACCTGCGCGTAGAGGCCGATGGCGATGCCTGCGATGCCGGCGATGCCCGAGCCGAGGCCAAAGGTCAGCATGTTGATCTTGTCGGGGTTGATGCCCATCGAGGCCGCCATGCCGGGGTTCTGGGTCACCGCGCGCACCTCGAGCCCGAGCCGGGTCTTGTTGAGCACCAGCAGGATCAGCCCGAGGAAGATCAGCGCGAGCAGGAAGATGGCGATGCGGATATTGGCGATGCCCACAACGTCATTGAGCACCCAGGCCCCGTCGAGCCAGGACGGCGAGGTCAGCGGCCGTGCCTGGGTGCCGAAGATGTTCTTGGCGAGCTGCTGCAGGGCGATGGAGATGCCGAAGGTGGCCAGCAGGGTCTCGAGCGGGCGGTGGTAGAGCCAGCGGATCACCAGCCGCTCCATCGCCACGCCGGCGGCGAAGGTCACCGCGAAGGCCAGCGGCAGCGCCACGATCAGGCTCACGGTGTAGTCGGGGATGATCTGCTGCACAACGTAGCCGGTATAGGCGCCCATCATGATGAACTCGCCATGCGCCATGTTGATCACGCCCATCACCCCGAAGGTGATGGCAAGGCCGATGGCGGCGAGGAAGTAGATCGAGGCCAGAGACAGCGCGTCGAGCCCGAGATCCAGCGCCTGGTTCATCGCGACGCGGGTCTCGACCTCGTCGAGCGCGGCGCGGGCGGCATCGGTGATTGCCGGATCGTCCTCGGTATATTCCTCGTAGAACACGTGCGCGGCGAGGGCCGCGTCGATGTCGTTGTCGGTGACCAGCGGCGGCACGGTGCCGGCCTCGGCCAGCGCGGCATAGGCGCGGGCGCGGCCATCCTCGGAGGCGAGCTGGCCGATCGGCACGCCGCCGACGCTGCCGCCGTCGATATTGTCGCTCAGCGCCGCCTTGATCTGGGTGGGCGACTGCTGCGCAGGGGCGAGATCGGCCTCGACCAGCCGCGCATAGGCCTCTGCCTCGGACAGATCTTCGCCGGGGATCAGGGTGCGGGCGATGTTGATGCCTTCGGGCAGGGTATCGGCCACGCCGCTGCGGGTG
>Ga0114904_1000467_pt1 | contig 22473 bp, 21 predicted proteins | sample MalvirDeepMed_s6_FD_83498 | JGI IMG/M metagenome (GOLD analysis project Ga0114904, IMG submission 83498) | Marine viral communities from the Global Malaspina Expedition - Malaspina viral metaG DeepMed_s6 | ecosystem: Environmental > Aquatic > Marine > Oceanic | place: Mediterranean Sea... | reverse complement strand
GCGCAACACGACCGCCGCGAAGCGCACGACGACGGCAGCCAAGAAGACGGCCACCACCGCCACGAAAGCCGCGACCGCCGCTGCGGCCCCGGCATCCGCTCCGATGAAGAAGGCCGCCGAGAACAGCCCCGCCGCCGCGTCGGCCTCCAAGCCCGCGACATCCGAGGCGCCCAAGGCATCGCCAAGCTCGGACGACACCAAGAGCTGATCCGCTCCCGGATCGCCAGACCTCGAAACGCGGCCTTCCGGGCCGCGTTTTTTTTGTGCCCTGCCCCTTCGCGTCCGCCAAACGAAAAGCGCGGCCCCGAGGGGCCGCGCCGATCCGGTCACGCGTGCCGAAGCGCTTAGTTGACGATGGTCGCCTCGGTGGCGGCGCGCAGCTCGTCCTCGGTCACGCCATCGGCGAGCTCGACGATCTTGAGACCGCCCTCGACCACGTCGAGCACACCGAAATTGGTGATGATGCGATCGACCACGCCGGTGCCCGTGAGCGGCAGGGTGCATTCCTTCAGCAGCTTGCTCTCGCCGTGCTTGTTGGTGTGGTCCATCACCACGATGACGCGGCGGACACCGGCCACGAGGTCCATCGCGCCGCCCATGCCCTTGACCAGCTTGCCCGGGATCATCCAGTTCGCCAGATCGCCGTTCTCGGCCACTTCCATGGCACCAAGGATCGCCGCTGCGATCTTGCCGCCGCGGATCATGCCGAAGCTCATGGCGCTGTCGAAATAGGCGGTCTTGGGCAGCTCGGTGATGGTCTGCTTGCCGGCGTTGATCAGGTCGGGATCCTCTTCGCCCTCATAGGGGAAGGGGCCCATGCCGAGCATGCCGTTCTCGGACTGCAGCGTGATCTCCTTGTCGCCCACGTAGTTGGCCACGAGGGTCGGGATGCCGATCCCGAGATTCACATACATGCCGTCTTCGAGTTCCTCTGCCGCGCGTGCGGCCATCTGATTGCGATCCCAGGGCATTATGCGTCCTCCCGGCTGCGCGTGGTGACTTTCTCGATGCGCTTCTCGTGCTCGCCCTTGATGATGCGGTGCACGAAGATGCCCGGAAGGTGGATGTGATCCGGGTCGAGCTCGCCCGGCTCGACGATCTCCTCGACCTCCATCACGCAGACCTTGCCGCACATTGCCGCCGGCGGGTTGAAGTTGCGCGCCGTCTTGCGGAACACGCAGTTGCCCGAGGTGTCGGCCTTCCACGCCTTGACGATCGACACATCGGCAAAGATGCCTTCCTCGAGGATGTAGTCCTCGCCGCCGAACTGCTTCACTTCCTTGCCCTCGGCGATCTGGGTGCCGACGCCGGTCTTGGTGTAGAAGCCCGGGATGCCGCAGCCACCGGCGCGCATGCGCTCGGCCAGCGTGCCCTGTGGGTTGAATTCGAGCTCAAGCTCGCCCGAGAGGTACTGGCGCATGAACTCGGCGTTCTCGCCCACGTAGGACGACATCATTTTCTTGATCTGCTTGGTATCGAGGAGCTTGCCGAGGCCGAAACCGTCAATGCCGCAATTGTTCGACGCGATGGTCAGATCCTTGACGCCGCTCTCGACGATGGCGTCGATCAGAAGCTCGGGAATGCCGCACAGGCCAAAGCCCCCGGCCGCGATCAGCATGTCATCTCGCAGCAGGCCGTCGAGGGCCTCCGCCGCGGAGCCATAGACTTTCTTCATGGATTTCTCCCCTCCTGAAGCTGTTCGCACCGGTTTTGCCGCGCTGCAGAGGAAGTGTCAACGAAGGCGGCCCCGGATGAAACCGCCTTCAGCGCTAACACGAAACGGACAGGGCTCAGATCACCCTGACCTGGGTCCCGATCGGGCAAAGCTCGAAAAGTTCGGCGATCTTCTCGTTGTAGAGGCCGATGCAGCCATCCGAGGAGCGCCGCCCGATCTTGCGGGTGTCGTGGGTGCCGTGAATGATATACGCGGGCCAGCTCAGGTACATCGCGTGCGTTCCCAAGGGGTTGTCCGGCCCCGGCGGGATCGGCTCCCAGTCGGGGAAGCGCTCGAGCTGCGAGGCGGTCGGCGTCCAGCTCGGGCCTACCTTCTTGCGCACGATCTCGGTATAGCCGCGCTTGGTCAGCTCGTCGGTCTTGGGCACCGAGGTCGGGTAGACGCGGTAATCGCTGCCCTCGGCGTTCCAGTAATGCAGCGCGCGCGAGGTGGTGTCGGCCACGATGCTCGAGACGCCCAGCGTCTCGAAATGGTCGCGCCAGTCCTGCATGACAAAACTGGAGATGTTGTTGCGGATGACCGCCTGCGCGCGCGCCTGTGCTGGCACCAGCGGCAGCACCAGTGCGGCACCGGCGGCGCCGAGCAATGCGCGGCGAGTGAGGGTCGTGTCGGTCATGACATGGCTTTCGCTAGATGTGTCGGAGCTGCCCCGACTCTGGGTCAGGGGCAGACCTATTTCCAATCACATATACTTGCGGGCCCGGCACGGAACCACGCGACGGCGCACGACAGGCCGGTTTCCGCCCACCGTGCACCGTCCGTCGCGATCAATCCTCGGACTTCTTGGCCGCAGTCGTCTTCGCAGTGGTCTTCTTGGCCGCCGGTTTCTTCGCGGGCGCCTTCTTGGCGGTGGTCTTCTTCGCCGCGGTCTTCTTCGGCGCCGCCTTCTTCTTGCCGCCCTTCTTGGCGGCCTTCTCGGCGATCAGCTCCAGCGCCTGCTCGAGCGTGGCATCGCCCGGCTCGGTCTCTTTCGGCAGGGTGGCGTTGATCTTCTCCCACTTCACGTAGGGGCCATAGCGGCCCTCGTAGACGGCGATCTTGCCGCCGTCGGGGTGCTCGCCCAGCTCCTTGAGAACCTTGGCGGCCCCGCCCCGGCCACGGCCCGGGTTGGCCCGCTTCTCGGCCAGAAGCTCCACCGCGTGGTTCATGCCGACCTCGAAAACCTCTTGGAATTCCTTGAGGTTGACATAGACCGGCTTCTCCTCGTCGGGGGCCTGGTGCATGATGTAGGGGCCAAAGCGCCCGAGGTTCGACTTGATCACCCCGCCATCGGGATGCATGCCGATCTCACGCGGGAGCGTCAGCAGCGTCAGCGCCTTTTCCAGCGTCATGTCATCGGGCGCCCAGCCGGGCAGGAAATTGCCGCGCGCCTTGGGCAGCGAGGCCCGCGGCGGCTTCTTGTTCTCGGGCGTCGGCTCGCCGCGCTGGACATAAGGCCCGAAGCGGCCGGCCTTGAGCCAGATCTCGTCCTCGCCATCGAGGCCCAGCATCTTTTCCTCGCCCTCGGCCCCCTCGCCCGCAATCGGGCGGGTGTAGGTGCATTCGGGGTAGTTGCCGCAGCCGACGAATCCGCCGGTGCGCGAGGTCTTGAGATGCAGACGCCCCTGCCCGCATTTCGGGCAGATGCGCGGATCGGAGCCGTCCTCGCGCGGCGGGTAGAGCTGCGGCGCCAGCGCCTCGTCGAGCACGTCGAGCACCTCGGAGATGCGCAGCTCGGAGGTCTCCGAGATCGCCGCCGAGAAATCGCGCCAGAACTTGCCCAGCAGCGCCTTGTAATCCATCTCTCCGGCCGAGACCTCGTCAAGCTCGTTCTCGAGCTCGGCGGTGAACTCGTAGCCAACATAGGTGCGGAAGAAGTTCAGCAGGAAGATCGTGACGATCCGTCCCTTGTCCTCAGGGATCAGGCGGTTCTGCTCCTTGCGGACATACTCGCGGTCCTGGATCGTGCCGATGACGCTGGCATAGGTCGAGGGCCGGCCGATGCCGAGCTCTTCCATCTTCTTGACCAGCGTCGCCTCGGTGTAGCGTGGCGGCGGCTGGGTGAAGCTCTGGGTGCCGAGCACCGCGTCATTGCCCGAGATCATCGCCGCGGGACCCGCCGCCGGGTCGGCCTTCTCGGAGGCCTTGGCATACTGGTCGCGCAGGCCAGCCTTGGCAAAATTGGCGGCCTCGCCCTGCATGATCTGCGGCAGGCGCTTGTCGTCATCGTCGGCAACGTCGTCGCGGCCCTCTTCGTAGACCCGCAGGAAGCCGTCGAACAGCACCACCTGGCCGGTGGCGCGCAGGCCGACCTGCCCGTCGGGGCTGGCGATCTCGACGGTGGTGCGTTCGAGCCGGGCGGCCTCCATCTGGCAGGCCAGCGTGCGCTTCCAGATCAGGTCGTAGAGCTTGCGCTGGTCATCCTCGCGCAGCTTCAGGCTGGCGGCATCCTTGGTCATGTCCGTGGGGCGGATGCACTCGTGCGCTTCCTGCGCGTTCTTGGCCTTGTTCTTGTAGATCCGCGGGCTGCCCGGCACGTAATCCTTGCCGAAGCGGTCGGCGATGGCATCGCGGCAGGCCGCCGTCGCCTCGGGCGCCATGTCGATGCCGTCGGTCCGCATGTAGGTGATGTGGCCGGCCTCGTAGAGCCGCTGCGCCGCGCTCATGCAGGCCCGTGCACCCATGCCGAACTTGCGGCTGGCCTCCTGCTGCAGCGTCGAGGTCATGAACGGCGCTGAGGGGTTGCGCGAGCTGGGCTTGGCCTCGACGCTGGCGATCTCGAGCTTGCGCGACGCCACCGCCTGCACCGCCATCTCGGCCTGGGTGGCGTTCTCGATGTCGAACCGGTCGAGCTTCTTGCCGGCCAGCGTGGTCAGGCGCGCCTCGTAGTCCTGCCCGCGCGGGGTGCTGAGCAGCGCCTTGACCTGCCAGTATTCGCGCGGCTTGAACGCCTCGATCTCCATCTCGCGCTCAACGATGAGGCGCAGGCAGACCGATTGCACCCGGCCCGCCGAACGCGCGCCCGGCAGCTTGCGCCAGAGCACCGGCGACAGGTTGAAGCCCACGAGGTAGTCGAGCGCGCGGCGGGCCAGGTAGGCCTCGACCAGCGGCGCATCGATTTCGCGCGGGTTCTGCATCGCCTCGGTGACCGCGGCCTTGGTGATGGCGTTGAAGGTGACCCGGCGGACATCGGTGTCCTTCTTGATCGAGCGGCGCTTGGTCAGCGCTTCCTTCAGGTGCCACGAGATCGCCTCGCCCTCGCGATCGGGGTCGGTTGCGAGGATCAGGGCGTTGTCGGACTTCAGCGCCTCGGCGATCGCGGCGACGTGCTTGCGGGAGTCGTTTCCGATCTCCCACTTCATCGAGAAATCTTCCTCCGGGTCGACGGATCCGTCCTTCGGAGGCAGGTCGCGCACGTGGCCATAGGAGGCGAGAACGGTGTAGTCGGACCCCAGATACTTGTTGATTGTCTTGGCCTTGGCCGGGGATTCGACGACGACAACGGGCATGAAATGACCACCTTTCCTGGAAATACGTCCACAGGCTGAGCGCGGAGGGCGTATGGCGGCGGAAGATGTGGGGTGCAAGGGGGAAATGTCAATGCGGGGCCAGATGACGCGGCCTTGAGGTGCCGCTGTGGCCGCCCGAAGCGACGTTCAGACGAGCGAAAGCAACCCTCCGGGCTGGCGCCGGATGCGGCCATCGATCTCGAGATCGGTGAGCACCGGGGCGACGGCATCGGATGGCGCGGCAAGATCGCGGATCAGCTGATCCTCGGCCAGCGGCGCGGGGCCGAGCCGATCGAGGATCTGCCGGTGCAGCTGTGCGGTCTCGGCCAGCGAGCGGGTCTCGGGCGGGGGCGCGGGGATCGCGGGCGAGCGGTCGGTGCCAGACGTCGCCGCGCGATCCGAGGCCGGGGCGGCCGGCTGCTCCAGAGGCAGGCTGTGCTGGCGCGTCTCGGGCTGTGGCAGGGGGCCCAACGCCTCGGCCACGTCCTCGGCATTTCGGATCAGGCGCGCGCCGTCGCGGATCAGCATGTTGCAGCCGGCGGCGCGCGCGTCGAGCGGATGGCCCGGCACGGCCAGCACCTCGCGCCCCTGATCGAGGGCGCAGCGCGCGGTGATCAGCGAGCCGGACTTGGCCGCCGCCTCGACCACCACGATGGCCGCCGAGATGCCCGAGACGATGCGGTTGCGCGCCGGGAAGTGCCGCGCCTGTGGCTGCAGGCCCATGGCATGTTCCGAGACCAGCGCCCCGCCGCGGGCGCGGATCTCTTCGCCGAGGCGGGTGTTTTCGGACGGGTAGAGGATATCGACCCCGCCGGCCATCACCGCCACGGTGCCGGTATCGAGCGCGGCCTGGTGCGCGGCGGCATCGACGCCGCGGGCCAGCCCCGAGACCACCGTGCGCCCCTCGGCCCCCAGCCCCTGCGCAAGGGCGCGGGCCATGCGGGTGCCGAGCGAGGAGGCGTTGCGCGCGCCCACCAGCGCCACCGCCGGGCGCATCAGCGGCGCGGTCTCTCCGGCGACCCAGAGAAACGGCGGCGGGTCATCGATCTGTGCAAGAAGCGGCGGGTAGCCCGCCTCGCCCAGGCAGACCAGCCGTGCGCCGTACCGACGCGCCGCTGCGATCTCGGCCTGCACCACGCCCTCGGGGCAGATGCTGTAATTCTCCACCCCCGCAGCGGCGGCCACGCCGGGCAGCGCCCCGAGCGCCGCGGCGGCCGAGCCATGCTCGGCCAGCAGGCGCCAGTAGGTCGCAACGCCCACGCGGCGGGAGCGCAAGAGACGGAGCCGGTCGAACCGATCCTCTTCCGTGGTGGGTGGGAGTGGGGGGTGAGTGGAAGATGAGCTGTTGCTGTTCTCGGTCATCCCGTGCCCCGTCTGCTTGCTGGGACTCGGTGTAGCGCACTCATCCTTAATCAGCGGTAAACCGGAAGCCGATTTTCCCAGCCACGCGCCGAGGCGCGCCGATCAGCTGCCCGAGCCGCCCACCGTGAGCCCGCCGATCATCACCGTGGGCTGCCCCACACCGACCGGCACCCACTGGCCCTGCTTGCCGCAATTGCCCATGCCGGGATCGAGCGCCATGTCGTTGCCGAGCGCCCGGATCTGCTGCAGCGCGGTGGCGCCGTCGCCGATCAGCGTGGCGCCCTTCACCGGCGCGCCGACCTTGCCGTTCTTCACCCGGTAGGCCTCGGTGCAGGAGAACACGAACTTGCCGTTGGTGATGTCGACCTGCCCGCCGCCGAAGCCCACGGCCCAGATGCCATCCTTCAGAGCGCCGACGATATCGGCCGGATCGGCCTCGCCGCCCAGCATGTAGGTGTTGGTCATGCGCGGCATCGGCGCGTGGGCATAGCTCTCGCGGCGACCATTGCCGGTCGGCGCCACGCCCATCAGCCGGGCGTTCTGCCGGTCCTGCATGTAGCCCACCAGCACGCCGTCCTCGATCAGCACGTTCTTCGCCCCCGGTGTGCCCTCGTCATCGACGGTGATCGAGCCGCGCCTGTCCGGGATGGTGCCGTCATCCAGCACCGTGACCCCGGGTGCCGCGACGCGCTGCCCCATGAGGCCCGCGAAGGCCGACGATCCCTTGCGGTTGAAATCGCCCTCGAGCCCGTGGCCCACCGCCTCGTGCAGCAGGATGCCCGGCCAGCCGGGGCCCAGCACAATGTCCATGACGCCCGCCGGCGCCGCCTCGGCCTCGAGATTGACCAGAGCGATGCGCAGCGCCTCGCGCGCCTTGCCCTGCCACGAGTCGGACGTCACCAGCCCATCGAGCAGGTAGCGGCCACCGCCCGAGGCGCTGCCTTGCTCGCGGCGGCCGTTCTCTTCGACGATGACGCTCACGGTGACGCGGGTCATCGGGCGGGTGTCGGTCACCAGCGCGCCGTCGGGGCGCAGGATCGCCACGTCCTGACAGCTCGCGGCGATGGTCGCCGTGACCTGCACCACGCGCGCATCGAGGCCGCGGGCATAGGCGTCGATCTCGCGCAGCGTGTCGACCTTGACCGGGAAGGACTGGCCGGCGATCGGATCGGCATCGGTATAGAGCGTCCGATTGGTGCCCGACGGCGCCGGGGCGAGAACGCCGCCGCCATCGCCCACCGCCAGCCGGGCGGTCTCGGCGGCGCGCTGGATCGCCGCTTCGGAAAGCTCGGTGGAATGGGCGTATCCGGTGACCTCGCCGTTCACCGCGCGAAGGCCGAATCCTTCCGAGGCATCGTAGCTCGCGGTCTTGATTCGTCCGTCATCCAGCACCAGCGCCTCGGCGCGGCGACGCTCGAGAAACAGCTCTCCGTCCTCGGCCCCCTCCAGCGCGGCGCGCAGTTGCACCAGAGACCGGTCGAGGTCAAGCGCTGTTTCAAAGGGGCGGAAGGGCAGTTCGGTCATGTTTTCCTCGTATTATTTGATCCAGATCAAAAAAGCGCCTTTTTGCCGCAAGCGACCTGGTTTATTTGATGCACGATCTGTGCTTTTTAAAGAGCGGAACAAGAGGGAGGAGGATTGTTCCATGGCGCGACGCCCGGATTGCATCCTCCTGCGAACGAACAAGAACGACAACCGGATCAGGTGACACATGCGTAAGATTTCGATGCTGACGGGACTCACGTCCAGCCTTCTGGCCGCGCCCGCCATCGCCTAGGACCTGGAAGTGGTCGGCCGTCCGCAGCAGGGGGGTATCGGCTTTCAGCCGGCCGCCACCGAGCTGGCGCGCGATCTGCATTGGCTCGACGGGATGCTTCTCGTCATCATCACGGCGATCTGTCTCTTCGTCGTGGGCCTTCTGATCTTTGCCTTCATCCGCTTCAACCGCCGCGCCAACCCGACCCCGGCCAGCTTCACCCACCACACCCCGATCGAGGTGGCCTGGACCATCGGCCCGATCCTGATCCTCGTGGTGATCGGTGCGTTCTCGCTGCCGGTGCTGTTCAAGCAGCAGGAAATCCCCGAGGGCGACGTCATCATCAAGGTGACCGGCTACCAGTGGTACTGGGGCTATGAATATGTCGGCACCGATCTGGCCTATGACGGCTACCTGATCGGGTCTCCCGCCACCGGCGGCGACAACCGCCTGACCGACGAGGTCGAGGCGCAACTGGTCGACGCCGGCTACAGCCGCGAGGACTGGCTGCTCGCCACCGACACCGCCGTGGTCGTGCCCGTGGGTGCCACAGTGGTGATGCAGGTGACCGGCGCCGACGTGATCCACTCGTGGACCATCCCCGCCTTCGGCGTGAAGCAGGACGCCGTGCCGGGCCGCATCGCCGAGCTGTGGTTCAACGCCGAGCGCGAAGGCGTTTACTTCGGCCAGTGCTCCGAGCTCTGCGGCATCAGCCACGCCTACATGCCGATCACCGTCAAGGTGGTCAGCCAGGAGGCCTATGACGCATGGCTCGCGGCATCGCAGGAAGACGGCGGCTATGTCGACGTGCGCCAGTTCCTCGCCAACACCTGATCCCCTTGGCCGGCGCCCCGGAGGCGGGGCGCCGGTTTCCTGACTGACTGACCCAGCAAAGACCCAGATGACCGATCTCAGCACCAACAGCACCCTCGAGACCACGCAGCCCGGCGAGGCACAGTTCGGCGATTATTTCGCCCTGCTGAAGCCCCGGGTGATGACGCTTGTCGTCTTTACCGCGCTGGTCGGGCTGCTGGCGGCGCCGGTGCCGGTGCATCCGTTCATCGGCTTCTGTGCCGTGCTGTTCATCGCCGTGGGCGGTGGCGCCTCGGGCGCGCTGAACATGTGGTGGGATGCGGATATCGACCAGGTCATGAAGCGCACCGCCAAGCGCCCAATCCCCGCCGGACGCGTCGAGCCGGGCGAGGCGCTGGGTCTCGGTCTCGCGCTCTCAGCGTTTTCCTGCGTCTTCCTCGGGCTCGCGACCAATGTGCTTGCCGGCGCCCTGCTGGCCTTCACGATCTTTTTCTACGTGGTGGTCTACACCATGTGGTTGAAGCGCTCGACGCCTCAGAACATCGTCATCGGCGGCGCCGCCGGGGCCTTCCCCCCGATGATCGGCTGGGCCGCCGCGACCGGATCGGTCGGCATCGAGGCGGTGCTGATGTTCTGCCTGACTTTCATGTGGACGCCGCCGCACTTCTGGGCGCTGGCGCTGTTCATGCGCTCGGATTACGACGATGCGGGCGTCCCGATGCTGACCGTGACCCACGGTCGCCGCGCGACCCGCGTGCACATCCTCGTCTACACCGTGCTGCTCGCCGCGCTGGCCATCGGCACCGGCTTCACCTCGATCGGCGGGCCGGCCTACCTCGCCGTGGCGCTGGTGCTGAACGGGCTGTTCCTCAAGGGCGCGTGGGAGATCTTCCGCCGCGACGAGGACGCCTCCGAGGCGGACAACTTCAAGACCGAGAAAGCCTTCTTCAAGCTTTCGCTGCTCTATCTCTTCGCGCATTTCGGTGCCATCCTGCTCGAGGCCGGCCTCGCGCGGTTCGGACTGGGAGGATGGACATGAGCATTTCCAAGCAACACGACCTGCACAAGCGCCGCTTTGGCCGCAATGTCGGCGTCGGCCTGCTGCTGGTGTCGTTCATCGTGATCGTCTTCGGCATGACCATGGTCAAGGTGACCGGCGGGGACATCTCCGGCGCGCTGCAGGGCGACAGGGGGGTGCAGGATGGCGGCTGACAACAAGACCAAAACCCTGCTGCAACTGGTCGGCGTGGTGGTCTTCATGGGCGCCATGGCCTGGGCCGCGGTGCCGTTCTACAACTGGTTCTGCCGTGTCACCGGCTTTGGCGGCACCACCAACGTGGCCTCTGCCACGACCGGAACCGTGCTCGACCGAGAGATCAAGATCCGCTTCGACGGCTCCAAGGCGCGCGACTTCCCGTGGGAGTTCAAGCCCGCGCAGACCGAGATGACGATGAAGATCGGCGAGGACGGGCTGGCCTTCTACGAGGCCTACAACCCCACCGACAAGCCGATCGCCGGTCAGGCAAGCTACAACGTCTACCCCTACGAGGCGGGCGGATATTTCAACAAGATCGAGTGCTTCTGCTTCACCGAGCAGGTGCTGATGCCCGGCGAGCGGGTGCAGATGCCGGTGAACTTCTTCGTCGACCCCGAGATCGTCGACGATCCGGACGCCAAGCACATCAATCACATCACGCTCAGCTACACTTTCTACGAGATCGACCTGCCCGAAGGCGTGCAGGCCGCGCTCGATACCAACAACGCGGACGAAAAGTCCGTGAATTGAACGCCGATCCAACGAGGGAAACGAGATGGCGCACGCTAAGAACCACGACTACCACATTCTGAACCCCTCCGTCTGGCCCTTCGTGGCCTCCGTGGCGGCTTTCGTCATGCTGTTCGGAGCGGTGCTCTGGATGCACGGCAGCGGCCCCTGGATCTTCCTCGCAGGCTTTGTCGGCGTGCTCTACGTCATGTTCGGCTGGTGGTCCGACGTGATCGCGGAAAGCCGCGTGGGCGACCACACACCGGTGGTGCAGATCGGCCTGAAATACGGCTTCATCCTGTTCATCATGTCCGAGGTGATGTTCTTCTTCGCCTGGTTCTGGTCGTTTTTCAAGCACGCCATGTACCCGATGGGCCCGAACTCGCCCGCGGTCGACGGCGTCTGGCCGCCCGCCGGGATCGAGACCTTCGACCCGTGGCACCTGCCGCTGATCAACACCATGATCCTGCTCTGCTCGGGCTGCGCCGCGACCTGGGCGCACCACGCCCTCGTGCACGAGAACAACCGTCAGGACATGAAGTGGGGCCTGATCATCGCCATCGTTCTCGGCGTGATCTTCTCGATCTTCCAGGCTTACGAGTACAGCCACGCCGCCTTCGGCTTCTCGGGCAACATCTACGGCGCCAACTTTTTCATGGCGACCGGCTTCCACGGCGCGCACGTGATCATCGGTACGATCTTCCTGTTCGTCTGCCTGCTGCGCTTGATGAAGGGCGATTTCACCCCGACCAAGCATATCGGCTTCGAGGCCGCGGCGTGGTACTGGCACTTCGTCGACGTGGTCTGGCTGTTCCTCTTCGCCGCCATCTATGTCTGGGGCGGCTGAGCCACGGCTCACCAGAGATACGCGTTGGAAAGCGGGCCTTCGGGCCCGCTTTTCTTTTGCGCCGCCGGCACCGCCCTGCCCCCGCGACACGAAAAAGGCCGGAGCGCCTCTCAGCGCCCCGGCCCCCAATGTCTCAAGCGTCGGCGGATCAGGCCAGGTCGACCCGCATCAGCCGCTGCGCCAGCCCCTGCACCTCGCCCAGCCAGCGGCCCACCAGTTTGGGATCGGACGGCGCCGCCGAAACACCCGGCGCGATCTCGCGGTTGAGCACCGCCTCGATGGCCAGCGACACCGGCACCGACACCAGACGGCCCATGGCCAGCCCGCGCTCATCGCCCCAGGCGTCCATCACCCAGGTCTTGTGCCAGACTGTCTCTCCGTCCTTCTCGGCCTTCAGGGAGACGCACAGCACCACCCGGTCCGGCTCGCCCTCGTCGTAGGCGTTTTCCGCCAGCAAGTCGTCGGCAAGCTTCGACAGGGCCGCATCGTCCGCCGTCTCGACACTGGCGAAGATGTCCTTCCACGCCTCGGCCCAGCCGTTCAGGCGCAGCGTGCCGCGCACGAAGTCCTTCACCTTCCAGCCATCCTCGAAGCCGTATTCTTCCATGAAGGGAATCGAGTCGCGGTTGGGGTAGACCTCGAAGGTCTCGGGCGGATCGAGCGGCGCATCATAGCGACCGAGCGCGTCCCAGGGCCGCGACACGTTGAGCTCCGAGAACTCCCTGATCGAGCGCGACGGCGAGCGCAGCGCTTTCAGCACCCCTACCGGCGCCCAGGAGAACTTGTAACGGAAAGCGTTGGCATTCTTGGGCACGCCGCCGCAATAGCTCAGGAAGCTCAGCGCATTCTCGGGATCGAAGGCATCGGACTCGCGATAGGCCCGCACGAGGTCATGCGCCATCAGGTGGTCGATGCCGGGATCGAGCCCGACCTCGTTGACCAGCGCCACCCCGGCGGCCTTGGCCTCGTCCCCGAGCGCCCGCATCTCGGGCGAGATATAGCTCGACGACACGAAATGCGCGCCCTTGGCGATGGCGATCCTGGCCAGCGGCACATGCCAGTCGGCGGGCAGCATCGACACCACCACGTCGCCCGGCTGCACCGCCGCTTCCACCGCCTCGGGGGCGAAGGCAAGGATCCGGTTGGTCAGGTCGCCCACCGCCTCGCGCGCCTTGGTCTCGGTGCGGTTCCACACCATGACATCGTGGCCGTTCTCGATCAGGCGCCGTAGCCCCGGCACCGCCGAGAGCCCCGTTCCACACCAGTGAATCATGCTCATGCCTCCGGTTTGTAAGTGTTGAAAATGTCTTCCGCCCGCCCCCAGACACCCGCGTCGAGGGCATCGAGCTGCTTCAGCCAGGGCAGGAGTTGCCCGGCGAAGTCGTGGCTGCTTTCCAGCGGCAGCAGCGAGGGAAGGTTGTCGATCGCCATGACGTCGAGCGCCGGCGCGTCGTGCACGCGCAGCACCGGCGACTCCCAGCTGGTCGCCCGGTCATAGACCTTCACGGGCGAGAAGTCGCTGTCGGGATCGCAGGCGATGTCCCCGATCACCGAAAGCTTGCGCGGGTCCGTGAGCGCCGAGGCCGGCACGAAGACCGGCGTGCCCGGGCGCGCGAGGATGCAGTTGAGGAAGAGCTCGTGATCGAGCACCTCGGGGAACGGCCCGCCACCGGCGGTCTCGGCCATGTCCCAGCGGGTGACGGCGACCCCCATCTTCTCGCACAGATCGCTCGCCCCGGTGCCGACCCGCCCCAGTGCGCCGATGACGATGGCCCGCGGTCGCTCCGCACCGGCCCCGGCAAGCGCGGCCGAAAGCTCGGCCTCCATCGCCGCGGCATCGCTCCAGGTCGAGACCGGCGCACAGACCGCCCCGCCCTGCTGCGCGGCCCACGCAAAAAGCGAGACGGCCGCGCCGGCATAGCCGGCCCAGTAACCGAAGGCCGCTACGCGGCGCCCGTCGGGATCGACGAGATATTCCAGATCGTAGAGCGTGCCGCCCCCCGCCGCGAAGCGTTGCAGCAGCACCTGCCCTGCCGGCTGCCCCTTGTAGGCGTGGCCGAACATGATGTGGCGGTGCCTGAGCGGCGTGCCGTCCTCGGGCAGCTCCTTGAGGCCGAAGACAAGGGCGTCGTCGGGCGCCTCCGGCCAACTGCCCTCGGAGGCGATCTCGGCCCCGGCCTCGCGATAGGCTTGGGTGGGAATGATCCGCGTGGCGCTGTCCTCGACCGTGACGCGCAGGCCCTGCGCGACCAGCGCCGCCGCGCCGTCGGGGGTGATCCCCACCCGCTCCTCGTTCGGGCGCTGTTCCGCGCGCACCCAGAGATGTGTCATCTGTCTGCTCCGTTCGTTTGCGCGCAAGCTATCCCAGCCGGCCCCCGAGCGAAAGCCGGGCCTCAGAGATGGGTGCGCGCGTAGGCCCGGCCCGGCGCCTCGAGATGCGGCACGGCGTTGAACTGGGTCAGCGCCAGCCCGGTGGCCAGCGACTGGAAGCGATGCACCGAGCTGTTCTCGATGGCGAGGCAGGCATGCGCCAGCGCGCCCATGCCCAGCCCCATGCAAACCCGCATCGCCATGCCGATGAGGCCACCGGAGGTCACCACCACCGCGCGCCCCTCGCCCGACGCGATCTCGTGCAGCGCCTCCCCGACCCGGCTCTCGAAGCTCTCGAAGCTCTCGGGCGCCCCCTCGAGACCGCCCTCGCGCCAGATGGTGAAGAGCCGCGGCAGGTGCAGGATGAAGGCCTCGCGGTTCTCGGGCATCGCCACGCCGTGCTGCGCGGCGCAGAGCTGCGCCATGGTGAAGTACTCGAGCTCGTTGAGCCGGGCATCGGCCACCACCTCGAGCCCCAGCGCCATCTCTTCGGCGGTCTCGCGATGCCGGGTCAGCGTGCCGCGATAGGCGCGGGCAAAGCGCTCGCCGGTGCCGCGCATATGCTCTCCAAGCCAGCGCGCCTGCTGCCGCCCGAGATCGCTGAGCTGGTCATAGGAGCGCTCGTCGCGCGCGGCGGTGTTGGCCTGGCCGTGGCGCACAAGCGTGACATGGGACATCGGTCACCTTCCTTTCCAGCACCTCTTACGGGCCCCGGCCGGGAATGGAAACCCGCCCCCGCAGAGCGCTGAACGCGCACACGAAGGCGCCGGCCCCCCTGCTTCTCTACGTTCCAAATACTCAGGAAAGACCATCTGCCACGGACCGCGGGCCCCGGCGGGCAGAAGGACGGCCCCACCGGCGCCCGCCGCGCCGTCCAGCCGCAGGCGGGGCGGGGCTCCCCTGTGCCGCGCCAGCGGCGCAATCAGCGACCGGCACGTGGCACAGCGCTCAGGCGGCGCCGCCCTTGTTGCGATCGATCCAGCCGCGCATTTCCTCGGCCTCGTGACGGGCCTCGCGCAGGCCTTCCATGGCCGCCGAAAGCTCTGCCTCGGTCTGCGCCAGCTGGTTGGTCAGCTCCGCCTCGCGCTGCTGCAGATAGGTGATGGCCTGGTCGCGCGTCTCCTCGGCCTCGTGCAGCTCCTGGCTCATGCGCTCGAGCTGGTCGACATCCGACTGGCTCACACGCTTGAACCGATGCACGAGCCAGTTGGCGAACCAACCCATGCAGAAGGCCACGAAGAGGATGATCGCCGTGGCGATCACGAATTCGGCCCTGTTCATTCACCCGTCCCTTGTTCCGCCTCTGGGACTTCCGTATCGCCTTCCGCGGCCTCTTCTTCAAGCTCTTCCAGCGCGGTCTTTTCCTCTTCCACCGGTTCCGGGCGGATCAGGTGGAAGGCGATGCGGCGGTTGGCCTCGCGGCCTTCCTCGGTGCCGTTGTCGGCGATGGGCTGGGTTTCGCCATACCCCTTCACCCGGTAGGAGGCGGTCAGCACGCGGCGATTGCGCAGCGCGTCGAGCACCGCCTGAGCGCGGTCCTGGCTGAGCTGCTCGTTCATCGATTCGCGGCCTTGGCTGTCGGTGTGGCCCTGGATCTCGAGCGGGATGTCACCACAGAGCTTCAGCAGCTCGGCGATATCGTCCATCACGTCCTTGGCGGAGGCGTCGAGATTGGCCGAACCGGGTTCGAAATTGATCTTCCGGTCGCCGATGATCTCGACGATCTGCGCCTCGCATTCCTCCGGCGTCGGGATGCCCAGCGTGGGGTCCAGCTTCTCCTGATAGGTGACGCTGATCTCGAATTCGCCGGCCTCGCCAAGCTTGTCCGCCAGCAGGCCCGAGATCTCGTCCTCGGCATCCGGGTTGCCGGTGTTGCCCGAGAGGCTGACCAGATCCGGCGTCACCCGCACCACGCCGTTTGACAATCCACCCAGCGCCTCGAGCCCGGCGAGAACCCGCGGCGACCAGCTCGCCGGCAGGGTCTCGTCGACGCGCGCGGCGGTGTAGACCGAGGCCGAGGTAAACAGCGCGCGGGCGAGGCTGTCGGCGGTCTGGCGGGCGATCTCCGAGCGCACCCGGCCGCGCAGCTGCACCGAGCCCTCGGGGCTCAGCGTCGCGGTGAACTCGCGCGGGCCCTCGTCCTTGGCATCCGGCGTCTCGGGCAACACGGCCTTCAGCGCGAAGACCTCCGGCAGGCCGGTCTCGAGCTCGCCCACGACGCGGTCGAACAGGCCCTGATCGGTGCCTTCGAGCGCCAGCAGCGCGACGTCGGCGTTGGAGAAGGTCACCGAGCCGCCACCCAGTTCGCTGACGGCCGAGATCGCCTGCACCGCCGCGTCGGACCAGCGCCGGCTCGGCACGCCGAGACCGAGGCGGCAGGTCTCGTCCTCGGTGGCGCCCGCGGCCTGCGCGGCGGCGAGGATGGCCTCCCGGCTGGCCTCGGTATCCGCCGAGCAGGCATCGAAATGCGCGCGGCCGGTCTCGTCGATCAGGAAGCGCAGGGTGAAGGGCGTGATCACCGGGCGGGGCGCCGACAGATCCAGCGCCAGGTCGAGCCCCTCCGGCGCACGGCGCTCGAGGTTGGAAAGCAGCTTGCGGCGGTCCGCATCGCTTTCGGTCATCGCCTTGATCGACACCGCCTCGGCCGAGATCGAGAGCTTGGACCGTGGCAGGTCCGAGAGCGACCGCAGCGCGAAGGACAGCGCCGGCTCCCAGCCGTCCGGGGCGGGGAAGTCGGCCACCTCGAGCAGGTCCGCCACCTCGCCGTCGCGACCGGCGATGTCCTCGAAGCGCGACAGCATGTCCTCGCGGTCGGTGCTGGCCGGGATCAGGCCGATCACCGAGATGCCGTCATCGTTGCGCAGTATCTCGACCGAGAAGGCCGGCGGGCGGATATCGGCCGCCTCGGCCACCAGCATCTGGTCGATGACCCGGGCCGAATCGACCACCGTTCCGGCCACCGTCACCGCCTGGAAGCGCGCCGCCTCGTCCGGGGCCTCGCCGATCAGGAAGACCTGCAGCCCGTTCACATCGACATCGGCCCAATCGAGCTCGGCGACGTCGAGCGCCTCCTCGACGCCGGAGATCGAGCTGTCCTCGACCAGCCTGACGGAAAAGAACGCCGTGATGACGCAAAACGCGGCAGCGATCAGCAGAGCGGCGGCTGGGATGGCGATCCTGGACAGGCGCATCGGCCTTCCTTCCTTTTTATTGGTCTTCTTGTCGGTCTGGCGCAGGTGATACGCCCGCCCCCCCGCTCACGCAATCAAGCCAGCAGGGCTACGGCGAAAAACAGCACAGGCAGAAGGCCCGCATCGCGGTTCGAGCGGAACAGCATCAGGAGCCGGTCGTGGTCGTTCACCTCGAGCCGGCGCATCTGCCAGAGCATGTGCCAGCCCATCGCCCACGGCCCGCCGATCAGGATCACCAGCTGCAGGATCTCGCCGCGCGGCACCGCCGCGACGATGGCGAGCCCCATCAGCGAGACGCTGACCACCAGAAAGCCCGCCAGCCATTTCGGCGTGGCGGAGTCGCCGAACAGCCGGGCGGTGGATTTCACCCCGATCAGCGCGTCGTCTTCCTTGTCCTGGTGGGCGTAGATGGTGTCGTAGAACAGCGTCCAGGCCATGCCGGCGAAGTAGAGCAGCACCGCCGGCCAGCCAAGCTGGCCGGAATGTGCCGTCCAGGCCAGCAGCGCACCCCAGTTGAAGGCGATGCCGAGGAAAACCTGCGGCCACCACGTGAAGCGCTTGGCGAAGGGATAGATCGCCACCGGCGCCAGCGCCAGCACGCCAAGCGCAATGGCCATGGGCGGGAAGGTCACGAGGATGCCGAAGGCAACGAGCGACTGCAGCACCGCCCAGGCCAGCGCCTGCCTGGTGCTGACCTGCCCCGAGGGAATCGGTCGCGAGGCGGTGCGCGCCACCGAGCCGTCGATCTTGCGGTCGGTGATGTCGTTCCAGGTGCAGCCGGCGCCTCGCATCAGGAAGGCGCCGATGCCGCAGCCGGCAAAGATCCACAGGTCGAACAGCGAGGCGCGCCCATCATGCACCATCGACAGCAAAAGCCCCCACCAGCAGGGCAGCAGCAGCAGCCAAGTGCCGATGGGGCGGTCGGCGCGCGACAGCCGCAGGTAGGGCCGGCTCCAGGCCGGGGCGTAGTGATCCACCCAGTTGCCGCGCACGGCGTCGGAGACCCGTCCGTCTGCCTCTGGCGTTGGTTCCGGTTGGCTCATATGGTGCGCCTCATGACTGCGAAGGTTCGCCTGTTTGTAGAGCACCCGCTGGGCGCGGGACAACCTCTCCCGCTGACGCGGGAGCAGGCTCACTATCTTTTTTCCGTGATGCGCATGGCCACGGGCGGAGAGATTCTTCTGTTTAACGGCCGCGATGGCGAATGGCGGGCCGACATCACCGAGGCCGGGAAGAAGGCCGGGACCGCGGTCTGCGACACGCAGACCCGGGCTCAGACGTTGCCGCCGGACCTTTGGCTGCTCTTCGCGCCGATCAAGAAGGCGCGCACCGATTTCATTGTCGAGAAGGCGGTCGAGCTCGGGGTGCGGCGTATCCTGCCGGTGCAGACCCGGTTCACCAATTCCGAGCGCATCCGGCAGGACCGGCTGCAGGCCCACGCGCTCGAGGCGGCAGAGCAATGCGGCGCGTTGTTCGTGCCGGAGGTGGCGGAACTGGTACGCCTCGACCGGCTGCTCTCGGACTGGCCCGAGGAGCGCGGATTGCTGTTCTGCGACGAGGCGGAGGCGGGCAGCCGCGCCGCGGCCCTTGCGAGCGCCCCTGCCCCCGCCGCGGTGCTGATCGGGCCTGAGGGCGGGTTCTCGGATGCCGAGCGCACCCGCCTCGGCGGCATGTCCCAGACCCGCGTCATCGCGCTTGGTCCGCGCATCCTGCGCGCGGACACGGCGGCGGTTGCGGCGCTGACGCTGTGGCAGACGCAGAGCGGAGACTGGGCATGATCCGGCCCGAGGCGAAGGCGGCACTGTCACAATGGCGCGAGGCGCTGGTGGGGCTCGGCGTGCTGGCGCTGGGGATCTACTGGGGATTCTTCACCGGTGGCCGGCTGCTGCACTGGATCGGCTACGCGGTGGCGCTGGCCGGGGCGCTGCTGATCGTCGCTGGCATCCAGCGCGGCCGCTTCCGCATTGGCAGCGGCGGCCCCGGCATCGTGCAAGTGCTTGAGGGGCGCATCACCTATTTCGGCCCCTTGTCCGGTGGCGTCGCGGACCTTGATGCGCTGAGCGCGCTGAGCCTCGACCCGACCGGCAAGCCGCCGCACTGGATGCTGCACCAGCCCGGGCAGGAGCCCCTCGCCATTCCGCTCAACGCCGAAGGCGCCGACGCGCTGTTCGACGCCTTCGCCACCCTGCCCGGCCTTCAGACCGAGCGGATGCTGGCCGAGATGCGCCGCGACGGCACCCGTCCGGTTGAGATCTGGCGCAAGGCTTCGTGCAAATCCACACACCTCCGTCTGCATTGACAAGCCAGGGCGCAGCGCCCATGCCTGACCTTCAAAACGATACGGCCAGACAATTCGGAGCGCCCTCATGTCCATTCCCCAATCCGGCGGCGGCCCGATCGAGAGCCACGCACAGCTCGCGGAATATCTCGAGGCCGGCTGCAAGCCCGTCGAGGACTGGCGTATCGGCACCGAGCACGAGAAATTCGGCTACCTCACCGACACCCACGCGCCCCTGCCCTATGATGGCAAGCGCTCGATCCGCGCGGTGCTGGAAGGCCTGCGCGACCGCTATGGCTGGGACCCGGTCGAGGAGGGCGGCAAGCTCATCGGCCTGACCAAGGACGGCGCCAATGTCTCGCTCGAGCCGGGCGGCGCGCTGGAACTCTCGGGCGCCCCGCTCGAGACCATCCACCAGACCTGCGACGAGGTGAACGAGCACCTGCGCGAAGTCAAAAGCATCGCCGACGCGATCGGCGTGGGCTTCATCGGCCTCGGTGCGGCGCCGGAATGGATGCATGACGAGATGCCGCTCATGCCCAAGGGGCGCTACAAGCTCATGGATGCCTACATGGACCGGGTCGGCACCAGTGGGACCACCATGATGCGGCGAACCTGCACGGTGCAGGTGAACCTCGATTTCGGCTCCGAGGCCGACATGGTCAAGAAGATGCGCGTGGCGCTGGCGCTGCAGCCGGTCGCCACCGCGCTGTTCGCCAACTCGCCGTTCTTCGAGGGCAAGCCCAATGGCATGAAGAGCTACCGCTCGTGGGTCTGGCGTCATCTCGATGCCGACCGCACGGGGATGCTGCCCTTCGTCTTCGAGGATGGGTTCGGGTTTGAGCGCTATGTCGATTACGCGCTCGATGTGCCGATGTACTTCGTCTATCGCGACGGCCAGTATATCGACGCGCTCGGCATGTCGTTCCGCGACTTCATGCAAGGCAAGCTCCCGGCGCTGCCCGGCGAGGTGCCGACGCTGTCGGACTGGGCCGATCACCTGACGACGATCTTCCCCGAAGCGCGGCTGAAGAAATTCATCGAGATGCGTGGCGCCGATGGCGGCCCGTGGCGCAGGCTCTGCGCGCTGCCGGCGTTCTGGGTCGGTCTGACCTACGATTCCGGCGCGCTCGACGCGGCCTGGGATCTGGTGAAGGGCTGGGATGCCCCGACCCGGCAGGCGCTTCGTGTCGCCGCCGCCGATGACGCGCTTGCGGCCGAGGTCGAGGGCATCCGGATGCACGATCTCGCGGCGCGCACGCTCGAGATCGCCGAGGCCGGGCTCAAGGCACGCGCCTGCACCGGCGCCGGCGGGATGCTGCCCGACGAGACCCATTTCCTGAATGCTCTGAAAGAGAGCGTCGAGACCGGCAAGGTACCGGCGGACGAGCTTCTCGAGCATTACCACGGCGACTGGAACGGCGATCTGGGCCCGATCTATTCGCAGTTCAGCTACTGATATCCGGTCAGGGTTCAGTCGAGGGCGGCCGTTCGGTCGCCCTTGTGCGCGTCTGGTGCGCTTCAGGCTCAGCACGCGGCGCGCCGCGCAATTCTGCGAAGGACGTGATCGCGGCCGGACTGGCACGACTGCGCAGGGGCCAGCTCTGGCCAACGGCATACCCGGCGCGTCGCTGGCTTGTTGAAGCGAAATCAAGACCGAAGAGCGCGCGGCCGAGCGTGCTCCGACCATGTCCCTGGCTCTCGGATCGAAAGCGCAGAGCCGCAGCGCCGCCTCGTCACCAGATGCGAGAGGGCGGAGGCGGCACCTTCTTGCGCCACGCGGGACCGGTGTTGGCCTGCTTGGTCCGGCACCGACGCGAGCCGCGCCGTGGATGTTTGCGGGAAAAGGAAGTGCCTCGACGCCACGCACTGGGTGGGGGCTGAAACGACGTGACGCCGAGGGAAGCCTTTAGCAGCTACCCTCTCTGTATCGCGGGTCATTCAGGCGGAAATGTGATTGCTTAAAGGAATTGAGGTGGCCTGGCCGCATTGTTCCGCCCACCAAGGCGCCGTGCCACGCACAGCGGGCCGGTCGCGCACGAGCGCCAGCGGCGCGATCAGGCACGATCTCGGGTCAGGATTTTTGGGGATGCAAAGACCTCGACGCCACGCACTGGGTGGGGGCTGAAACGGCGCGGCGCCGAGGGAAGCCTTAAGCAGCTACCCTCCCTGTATCGCCGGCATTTCGGGCGCCAATGAGATCGGATCTGGGCGCTTTCATGGACAGCCCCTCTGATTTGCGCGGCCTCGCGCTGGCGGTCCGGCAAGACGCAGCTCGAGCCTGTTCCTGCCCTCGCTGCGATCGTAGCAGACGGCGTCCGCAAGCCGGTGGATCAGCTGCCAGCCATACCCGCCCTCCGGCAGTTTGTCCGGCGTCGTGCTGGCGTGACCCCGCCCCTCCGGAAGTCTTCCGCACGGCATCGCCGCGCCTGAATCGCACAGACGCATCACCGCCGTTCTTCGGTTCGCCAAGATCTGCAAATGGATGCGCCCGGCCGGCTGATCCGCATAGGCATGCTCGACCACGTTGTTCAGCGCCTCGGCAAGCACAAGCTCGGCCTCTTCGCCGCGGCTTCGGTCAAACCCGGCCCCGCAGAGCGCCTGCCGCGCCTGCCCGAGGCCGCGGCGCACCTCGGCGGAGGTCGCGCCTATCCAGAGATCGAGGATCAGCGGCGGGTCGGGGTCATGCACCTCCACCATAGGCCCTCGCTCCCGCCGCGCCGTTCAGGCCGGTCCGGCTTCGCCAAGTGGCGGAACCGCCTCGTGAATGGCAAAGACGCTGTCCATCCGGGTGAGCCTGAACACCTTGTCGACCACCGGGCTGAGCGCCGCGAGTTCCAGCCTTTGCCCGGGGCCGAGCCCCTTCAT
>Ga0114904_1000459_pt1 | contig 22668 bp, 20 predicted proteins | sample MalvirDeepMed_s6_FD_83498 | JGI IMG/M metagenome (GOLD analysis project Ga0114904, IMG submission 83498) | Marine viral communities from the Global Malaspina Expedition - Malaspina viral metaG DeepMed_s6 | ecosystem: Environmental > Aquatic > Marine > Oceanic | place: Mediterranean Sea... | reverse complement strand
TCTGCCTGACCGGGCGCAACGCCAAGCCCGAGCTGCTCGAGGCCGCCGACCTGGTCACCGAGATGACGCTGCTCAAGCACCCGTTCAAGGACGGGGTGAAGGCCCAGAAGGGCGTCGAGTACTAAACGCGCCCCCTGCCCCGGGGCCCGGCTGCCCCCTGCCGGGCGCCGGTGACGCTCACGGCCGCGGTCTCTGTATCCTGTTCCGTGGGCGGCCAGAGCGGGTGTGCCCGAGTGCCAAACGTCACTGACCCGAGGCGGGAATGCCCCTCGCTGCAGGTGGAAGGCTGGCGGGCGCGACGGAGCCGACGCCAACCACGGCGATGAACGGCTGTTCTTAGCGCAGATCCTCGCCCGTGAGGAAACGGTGCACGGCTTTGGCCACAAAATAAATGAATGCCAAGACGATTGCGAGGCTGACCAGCTCTCTCACGCTTGAGCACACCGCGGAACCATTGCAGTGGTACAGATAAGTCGCCCCTCTTTCGGCGAGACTCGGCAGGAAGAAGACCAAGACCAGCACGACGAGAAACCAAGCGTGTCTTCTAATCCAACCGATAATCACCACCTCCGTCGTGCCGCAGGGTCGAGGGATTGTTTCATCGAAGTTTAGCAAAGATCGCGAGGGGTGTCATGTCGGCAAAGGGCTCGGAGCAGCCACCCCCGAACGTCGCATTGATGCCCGCAGTGCGGACGAAGCAGACGCTGGAAGCAAACAAGTCGAGGTCAGCTTTAGGCGCTTTCCAGCATACGTCGCCAGCGCCCGGGCGCGATGCCAAAAGTTGCCTTGAAGCGACGTGTCATATGGGCTTGATCACTGAAACCGGCATTGAGTGCTGCTTCGGCCAAGCCCGAGCCAGCCGAGATTTCTGCGCGGACACGATCAAGGCGGCGCATTGTCAGATAGCGATACGGACTCGTTCCATAGGCTTTGCGAAACTGGCGAGCAAGCGTGTATCGGTCCAGGTCGGTCACGGCTTCCAGTTCATCCGATCCCACCGTAAGAGCGAAATTCGCATCGAGATATTCGCGCGCTGAGCGAACAGCTGGAAGGTCGGGCAAGAATTTCACAGGCCGGCTAATTGAGGCGTCATTGGACGTCAGGCCATCTGCCAAAAGCGTCACGATTTCGGCGAGAGCAACCGGCTCCAACACTGAATCCATAACTGAAAATGCAGTGTGAATGGCGTGCAGCAGGTTCGGGTCGCCGAGCACAGCGTCCTTTACGAAAGGCAGCGCTCTTACTGCCGGATCGAGGGCCTCTCGCAGTAGAGACGGCTCGATATATAGCATCTGGTAGTGAAAGCCCTCGCTTGTACCAGCTTCTCCGTCATGAACCTCGTCAGGATGCAAGACAATGATTTGCCCCGACACGCTGTCCGATCGAACACCGCGATAATCGAAGCTCTGAACCCCTTGGATCGTATAGCCTATCGAGTAGGTGTCATGCCGATGTGGCGCATATGCTTCGCCGGAAAAGAAGGCTTCGATGCGTTGGATGCCCGTCTGCCACGGGGCAGTCCGCACCCAGTCGGACGCGCACGAACGTTCAAGACCGGGCGTCAGGTTTCGTGCTCTGTCAGCTGAGGCTCCGGGTTTAGCTGACACGAACATCTCCTTTCAGCTCGCTCGCGCCCGAATTGAAACGCGAACCAGTCACTCGGCTGGCTTCCATACACAGCAGGCCATCGCAAAATGAAATCGGTAAACCTCGACGAAAAATTCGCTCAGTTCACCAGCCACTGGGACCCTCATGTGGTCGCAGAGTACAACAATAACGAGATCATGGTTGTCAAGTTCGTGGGCGAATACCCATTCCACAAGCACGATACGACGGACGATTTTTTCTATGTGCTGGAAGGTGAACTGAAGATGGACATCGAGGGCGAGACGGCGCGCACCGTCAGAGCCGGCGAGCTATTTGTCGTCCCTAAGGGGGTGGTGCATCGGCCGCGGGCCGAGAAAGAGGTGAAGGTTCTTCTTATCGAACCCAAAGGAGAACCGAACTCTGGCGATTCTGACCGGGAGCCGTCCGCGAAACCGCGCATTTGATGGGCGGCTGCGGCAATGAGCGGACGTCGGACGTGGCCGCAGCATCCAACAAAATGGGCTCAAAGCCGTCATCCGCCGCACGTCGCATGGATGCCCGCTGTGCGTGGCCCAGCCGTCGTTCGCTACTTCAGTCTGAACAGCATCTCGCGTTCGCCAGACATGTTGAGCTCGTCTGTAAAGCCGATCTCTCTGGCATCGCAGCTTTTCAGCAGGTTGCGCATGGGCATGTTGGAGGCCTCGGTGGAGGTGTAAAGCCGAAGCCATTGTGGGGCCAGCCTGGCACCCTCGACAAGATCGCGGCCTATGCCCTGCCTCCGCGACGCGCGGGCAACGCAGACAATCGACAGAAGCGGCCATCCCATGAACTCGGACTGGGCGACCTTGGCATATCCAACGACCGCGCTTTCCAGCGTCGCGACCAAGAGGCTGCCCTGCTGCATGTCGATCCGCCGATCACCGATGAACGTGTCGAAACTCTTGAGCGCCGGATAATCACGGATGCCACACGGCCTGATGGTTGATGCGGTCACGTCAGCCCTCCGCAAGTGACGATCGGGTCCACAAACACGCAATGCGACGACAGCGTGGGGGCTCTTGCCTGCCCGTCCCTGCGCGCCGCGCAATTCCGGAAACCTGTCTCCGGGTCGCCTGCGACGCACCGCACACAGGCGCCGTTCCTCTGACACCGGGCCAGGCCCCCCTCCCCCGTCACTCGCCCGAGGGCGGCGGCAGCAGGTCCAGCGCCTCGCCGGTCAGCTCGCGGCGCATCATCTGGAGCGTCATGTTGCCCGGATTGCGCGCGAGGGCCTGCTCCAGCAGGGCGAGCGCCTCGCGCCCGTCGCCCGTCGCCTCCGCGATGCGGACCTGCATGACCCAGGCATCGACAAGCTGCGGATCGAGCCGCGTCGCTTCGGCAAAGGCGCCGGAGGCGGCGGGCATGTTGCGCATCACCAGCGCCATGCCGCCCATCTGCAGGTGGCTCTCGGGATAGTCGAGCCGGCTGCCCATCGAGGCCTGCCATTCCGCCAGCGCCGAGCGCAGCGCCCGCTCGTAGCGCCCGGGCATGCTGGCGATCTGCGCGTCCAGCATCGACTGCGCCGCCGCCATCCGCACCGAGCGCGACGGGTCCGAGAGCGACTGCATGAGCCGCGGCGCGCGCTCCATCGCGGGGGCCACGCGCTGCAGCTTCACCGCCGCGCTGCGCACCAGCGGATCGGGGTCCTGCAGGAGCGCCTCGAGCGCAGCCGCGTCCGACGGATCCCCGGCCTGCTCGAGCAGGTAGATCGCCGTGGCGCGCACGATGCCGGCCATGTCGTCATCCAGCGACAGGCCGCGCAGCGCCGGCGCGGCGCGCACCGGATCACGCCGCCCGTGGGCGATGACTTCGCCGTAATGCGGGCCGCGATGGCGGCTGTCGGGAAACCATTCCTCAAGCGTTTCGGCGGCCCATTCCGGGCTCTGGTCCTCGTGGCAGGTGGTGCAGGCATCCGGCGCGCCGGTCTCGGCGGCAAGGTCCGGGCGCGGGATGCGGAAGGAGTGATCCGCCCGCCAGTCATTGCCCATGTAGACCCGCTCGGTCATGTGGCAGGTCTTGCACAGGGCCCCGTCCGAGCCCTCCGGGTGGTGGGTGTGCTCGGGTCCGTCGAACACCTGCAGCGGCAGCGAGGGAAAGTCGGGATTGCCCGCCGGGCTGTGGCACTGTGTGCAGACCGCGTTGCCCTCGGCGATGAGCTCGGCCTCGTGCGGCAGGTGGCAGTTCGAGCAGCTCACGCCCTCTTCGTACATCTTCGACTGCAGGAACGAGCCGTAGACATAGACCTCGTCGAGGATCTGCCCGTCCGCCTCGTAGGCCCCCTCCCGCAGCAGCGAGAGATTGTAGGTGTCGTGATAGGGCGTTCCGGGCACCGGGTTGCCCTCGAGAAACGGCTCGCGGCGGGAATGGCAGCTGGCGCATTGCTCGATCGCCTGCGCGGGCTGCGACATGTCGACGGTAAAGCCGTAGGCCGCGGGCGGCGCCTCCTGCGTCGTCTCAAAGCGCTCGGCCCAGTCCAGATGCGCGCTGCCGGGGCCGTGGCAGGCCTCGCAGCCGACGCCGATCTCGACCTGCGTGGAGTCGAAGCTGCGGGTCCGGGCGTCGTAATTGGCGTCGAACCCGGTGGCGTGGCAGGCGGCGCAGCGGCTGTTCCAGGTCTTGTAGGGGCCGGTCCAGTGCAGCCCGTCATCGGGGGCGTAGTTCTGCTCGGGATAGAGGTGGAACCAGTCGCCCCTCTCGGTATCCCAGACCACGTCGAAGCTCTGCAGCCGGCCCGGCTCGGTCTCGAGGATGTATTGCTGCAGCGGCTCGACGCCGATCACCGAATGCACATCGTATTCCGTGGTCACCTGGTCGCGCTCGGTGACGCTGACCCGGGCCTTGCCCTCGGGCGAGATCGAGAAGCGCGCGTGCATGTCCCCGAGGCGGAACTCGGTGCCGTCGAAATCCGCCCGGATGTTGTCGGCTGTCGGCGCGGTCCAGGCGAGCGCATGGTGCGACCCCTCCCACGCCGCGCCGGCCTCGGTATGGCACGCGATGCAGCGCTCGGAGCCGAGGTAGTCCTGCGCCATGGCCGGCGCCGCGATCATCGCCAGCGCGGCGATGGTGAGGACGTGTCGCATGCGGCCAAGGATCTCGGCAAGGCGGCTGGCCGCTCTGGGCTTGCGGTGAATGGCGGTCATCTGGCGAGACGACGTCCCGGGGCATCGGGGGCGCGGTCGGAGGGTCTTTGGCACGATGTCATTCCAGCAGTATGTTCAACTTGGGGCGCAAAAGGAAGGCTATGATGCGCCTCGTGGGTTGAGAGGCGGCAGCGTCTCCGCCGCGCCGGTGCGGCGCCCGCGGGGGCGCGCGGCGCCGAGCGCGCCCTGCAGGGCGGTCCAGGCCTCGCCGCCTGTCGTGGCCGCCCCGCCGCCGTAGCGCTGCGCCCCGAGGGCCAGCAGCGCCGCCTCGACCCCGGGCGCGCGGCGTGGATCGGGGCCAGCGACCCGCCCGGCCCAGAGATCGAGCGCCGGGCGCAGCGCGGCGTGGTCGCGCCGCGCGATCACCTGCCGCAGCATCCGCCAGGCATGGGCTTCCGAGGCCAGCACCTGCGCCCGCCGCCGTGCCCTGTGCCGCGCCAGCATCGGCAGCAGGCGCCGCCCCACGAGGATCACGAGCGCCAGCCCCAGCACCACCGCCGCCGCCAGCAGCGCGACCCGGCGCGGATCGAGCGGGTCCGCCCGGCCCGGCGCGGGGCCGTCGATCTGCAGCTCCAGCCCCGGCACGGTGGCGGTCTTCACCGCGCCTTCGTCGGTATCGTACCAGTCGAGGCTCACCGGCGGCAGGGCGCCGCCGCCACCCGCCTCGGCAAGGTAGGTCACGCTCTCGACCCGGCTGCCGCTGGCCACGCCCCTGTCGTCCTGCTCGGAGAGCTTCGGCTCGTCGGGATAGGCGGCGACACCGGGCAACGCGACCGTGTCCAGAAGCGGGGGCAGGAACATCGGCGAGGCGCCCTCGACCTGCGCGGTGACCTGCCGTTTCAGGCTGTCGCCGGGCGCCATCGCGGCGGGGTCGCCCTCGATCTCCTGCGTGAGCGTCAGATCGGCGGCGGCGATGAAGGGATCGAGCCCCTCCGCCCCCTCCGGCACGACGCCGGCAAAGGAGATCGCCTCGGTGCTCAGCGTGGTTTGCCGCGCCTCGCCGGAGCCGGGATCCTGCCAGGTCACCCCCACCTCCTGCGGCGGCAGCGTCATCGGCCCCGGCACCATGGGCGAGATGCGGTAATGGCGCGACACGCCGGACCATGTCTCGCCGTCGATGCGCTCCGAGACCGGGCTGGTCGAGCGCGACGGCAGGCGCACCAGAAGGTTCGGCGTCTCGAGGCTCGGCCAGACCGGTGGCTCGGGCATGAAGGTCGGAACCAGCACGGTCAGGCGCAGGCTGAGCGGCTGGCCCGGCACCGCCTCGGTCTCGGGAAAGTCGACCGTCAGCCGCGGCTCTGCGGCGGTGTCCTGCGCGGCGGCCGGCAGCGCAAGGGACAGAAGCAGGATCAGCAGGGCCCGGATCATTCGCCCCCCTCCGCAGGCGCGGCCTCGATCTCCTCCACGGGCGCATCCTCCGCAGGCGCATCCCCGGGCGGCGCCGCCGCCTCGAGGGCGAACCGCATGCGCAGGAAATCCCCGGTGCTGGTGTCGACGGTGGTCATCCACTGGTCCGCCGTCAGCAGGCCCGCGCTCTCCGCATCGCTTTGCGGGCGCAGCGTCTCCTCGCCCTGCCCGCTTTCGTTGTCATAGACCTCTTCATCGGCCCCGATGCCGCGATCCTCGCCGGTATCCGAGCTCGCCTGCGCGTTCTCCACATAGGTCACGATGCGCTTCGCCGTCTCGAGGTTCTCGGCGGCGCCGGGGTAACCCGGGTCGCGGGCCAGCGCCGTCTCGAAGGCGCGCACCCCGTCGCGGTAATGCGCCGCCTTGATCTGCGCCATGCCCTGGATCGACGCCGCCTGCGCGGTCTCGACCCGGTTCAGCACCTCGACGGCGGCGTCATACTGGCCATCCCGGTAAAGCGCATAACCGCGCCACAGCGGATCGACGAAAAGATCGGCGGCGCGCTCGAACTGCTTGCGGTCAAAGGCGATGCGGCCCTGCTGGTCGGGCGTCAGGAACCAATCGGCGATGCCATCGGCCCGCGCGCCCTGCGGCATCAGCAGCGCCAGCGCCGCCAGCGCCGCCCAACGCATGGTCCAGCCGCGGCGGAACCACAGCAGCAGGATCAACGCCGCGGGCCACGCGAGCCAGTGGGCGCGATCCTCCCAGGGCTGCGCGACATCGTCGAGCTGCGCCCGGCGGTAGGCGGCGTTGAGCAGCCCGTCGATCCTGCGGATGTCGGCGTCGTCGGGCGTCACCGCGACCACCGTCGCCGAAAGCGCATCGAGCCCGCGGTCGCGGCTGCCTTCGGGGCGCGTGGCCAGCACCGCCAGCGGCGCCGCGCTGGCGTCGAGCGTCGCCACGTCCGCCGGATCGATGCTGTCGGTGACGAAGAGCACGCCGCCCGGCGCGCCCTCCTCGGCGAGCATCGCCAGCGCCAGCGCCAGCGCCTCGCCGGCGACCGCGCCCTCGCGCGGCATCACCTCGGGGCTCAGCCCCTCGAGATAGGGCACCATGACCTGCGGGTCCTCGGTCATCGGAAGCACCGCGTGGGCGCTGCCGGCATAGGCCACCAGCGCCGTGCGCGCCCCGGCGCGCAGCTCGAGGAAATCGCGGATCTTCTGCTTGCCGCGTTCGAGCCGCGAGGGCGGCAGATCGGTCTGCTCCATGCCCGGCGTCACCGCAAGCACCACGACCGCCGGCGCCGATTGCGCGGCAAAGGGATCGACCTGCCGCGACCATGTCGGACCGGCCGCGCCGAGCGCCGCGAGGATCAGGATCGCGGCGGTGCTGTCGATCGGGGTCAGCCGCCGGCGCTGCGCGCGCCCCACGGTCAGCGCCTCGCGCAGATGCGGGGCGATGCCGTCGGCCTGCATGCCGTCGCGCCCGAGCGGCCGGCGCACCCACCACCAGAGCGCAAGCGTCGCCGGCACCAGCAAAAGCCAGAGCGGGCGCAGGAAGTGGAACGCCTCGAGGAACAGCGCGAAATCGGTCGTCATGCGGGCTCCTCCGACAGGCGTGCGGCGCGATGCCGCCGCCGGCTGCGCAGCTGCAGATACAGCACCGTCACCGCCCCCAGGAGCGCCGCCAGCCCCATCGGGATCCCCGCCAGCGACTGGCGCGGCCGGAACGACAGCGTCTCGGTCTCGCGCGGGGCCAGCTCGTCGATACGGTCATAGACCGCTTCGAGAGAGGCCGCGTCCTCGGCAAAGAAATACTGCCCGCCGGTGCGCTGCGCGACTTCCCTCAGGGTGGTCAGGTCGACGCGGTCCTCGCCCGTCGCGTCGGGGTCCCCGACGCCGATGGTGTAGATCTCGACGCCCCGGTCGGCGGCGATCTCGGCGGCGTTGACCGGGCTCATGCGGCTGGCGGTGTCCGACCCGTCCGACAGCAGGATCAGCAGCCGCTGGTCGATCTCGCTGGTCTCGAAGGTGCGGATCGACAGCCCGATGGCATCGCCAAGCGCGGTGTGCGGCCCCGCCATGCCGACCTCGGTGCGGTCGAGCAGCGCGATGATGGTCTCGAGATCGTCGGTCAGCGGCGCCTGCAGGTAGGCGGAGGTGCCGAAGACGATCAGCGCCATGCGGTCGCCCTCGCGGCCCGACACGAAAGAGCGCACCACCCCGCGCACCCCGGCCAGCCGCTGGATACGCGCGCCGTCCGGCGTGGCAAAATCGCGCGCGTCCATCGAGCCCGAGATGTCGATCGCCATGACCACGTCGCGGGCGGCGTTCTCGATGGTGATCGGGGCGCCGACCCGCTCGGGCCGCGCCAGCGCGAGGATCACCAGCCCCCAGCACAAAGCCGCCGCGATCACCGAGATCTTCGGCCGCGACAGCACCAGCGCCCCGGCGCGCGGCTCCGCCCCCGCGGCGGCGGCGGTGCGGCGGAAGAACGGGAAACGCAGCGCGCTTTCGCGCTCGCGATGCGGCGGCGCGAGGCGCCAGACCAGCAGCGGCAACGGCAGCAGCAGCAACAGCCAGGGTGCGGCGAGCGAGATCATGCGGTGCCCTCCCCTGCGGTCGTCCGTGTGGCCTTCGCCGTTGTATTACCTGCGGCCTTCCCTGCGGCGATGCCTTTCGCATCGGTCCGGTGGGTCCTGAGCCAGTCGCTGGCGGCGTCGCGCAGGGCGCGCGAGGGCGCCGCGTCGGGGCTGCGATAGGGCGCGCGCCGCAGCTCCTCGCCCGCGGCATCGGGGAAGTCGCGCTTGCCGCTGCGCGACAGGAAGGCGGTCCAGTCGTGGCCGGTGAGCGAGGCCACCTCGGCGCGCGGATAGGCCGCCAGCGCCGCCCGTCGCAGGATCGCGGCGAGCTCGGCGGTCGTCGCCGCCTGCGCCAGCGCCGCAAGCGCGGTGCGGCGATAGGCGTTGGCGACCCGGCTCTGGTGCCAGCGCCAGAGCCCGGCCACCAGAGCCGCCACGAGCAGCGCCGCCAGCACCGCCCAGCCCCATGTCTGCGGCACCATCGGAACCGGCGGCGGCGCGGCCGGCTCGATCAGCTGGTCGATCAGCGAAACCAGGCTTTCCGGGCTCTCGGGCGCCGCGGCCCCGGGGATCTCGTCTTCGTTCATCGCGGTCCGAGCCCCAGCAGGCGCCGCATCTGCGGCAGCGTCTCCTCGCCCGCCGAGAGCGGCAGGATCGGCACCCCGAAGCGGCGCTGCCAGTCGAACACCTCGGCCAGCCGCCCGGTCGACATCTCCACGAGCGCCCGGCGCGTGGCCTTGGCGCTGGTGTCGATCTCGGCCTGCAGCTCGCCATCGGTGACGACAAGGCGCATCCCGGCGGGCAGATCCCCGGCGCTGGGATCGGTGACCGGCACGAGGATCAGGTCGTTGTGCCGCGCCAGCGCCGAGACGATGCGGTCGGTCTCGGCGTCGAGGCCGTCGAAATCGCTCAGCACGATGATCAGGTGATTGCGGCTGGCGATGCGCGCCACCGCCCGAAGCACCTGCGTGAGCCCGATGGGCGCGGTGTTCGGCGCCTCGGCGTGCAGCAGCCCGTTGGCCTCGGACAGCGCGGTGAGAAAGCGGTTGAGCGCGCCGCGGCTGCGCTGCGGGCGGATCTCGGCGATCAGCGCGTCGCCGAACACGATGCCCCCCACCCTGTCGCCCTGATCGAGGATGCGGAACGCGGCCATCGCGGCGGCCTCGGCGGCGGTGACCGACTTCATCGCGTGGCGGGTGCCGAAGAACATCGACATGCGCTGGTCGACGACGATCAGCGCCGGGCGGTCGCGCTCTTCCGTCATCACCCGGACATGCGGGCGGCCGGTGCGGGCGGTGACCTTCCAGTCGATGCTGCGGATGTCGTCGCCGGGCAGGTAGTCGCGCAGCTCCTCGAAATTCAGCCCGCGCCCGCGCAGCCGCGAGGCATGTCGCCCGTTGAGCACCGATTGCGCCGGCTGCCGGGGCAGGAAGCTGAGGCCGCGCGCCGGACCCTCGAGGCCGCGCAGATAGGCCAGGTCGGTGTGGATGCGCGGATCCGCCGAGACCTCGGGGGCCTTCGGCAGGGTGCCGGTGCGGATGCGGGCGGCGCGGTCCTTCATCGATCCTCCCTCAGGGCAGCGCCACCTGCCGCACGACCTCGGCCACCACCGCATCGGGGCTGATGCCCTCGCCCTGCGCCTCGTAGCTGAGACCCAGCCGGTGGCGCAACACGTCGGCCACCACGGCGCGGATGTCCTCGGGATCGACGTAATCGCGCCCCGCGAGCCAGGCATGGGTGCGGCCGCACTTGTCGAGCGCCAGCGAGGCGCGCGGGCTGGCCCCGACCTCGATCCAGCGCTTGAGGTCGTCGCCGAAGGCCGAGGGCACGCGGGTGGCGTTGACCAGATCGGCGATGTAGCGCTCCATCTCGGGCGCCACGCGCAAGGCGGCGATCTCGCGGCGGGCGGCGAACACCGCCTCCTGCGGGATCGGCGCCGGCGCTTCGGTTGCGTGTGCGCCCGCCCCGGCCTGCGCCGCGGCTTCCTCGGCGCGCACCAGCCGGATCACCTCGACCTCGTCCTCGACCGGCGGATAGGTGATGTTCACATGCATCAGGAAGCGGTCCATCTGCGCCTCGGGCAGCGGATAGGTGCCTTCCTGCTCGATCGGGTTCTGGGTCGCCATCACCATGAACAGCGGCTCCATCCGGTGGGTGGTGCCCGCCACCGTCACCTGCCGCTCCTCCATCGCCTCGAGCAGCGCCGCCTGCACCTTGGCCGGCGCGCGGTTGATCTCGTCGGCAAGCACGAGGTTTGCAAAGATCGGCCCGGCCTCGAAGCGGAACTCGCCGCCGCCCTCGCCCTGGTAGTAGACCTCGGTGCCGGTGACATCCGAGGGCAGCAGGTCGGGGGTGAACTGGATGCGCGAGAAGTCGCATTCGAGGTTGCGCGCCAGCGCCTTGATGGCCCGCGTCTTGGCAAGGCCCGGCAGGCCCTCGACCAGCAGGTTGCCATTGGCGAGCAGCCCGATCAGCAGGCGCTCGATCACCTCGCGCTGGCCGATGATCGCCTCGCCCATGCGGGCCCGCAGCGCCTCGATCTGCGCCCGCGTTCCGGGTTCGGTCATGTCGTCCATTCCGTCTTTACCTTTCCGAGCCTCAGTCCGACGGGAACACCTTGCCCCAGTCCTGCGCCATGTCGACGATGGTCCAGCCGCGCTCCGGCCCCTCGTCGAGCCCGCGGTTCAGCTGGCCGACATGGCTGTCGCGGTCATAGGCGAACTCGCGTTCGCCGTCGGTGTGATGCACCAGCATCCCGAAGCGCGCGCCCTCGCCGGCGGTGGTGTATTCGAGCATGGCGAAATCGCCGTCGGAATTGCCGGCCGAGAAGATCGGGCGCTGGCCGATATGGCGCATGATGCCCACCGGCTTGCCTTCCTTGTCGTCGACGAAGCTGATGCCGCCATCCTTGTTGAGCTGCGGCACGCCGTCCACGACCTCGTAGCTGGTGTTGCCCTCGGTGCCGACCACCTGCCACGGCGGGATGCCATAGGCCTCGTCGGCATAGGCCCGGATGAAATCGATGCCGCCGCCCGAGACGATGTAGGTGGTGAAGCCCTCGTCACGCAGGTAACCCAGCAGCTCGAGCATCGGCTGGTAGATCATCTCGGCATAGGGCAGCCCGGTCGCGGGATGGGTCGCGGTGGTCAGCCATTCATGCGCGTCGTCCTGGAACGCGTCGACGGTGGTGGCCGAATGCGAGACGTTGATCACCTCGAGAAGCCCCTCTACCCCGCCGGCCATGACGGTGTCCATGTCGCCCTCGGCGGCGGCGGTGAGGATGTCCGAGCTCAGGATCGAGGGATCCTCGGCGGCCTTCTCCTTCAGCACGTCGATGGCGTAGAGCGCCTGGAAATAGGCCGGCTGCTCGCTCCAGAGGCAGCCATCATTGTCGAAGGTCGCGATGCGGTCCTGCACCGGCACGAAACTTTCGGAGTCCGGGTCGGTCACGGTTTCGACGAACTCGATGATGCTGGCCTTCGTGTCGGTGTCGTTCCACGACGGCAGCGGATCGGCATGGGCCGTGGCGGCGATCAGCGCCAGGCAGCTGGAGGCGGCAAGCAAACGCATGGCAAAAGACCTTTCGAAGACAATCCAGGTGGTCGATGTCGGACCGGCCCGGCGCATGTCACGCCGGGCCGGCCGCCTTTGTCGTCACGCTCTGGCGATCACGGCGCGCCGGCCGGTTCCGAGAGCGTCTCCATCACCTTCTCGAGGCTGAAGGACGCGGCTTCCTGACGCGGCGGGTACTCCTCGAAGCTCTCGAGGAAGTTGGCCACGTATTGCTGAGCCGGCACGTACATGTAGGCGTGGTCGAGCATCCAGTCGTAGAAGGTGTTCGACGTCCGGTAAGCACGCTCGTAGGGATCGCGGCGCAGGTTGAAGATCAGCGGCGTGCGCAGCTCGGTCAGCGGCTCGATCCAGGCGCGGAACGTTGCCCAGGCCTTCTGCTCGAGGAAGGTGATCTTCCAGTCTCCATAGCGCAGCGCCATCAGGTCGCCGTCATCGGAGAAGTAGAAGATCTCGTTGCGCGGGCTTTCCTCGGTTTCGCCGGTCAGCATCGGAAGGATGTTGTAGCCGTCGAGATGGACCCGGTAGTCGCGGCCTTCGCCGACTTCCGCCACGGTGATGCCTTCAAGCAGGTCTTCCTTGATGGTCTCGTTGCCGGCCGCGGCGAGGAAGGTCGGCAGCCAGTCCATGTGGTGGACGATCTCGTTGCTGACCGTGTCCTCGGGGATCTGGCCCGGCCAGCGGACCATCGCGGGCACGCGCCATGCGCCTTCCCAGTTGGTGTTCTTCTCACCCCAGAACGGCGTCATGGCGGCATCCGGCCAGGTGTTCATGTGCGGGCCGTTGTCGGTCGAGTAGAACACGATGGTGTTGTCGGCAATACCCAGCTCGTCGATCTTGTCGAGGAAGACGCCGATATCGGCATCGTGCTCGATCATGCCGGCGGTGTATTCGTCGACCTGCTTGCCAACCTGCTCGTTGGCCAGTTCGCGGTTCTCTTCGCTGACATGGGTGCGGAAGTGCATCCGCGTGCCGCTCCACCACACGAACCAGGGCGTGCCCTGCTCGTTGGCGCGTTCGATGAAGTCGATCGCCGCGGCGCTGGTCTCGTCATCGACGGTTTCCATGCGCTGTTGCGTCAGCGGGCCGGTATCCTCGATCTCGCCATCGGCGTAGGAGTGGATCACGCCGCGGGGCCCATAGGCTTCGCGGAAGGTCTGGCCGTCACCGACCATCATGTCGCCCGGGTAGTCCTCGTTCTCGGGCTCTTCCTCGGCGTTGAGGTGGTAGAGGTTGCCGAAGAACTCGTCGAAGCCGTGGTTGGTCGGCAGGTGCTCGTCGCGGTCACCGAGGTGGTTCTTGCCGAACTGGCCGGTGGCGTAGCCCTCGGCCTTGAGCAGACCCGCGATGGTCGGGTCCTCTTCCTGCATGCCTTCCTGCGCGCCCGGCAGGCCCACCTTCGAGAGGCCTGTCCGGAACACCGACTGACCCATGATGAAGGACGACCGGCCGGCGGTGCAGGATTGCTCACCGTAGTAGTCGGTGAACATCATGCCTTCTTCCGCGATCCGGTCGATGTTGGGGGTCTCGTAGCCCATCATCCCGCGCGTGTAGGCCGAAATGTTGGACCGACCGATATCGTCGCCCCAGATCACCAGGATGTTGGGCTTCTGGGCACCGCCCTCCTGATCCTGCTGGTCCTGCGCGAAGGCCGGCAGGCCCGGAACCGCAAGCGTCACGGCCGCTACAATCGTTGCTCTTAGTCGAAAATTCGGTGACATGAATGCCTCCCTGTCAGGGTCGTTGGTCGGATGCGGCGCACAGCCAAAGGTCCCTTGAACGATAAGGGGTTGTGATCATGAATGCGCATCTCGCCCTGAGGGTGATCGCGTTATGGGCGACTAGATAGTTGGACCAAGTACCTATTGCTCCTCCGGATCGAACGAAGCGGCCCCCAGAACCTGCCCCAGTTCAGCGCGCGAGATCGGCTTGGTCAGGTACACGGCGGCGCCTGCCGACAGACAGGCCTCCCGCGCGCCAGACATGTCGCGGCCGGTCATCATGATGATGTGCAGGTCCGGGAAATGATGCCGCAGCGCCATGATCAGGTCGGCGCCGCTCAGGCCGGGCAGGTGGAAATCGAGCAAGAGCGCGGCCGGGTTCGCGACGAGCGTACAGCGCAGCAGGTCCTCGCCGGTCTCGAAGGTGGTGACGTCATACCCCAATGAGCGGATCGCGCGCGCCAGCGCCCGGCTCACGCTCAGATCGTCTTCGACGACGAGAACTTTCCCAAGGGATACACTCATGAGGTGATCCTGCGCGATCCGCAGAGACCATCATAGCTGCCCAGAGTACCTACATGCGGGCGTGTCGTTCGCCGCCCCGGCCAGACCAACGAGAGGCCGCCTTCGCCGCGCGGGCCAGTGCAACGTTCCCAGAAGACGCGACCGGCCCCGCCGTCAGGTCTCGATCACCACCTCGTCGACGCTGGCATCGACCGACTGGCAGGCGCTGAGCAGATGGCCTGCGAGATGGGTCGCCACGTAGGTCGCATGGAACCGCGAGGGCGCGCGGAGGTGCAGCCGCCCCCCTGCCCTGCGGCCGCGTTCCAGCGCCGCGATCCACGACCCGTAAAGCCCGGCATCCTCGGCATGCAGCAGCGCCTTGGCGAGCGTCCACTCGCTGCCATCGCTCAGATCCGGCGCCTCGACGCGGCCCTTCACAGGCAGCGGCACCACCTTCTCGGGCATCTTGTCCTCGCCGGACAGGCGGTGCTCGAGATCCGGGCCCACATCGGCCCAGCGGTCGCGGCTGTCCTCGAGGATTCGCTCGATTCCGAGCGCGTATTCGCTGACCCTGCCCCGTGCCCCCTGACGCTTGACCACGAGCCAGCCCATCGCCCGCAGCTTCGCCATCTCGCGCTTGACCGTGCGTTCGTCGACCTGCCAGAGCCTGGCGATCTCGCGCTGGCCCACCGCCAGCTCGTCGCGGGCCCAGTTGTAGCGCGCCGTGACAAGCGTCATCAGGCGCAGAACAAGCCTCTGCCGTCCCCTCTCCTGGGCCAAGGCAAAGGCTCCCATCACGGTGAGCAGATCGTACTTGAAGGCCGCGGCGTTGCGCCCGACCGTTTGCTTGGCAAGCATCTCCTGCCCTCGTGTCTCGCCCTGTGCCGCGGGCCTGCCTCGTCCGGGCTCTTGATGTGGCCCGTGAAGGTAAAGACGCTGTATCTTCACCGTTCGTTGTGGCGGCAACTCAGCGTTCTTTCCTGATCTTCCCCCATTTGCGTCCGCAGATCCGATTCTGTCAAGGCTCCCGGCGATTGCCTCCGGTCCCCTCTCCCTTTTTCGATAGAAAAAATCGGTATTCTGGTATTGGGGGACAGGCAGGCTGTCCCCTATTGGGCCAAAAATGTCCCCCAATATGTCGCTGTGCCGAACCCTCTGTCCCCCAATATTTTAGCCCTGAGCGCAGGCACTTGGCGAATCGGTTGCCGCGGCGGGACGGGGCGCGGGAGCCCGCATTCACTGGGGTTTGGCAGAACCGCCACAATTCCGCTTTCGAGGATAATAGATTTTGTCAAAACGCGCAAACCGGCGTAAATACGGAAGCAGAGCAGATTTACGTTCCCTCGCTTTCGGAACCTTGTCCCCACGGGGACAGTTCCCGGGCGCAGCTGTCCCCGCGGGGACAGACAAGAGGGACCCAGACAGGAGAGACCATGTTCACCCATGACGACCTCGCGCAGATGCAGGCGCAATCCCTCAAGATGCAGAGCTGGATCCGGCAGCAGACCTTCTCGCCCGAGCTCGAAAAGCGGCTCAGGCGGTTTTCAAGCTGGGAGGTGGCCGAGCTGATCCTGCAGGTCAACCAGTCGACCCTGCGGGGCCGCCTCGCCGCCGATCCCTCCCTGCCCCAGGGCCTCGTCGAGGAGGACGGCCGCCAGCGCTGGTACGCGCTCGAGGAGATCAACGAGATCCGCCGCAAGCTCAAGGTCAACCGCAAGAGCCTGATGCCCCCGCGGCCGGCCAACAAGCGCGCCTTCCGCGTGGCGATCTCGAACTTCAAGGGCGGCGCCGGCAAGTCGACCGTGGCGCTGCACTTCGCCCACGCCGCGGCGCTCGACGGCTACCGCGTGCTCTGCGTCGACTTCGACCCGCAGGCGACGCTGTCGCACTCCATGGGGCTCAGCGACGTCACCGAGGAGTTCACCGTCTGGGGCATCATGGCCCGCGACCTGATCCGCGAGACCGACCGCATGAACGCCGCCATGCAGGGGGCCGAGAGCGGCTCCGCCCTGCCCCAGCGCAAGCTGCCCGAGGCGATCACCGGCATGGGGCTGCGCGACCTGCGGGTGACCGATTTCATCAAGCCCACCAGCTGGCCCACCATCGACGTCATCCCCTCCTGTGCCAACGCCGCCTTCGTCGAGTTCGCCTCGGCGCAGTACCGTCACCTCAATCCCGAATGGTCGTTCTTCGCGGCGGTGTCGCGCTATCTCGATGCCCTGCCCCCGGATGCCTACGACCTCGTCATCTTCGACTGCCCCCCGGCCATCGGCTACCAGAGCATGAACGCCGTCTTCGCCGCCGACATGCTCTATATCCCCTCCGGTCCGGGCTACTGGGAATATGACAGCACCACCTCGTTCATCGGCCAGCTCTCCGAAGCGCTCGCCGATCTCAGCGGCTTCGAGGGCGTTGTCCCCGCGGGGACACTGCAATTGCCCAAGGTGTTTCACGATGTCCGCTTCCTGCTCACCCGCTACGAGCCGGGCAACGAATTGCACCGCGCGATGCGTTCAGCCTTCCAGAAGGTCTGGGAAGACAGAGTGACCGACAACGCCATCGAGATGACCCGCGCGGTCGAACAGTCGGGGCGGTTCCTGAGCTCGATCTACGAGATCGACTATCGCGAGATGACCCGCGAGACATGGCGCCGGGCGCGCGCCTCTTTCGATCGCGCCTACGAGGAGTTCCGCGGCCATGTGCTGACCGCGTGGGACCAGCTGGAGGATGAGGCATGAGCAAGCGACGCGGTTTCGACATCGACTTTCCCGGCAATGCCGACGGGGTCTACACCGGCGCCAAACGCAAGGAATCGCCAGAGCCCGCCGCGCGCCCCGAGGGGCGGCGTGGCCCGATGGCGGCGGCGATCTCCGAGAATGCCGACGCGCTGCGCCAGCGCGCCGAGGCCGAGCGCGCCATCCGGGAAGAGAACGACCGGCTGGCGCATGAACATGTGCGGCTCAAGCGCGCCGGGCTGATCACCGACCTGATCCCGCTCGACGCCATCCGCTTCGAAAAGCTCACCCGTGACCGCGGCCCGGGCCCCGACCCGGATATCGACGAGCTGAAGGAGTCGATCCGGGCGATCGGTCTGTCGAACCCGATCCAGGTCGAGCCCGCCGGCGACGGCTACGAGCTGGTGCAGGGCTTCCGCCGCCTGCGCGCCTATCGCGAGCTTTATGCCGAAACCGGCGACGAGGCCTTCGCGAAGATCCCCGCCGGGCTGATCGCCACCGGCGCCGAGCTCGAGCAGCTCTATCGTCGCATGGTCGACGAGAACCTCGTGCGCCGCGATATCTCGTTTGCCGAGATGGCGATCCTGGCGCTGCGCTACGCCGAGGACCCGGGCACCGCGTCGGATGATCTGGGCTCGGCGATCGACGTGCTCTTCGCCTCGGCCGGGCGGCAGAAGCGCAGCTACATCCGGCATTTCGGGTCGCTGATCGAACAGGTGGGCGACGCGCTGCAGCATCCGCAGGCGATCTCGCGCAATCTCGGGCTCGACCTGAACAAGCGGCTGGCCTCGGAGGACGGCTTCGAGGCGCGCCTGCGCGAGGCGATGGACGGGCAGGGCGAGGTCTCGCCCGACTACGAGGTGGCGTTGCTTCAGGACCTGCTGAAGTCGGCTCCGAAAGCGCCGAAGCCGCGCGCCGGAACGACGCGCAATGCCGCCGCCAAGACCACGCTGCGCTGCACTGTCCCCGCGGGGACAGTCCGCTGCGCGGCGCGCGACGGCAAGGTCGAGCTGCAGATGGAGCGCGACTTCTCCAGCATCGACCGGCACCGGCTCGAGGCCGCGGTCGCGGCGTTCATGTCGGCGCTCGACGACTAGACCGGGCCGACTGCGAGCTTGCCTGAGGGCGGCGCCACGGGAAACCGGGCGCCGCCCTTTTTCTTTCCCGGTCACGAGGCGGCATGCGCCGCAGGCCATGCGCTCGCTCTGTCCCCGCGGGGACAGAGCCTCGGTTCGCGGCGGGCGCATCGCACCTGTCCCCGCGGGGACAGGCATGATGGATGCGGCTCTGCCAGCGAGGGGGCGTGTCTCGGGTGCACTCTGTCCCCGTGGGGACAAGCGCCTGACCCACGCGTTCGAGAGACCCTTCCGGCAGCGCTGAGGTCTCTTCAAACAGGCACCTCTGAACTTTGTCCCCGCGGGGACAACGACCAGAACGCGCGGCTGGAGAGCGTCAGCCCGACCGCCAATGCGGTACGGAGAGAGGGTGTCCCCACGGGGACAGCGATCATGAAAGCGACCTTGCCAGCGGGGCGCGTGGCCGTCTGGCGGGCTCTGTCCCCACGGGGACAAGCCCCTGAACACCACGCCCGGCAGAGCCTTTCGGCGGGTTTGAGGGCCCTGAAAGAGGCACGCCCGGCCCATTGTCCCCACGGGGACACGTGACAGCAGGCGACGCTCGGCATCGCAAATCTGGCCTTTGATGTGGCGGGGAAATGGCTGTCCCCGCGGGGACAGGCGTGCCGAAGCTGAGCCTGACGTGGACGCACAACAGCTAGAGGGCAAGCACAAGGCACCGCCGGATGCGCTGCAACCGACCCCGGAGGGATCAGCTATACATTCAATATAGAGAATGTTAACATGTCACCAGAGCACCCGAACCCGGCGGGGCAGGGGGCCTGCGGCTCAGACGCGGATGCCGTAGCGGCTGACCTTGTCGTTGAGCGTGCGCCGCGCCATGCCGAGCGCCCGTGCCGCGCGTTCGGTGTTGCCGCGGCAGCGCTCGAGCGCGAGACGGATCTCGCGCGCCTCGAAGGCGGCCACCCGCGCGGCAAGGCTCTCGGGTTCGGCACTTGCCGCACCAGGCCCCTCGGGCAGGTCGAGCCCGAGGGCGAAGCGCTCGGCCAGCGCCTTGAGCTCGCGCACGTTGCCCGGCCACGCCCTGCGCTGCAGCCGCTGGCGCAGCGTGTAGTCGACCTTGGGTGTCTCGCGCCCGTAACGCGCCGCGGCGAGCGCGGCATAGTGGCTGAACAGCAGCGCGATGTCGTCGCCGAGAACGCGCAGCGGCTCGACCGCGATCTCGGCCCCGGCGAGGCGGTAGAACAGATCGGCCCGGAAACTGCCATCGAGGGTCAGCGGCCTGAGGTCGGTCTTCGAGGTGGCGATGATGCGCAGGTCGAGCGGGCGCAGCCGGTTCTCGCCCAGCCGTTCGACGCTGCGCTCCTGCAGGGCGCGCAAGAGCTTGGGCTGGATCGCGGCGGGCATCGCCTCGACCTCGTCGAGCATCAAGGTGCCGCCCGAGGCCGCCTCGAGCTTGCCGGGCTTGTCCTGCGCGCCGGGAAAGGCGCCGGCGACATGGCCGAAGATCTCGATCTCGAACAGGCTCTCGGGCAGGGCGGCGCAGTTGACCGCCACGAACGGGCCACCGGCACGCGGGCCGGCGGCATGAAGCGCGCGGGCGACGAGCTCCTTGCCGGTGCCGGTCTCGCCGGTCACCACCACGTCAAGGTCGGTGGGGCCGATGGCGTCGATGCGGGCGCGCAGCGCGGCCATCGCGGCGGACTGGCCCAGCAGCCCGCCCTCGTCGCGGCGGGTGATGCGCTCCTGCAGGCGGCCGATCTCGGCGCGGGCGGCACGGTTGCGCAGGCCCCGCTCGATCACCGTCAGCAGGTGCATCCCGTCATAGGGCTTTTCGAGGAAATCCTCGGCACCGGCGCGCATCGCCTGCACCGCCTGCGCCAGATCGCCATGCCCCGAGATCAGCACGACGGGGCAGTCGGGGTCGCGGTCGCGGGCGGCCTCGAGCAGTTGCTGGCCGTCGATGCCGGGCATCCTGAGATCGGTCAGGATCAGGTCGGGGCGGCTGGTCGCGGCAAGGGCCGCGGCGCCGTCGGGAAAGGCCTCGGCGCGGTGGCCGGCGGCCTCGATCAGGTCGCAGAGCGCCACGCGGTGGTCGCGGTCGTCTTCCACGACGTGGATCAGCGGGCTCATTCGGCGGCCTCCTGCGTGTCGTCCCGTGCCAGCAGCGGCAGGATCACCGCCACCTCGGTGCCCGCGCCGGGGGCCGAGCGGATGTCGAGCCGGCCGCCGAATTGCTGGACCACCTCGAAGCAGATCGCAAGCCCGAGGCCCAACCCCTCGCCGCCGACCTTGGTGGAAAAGAACGGCTCGGCGATGCGCGGCAGCACGTCGGGCGCGATGCCGGGGCCGTTGTCGCGCACCTGCAGGGTGACCTCGTCCGCGGTGGCGAGGATCGAAAGCGTGACCTCGCCCTCTCCGGGCACCACCGCCTCGATGGCGTTGTGCAGCAGGTTGACCAGAACCTGTTCGAGCCGGGCGTGTCCGGCCTCGACCTGCGGCGCGCTGTCCGGGGGCGCGAAGCGCAGCGCCACCCCCGCCGCGTCGGCGCGGGGCTGCGCCAGCGCCAGGGACGAGCGCGCCACCTCGGTCACGCCCACCGGCGAGAGCGGTGCCACCTCGCGGCGGGAAAAGTTCTTCAGGTGCTTGGTCATGCGCTGCATCCGGCGGATCAGCCCGCGCGCCGATTGCAGCCGCGCGGCGGTCTGCTCAGGGGCCCGCGACAGGCCGAACTCGGCGGCGGTGAGCGTCGCCTCCATGGCGGCAAGGGGCTGGCTGACCTCGTGCACGATGGCGGCGGACATGCGCCCGAGCGCGGCCATCTTCTCGGATTGCACCAGCGTCGCCTGCATGGCGCGCAGATCCGCCTCGACCTGCCGGCGGGCCTCGATCTCGCGCGCCAGCTCGGCGGTGCGCTGGCGCACCTTGCGCTCCATCACCTCGGTCTGGCGCAGCCGCAGGGCGATCAGCCGCCGCCGGTGCCGCCGCATATCGGCGAGCCCGAGGCCCAGCAACCCGGCCAGCAGCGCCAGCGCGGCGGTGGCAAGGCCGGCGGCGCGGGCGGGCCAGACCGGGGTGGCGGCCAGCAGGCGCCAGCCGGTCTCGAACGGCGTGCCGCGCAGGGTCGTGGCGCGGCCCTTGCCGTCGAGCGACAGCTCGGAGCCCTTGGGCAGCAGCGGTGTGGCGGAGGGCAGGTCGGTGCGGGCATAGAGCCGCGAGGCCGCAAGCCGGTCGAGGGTGGGCTCGGGCAGGGCGCTGAGCGGGCGGTAGCGCCAGCCATCCACCGAGGTCAGGAACACCACCTCGTCGCGGTCGGTGACGGCGATGTGCTGGCCGGTCTCGGCCCAGGCCCGTTCGAGCGGCCGCAGGTCGATCTTGACCACGATGACGCCCTGCACGTCGCGGCCGGGATCGTCGATGCGGGTGGCGATGAAATAGCCCGGCTCGCCGGTGGTCACGCCGACGGCATAGACCGCGCCGGTGCCGGTGTCGCGGGCCTCGGTGAAATAGGGGCGGAAGCTGTAATCGTGGCCGACGAAGCTGCCGGGTGCGGCCCAGTTCGAGGAGGCGAGGGTGAGGCCGGCCTCGCTCAGCAGGTAGAGCTGGCCCGAGCCGGTCTGGCTGGCGATCTTCTGCAGGTAGCGGTTGGCCGCGTCGATGGCGGCGGCATCCTCCGGCGTGGCGAGCGCGGCCCGGATGCGGGCATCCTCGCCGGCGACGCGGGGCAGGGCGCGGAAGCGGTCGATCTCGGTCTGCAGGGCGCGGTGGCTGACCAGCAGCCCCTGCTCGAGCCCCTGCCGCAGCTCGGCCAGCACCAGCTGCCAGGCCAGCGCACCGCAGAGCAGCGCGCCCAGCGTCACCAGCACCAGCCTCAGGCGCCAGGCCGCGCGCAGCCGCGGCAGCAGGGAGGCGCGGCGCGGCATCAGCCGGCGTCGGGGCAGGGGGAGAGGCGCACCGGCAGCCCGGCGCTGGCGCCGAGCTCGGTGCACTCGGCGCCGCACAGGGTCCAGGCCGAGGGGGTCTCGCCCGAGGCGGCGAGGACGAGCGCGGGCACCGGCGGCAGGTCCGGGGTCCAGACCCACCAGCCGTTCTCGAAGCGGCCCCCGGGGCCGGGCTCCATGCCGGCGCCCGAGCCCTTCACGGCGGCCTGCGTCAGGTGCAGGCGGTGGTCCTGGGTGACCTCCCATGTCTCGCGCCAGTCCTGACGCTCGACCGAGTGGGTCCATTGCAGGGTGAAGCTGCCGTCATCGGCGAGGGCGAGCATCAGCGCCCCCGCCAGAATGCAGCCGCTCACGCCGACACCATCTTCCGGCCCCGCCACATCAGCACCGCGAAGACCGCGGTGAGCGCGAAGCCGATCTCGTCGGT
>Ga0114904_1000450_pt1 | contig 22857 bp, 31 predicted proteins | sample MalvirDeepMed_s6_FD_83498 | JGI IMG/M metagenome (GOLD analysis project Ga0114904, IMG submission 83498) | Marine viral communities from the Global Malaspina Expedition - Malaspina viral metaG DeepMed_s6 | ecosystem: Environmental > Aquatic > Marine > Oceanic | place: Mediterranean Sea... | reverse complement strand
TGGCGAAATTCTCATCGTATCGGGGATTACCTGATGCTTGACGACGAATCCGGCAGAGTCCACTACAGATCTGAAATGGTCGAAAAGTGGAACGGCAATTGGGTTCGTAAAGACCAGTTTGAGACACGCCAGCCCCAGGAATTTGTCAAAGCCAAGGCAGACCCATTTCCTTTGAGACACACGCGCCCTGCGCCCGTCTCAGATACCCCCGCCAGCGTTAAAACCCTATTCGCAGGTTTGACCGAGGACTCAGACCATCCAATTCTGCGTCCAAAAAACGGTCCCGCGCATCACCTGTACGCCCCCACGTCAGGTGCCAAGGTTTTCTCGCTTCTTCTGGACGAGTCAGGAGTCTACGTGGTCGTCACAGAGGGTGGGACTGCCTTGGCGACCGAATTTGTTTCAGCGGTATGTTAGACGAATTTAAACGGGATTCTTTTAAATAATGGCTTCCACAGACATCAGAAAATCGGTTATTGATATTATCAACGAGGTCGAGCGTAAGCTGGGAATCGATGAGACGGCGCATGTCGTCGATAATAGGTTCGCCAAAGTTCTTTTGGATTTTCTCAATGATACGATAGATGAGTGTAACGATTTTGGTAATTGGAAGCAGATGTACCGGGAGGTAACCGTTTCCTCTCAGGCCTGCACAGGTACGTACGAGCTTGCAGTCTCGGCAGAAGTAAAAAATATATACGAAATTCATTTTGGAACACAAACGAGCCCCCTTGTTTCACGAACAACGTCGGAAATAAGGGTACTGCAAAAAACGTCAGGTTTGGGCGAGCCGCGACAGTTTGCCGTGGTTGACACGTCAGGGACCAACCCAAAATTCCGGGTCTACCCAATTGTTGCGTGCGCCAATTCAAGCGGAGATTTTGATGTTGCGTATTTTAAAAAAAATCGCCTCTATACTACAGCGTCTGCGGATGGATCTGCAATCCCGGCTTTCCCGTCTCGTATGCTGGTTCAAGGAACGATGGCAAAAGCTCTGCTCGAAGAAGCGGGCATGGAAGCGACTCCTGCCGTACAGGCTAGTGAGGCGAGATACAGAGAAATGAGGAAGGAAGCTTACAACCGGCTGACTTCTGACACATCGACAGACCTCTATCTTACGCCAAGCGGGTCTTGACAAAAAATGGCTAGATTTGAGGGTTCATTTAATCCTCCCTCCCGTGGTGTGGCAACATCATTTGGCGAGGCGTTAATCACCAAAGATTACGCGCTCGATTTCATTAATGTTTACATTGACGGCGATGGGGCTGTCCGTAAGCGCGGCGGCTCAACAGTTATAGTTAGTGCGGCTGGCACTAATGCAAGCCGAACCTTTGTGTTTGAGTTCATTGATCAAAGCGGTGACCGTAAATTATTTTCGGCAGATACGGACACTATATTTTTGAAAGATGCTGGGGCTAACACGGAGTCTCAGGTATTTGAGTTTGACACGCCGGTCAACCAGGGGCCTCGCGCCGTTTCCATGGGCGGAAAGGCTATTTTCTATAATGGAGAAGACCGCCCTGTTTTTACGACAGACGGCTCTTCTTTTTCCGAGCTTACCGGAATTATAGAGCGCGAAACGGCCGCCGGGGCTGTTTCGGCTGGTGGGGTCGATTCTTCTGCTGTCGCCGACTGGGTTCTCGACAGCAACGTGCAAGTAAATGACCTCGTATACAATGCGACAAAAAATGCTTACGCAGTCATTACTGCGGTTGTCACCTCACATATCGAACACACGACGATTGGCACGACGGGCACTGGACTGGGGCAAGCTACCGAAAACCAGATAACCGGCGACCGTTTTGAGATTATTGACCTTGTCGAATTAAACATTGTTCCAACCGACACTACGGACGATAACACGGGGACTGGCGGCTCTGGAACGAACGCGACAACAATCCGCGTATCAGGCGTTAACTTTTCTGCCAAGGCTGTTAAAAAAGGCGACTACGTCAGAAACACCACCCGGTCTGCCATTGCGAAAGTTTCCTCTGTGGGCACGTCTGCTCTGACAGTTACATCTGTGGCGGGCCAGACAACCAATGATTCCCTTGTTTTTTTAAGGCAAGCAATGCCGGTTATCGATGTTGCTCATGTCCATGAGATGCGCGGGTATTTTCTAGACGCTCGTGATAGAAAAAGAATCATTGTTACAGGTCGAAACAACCCAGAAGATGTAACAACCAATTCGCTTTCGTTGGACTCTTCAAGCATCCTCATGGGAAACTTTGCGGATGAGGACGAAGAGTTTGTGGCGATTACCTCATACCAGCGGCTTTTGGCTGTCGGCGGGCAGAAAAATATCTTTTTGTTCTCGGGTAGAAACCCGATTGTCGATACAACGGCTGATTCTGAAGGCTTTGTCTTAACGGGCATATTCCCACAGGGGGTTATAAATAAAGATTGTTTAATTTCAATTGGCGATGATGCCGTGTTCGTCTCGCCAGATGGCATTCAAACGATCTCACAAATTAGCGATTCATCTGACCTTAATCGCTCTAACATCTCTGAGCAGATTAAAGACACGTTGCGTGAGGATATAGCCCGAAAGGCTAGTGACGTATCGCTTTTTCATTATCCAAAAAAGTCATGGGTTGTTGTACACGGGATAAACTTCGACAACGTTAGCACCGACGCAGCGGCGATATTCAACTACTCCGCGCTCATTCAATCCGGGAGACGCAACCGGCCAAGTATCCTTGACCCAAAAGAGGGCGGTTGGTCTATATTCCGATACCCGGATAACGGTACTGAGCCTAATCATATAATTCGCCTGACTAAGGGCACGGCGGTTGCCGCGACAGGTGAGGGTCTGGTTAAGTGGGACGACGACAGCGTCTACAAAGACGGGTTGGCTGGGGCCAGCATACCCACTAAATTTAAAACTCATCGAATGGATTTCACGGGCTCAACAAGGCCTTCCACAAGACAAAAGCAGGGGCTTTATTTTAGGCCATTGTGGGAGGTTGCAAACAATGAAACATTCCGCGTGACTTTTCAGTCTGACTACGACACTGCCACGTCAGCAACGCAAACTATCACTGTATCAGCAAGTTCGACAGTAATTAGCGACAAAAAATACCCTGTCAGATGGAGGGGAAGGAACGTAACCATGACTATTGAAACAAGCTCTTCAACGGGGCCTTTTTTGTTGAGCCGACACACACATTACGGCACGGTTTGGGGAGTACGGTAGATGGTTTTGGATGCTATTTTAGGCGCTGGGGGACTTGGGCTGAGCTTATGGAATGTGCTGGAGAATCGAAGAGAACTAGGCCGCGCGCGTACAGACCAAGACGACAGACTGAACTACTTCCGTACATTGGTTGGCAAATCTATTACGCCGCCCGCCAGCGAAGTCGAAAAAGAGGAGAGCCTTCGAAAAGGCGAATTCGCCAGAGCCATCACTGAGGCTGCGCTTCGAGGCCAGAGGTCTTACCGCCAGGGATTTAGGAATGAGCGCGACCCGCGATGGGATGAGCGGTTGATGGGCGCATCAGCCGTCGCCGGCAACAACGCGCGTGACGTCCTGCGCCAAAGATATGCAGCGGCCGCTGGGCTACAGCCACCTGCGGCGTCCAATTTTCTTAATGCGGCAACAGCTTCTCGCCAACAAGTGGGCAACCTTGGTCTAGCGTCACTCGATTACATTAGACGATTAGCGGACCCACGCGCCGGCAACCCAGGCCTTAATGACTTCATCCGTGAGATGATCCGCACTAACAGGCCTCAGCCGGCCAACACTCGGATTAGTGCATAATGGTACAAAATACTTCTCTTGAAGGACTTGCTATAGATCAACTACTTGGGACACCTGGAAGACGAGATCTGCCCAGCAGGCTTTATGGGGGGAGCGAGTTCGATTACCGACGAGCCCAATATTCTGGGGATATCGAGTTAAGCCCCGACGTAAAGAAAATGATCGAAGGCCGCAAGGCCGGAAATGTAGTAACTGAGCGAACGGGTGTGCCACCCGGTGACTTGCAGAACTCTATTATCTCCGCAAAAAACCGCGTCACTCGTCTGCTGCTGGATCAATCGCGCAAAGCCCCTGAAGTGAGGGATATTACCAGGGCACTGCTGTCTACATTTGACGGCAAGAAAACGTATGGGGAGGCCATAAACGCAATCCAGGCCGGCCGTAAGGTTAACGCTTTAAAGGCGTACGAGATTGAGCGCCAAGCAGGCAGGGACAAAGCGGCTGACGAAGAAGCCAGGTTGCGCCGTGAAGAAGTACGAGAGTCTAAAAAGGCGACCACGGAATACCGCCGACAAACACTTGAACATAAGAGAAAAATATTAGATTTTAACAAACAAAAAAGGAGTGAAGATGTTGAACGTCGGGCTCGCCGAGATATTGCAGCTGACGCTGCTCAAGACAGAACCGCCGAATTAGCAGAAACAAGAGAAGCGCGGATAACAAAACAAGAAAAGTTGGATAATGAGTGGCGGGAAATCAGAGCGGCCAAACTAGATGCCAGGTACCTTACCGAACAAGAGTATAAAGAAAAGGTGGACAGACTTGAACGTGACCACAAAGCTAACCTGTTCAAATTCAAAACGGATCAAGCAAAACTTAAAGAAGAGCAATTTAACAAAAAACTAGCCCAAAACGCTTCACAATATAATAAAACGCACGATTTAAAAGTAAAAACTTATAATCAAAAAGAAAAAAATCAAAATCAACTGGATGAGGCACGGCGTTTACAACGAGTACACGAACGCAATGTATTTGAGTGGCGTAAAACCCGCGCTAACATTAGTGACGATCAGTGGAAACTCAGGCGAGAGGACGATCAAGCCAAATTCAAATGGCGCGTAAAATCCGGGGAACTGCGGTCCATGAGACCATTGGGGCCTTATGTTGACAATGCCGGACGGTATTTGGGCGAGGGCATATTTAATCAAGGAGAATTTTACCTTCGCCCATCTGGGGGCGGCCAAATGATCCCTCTCCCCATAAACGCTCAACGAAGAACCCCAACGGCGCTTGCTCGCTCCACTCTCACTGGACAACAGTTTATAAAACTCCACGAAAGAATTAATTTTAATGAACAATCAATTACAGCTTTAGTTGACTACTGGAAAAAGGTCAAAGACTCTTCCCAAGGCTGGAGACTTTTAGCAAGCCAATTTGTTGGAGAGTTTAATACAGTTTTCGGTAATAGACTTACAAGTCAACAACTAACTGACATGACTCAAAGTGGCCGACTTCAGGGGCTTCTCGGCAGATTCCGCAAGGAAGTTGTGGGTGGTGGAGTTTTGACAGAACAAGACGCTGAGCGTGTTATTTCGCGACTCGGCAACGATGTTAGCGCTCTTCGAAGCCCAGAGGTTGTGGCAGACGCGATTCGATCAATAATGAAACAAAAAGTCGATACCTACAACAACGTTGACAGAAAGGCTTGGAATATGCAGGTTTCTCAGGGATACGGTCAGTTTAACTATGTTCCAAGAGCCCCAATCAAAGTTGACTACGACGACCTTTTTGGCGGCATATTAACGCGCGCACCTACGGAAGAAGCCATTAAACTATTACTGGAAGACCCAAAGCGGTATGAAACGTATTTTAATGAACATTATGGGAATAAAGCTAACCCAACCCCGGCAAAACAATACCTAAAGTGAAAATGATGGGAGATACCCCTTTTATTGATGAAGTCTCGTATGATGAACGAGATGATGAAACTTGGGTTGAGGCCGACACGGCCTTAGAGGGCGCAAACCCCTTTGAACAATTTAATCCACCCACTGTTCCAGATCCCTCATATGATGTGGAGCCTTATGATGTGGAGCCTGATGAGAGGATAAAGGTCCGGTTCTTTTCCGAGTATGATGCGAAACCTGCTGACACGGCCGTAACCGCAGAGGGGAAAAACCCCTTTGAACAATTTGATCCACCCGAACCAGGGCCAAACCCATTTGAACAATTCGGCCAGAGCGTATGGAACAGGAAAAGTATCGTTGAGAATTTTGGCGAAGGTGTTAATCTTGGTATATCTCATCTCATTGGTGCACCTGTTGATCTAGCGAATATTATTCTTGGCCATGACGAACCCCTTGGGGGAAGCGAAAGTTTAAAACGTCTTTTCGAGTGGACTGGCGTAGGGGCCACCCCGGATTCTGGTTATATGGGGTCCATAGGCCGCGTTACGGGGGAAGCTCTGGTAGGGTTTGGCATACTGGGTGGTTTTGCTAAATTGACCCCTGTGGCTCAACATATTGCTCTACAGACTAAGCGAAGATTTTTTGAGCCAATGCTTAACGCTGTTAGGAGCCACCCGTACCGTACCGCTTTAATGGAGTTGGGCATAGCTTGGCCTATCGGGGCAACTGGTGAATTATTTTCGTCATTTGGCGAAGGGGCACGCCCTTATGGCGAGTTGGTGGGCGGGCTTGCGCCAGCCAGCACATTAGCTTTAACTAGCAAAGCATTCCGAGGTTTAGCCAACGATATTGGGATTAGCCGGGCGGCGCAGGAACGACGTATACCAGATATTTTTCGTGCCGCCGCAGACCCCACAACAATTGAACGCATGGAGTGGGGAGACGTAGATTTACCTCAGTATGGGGAGCCGTCCACCGGGCGGGCATACAATGACCCAGGCCTTATAGCCCTGGAGCGCGGGGTAGACGCGGCAGACCCGAAATTGGTTGCACGCAGTCAGGATTACCTTACGCGGTCAAACCAATCGTTGCTTTCGGCAATTAAAACATTAGCTCCGGGAGACGACACCTCTGAATTTTCCGTTAAGTTTTTTGGAGACAGAATAAACCGGGCAGTTCAATTTGTTGAGGCCAGGGTGGGTGAGGCAATCAACGCTTCAAGGACAGAAATCAACAAACTGGGCGCAAAGTACACTGACTTTGAGGCCAGCCAAATCGCCAGGGGCCGATTAAAAAGTGCACTTGACGACGCCCGAGAAAGAGAAAAAACGGAATGGACCGCCATAGGTTATCAAAATTATGACGTTTCCGCAATAATTGGGCGGGCAAGACTGGCCATAGAGTCGAAGTTTAAGGCTGAAAGTTCAAATGAGTACAGCCCGATCTTTTACGAACTTAGTCGAAAACCAGATCTCCCAGAGGGCGCGATAAATGAATTAGGCGTTCCGGTAAAAACAGCCAAGCCCATGTGGGATGATGTGGAGTCTATAGGGGAGATTCTTGCTCTTCGCAGCAGGGTTTTGAATGCTATCGCGGCGGAAAGAGCGGCGGGCAGATTTAATCGCGCCAGGATTTTGCGGACAGAACTTTTAGATCCGCTGTTTAATGACATCGTGCCCGTCAGAAGGGTGGGCACGGGCAAAGCCGCTCGCTGGGAAAAAATAGATGACGATCCAATTTTGGGCGCTGTCACAAAAGCGCGGGATTTCAGCAAGTCACTAAATGACACTTTCACCAGGGGTCCGATAGGAAAGCTGTTTGAATACGACACCTCGCGTGATTTTATCATATCTCCAGAAAGAACCCTTTACAACATGATTGAAGACCCAACTTTTGGGGTTTTAGGCCTTCAGGCAATGCGTAAGGCCGCAGGGGATGAGGGGGCCGCTGAAATTGACGATGCTGTTCAGGAATTTCTAAAGGCTTTATACGCGGCGTCGATTACAGACCATCGCGGAACATTTCTTCCAAAAGCTGGGTTGCGGTTCGTAGAAAAGCACAGCAGGGTGCTGGACGAATTTCCTGAACTCAAGGAACAGATGTCAAACGCTGCAACCGGCCGGGAATTAGCAGAAGCGGCGCAAAAGGGGCTACGGACGCGAATTACGAATATTAAGGTGCAATCAACTGCGGCAAAATATATTAATGGAGAGCCTTCGGCTCAAGCAAGGTCCGTTCTAACTTCAAAATCTCCAGTTTCCGCAGCCGCTAAAATAATGGCAAAAGCAAAAAAAGACCCCACCGGAAACGCTGTTCGAGGTGTCAGGTCAGCAATGACGGAGGTTATACTGGATACGGTTGCCCCGTATGTTAATGCTGCGCGTGACGTAGTGGGAGACCCTAAAGTTATCGCCCGCCCACTAAGGACGCTTCTCAAAAATAAAAAGGCCGCTCTCAAAAAAATCTACGGCGCTGGAGGAGTAGCTATTCTTGAGCAGGTCGAAGCCGGTTTAACTGTAAATATGAGGCAAAGTCTGGGAATCGCAGAGGCAGGGGGATCAGACACGGTACAAAAATTGTCTACGATAGGAGGCACCCTAGGGATAATTTTGGGAGCGCGATTGAATCCTGGGGCACATGGGTTAATGTGGGCTAATGTTATGCGGAAATCGGCTTCGGGGCTAGTCCAACGTCTTCTTAGCATGGACGCCGAGCAGTCATTTAATATATTGCAGCAGGCATTAAAAGAACCGGAATTTGCCGCTAGGCTATTACGTGTGGACGCGTTAAAGAAATTAACAGCAGCACAAGAAATCAGCCTTATGCGGTACGCTTCGATGAAAACCGCCCTGTCCGTTGCGCCGGAACAAATCGGCGAATTTGATGACGTTTTACAGTCTGCCTCAGAGCGCGCTTCCCAACATATGCAATCGTATCCTCAACCTTATCAATTTTAGGAAATCCAATGAAACACAAACCCAAAAATAACAAAACCAAGAGTTCACTAACCCATCTTTATGGCGCGATGCGTAACAAAGTTGTGGGTGGTGGGGTTATGACAGACCAAGACGTTAAGCGTATTACTTCGCGACTCGGCGTTCAGAAAAAATCTTCAAAGAAAAAGTATTAAACTTAATTATTTTCACCGGAGTGCGGTATGAAAAGTATTTTTTCGCTTTTTTAATAACGGCCACGTTGACATTCGCGTGGCCGACTAAAGCAGCAGATTTGGTTGTTGGGACACTAAAAATGGCGTGTTTTCCACAAACTGCCGAATCTTTAATCGACGAGCTTACTAAAACACACGGTGAGCAGCCCGTAGGGCGAGGCATCGTTGACGGCGGGGAAGGCTTATTCTACGTCCTCTCAAATCAGGAAACGGGTACATGGACAATTGTCGGGTACGATACAAACAAAACGATGAGTTGCATGATATCGAATGGTTCGGATTGGGAAACTTTGAAGCCCCCCAAACTTCCCAAAAAAAGCGCTCCGCCCAAAGCAACCTCTCCAGAAACTCAACATATCTCACTCTAGCTTCAGTTTCGCGTTAAATAGATGGAGGACCGGCGACAGAACGATGGCGAAATGCTGAGATTGCTAGGCCAGATAGAAGGGAAGCTCGACTACGCAACTGATGTTGGCCGAGACAATTCAGCTAAAATAGACAAAATTAACGAAATCCTAGAGCCCCGAATTCGAAAACTGGAGATCGGGCAAAGGGGCATGAAAGTGGCCGGCCTAATCATCGCTGGAGTTGTCGGCTTTTTCAGTAATTTTCATAAGGTTTTTGGAGCTTGATTTGCTAATTAAATGGGTGAAAGAATTTGGAAGATTTTCGTCTCTTGCTTACACTCGGCGGGGTCGTTGCGAGTTTAGCTACGGCGTGGGGAGTCGCTAAAAATCAACTGAAGGCAATACTTGTAGATGTTTCAAAAATAGAAACATTTACAAAAATGGAGTCTGATAGGATAGACTCACTGCTTACCCGAATAACGGTTCTAGAAAATAAACTTAACGTTGTAACGGGAATCCTACAGCCAGAAAAATTGTCCCAAACAACTAGAGAATCAGCGGAGTTTCAAGCCAGAACTGACGAACGCCAGGAGCGATTATTCCATATTGTGCGGTCGTTGGAAAAAAGAATTGAGCGCGTCGAGATTAGGTAATTTCACCGCGCTATAAAATTTCCGCACTTTAAATCGTAAAATAAATCCATTTTACAAGGATACCCTAGTTCTTCGTATCTTGATTTCCTGACATAGAGTTCACAATCTGTCTGCCTTTGCCCTTCGTCATACATCGCGGGTCTCCAAATAACGAGTCCGAGATCTGGGCGATTATCCCAATTTTTACTGCCATGGATGTCCTCCAATTCTGGAGGAGCTTTTCGAGATTCGTAATGACCGCGTTTGGATGGGTGGGCCACAATTTGAACGTGGCACGAGAGATCCCTTGCAAAATCAGCAAGCTTATCAAGACACACACCAACGTAATCCGTCTCCGAAAGTTCACCTCTGTCGCTCTCCAGTTTATTCCAAGGGTCAATTTGAACCACACGAGCGTTGTGTCGTACGACAGCAACCTCAAACGTGTCTAAACACCAATCCAAACTAGGCCTTAGTTGCGGGTGCACGACAAACGTATAGTGGTTGTTGATAAATTGGTCCGCCAGGGCTACCTCATCGCTAGAAATATCCTTTTCTAATTTATTCGTATAAAAAGAGCGGAAATACCTTCGCAAGTGCGGTTTTGCTCGCGTTTCAAACCCAGCAATGCAAACATTTATCGAATATCGTTGGGCGATCTGAAACCAGATCTGCGCCATAAGGTGCGATTTTCCGTGGTTTGGTTGGCCGCTGACAACGGATACGGTGCCTGGGCTGAACGCCAGCTTGTCACCCCATCCAAATCCTGGCTCCCAACGAACGAAAGCAGTCGGCTCTGGTAGGCTATCCAGAGCAAAAAGACCTTCGACCGGCCAGATTTTTTGTTCCGCGTGAACGTAACTTGACAAACTTCCCTTGGCGCACAGAAGTTCATTCGCATCCTTAATTCCTTCCGGCCAATCTACGTACCAGCATTTTGCCGGCCCCAACAGTTTTGCCAAATCTGCCCTCAGCGCACGTCCAGGGGCGTCGTTGTCCGTAAGCAGCACAAACCGCTCGACCGTATGGAGACCTCTCTTGAGAGCATCAAGGACGTGCTGGTAGCCCGTATTCCTATGCGGCTCCTCAGACTCTTGGGAAGGAGCCCCGCCTTTAACAGATAAAATTGAATCATACGGTAACCCAGCTTCGCATAGAGAAAGAGCATCGATTTCGCCTTCCGTTATAAAAACTGCGTCTAAACTTCCACCTAATACATTTTCCAAATTGTAGAAGTTTTGAACGCCCCCCGGACTCTGCGTCCACTCGCGTCCGACAATTGACCTCGCCTTGTATCGATTATCCCCATAATTAAAAATTACACAATCTCTTTTTTCGCCATCGCTAAACGTTTTTATTCCGTGCGTTACGCCAAATGCTTTTAGCGTTCTTTTCGATATTCCGCGATTTTCGAAAAATTTCTCGGCGCTCACTCCATCCTCCAGACCACTGACAGTGATGACAATACCAGGTGACCCCCTCATTTTTTACAGTAATTGATAACGGGCGATCCCTTGGATGCTTTATTCTCGTTTCCTGGCATTTGGGGCACTCAGCATGTTGGCTGTTCCAACCGCGCAGTTGCACCCCCTCTTTTTCCAATTTTTCCCTTGGTGTCATAATTTTGGCCTACCACATCTAGGCGTATTTAGCAACGCCCTTGACTAGGCATTGAAATTAAAGTATAATTTTGAAATTGCCCACAGGGGGGCTGATGCGGAAATATTTAATAATTGGCGATTCTCACGCCAAGCCGGCCGTTTCAAATCGACGTTACCATTGGCTGGGCAAACTCGCCCGTGATTTGAAGCCGGACGTGGTAGTGAACATGGGCGATTGGTTCGACATGGAATCGTTGTGTTCGTATGATCGTGGCACGAAAGGATTCGAAGGTCGCAGGTACAAAAACGACATTGATTGTGGCAACAACGCTCTAGAGATTTTCGATCATTACACTAAAAAAATGAGTTTTGAGAGGGAAGCTCTTGAAGGAAACCACGAGCATAGGGCGTCTAGGGCCATCGAAACTGAACCGCAGCTTGAGGGCGTAGTCGGTCTCGAATCGATGGCTTTCAATGATTTTGGTTGGAATCTGACAAAATACGAGGGGTCAAGCCCTGGTGTCTTGACCAAGGACCGCATCGCCTTTTCTCATTTTCATGTCACGGGCATCATGCAGCGGTCGATATCTGGCGAACATCCTGCATATACAATGATTATGAAACGGCACATGTCCTGCATTGCGGGCCACAGCCACCTCTTCGATTACGCAGAAAGAAATAACGCGCGGGGAGAGCGCCTTCAAGGCGTCATTGCGGGATGCTATCTGGACCCACGGCAGTTTGAAGGATATGCTGGATCAGCAAATTGGATGTGGAAACGTGGTTTGCTAATTCTGCGAGATGTAAGGCGTGGAGAGTTTGACCACGAATGGATTTCCACAAAACGAATTTTGCGGGAATATGGATAAAAATTTAACTTTAGAGGAGTATTTGATCCGCCCACGTCATTATAACCAGGGAGGTGTCGAAACATTCGACTATATTAACTCTAACAAATTCGGCTACGCGCAGGGAAATGTAATAAAGTATGTGTCCAGGTACAAAATAAAGGACGGGTTGCCGGACCTGTATAAGGCTCGGTGGTATTTAAACTGTCTCATTGAAGAGGAGGAAAATGCGGAAGCGGCCACCGGATCGGCGACCGACGATCAGCCGTGACATAGAAGCGTACGATGCCATGGGGAATAAATTTAAACTTACAATTACGATAGGCTTTAATGAGGGCAAGGCCTGCGAGGTTTTTTTCAATGACCGTGGCAAAACCGGGACTGCTTTTAATCAGGTCATGCTTGAGACTGGGATTTGGATTTCACAGGTTTTACAAGGGGAAGACCCGTATGGATGAGCAAAAACAACCAATCAATTTTTGTGATGAATCCACCTTCTCCATCGAGACTTTACAGTATTGGCCAATTGGGAAACCAGCACCACCTGGTTGGGAAGACGCGGGAGATATGAAAGGGCACCACAGCCAGTATTCGTATTTAATTAAGAAATTGGATTTCTAATGGATTTTAATCGTCTGTGTGAACAACTAATCCATCACGAGGGATTAAAATTAGAGCCCTACACGTGCCCAGAGGGATTTCTCAGCATAGGCGTGGGAAGAAACATTCAGAGTCGTGGAATCTCTAAAAATGAGGCTCTATATCTCCTGAAAAACGATATCGACATTTCCATGAAGGAGCTTGACGATTCGTTTCCGTGGTTTAGTAACCTTAGTGAAGCACGGCAGATCGCGTTAATCGATTTACACTACAATATTGGTTTAACGAAACTCAAAAAATTCAAAAAAACACTCGCTCTTATAGGGCAAGCCGTTAACGGAGAGGCGTCATGGTCAGATGTCTCTGCTGAATTGCTTCGCTCAAAATGGAGCAGTCAGGTTGGTGAGCGCTCCTACACAATCGCGCGTTTGCTCAAGGAGGGAATATGATAGGCTCAATTATCGGATCTGTCGTCAGCGGCGTGTTTTCGACTGGCAAGCAATATTTGCAAAATAAAAATCAAGAGTCCACGGCAAAACATGAAGCCAAAATGGCTTACCTAAAGGACAAAACGGCCTGGGAAATGTTCATGGCACGGGGGTCAATGAACTCGTACAAAGATGAGTTTTGGACGGTGGTAATAGCCGCTCCTCTAGTCCTCGCGTTTTACCCGCCGGCTGTTGAATGGGTCCAACGAGGATTCGAGGTTCTCCAGACATTTCCAAACTGGTATCTCTACTTCCTGGGAATTTCGTTTTCAGCGGCCTTCGGCGTCAAGCCACTGGGCAATGTGATTAGTGACGCGATTAAAAAAGTACGTAAGTAGCGTTGCGCTAATTTTATTTTTGAACGGCTGCTCTTCGATGCCGTCCAAATTGATCGGCGTGTTTGATGGCCTGTCGTTTGCCATTACAGATAAAACTATAACAGACCATGGCATATCTGCCGTGACTGGGAAGGACTGCGCCTTAACCAGAATCCTTATGAAAGACAGAATCTGTTTAGAGTAGATTAGCTTTTCGTTCGGTCTGCCACGCTGAAATTTTAACTCTAGCGGCCTCAAGCTCCCATTGAAGTTTCGTTTCCGCATACACGGCTTCTTTCAAGCCGTCTAAAATACCGTTGTAGTCAACGTGTGAATAGGCATAGTCGTCTTTTTGGCCTTCGGTCCTTGCGTTTGATTCTTGGCGCAACCTCGCCTTCACCGTTTTCCTGTACTGCTCTGAATAAACCCGGTTTGCCTTTGCCATCGCGTATGTGCTGGCATTGTCACGTATGAAGTCGATGCACTTTTCCGCGCTCTCGTCAGTTATCATACCACCCATCTTTATGCTTGACATTTAACGAATGAAATGTCTCCCTGGCGGCCACTTGTGTGGCAAGGTCGAGCCTATACAAAATAAAACACCCCACCAAAAATGGTGCGTACCTTATCGGCTCAACACGTTTGTTTGCCCAGAATGTCCTTTCCCCTTTTTGGTGCTGTGTGCTGTGACATGAAAAACACAGAGGTACAGCAGCGAAGTCTGCCGGCTTTTTCCCCGTGCCACCCTTTAATTCCTCCTTGACCGGCAGGATTCGAACGTGAGCAGCCTGTACCTGACTTACCGCACCACACGAACAGCACGGCAAGCCGCGAATGAAACTCAAAAAATCAGCGTTTTTTCCCGACACCCTCTATACGCCATTTTAAAAGCGCCCTGTTCGTTTTGTTGGTTTTCTAGGCAACCCCTCCAGAACCCCTTGAGCCGCGCACACAGCGCTCTCTGAGGCAAACCGTTTTGCTATATTTGTCAGATTTTCAGTCTTTCCGACATATGCAACTGTATCCCAGACTTTAAATTTTTTTGACAGCCGTTGAAACGCCCAATTGTTTGCATCGATGTCAACTAAACGTATCCTGTTCTGTGAATCGATTTCGAAAGGCTCAATCGATGGTACGTATTTTTCCATGATAAACTACTTCGTAATTGCCAAAATGTTTACGAACTTCGATTAAAAAGGGACATCCTCCTCCTTCTGCTGCTGCGGCCGGTCGTCCCTGACTCTTTGTTCTGATAGGCTTACTTGCAGCCACGGGTTGCCATTTTTGTCTTTTTTTACCTCCCCTGCATCATTTTTGGCCCACCAAATTGCGATGTCATGCTCTTTGCCGTTGAGATCCTTCAACGGACCAGAATACGCCGGGGCTTTGGGGTGGTTTGACATCCGCTTAAACATGCTGCCTTGACCAGGGTCTAACACGAATTTTCTTTCCATTCCATCTTTCCTTTTGTTTACTGTTTGTTCTACTTGGGAAGTTTAGACGCTTCTTTCTGCAACCTGTAGTTGTACACGCAAGCTCTGAAGGCAGTAAAAGCCCTCTCTATATCCTCCCAGGCGGTAACTCGAACGTCGCCGTCGCCCCTGTCAATTTCGACGACAAGCAAAACGTCGTATGGGCCGTGCCCTTCTTCTTCTCGCGCCTTCGCGTAACCAGCACACTGAACTATGTGTTCGACTTTCGGACTAAAGCGCCGTAAATTGTTCGTAGTTTTGTAATCAACGATTGACCTGCCAAGCGTAGTGTGCGCGTCAAGATCGAGAGAGCCGGCGTAGGTGTGCTTCGCGCTGTAAACTTTAGCTTCTGCGTCAACCGGCGTAACGTCAAATTTTTCCCAAAATTTTTCTTTAAAGGCCGCACAGGCCCTCGCGGCATCCTCGTTGTGTGGAAGGTCTGGTTCTTTTCCGAGCGCGAATTCATGCGCGTACCTGTGCACTAAATCGCCAATTAAAAGAGCGCGGTCTGATGTTTTTCGTGTGGCGGCATTTAAGCGTTTCTCCAGCTCCTTTATTTTGACCTCGTCTAAAAAATTACTCGCTTTAATTTTAACGCCAGATTCGACGAGCGTGCCAATCACCTGGGAAAATTTTTTGTACTCTTCGACGGCCGCCTCGCGCATGACTTTTTTGCCCCACGGGATCATCCATGGCTGATTGAAAAAATTGCTGCACTGAGACGCAGTGAAATCGATTACATTTCCATCAACAACATATTTATGCTTGTCATCATCATATTGTAGCGTGATTTCGCCGCCGTAAAGCTTAAAAGTTTCCATGCTCACCGCAACGTTTTCGAGGCATCCTAGTGGAGCCAAAAAGCGGAATCGAACAAATCTCGCAGGTGCCTTGCTTGTAGAGATCGCCCCCTTGTTTCAAATAGGTGTCTAAGTCAATTGACATTTTAATCCCCTTTTTTTTCTTTGAGTGGGAACCACTAAAAAATTTCATGCCGCAATCCGGGCATTTATGCTGATTTTTTGGTGGTTTGCCAGCATCTGTAACCTTTGGCGTGCCGGAAAATTTTTCCCAGGCCGCAACCCCGTCGAGAACGTCGAATCTCATCTGACATTTTCGGCAATTAAATTGCCCCTCTTCGTCCCGTACAAAGGGCGGTCGTTGAACTTTTGTTGACGAGGCCATTTAACTCCTTTATATGACAACGGGGGGGATGTCAATGTCAAATTATTCCAAGGGTGTCACTTTTGAGCGCGAAGTCGCAAAACTTTTTAGAGATAACGGGTTCGATGTGCTAAGAGCGGCGTCCAGCAAGGGGAAATTAGCCGGCTTTGATTGCGACGTAATCGTTTCGAAAGAAACGAAAAAGAACAAATTCGAAATCGGCGTGGCGCTAATGCAGATGAAGCGCAGCAAAAAGTGATTATTCGTCATAAAAACCAAACGCTATCGAATAATTATAGAAAACAAATCCATTGCAAAAAAGGGCATATTTTCTCAAAGAAAAATACGTATGTCACGCCGTCAGGACAGCGCCAATGCCGCAAATGTCGAGATGGCCGGGTTGCGGAGATTCGCAGCCTTAACCTTGCGGCAGGGCTTACGACTAACGGCCTTGTGCGAAAAAAAGCACGGAAACATAAAGCGGAACCTCTTCCGGGAAAATACAGTTGACCTAGTTTTCAATTCGTGAATAGACTGAATTAAGGTGAGCTTGGTTGTCCAGCCTGAAATGGAGAATCAAATGTTGGCGGTGATTCATTGAAAACCGCACATGCCGCGTGGGGGTGAAACCCGCCCCTGAAAAAATCCTGTCTGGGGGACTTTCAATATACAACCTTTCGAAACCCATCAATAAGTAGGCCCATCAAGAGGTCAGCCTTAACGGTTGAGGGAACACGGTTTGGCCAGCCGTAGAAAATGGTGGTTGGTAAACACGCGGGGCAGGACCAGACCGTTCCTTATAGGCGGGGGAACGTACGGGTTGGTTGAGTTAAAGGCTAATTGAACATAATTTTTATGTACTTTTCAGGGCAAGTTATCAGGTTAAATGAAAAGGATGGCAAGGCGTGGGAAAAACGTTTTGCGAATGTTGATTTGTATTTTTTGCTGTGCCAGCGTGACCAGTACTTGGCGATTGAAAATTTGACAAATTGGTTCTGGTCAACTCAAAAATGGCTGGAAAAAATAAATAATGACAGCAATCGGGAGAGCTTTTAGTGGGAAGCGAAGCTACGCCACAGACACTGGCAAAATTAACCCCAGACCCGTTATGGCTTCTAATACAGGGGGGAGTGATTAACGAGGTTCTTGTGGAGGCGGCGTTTGAAATCCGACGCGCGTACGGATTTATTTCTGCCGGCACTCGGATGAGCTTGATGGACTACGAACGATTGTGTCTGCCCCAGGACAAAGACGGCGGATGGAACCGTGCCGAGACGACCACAGACGAGCCCAATTGTGTTAAGCGTTATTTTTCATGGTGCCGCAAAATGCAGGACCGGCAAGAAAAAATCCAGCCGGCCCTTGACTGCATTATCGATGGCGTTATGCCCTCTAGCCCGGTAAAATTTGCACGGGCGCTAAAGCTATTTTAAGAGGCTTATTGGCGACACCAAAGAACTAGGAGCAATTCTGTCCTCCTCTCGCCACACGCGGATTCCATCGTTAAGAGTTCGTGCCGTGAATTTCTTGCCAAGCGGTTTTCCATAGTGGGCAGCGGCAGTCGTGAGGGTTTGAAGTTTTACGCCGCGTGCAAGAAACGAATCGCCGACGTCCATCTGATCAAATGGATATTTCGATTTTCCTCGACGTGATTTTCGGGGCGGCACGTCTATGCCCTTTTCGACATTGAACATCATTATCTCCTGTTTTGTTCATTTTTAGTTTAACTGGTTTTCCAAAACTTACCAATGTAAAATTTGCATGGCGGGGTTGCATAAAACGCATATCTGATTAGGGGGCTTTCTAAAAAAGGAGTTTTCATGGAAAAGCCGCGTTTGGCGACTGCCGAAATTATTTATTTTTTGCCTGATTTCCCCTCAATTTTGCAATCCTACGTTTGGCAATTTTCGGACGTTTCCCCAAATTTTCCGAGGTTGATGAAATTTTTAACCTATTGGGAGACGACTCTTGAAGGAAGAATTTACTCAGTGCAAATTTCTCATGCTGGACTCAGCGAACCTGCTGCGCTTAGAAACGCCTGCGGATTCTGGACGTTTTAGGATGTTCAATAGAATCAAATCTTGGATACGCAAAAAATGGGCAGGTGAGCCAGTTCCCAAGTATTTGAGTGGGAAAAAGCCCACCTAAGTTAGATTCAAATTCACATATACTCATGTTAAGATTGTAATTTAATCGTACGATACAACTTACCGAAGGGCTTCTTTTTTCGCCTGTTCCATCTGAAATTCTGACAGCCCTAAGCCAAGTGCTATTTGTACGCATTCGTCTGCGCGTTCATCATTCGGCGCGGTAACCGCCAATTTGAGTGCAAGTACGACGGCCTCGAAATTATTTTCTGGTGGTGTAATGGTCATGCTTTTTCTCCTTTTCCTGTCTCTGGATTTCTACACGAATTTTGGCTTGTGCCAATTCCAAAAATTCTCGCGCACTGCTCGGCGAGAAATCTTCACCGGCGGTTAAGGAATGAATAGCCCTCGCAATTTCGTGCCGGACGTCCGGCCAATGTACCTCCCACCAAAAATGGTGCGTATCTGGTTTGCTTTCCATCAGGCTTGCTCCTTTTCGGCAAGCAGTTTGTTGACTGCCCTCATATTGGTTATTGCAACAACCGCTTTTCTGCCAACCTAGGGCTTTGCCAATTTTAACGCCAGTGTCAACTTCAAAACGAACTGCACACTCGCTTTTAAAATTTGAAATCTCTTGCGCTAAATCGTCTTCTGAGGAAGAATCCAAACAGTTGTGTAATTTAAGATATACGTACGCAATGGAAACGTTACTTGTATATCCTGGCAAAATTTGATCCCACGTTCGAAAAGTCATTTGTTTCTCCTTATATGCCAATCTTTCAACAACATTTGAATGTCACTTATTGCATGGTTTGTTGTTTTTGTAAACGCAATTATTTTCTTTTTTCGTTTATAATTTTTGGGCCATAAATAATTACGCCAATATAAAAAAAGACCCCGCCGGAGCGGGGCCAGTAGTTCACTTCAACCGATCTCCGTGCCGCGTCTCATAGGCTGAGATTTCACGCTTCGCTTTCTTCAAAGCTTGCTCGGCGCGGCGTGCTTTCTTTGACCACGCCTCGCAGCGTGCTAACATCCGGTCGTATCGTTCCCTTACGATATCTCGCGGCGGCTTCTCCTTTGGAGCTTTTGGCTTGAGATGACCCTCAAGCCAGCCGTGCGAGATCACATAGTTCGCCAAATCCCTTTCGAGATAAGCTTGTCGAACGTCGTGCGGCCCTGCGCTCGGATGCTTCCGCATGTGGGCGTAATGAGAGATCGAGTGAACGATATCCCGCCAACCCCGATATCCGAACCGCTTATCTGGATTGACGTAGAGAACGCCACGTCTAATCCAAGTGTGTCGGTTGCCGGATGTCAGCTTAACATCGCCCCGCCACGGTCGTCCCATCGCTACACGGTAAAGCCGCTTCGCTCCACGCAAAGCCTCTTGCGGTGTAGGGACCGGGCACGGGTTGGGCCACAGTTTGTTGATGAAGGAATAAACTTCATCGTGCATGGTAGACCTCCATTTGAGTTTAAACGCACTCGATAGAAATATTCACAATGTTCAAGAGCCGCCGGCTTCGAGGGCTGGCGACCCGCTTGCGCGGGCCGCCCATCGCCTCACCAGAACTTAGGCTCCGCAATCACATGCGGTCCCAGTTCTGGGAAGACACGGCCCAAGCGGGCCGCCTCTTCATTGGCCAGGACTTCGGCTTGAGGGTTTTCCTCAGACCAAGCCTTTGACCTCACCAGATCGCCTTCGCGATCGGTAAACCAAACTGAAAAGCAGAGCATGGCTCAACCTCAAATTGGGTGCGGGACCGTGGGTGCCCGTCCCGCGGCGGCAAGACTATTCACAATGACAAAGAGCGAGCCCGGCCGGTTTCCCGGCTGGTTCGCCATTATACCAAATTTTGATTGTTGCTGTTTTGCAACACCCACTAATTCACCGTTTGTTCCGCCGCTAACCGTTGGTGGCCGGTAATGAAAAAAATTTATTTTATGCTTTTTTCGCCCTTGGAAAAAAGTGTTGCATTTTTGCAAAAGAGGTTCCTTAACTCGTCAATTTTTAGTACTGAAAAACTCACATATATAACATTCATGTTTCTATTTTGTTCTTTTCACTTGACTTGTTAAGAAAAACATGCCAGTATAACAATAGGGGGGGATGCTTGCGCCCACTAAGGGGGAAAAGATTTCAAAAAAACACAGAGATGTCCGCGAGGAAGACATTGGATTTTTCCGAAGCCTCGAAAACGCTTTTGGAGATTTTTTTGAAGACGCGGAACGGGAGGAAATTCTTGAGGGCCGGCGACAGGTGGTCGTCGGGTTTCAACAGTTATATTCTTTGTCATGTTCGGCGGGGTTACATTGCCCGGCTTGGAAAAATTTGGACTTGAAACGTTACACCGCAAAAATCAAGGGAATCTACGGGCTTGCGAAACAGGAGAATTCTGCTATTTTGGATTCTCCAGCGCTGAAAAAAATTTCAGTTTATGTGGCAACGCTGTGCGGCACCCGGAATAAGCCGTTTTCTGGCAAATTTAGGATGCCAAGTTGGATGTTTCGAGCGATTGATGAGGCGTGGAATGCGGAATGCGAACGTGGAGGGGGCCGCCAGCATTAGTGCTGAACAAATTTTGTGGCTGCGCGTCATTTCTCAGGCGTGGATTGACGCAACAGCTAACCTCTATTATGACGATGAGAGGCAGTTGCGAAAAATGGGGTTTCGGTTTCGAACAGGCGAAAATCCGCATTTTCAAAAAATATTTCCTGAAGAAATTAAATCTGGCACACCGTCTGGCAGAGTTCGATATTCGGCATCTCATCAGAGACTGGAGGACCGCGATGAGGCGCGGTCTTGGCTACTTGGCGACTCTCCTCACGTTGATCGCGACGGCACAGAATTTGATGATGACGATTACGAGAAGGTTTGCAGCTTGGCGGGAATTGACGCGGAGGCGATGCGCGATGCGGCAAAGCAGTGCGAGATTTACGGATGGGTGACGCCGTCTGGCATCACCTCAATTGTCGGAGTATATGATGAGGTTGACGCGGGTGCTTGACTTTCAGGTTTACCTCGCTGCCAGGGTGCCATCGAGCCAAGCTTTTTTTACCTGACGCCGCGCCTCGCCGTGCAAAAACCCACCCCAGCGCATAGCTAACATGGTAGCCCACCAAAAACCAAACGTCAATTGGCCAAAAATCCGCAATCAGTACATCGCGGAATATCTGACGAATAAGATTTCACTCACCGCGTTGGCCGGCCGCCACGATGTTTCTCGCCAAGCTATCTCAAAAAAAGCCGCGCGGGAATGCTGGGATACGAGCGCGCTGAGTCCGGTGCGCCATCAAAAGGATTCTATCCTAGTTCGTGAGAGGGTTTTGGATCTGGCGCGCCTGAATTTGAGCAAACGGTCAATTGCGAAAAGCGTCGGCATTGACCGCGCGACTTTGGATTATTGGATTGACAAGGACGAAGAATTCGGCAACCAGTTCCACCAGTGTAAGGTCGAGATTGTCGAGGATTCACATCGTGCGATTAGGTCAGCTATCCAAGGCGGTGACACACAAAATGCTTGGCGTGTGCTTGAAAGTCACGTCGATACAAAATCTGAATTCGGCAACCAACTCAAGGACACGACTCCGCGCATCGAAATATCAGTTAGCATCCCCCGGCCTGGTGAGGTTGATTTCCCAAGCCTGATCGATGTGACGCCAGATGAGGAGAATTAGATTGGTTTGGGTTTTATTGATCAACGTTATTGTTATTTTTGCGGTTTTGTGAAAAAAAGCCCCCGGCTCGTTGAGCCGGGGGAAGTTTACAGGGAGGAGCCTATAAAATTCTCATGTCGCACAGCACGCTGAATTCCTCGTGTGACATTTTTAATTCACTAGCCAAGCCGTCGTCGTCTATTTTTCCTATAATTTCGTTTACAGAGACCAAGCGCTTAACATAAACCAGCAAGCGCTTTGCCGATTGAATCGTCAGAATATCAGCGGGCACTGTTTCTGAAGGTGAGCAGTCCGCCGAGATAATGCTAATTTCTCGCTCAATTTTATTCTTGAGCTTGTCAGCGTAAAATCTATCGTTCATCTCATATCCTCACATAATCGCAAACAAAATAATCGGTGCAGCGGCAGCAATTACTAAAACCGCGACCAGGCCTAAAAAGTCACAAAGTAGGTTCATGTGAAGCTCCGTTCTGTTTTCTAGAATGTCAGTTTTCAAACTGAATCACAAGTGCAAATTTAGCTGATGTTAAGTCACAATTATTCAGATAATTCTCGTCTTAACAACCAAAAATTCCGGCTACGCGCGCTGTCTCGCTGCCATCTTTACCGCAGTTTTACTAGCGGGTCTGGTTTCTTCGATTGTCGCCATTAACAAGATTATATTTGAACTTCCCGATCTTTGGCGACGACAATTTGGGTCGTCGTCTATGAGGGCTTCAAACACATTACAGTGGTCGTCAATTTTGGGGTCAACCCTCCACCGCATATTGGTTAGTTTGCTTAGGCAGAAGTATTCCATCACTTCTTCCGGTATGTTTTCGGGGTTCATTTCCCAGGGTCCGAC
>Ga0114904_1000447_pt1 | contig 22951 bp, 21 predicted proteins | sample MalvirDeepMed_s6_FD_83498 | JGI IMG/M metagenome (GOLD analysis project Ga0114904, IMG submission 83498) | Marine viral communities from the Global Malaspina Expedition - Malaspina viral metaG DeepMed_s6 | ecosystem: Environmental > Aquatic > Marine > Oceanic | place: Mediterranean Sea... | reverse complement strand
TACCACGCGTCCTCGCAGATCGGCGATCCGACCCGGGTGTTGCCGACCGCGTAGGGCCCGCCGATCGGGCCGCTGTCGAAGATCCGCAGCTCGTCGAACACCTTGTAGTTCGGCAGGTGGTGCTTGAAGACCTGCGTCATGATCCTGCCGCCGTGGCAGATGATGTAGGCGTTGTAGAGCTCGGTGCCCTCGACCCAAGGGCAGCCGATGCCGAGGCTCGGGCCGTCGGCGCAGTCTTCCGCCAGCGCCTTGACCGCCGCCATGCAGTCGAGCGTGAAGGCGGCCTTCATCGGCAGGTCCTGCGCGTTGTAGCCGGCGATGAACATCTCGGGCAGCGCCACCATGTCGGCCCCGGCGGCCTTGGCCTTGCCCCAGGCATCTTTCGCCTGCGCGGCGTTGCCCGCGAGGTCCCCCATGGTGGGGTTGAGCTGCGCGATGGTCAGGCGGAAGCGATCGGCCATGTGCCCTGTTCCTTTCAGTCACATCTTCGTGCCGACATAGCAGAACCACGCCGGAGGAAAAGCGGCCCGGGCAAAAGAGATTGTCACGTTGCAGGGGCTTGGATACGGTTCAGGGACATCAAGGGGGCCATCCGGCAGGGTACGACACATGACACGCGCAGGCAGAAAACTCGCTGCCGTCGCCGCCATTCTGGCGTTCGCCGGAACCGCGTTGGCGCAGGACAGCGACGAGATCATCACCAAGCAGTTCGACGATGGCGGCGTCTACGAGGGAACCTTCCGCGACGGGCTGCGCGACGGCACCGGCACCTACCGCCTGCCCAACGGATTCGAGTATTCCGGCGACTGGGTCGAGGGCGAGATCACCGGCGAGGGCACCGCGCGCTATCCCAGCGGCGCGGTCTACGAAGGCCAGTTCGCCAAGGGCAAGCCCGAGGGCGTGGGCCGCATCGTGCTTGGTGACGGCAGCGTCTACGAAGGCTCCTGGCTCGACGGCAAGATCACCGGCAAGGGCGTGATCCGCTACGCCAACGGCGCCCGCTACGAGGGCGCGTTCCGCAACGCGCTGCACCACGGGCGCGGCGTGATGACCACGCCGGACGGCTATCGCTACGAAGGCGACTGGGTGAACGGGATCGAGGAAGGCAACGCCTCGATCACCTATCCCGACGGCTCGGTCTACGAGGGCCGCGTGGCCAACGGCAAGCGCTCCGGAGAGGGCACGCTGACCATGGCCGACGGGCTGGTCTACGAGGGCATGTGGCGCGACGGCCAGCAGGACGGCCGGGGCACGCTCAGCCTGCCCAATGGCGATGTCTACGAGGGCGAGCTGGTCGATGGCCGCCGCGAGGGGCAGGGCAAGGAGACCTATGCCAACGGCGACGTCTACGAGGGCGAGTTCAACAACGACCAGCGGCAGGGCTATGGCAGCTTCACCGGGGCCGACGGCTACCGGCTCGAGGGCAACTGGGTGGCTGGCCAGATCGAGGGCGAGGGCCGCGTGACCTATCCCGACGGCTCGGTCTACGAGGGCGAGATCAGCGGCGACCTCGCCAACGGGCGCGGCAAGACCACCTATCCCGACGGCTCGACCTACGAGGGCGACTGGGTCGATGGCGTGATCGAGGGCAGCGGACGGGCGACCTATCCCAATGGCGTGGTCTACGAAGGTGACTTCAGCAACGCGCGCTACAACGGCACGGGCAAGATCACCTATCCGGACGGCTACACCTACGAGGGCGACTGGCAGGACAACCAGCGCCACGGCGAGGGCACGGCCACCTATGCCGACGGCGCGGTCTATACCGGCGATTTCCGCGAGGATCAGCGCCACGGGCAAGGCACCATCGTGATGCCCGACGGCTTCCGCTACGAAGGCCAGTGGATGAACGGCAGCTTCGAGGGCGAAGGCATCGCGACCTATGCCAACGGGGATGTCTACGAGGGCATGTTCAAGGATGGCAAGCGGCAGGGCGAAGGCATCCTGCGCTATGCCACCGGCGAGCAGGCCGAAGGGAACTGGATCAACGGTGTCCTGACCACGGCGACGCCCGTGCAGACCGAAGACACCGAGCAGACCGACGAGACCGAGGCCGCGCCCCCCGCCGAGAACTGATCGCACCGCCGGGGCGACGCTCTAGCTTCGGCAGCGCGGCACGCCCATGCGGATCAGATCCGCGCCACTGACGGAGACATAGCCGCTTGTGACGAAGCGCGCGCTCGTCAGGAACCAGCGGCGCAGCGGCGGCGGGTAATGCGCTGCCATCTGCCGCGACCAGTAGTCGAACCGCTCGGACCGGATCGGCCGGTCGAGATAGCTCGGGCCGTGAAACCCGAACGCCGTTTGCGAGTGGACGCAGACATTCCCGGCGCCAAGGTAGAGCGTGCAGGACGAGAGGCAGTAGGCGCCCCGGATCTCGACCAGCACGCCGCTGGCCTTCAGCTGCCGCACCTCGGCGATACGCGGGCGCAGCCGGCCGCCACCGTCATTGCCCACGACCTGCACCCGCGCAACCATGGGATCGTAATGCGGCGCCGCGCGGCCCGGCACTGCGAGGAGCAGAAGCGCGACGAACAAGATCAGGGAATGCGGCGAGCGGCGGCGTCCTATCATGGCGGCGGAACCTTTGTCTGGGCTTTGCCGCAGGTCTCCCGGATTCGCTTTAAGAAGCGGTTGAGAGACGATTTTGCCGCGCTTTGTTAACGAAAGCCCGGCCGCGCCGCCGCGCACGTTGACGATCCGCGCGCAACGCGCACAAGCTGTCGCCATGAGCGAGACACAGACCGACACCGCTCCCGCGGCGCCTCCGCAACGGGAAAAGCTCAGCCTGCACGACTGGCTGCACGCGCTCTGGGGCACGTGGCTGCGCATGGACGAGCGCAATCTCGGGCTGATCTCGGCCGGGGTCGCCTTCTATGCCTTCCTGTCGCTGTTCCCTGCCATTTCGGCGGTGATCGCGATCTGGGGCTACTGGGCCGATCCGGTGGCGATCTCGGAGCAGATGGAGCTCGTGCGCGAGATGATGCCCGAAGAGGCCTATGTCCTGCTCGAGACCCAGATCACCCAGCTCATCTCGGCCAACCGCTCGACCCTGCAATGGGCCTCGATCATCTCGATCGTGGTGGCGCTCTGGTCGACGCGGGCCTCGATCGCGGCTCTGATCCGCGGCTTGAACGCCGCCAGCGGGGCGCCGCACCGCGAAAACGCCATCCGCCGCGTCGCAGTGGCGTTCCTGCTGACCGTGCTGCTGGTCTTCACGGCGCTGGTGGCCTTTGCCGCGGTGGTCATCCTTCCGGCGGCCATCGCCTTCATCGGGCTGCCGGTGCATGTGGAAATCGCGGTGAGCCTGGTGAAATGGCTGATCCTGCTGGCGGTGGTGTTCTTCGCCATTGCCCTGCTCTATCGCTACGGCCCCAACCGAAGGCGCGCCCGGATGCGCTGGTTCACGCCCGGCGCGCTGCTGGCGCTGCTCTCATGGGCGGCGGGGTCGGTGGTGCTGACGACCTACATGCGCAATGTCGACCGGCTGAACGAGGTCTACGGCTCGCTCGGCGCGGTGGTGGCGCTGTTGCTGTGGTTCTATGTCAGTGCGCTGGTCACGCTGCTGGGCGCGCAGCTGAACGGTGAGCTCGACAAGCGCCGCAAGAAAAGCGCTGAAATTTCCTAGTTCTCGCGGAACAAGCCCCTTGGGTCGGCGTTCTGTTCTCAAGGACGCCTGTTTCGTCCTGTCCCTTCGCGGGCCGCGTCCCTGTCCCGACTATCCCAAGCGGCCCGCACCTGTCCCCACCCCGCTCTCTGCCCGGAGAGCGGGGTTTTTCTTTGCCCGTCTCCCGCGACATGAAGGAAACCCGCCGGGCGCCGGCCCGACGGGTGATTGGGTCTTGCTGAGGGGCGCGTTTCAGGCCTGTCCGAAGATCGGCTTGGCGGAGGCGGAGGTTTCGCCGAGGATGTCGAACAGGCGCAGCAAGATCAGCGTGACCGGGATCGCCACGATGCCGCCCAATGGCCCCCAGAACCAGAGCCAGAAGATCAGCGACGCGAAGATCAGGAACGGGTTGATCTGCACGTGCCGACCGACCAGCGCCGGCGTCACGAACTGCGCCTCGGTCATGTTGCAGCACAGATAGATTGCCATCGGCGCAAAAGTCATCAACCCGTCGTAGTTCACCACGCCCGCGAGCAGCAGCCCCCCCGCCAGCGCCGCCGGCCCGAGGTAGAGCACATAGTTCAGCAGCATCGCCGCGATGCCCCAGACCACGGCCCCGGGCAGGCCAAGCAGCATCAGCGCGGTGCCCACCGCGATGCCAAGACCCGCGTTGACCACCGAGATCGCTGCGAAATACTTCGACACCATCGACTCGGCATCGCAGAAGCGCTCGAGCAGCTTGGGCGTGTCCATGCCGGTGCCGATCTTGGAAGAGATATAGCGGTAGATCCCGTTGCGGGTCAGCAGGAAGAAGAACAGCCCGCCGAGGAATATCAGCAGTTGCGCAAGGATCTGCGGCGCAAGGAACATCGCATCCGTCAGGCCCGGCACGTCGGTGGGCTCTTTCGCTGCGCCGCCGCTGCCGAGCGCCGCCTCGACCTCCTTGTTCATCTCGTCCAAGCCCTGAATTAGCCCCTGATATTCGAGGAAGAGCTTGCGAACCTCGTACTTGATCGACGGCAACCGGTCGATCAGCGTGGTGATGTAGGGCTCGATCATGTAGGCGAGCGCACCGATGGCGAAGAACATGCCGATGATGAGCATCATCGCCACGACTCCGCGCGGCAATCCGAGCCTTTCGAGCCGGTCTGCGAGCGGGGCAAAGATCACCCCGGTCACGATGGCCAGCGTCAGCGGCGCAAAGATGTCTTGAGCTACCTTGAGCCCAAATAGCAGCACACCTGACGCGATAATCACCGACGAGGCGCGCAGCACGGTGTCGGAGACGATGGCTGGCCTTTTCATTTAACGACAACCTTGATCGCGGGGCTTTGTTCCTTCGGGCCGCGTGTATTTCACGCCCGGCTGCGGCGATATGATCCCACCCCGACTGAGCGCGCTATCACAATCGTTCGGTTGCGCCTAAAGGTTGTGCAGTGCGGAACCGCGGGCGTATGCGAAGCGTTGGGTGCGGCAACAGGAAGGGCCAGAAGGAATGAATGCGCAGGATGGACACCAGCCGGTGGGCGACATCGTCGACCGGTTAGAAGCCGTCGTGCAGCGGGACAATATCTCGCTGCGCGATCTGTTCGAGGAATTCGGCGAGAGCTCATTTCTTCCGGCGCTCATGGTCCCGTCCCTGCTCGTGGTCTCGCCACTGTCGGGCATCCCGCTGTTTTCATCGGCCTGCGGTCTGACGATCGCCTTCATCTCCGCCCAGATGCTTGTATCGCGCAAGCACCTGTGGTTGCCCGACACGCTGATGCGGATGAAGATCGACGGACCGAAGGCGCGCACGGCGGTGAGCAAGATGCGCGGCGTCGGGGCCTGGATCGACCGTCACAGCCGCCATCGCCTTCCGGTCTTCCTGACCGCGCCGGTGCGAAAATGGCTGCAGCTGCTTTGCATGCTCTGCGGCCTTGCGATGCCGTTCCTCGAGATCGTGCCGTTCTCGTCCTCGCTGCTCGGTGGTGCCGTGACACTGCTTGCGACCTCGATGCTGGCGCGGGACGGGCTGTTCGCCCTGCTCGGCAGCATTGCCATCGTCATCGCCGCGATGGTGCCGATCGGGGTGATCGGGGCCATATAGGTCCGGATCACAAGGGTCCGAGATGGCTGGACGCGTCACACAAGCGCGGCGATGTTCAGGACCAGCGCGATGAGAAACCCGATCGCGACAAGCCACAAAAGCAGGCGCGTGGCGCGGTTTCCCTCGCGGCGATCCTCCGGCGTCTCTTCGCGGTGAACCGGTCGATCGCTGGCACCTGCGTCACCGGGGCCGGCCCGCACGTCGCGCGGGCGCGCCTTGGTCCCATTCAATTCGGCGTCTGGCTTGGTCATCCCGGCCTCCTGAATATGGCTTTGGACCAACCCTCACCGCGCCCTGCCGGTTCCGAGCGAGCGCTCGTCGTGCCGCTCGCGCCAGCCGTCCTCACCGTAGCGGAAGCTGCGCGCGCCGGCGGAGACGAACTGCTCGCCCCGCGCCACCATGCGCGTGACCTTGGCGTCCTTCTCGCCAAGATCGAGCACCGCGAAATCGTTCTCCTGCCCGCGCAACCGAGTCGAGAGGCCGGTGCCGACGTGAATCTGCAGCACCCGCGCGCCGTGCTTGCGCGACAGGAACGGCTCGGCCCGCCAGCGATGCAGGTGGCCCGAGAGCACCAGATGCGCGCCGCATTCCGACAGCTGCTCGATCGCCTTCTCGGCCTTGGGCATCAGGCTCTTCTTCACGTCCTCGTCCTGCTCGAACGGGTGATGCGCCAGCACCACCCGGATCGCCTCGTCGCTGTCCGAGAAGATCTTGCAGGCGTTGCGCATCTGCCGCCAGCGGATCCGTCCGCGCTGCCATCGATACTGATCGACCGTGTTCAGCCCCACCGCGACGAAGTCCTCGCCGCGATGAACCGGGAAGAGATCGTTGCAGATATACTCTCGGTACCGCCTGAAAGGCCGCATGAGGCGCAGCCAGAGATTGTCGAGCGAGATGTCGTGATTGCCCGGCACCGCCAGCCAGGGCGCCTCGAACCGGTCGAGGAAAGCCCTGGCATCGCGGTACTGGCTGTTGCGCGCGCGTTGGGTGAAATCGCCGGTGACCGCCACGAGATCCGCCCCCGCGGCGTTCACCGCCTCGACCAGCGGGTCGAGCAGTTCGACATCGGTGCGGCCGAAATGCAGGTCCGAGATATGAACGATGCGGGTCATTCCGTGCTGCGTGCCCCCGGCACCATGACCCTCAGCGGCGCGTCACGCAGGCGGACGCGGATCGGTGTCTTCATCATGGCTTTTTCCCCATCCCGTGCAACCAGCGTGCGTTTGTGGCCGGTCTCTATGGTGATGTCGCGCGCGATCTGAAGGTCGAAGTCAGAGCCGTTTTGCGCCGAGCCGCCGGCCAGTTTCAGCGCCGTGCGAACCAGATCGATGCTGCGCTCGCCCTTGGCCGTGAAAAGCGCGAAGTGCCCGTCGCGGATCGCGTCGGCGCCGTCGAGGTTGAAGCGCTCGAGCTGGTATGCGCTCTTGGCGACGAAGGCGAGCGGCGTGCGGAGCTTCACCTCGCGGCCATCGAGCGTCAGCCGAAGCTTGAGCGGGCGTCGAAAGCCGGTCAGCGCCAGAAGCACCGACCAGTAGGCCGCGAGCCGCGACCGGCCCCAGCGATTGTAGATGCTCTCTCGCCGTTGCAGGATCAGCGGATAGACCCCGAGGCTGGTGTTGTTGAGGAAGACCTCGCCATTGACCTCGCCCAGCGGCATGTCGTGCAGCTGCCCGGTGGCAAGCACCTCGACCGCCCCGTCCATGTCTTCGGGAATATCGAGGCCGCGCGCGAAGTAGTTGAAGGTGCCCTGCGGGATCACCCCCATCGGCACGCCGGCGTCATGGCTGGCGGCTGCCACCGCGGCGATGGTGCCGTCGCCACCGGCCGCGACCAGCATCTCGGCGCCGCTCCGCTCGAGCGCCTTGCGGGCAAAGACCACGAGGTCTTCCTCACCGTCCGGGACCGCGATTTTCGACGCGATTCCAGCCTCATCGAGCAAGGCCGAGATGCGGGCGCGCCGGTCGCCCTCGGCGTGATCGCCGGAGCGTTCGTTCAGAATGACACAGACATTGCGGACGGCTGGCACCGTGACCTCCAATTGAAACCAATGGTCAACGTTCCGCGCCGGGCCGGGTTCCCCTGCCCGAACAAAAGGCGGGGCGGCCGGACTCGCGGAAAATTCAGTTTCGACAGGGCGACGGACGCGGTCGAATCGTCTAGCATCGTCCCCTCACCGGCGGATCGGAGGAGGTCCTCCCGGCCCTACAGCACACAGGAGACCGTCAGGACATGGCTCATCGCCCAGTTCCGCGCAGCGCCGTGATCGTTGCGCATGGCAGCCCGTCAGACCCGGAGTCGCAGGAGGCGGCGCTCCGCACCTTGGCGGGCCAAGTCGAGGCCCATATGGACGGCTGGCGCGTCGGCAGCGCGACGCTGGCCGCGAAAGGCCGGCTCGAAGCCGAGGTCGACGCACTCGGGGGGCCGCTGATCTATCCGTTCTTCATGGCGCGGGGCTGGTTCACCGGGCAGGTGCTGGCCAAGAAGGCGCGCGAGCTCGGGCTGCGGATGCTGGAGCCGTTCGGGGTCGAACCCGGGCTTGTCGGGTGTGCCCGCACCGAGCTGCAGGCGCAGCTCGCGCAAAAGGGCTGGCAGGCGTCCGAGACCGCACTGGTCGTCGCCGCGCATGGCAGTGCGATCTCGCGCACCAGCGCCGACAGCGCCTATGGCTTTGCCCGCGCGCTGCATTCGGGCATGGGCTTCACCGCCACGCGGACCGGGTTCATCGAGCAGCCGCCATTCCTCAAGGACGTGGCGCAGGGGCTCGGCCAGGCGATCTGCCTGCCCTATTTCGCGCAGCAATCGGGCCACATGGAAGATGATGTGCCCGGCGCGCTCGCCGCCGCCGGCTTCGACGGGCCGACGCTGCCGCCCTTCATCGCCTGGAACGACACGCCCGCCCTGATCGCCGGCAGCATCGAGCGGCAGGGCGCCGCGCTGGAGAGCGCGGCCTCCTGAGAGGCCCGCTCGGGACAAACCCTGCAAAAAGGGCCGCCCCGAAAGGCGGCCCTTGGCATTTGCGGCTCTGAGCCGGCTCAGAAGTCGAGATTCTCGACGCTGAGCGCGTTCTGCTGGATGAACTCGCGGCGCGGTTCGACCACGTCGCCCATCAGCTTGGTGAAGATGTCATCCGCCTCGGTCATGTCGTCGACGCGCACCTGAAGCAGCGTGCGGGCGTCGGGATCTAGCGTGGTCTCCCAGAGCTGGCCCGGGTTCATCTCGCCCAGACCCTTGTAGCGCTGCAGCGACAGACCCTTCTCGCCCTCCTCGAGGATGGCCTCGAGCAGCCCGAGCGGACCGTAGATCGCCTGACGGCGATCCTTGCGCTCGAGCACGGCGGGCGTGGCGTACACGGTCTGCAGCGCCTGCGTGAAGCTGCCGGTCTTGCGCGCCTCGCCGGAGCGCAGCATCGGGCCGTCCAGCGTGCGGACCTCCTCGACGCCGCGCAGGATGCGCGCCAGACGGATGCCGCGATCCTGGGTGATGCGGCCCTGCCAGCCCTTCTCGTATTCCACCGCGATCAGGTCGAGCCGCTCGGCCACCTTGTCGGCCACGCCCTGCAGGTCGCTCTCGACCGCGCCGGGCACGAAGGCCCCCGCCACGGCGGCCTGTTCGAGGATGTGGCGCGGGTAATGCGTCGGGAAGGCGTCGAGCACGCGCTTGAGCTGACGCGCGTCGTCGATCACCCGGACAAGATCCTGCCCGGTGATCACCTCGCCGCTGCCAAGCGTCAGATGCGCCCCGTCGACGCCCTGCTGGATCAGGTAGTCATCGAGCGCCGCCTGGTCCTTGACGTAGACCTCGGAGCGTCCGCGCGCGACTTTGAAGAGCGGCGGCTGGGCGATGTAGAGATAGCCGCCCTCGATCAGCTCCGGCATCTGCCGGTAGAAGAAGGTCAGCAGCAGGGTGCGGATGTGGGCGCCGTCGACATCGGCGTCGGTCATCAGGATGATCTTGTGATAGCGCAGCTTGTCGATGTTGAACTCGTCGCGGCCGATGCCGGTGCCGAGCGCCATCACGAGGTTGCCGATTTCCTGGCTGCCGAGCATCCGGTCGAAGCGCGCGCGCTCGACGTTGAGGATCTTGCCCTTGAGCGGCAGGATTGCCTGGGTGCCACGATCCCGCCCGGTCTGGGCCGAGCCGCCGGCGGAGTCACCCTCGACGATGAACAGCTCGGTCTTGGACGGGTCCTTCTCGGAGCAGTCCTTGAGCTTGCCGGCAAGGAAGTTGACGTCCATCGGGTTCTTGCGGCGCGTGAGCTCGCGGGCCTTGCGGGCGGCCTCGCGGGCGAGCGCCGCCTCGACGATCTTGCCGACGACCATCTTGGCCTCGTTGGGGTGCTCCTCGAACCACTCGGTGAGCTTCTCGTTCACCAGGTTCTCGACCGCCGGGCGCACCTCGGAGGACACAAGCTTGTCCTTGGTCTGGCTCGAGAATTTCGGGTCGGGCACCTTGACCGAAAGCACGCAGGTCAGGCCCTCGCGGGCGTCGTCACCGGTGAAGCTGACCTTTTCCTTCTTGGCGATGCCGCTGTCGGTGGCATAGCGCGTCAGCGTCCGCGTGAGCGCCCCGCGGAAGCCCGCCATGTGGGTGCCGCCGTCGCGCTGCGGGATGTTGTTGGTGAAGGGCAGCACCATCTCGTTGTAGCTGTCGTTCCACCACATCGCGACCTCGACGCCGATGCCGTCCTTCTCGCCGGTCATGTAGATCGGCTCGGGCACCATGGGCTGCTTGGAGCGGTCGAGGTATTTCACGAACTCCTTCACGCCGCCCTCGTAGTGCAGCTCGGTGTGCAGCGGTTCGGCCGGGCGCTCGTCCTCGAGGATGATGCGCACGCCGGAGTTCAGGAAGGCGAGCTCGCGCAGGCGTTTTTCCAGCGTGGCAAACTCGAAATCGAGGTTCGAGAAGGTCTCGGTCGAGGCAAGGAAGCGCACCTCGGTGCCCTGCTCGCCCTCGGCGTCGCCGACGACGCGCAGATGCTCGACCGTCTCACCGTGCGAGAACTTGGCGTAATGCTCCTTGCCGTTGCGCCAGATGCGCAGCTCGAGCCACACCGACAGGGCGTTGACCACCGACACGCCCACGCCGTGCAGACCGCCCGACACCTTGTAGGAGTTCTGGTCGAACTTCCCGCCGGCGTGCAGCTGGGTCATGATGACCTCGGCCGCCGAGACGCCCTCTTCGGCGTGCATGTCGACCGGAATGCCCCGGCCGTTGTCGCGCACCGAGACCGAGTTGTCGGCATGGATCTTCACGCGCACGAAGTCCGCGTGACCGGCCAGAGCCTCGTCGATGCCGTTATCCACGACCTCGTAGACCATGTGGTGCAGACCCGAGCCGTCATCGGTGTCACCGATATACATGCCGGGGCGCTTGCGCACCGCCTCCAAACCCTTGAGAACCTTGATGGAATCCGCGCCGTATTCCTGCGGAGCGCCTGCCGGTTCGGCCATGTAGCCACCCTCTGTCTTGTTTGAGGTTTTTATAGGTGAGAAGCGCTGCCTTGTCACGCAGATGACACAAGATTTGGTGTCAGATCGGCAGGTTTTCAACGACTGATTGCCCGGCCTCTTCGGTGACCTGAAGCCGCTGCGCGCGATCGCCCAGCTCCGCGAACAGTTCCGGCCCGGTGCCGGTCATCCAGGCCTGCGCCCCAAGGGCGCAGATCTCGTCATAGAGCGCCGCGCGACGTCCCGCATCGAGATGCGCGGCGACCTCGTCGAGCAGGAGCAGCGGCGGGGCCCCGATCTCGGCGGCGAGCGCCCGCGCGTTGGCGAGGATCAGCGAGATCAGCAGCGCCTTCTGCTCGCCGGTGGAGCAATCCGAGGCCGGCACCCCCTTCGCGGCAAAGACCCCGTAGAGATCCGAACGGTGCGGCCCCACGAGCGTGCGCCCCGCCGCCATGTCGCGAAAGCGCCCCTCGGCGAAGACGGCGCGCAGGTCCTCCTCGGCCTCGGGAATGTCGGCCTCGGTCGAGACCAGCGCGAGATCGGCGGCCGGAAAGCTGGTCTCGGCGCCGTCCTGCGCCTTGGCGAGCCGCGCCAGTGCCGCCTGACGGTTCTGCTGGATCAGCGCGCCGCTCTGCGCCATCTGGCTCTCCAGCGCGGCGTACCAATGCGCATCGCGGATCTGCTCCTTGAGCAGGCGGTTGCGCTCGCGCATGGCCTTCTCGTAGGTCAGCGACGCGTCAGCGTGATCGGGAAAGAAGCTCAGCGTCATCCGGTCGAGAAAGCGCCGCCGGCCCTCGGGGGCTTCGATCCAAAGCCGGTCCATCGACGGGATCAGCCAGAGCACCCGCGCGATGCGCCCCAGCGCCGTCTGCGGTGCGGGCTTGCCGTCGATCTCGACCTGACGCGACCCCCCGCTTTCCGAGCGCACCGAGATCTCGTTCGTGCCCTCGGGCCCGTGCAGCACGGCGCCGATCTTCCAGCCAAGGGCCTCGGGGCGGCGGGTCATCTCCTGCGCCGAGGCGCGCCGCATGCCGCGCCCGGGCGACAGCAGCGAGACCGCCTCGATCAGGTTGGTCTTGCCCGCGCCATTGGGCCCGTAGATCGCCACGGGGCGGGCATCGACCTCCACCGCCGCGCGCTTGTGCGAGCGGAAATGCGAGAGCGTCAGGCTGGAGAGGTGGAGAGCGGTCACGTGCCGCTCTCCCTGTGCAGGGTTGGCCCGGTCAGGGTCACACGCGCATCGGCATCACGACATAGACCGCGCTGGTGTCGCTGCCTTCGCGCATCAGGGTCGGATCGCCCGAGGAGTTGAACATGAACACCGCGTTCTCGCGATCCACCTGGCTGGCGATCTCGAGCAGGTACTTGGCGTTGAAGCCGATCTCGAGCGGCTCGTCGCCATAGGCCACGGCGAGCTCTTCCTCGGCGGCGCCGCTGTCGGGCGCGTTGACCGACAGCACCAGCCGGTCCTCGTCGAGCTGCAGCTTCACCGCGCGCGAGCGCTCGGACGACACGGTGGCGACACGGTCGACCGCCTTGGCAAACTCGGTCGCGTCGACCTCGAGCCGGCGGGTGTTGCCGGTCGGGATGACGCGGGAATAGTCCGGGAAGGTGCCGTCGATGACCTTCGAGGTCAGGGTGATGTCGGGCGTCGCAAACCGCACCTTGGTCTCCGAGACCGACACGGCGATGTCCATGTCGTCATCGTCGAGCAGCTTGCGCAGCTCGCCCACGGTCTTGCGCGGCACGATCACGCCGGGCATCGCCTCGGCGCCCTCGGGCACCGGCGCATCGATCCGGGCGAGGCGGTGGCCATCGGTGGCGACGCAGCGCAGCACCCGGCCCTCTTCGCTGTCCGACACATGCATGTAGACGCCGTTCAGGTAATAACGGGTCTCTTCCGTCGAGATGGCGAATTTCGACTTGTCGAAAAGCTTGCGCAGCGTCTCGGCCTTGGCGCTGAAATTCGTCGCGTATTCCGACGAGGCCATAACCGGGAAGTCCTCTTTCGGCAGGGTCGCGAGGTTGAAGTTCGACCGGCCCGCGGTGACCGTGAGGCGCCCCGCGGCGCTGTCATCGGCGAGCTGGACAAGCGCGCCGTCGGGCAGCTTGCGGACGATCTCGTGCAGGGTCACGGCCGAAACCGTGGTGGCGCCTGCGCGCTCGACCTGCGCCGGGGCGCGATCCAGAACCTCGATGTCGAGATCGGTGGCGCGGAAGGTGACGGTGTCCCCCTCGGCCTCGATCAGCACGTTCGCGAGGATCGGAATGGTGTTGCGACGTTCGACAACAGATTGCGCCTGGCTGACTGCCTTGAGCAGCGTTGCCCGTTCGATACTGACTTTCATCCCTCACCCTCTCCGCCGTGCCGGAGGCGCAGCGTAGCGCCATGCGCAAGCTGCTCCAAGCCTTGTTTCAGCGATTGATCGGATTGTTTTACTTTGGCGTCAAGGCCGCGAGGCCGCGCGAAGGCGGCCCCGTCGGGTTGTGTTGTGTCCGAACCTCAGAAGGCCGTCTCAGGCCTCGAGCGCGCGGCGCAGAAGCTCGACATCATCGGCGATCTGGCTGTCCTGCGTGCGCAGTTCCTCGATGCGCTTCACCCCGTGCATGACGGTGGTGTGGTCGCGCCCGCCGAAGCGGCGACCGATCTCGGGCAGCGACCGGGCGGTGAGCTGCTTGCACAGGTACATCGCCACCTGTCGCGGCCGGGCGAAGTTGCGCACGCGCTTCGGCCCGATGAGGTCGCTGAGGCGGATGTGGTAGTGCTCGGCCACCTTGCGCTGGATCTCTTCGATCGAGATCTTGCGATCCGAGGCGCGCAGCACGTCGGCAAGGCAATCCTGCGTCAGCTCCATGGTGATCGGCTGGCCGACCAGCGAGGCGAAGGCGAAGAGCCGGGTCAAGGCACCTTCGAGCACGCGCACGTTGGTCGAGATGCGGTGGGCCAGGAATTCAAGGATGCCGTCATCGAGTTGCAGCGCGGGGTACTGCTCGCGATAGTTCTGGACCTTGGATTGCAGGATGCCAAGACGCAGTTCGTAGTCGGTGGGATGCAGATCGACCACGAGACCGGACTGGAGCCGCGAGCGGATGCGGTTCTCGAGGTCCTTGATCTCGTCCGGGGCGCGGTCGGCCGAGATGATGATCTGCTTGTTCTGGTCCACCAGCGCGTTGAACGTGTGAAAGAACTCTTCCTGCGTCGAATCCTTGCCGGCGATGAACTGGACATCGTCCACCATCAGCACGTCGACCGAGCGGAACAGCTCCTTGAAATCCATCATCCGGCGCTCGCGCAGGGCCTGCACGAAACGGTACATGAACTGCTCTGCGGAGAGGTAGAGCACGTTCAGGTCGGGCCGGTTGTTGCGCAGGTCCCACGCGATGGCGTGCATCAGGTGGGTCTTACCAAGGCCCACGCCACCGTAGAGGAACAGCGGGTTGAAGGTCACCTGACCGCCTTCGGCGACGCGCTTGGCCGCGGCATGGGCCAGCTCGTTGGGCTTGCCGACGACGAAGCTGTCGAAGGTGAAGCGGCCGTCGAGCGGCGCGCCGGGCAGCAGGTCGCTGTTGGTCGGCGCCGCGGCGGCCGGGGCGGGCTGCGCCTGCGCCGCCGGGCGCGGCTGCTGCTGGGCCGCGGCGGGCCGGTTGTCGGCATTGGCGACCTGGAACTTCAGCCGGCGCACATCGGTGTCCATCCCCGACAGCTTGGCTAGAAGGATGTCCCCGAAATTCTGGGACACGTAGGTGCCGATGAAATTGGTGGGCACGTTGAACACGGCCACGCCGCCCGGTTCCACGCCGTGAAACTCCATGGGCTCGATCCAGGTCTTGTAGTTGTTTTCCCCGATCGTACTGCTCAGCTGGCTCTGCAATGCGCCCCACTGGTCTTTTGTCATTTGTCCCCGCTCCGAAAGCCTGACTGCCATTCATCCATCTCGTCATCTCGGGCGATCTGAGTGAGCCGCCCGGCGAGCACATGTGATGCGGGAACAGGTCTCTGCCCCATGCCATGACGGCATGGGCTGGAATGATACCCATTCCGGACGGACAACACCTGCCTGCGCCCTTGGCATCCCAACCAAAGACCGACCTAGGTCAGCGCTGTCCGCGCATTTGTATACCTCGGACTGGCAGGGCAAACGCCCTGTTCTGGCGGCTGGTGCAGCAGACCGCCAAAGCGCAGTGCAAACGTCCCAGATAACGCGGGCGTTGCGCTGCTTGCCTGTCCCCCCAAAGCAATGTGACTCGCTCGGTGAAATTAGCAATTTGGCGGGAAGCCCGGCAACCGAACTTAAATGTTGACTCAGAGGAATCCGGAAAAAGAATCTCCAGCCTCAACGGCTAGTGTTGGGAAAGAAAAAAGGCACCACAGATTGTGGTGCCTTTTTATTCGTCTAAAAATCGGGTGTGGCTTTTCAGCCCAGCGATTTCACCCGCGACGCGAGGCGCGACATCTTCCGCGATGCGGTGTTCTTGTGGAACACGCCCTTGGTCACACCGCGCATCAGCTCGGGCTGAGCGGCGGCCAGTGCGGCCTTTGCGGCGTCCTGGTCACCCGAGGCGATCGCCTCTTCGACCTTGCGCAGATAGGTGCGGATGCGCGAACGGCGCGCCTTGTTGATCGCAAAACGCTTTTCGTTCTGGCGGGCGCGCTTCTTCGCCTGGGGGGTATTTGCCATGATGATCAGTCCTCTGTCTTCTGCCCCTCGCATGGGGGCCAACGGTATCCGGGTCGCGCAATGGCACTCTGACCCGGACAAATCTCACCGGACCGATTCTTGCCTGAGCGGGCATCACGCGCATGTAGCCGCGGCGCATATACCAAAACTTCGGCCTTGCAAACCCCGATCCGCGCCAAACCGGAGCCGGAGGTCGCAGAATCGACTCCAAACCCCTATATTCGGAGTCCTGCCACCGCAGGACCGTTCAATCTGAAGGGAGGACTCAGAGATGAATGCGATGCAGATTTCCGAATACGCCCAGTCGCTCTACCGCGCCCATGGCGGCCGCGCCGAGGCCGAGGCCGCGCAGAAGGCGCGCGCCTGCGAAGAAGCTGGCAACGCCGGCCAGGCGGAGGATTGGCGCGCCATTCAGGCGGCGATCCGCAGCCGCCGCGGTGCGCTCCAGAGCTGACCCCGAAAACGCGAACGGCCCGCCGGAAAGGGCGGGCCGTTCGATGATCTGCGTGTCGGATCAGCGGTCGCGGAACTGCGCGGTGCGCTTTTCCTGGAAGGCCGCCATGCCCTCCTTCTGATCCTCGGTCGCGAACAGCGAGTGGAACAGGCGGCGCTCGAACAGCAGGCCCTCGGTGAGGGTGGTCTCGTAGGACCGGTTCACCGCCTGCTTGGCCGCGATGGTGGCCAGCATCGATTTTTCGGCGATCTTCTCGGCCGCCTGCTTGGTCTCGTCCATGAGCTGCTTGGCCGGCACGATGCGGCTCACCAGCCCGGCGCGCTCTGCCTCTTCGGCATCCATGAAGCGCCCGGTGAGGTGCATGTCCATCGACTTGGACTTGCCGACATAGCGCGTCAGGCGCTGCGTGCCGCCGATGCCGGCGATGACCCCGAGATTGATCTCGGGCTGGCCGAACTTGGCGTTGTCGGCGGCAATGATGAAGTCGCACATCATCGCCAGTTCGCAACCGCCGCCCAGCGCGTAGCCCGCCACCGCGGCGATGATCGGCTTGCGCACCCGGGTCACGGCCTCGGTCGCCGGCTCGAAGAAATCTCCGAGATACATGTCGACAAAGCTCTTTTCGGACATCTCCTTGATATCCGCCCCGGCCGCAAAGGCCTTGGCCGAGCCGGTCACGATGATGCAGCGCACCTTGTCATTGGAATCCAGCTCGCCCAGCGCCTGCGCCATCTCCTGCAGCAGGTGGCTGTTGAGGGCGTTGAGGGCATCCGGGCGATTGAGTGTGATCGTTGCGACGTGGTCATCTATTTCGACGATGATCGTCTCATAGGCCATGACTTCGGGCTCCCGTCCGTTAGCGTCAGACGGCAGCCTTACCAGCTTGGCCCTCGCAATCAAGTTATCTTTGGCACCGCGGACAGTAGAACGAAGACCGCCCTGATTGAACCATCCGGTGCACCGTGTCACCGCAATCGGGAGTCCGGCAAGGCTCCCCCTCACGCCCGTAGACATCGAAGCTGTGCTGAAAATATCCAAGCTCACCATCGGCTTGGCGAAAGTCCCGAAGGCTCGATCCGCCGGCGGCGATGGCCTCTTCCAGCACTTCGCGGATCACCGGCACAAGCGAGGCGATGCGTTTCTCGGAGATCCGTCTGACGCGACGTCCCGGATGGATTCCGCAGCGATAGAGCGCCTCGCAGACGTAGATATTTCCGAGTCCGGCGACGATCTTCTGATCGAGCAGCGCCGACTTGATCGGCATGTTGCGCCCCGCCAGCGCCGCCACGAGATGGGATTCGCTGAACGCATTGCCAAGCGGTTCCGGCCCCAGCGCCGCGAGCAGCGGGTGGGCCTCGGCCGTGGCGGTGGGCATCAGATCCATCGCCCCGAAGCGACGCGGGTCGTTGAAGGTGACGCGGGCGCCATCCGCCATGTCGAGCACCACGTGGTCGTGCTTTTCCGGCGCCGGGTGGTCGTGCACGAAGCGCCCCAGCGCGTCGCCCGAGACCAGCATCCGGCCGGTCATGCCAAGATGGATCAACAGCGTCTCGCCACTGTCGAGATCGCCGAGGATGTATTTCGACCGCCGCCGCAGCTGGAGGATCCGCGCCCCTGTGAGCCGGTCGGCCATGCGCTCGGGAAAGGGCCAGCGCAGGTCGGGCCGGTTGACCTGCGCCTGCGCGATGCGGTTGCCCTCCATAACGGGGGCGAGGCCGCGGCGCACGGTTTCCACCTCGGGCAATTCGGGCATGTTCTCTCCGGGTCACAGCGTCTTGTCGAAGGGTCGCATTGCAGCGCGCCCCCCGCGCCCTATAAGGAGATGCAGCAGCAAAACGGCAAGACCCATGACCGACGACACCCAGAAAACCACGCATTTCGGCTTCACCGACATCCCCGAGACCGAGAAGGCCGGTCGCGTGCAGGGCGTCTTCAACTCGGTGGCGTCGAAATACGACGTGATGAACGATGCCATGTCGCTTGGCATCCACCGGGTCTGGAAGGACGCGATGATGGACTGGCTGGCCCCGCGCCCGGGGCAGCGCCTGCTCGACGTGGCCGGCGGCACCGGTGACATTTCGTTCCGCTTTCTCAAGCGCGCCGGACACGGGCACGCCACCGTGCTCGACCTGACCGAGCCGATGCTGGTCGAGGGCCGCAAGCGCGCCGATGCCGCCGCGATGGCCGAGCAACTCGACTGGGTGGTGGGCGACGCCATGGCCCTGCCCTTCCCCGACAGCACCTTCGATGTCTACACGATTTCGTTCGGCATCCGGAACGTCACCCGCCCGCAGGAGGCTCTGAACGAGGCGTTCCGCGTGCTCAAGCCCGGCGGCCGGCTGATGGTGCTCGAGTTCAGCCAGATCCCCAACGACATGATGCAGAAGGCCTACGATCTCTATTCCTTCAACATCATCCCGCGCATGGGCCAGATGATCGCCGGCGACCGCGACAGCTATCAATATCTTGTGGAATCGATCCGCAAGTTCCCCGATCAGGAGACCTTCCTCGGCATGCTGCGCGCCGCCGGGTTCGGCAACGCCAAGTACCGCAACCTGAGCATGGGCATCGCCTGCCTGCATTCCGGCTGGAAGATCTGAGCCATGCGCGGACCGCACAATATCTGGCGCCTGATCCGCACCGGCGCGACCTTCGAGCGCACCGGCGCCATGGGCGTGGTGCTCGACGCATTCGACGCGCCGCGCATGGTGCGCATCGCGTTCCGAACGCTGGTCTGGCCGTTCAAATGGACCGGCATCGAGGGGGATCCGTCGATGCCGCCCGCGCCCCGCGCGCTGAGCGCGCTCGGGCCCGCCTATATCAAGTTCGGTCAGATTCTCTCGACCCGGCCCGACGTGGTCGGCCAGGAAGTCGCCAACCAGCTGCGCGTGCTGCAGGACAAGCTGCCGCCCTTTGGCATCGAGCAGGCCGAGCGCCAGATCGAGGCCGAGCTTGGCGTCCCGGTCTCGGAGATTTTCAGCGAGTTCAGTGCCCCCGTCGCGGCCGCTTCGATCGCGCAGGTACACAAGGCGCGCCGCGCCGACACCGGTGAGGTTGTCGCTGTGAAGGTGCTCCGCCCGGGCATCGAACGCGCTTTCCGCACCGATATCGATGCGTTCTACTTCGCGGCGGACATGATCGAGACGCTGGCCCCGGCCGCACGCCGGCTGCGTCCGCGCGATGTCATCTCGCACTTTGAAAGCGTTGTGATGGGCGAGCTCGACCTGCGGCTCGAGTCCGCCGCCGCCTCCGAATACGCCGCCAACACCGCCGGCGATGAGGGCTTCGAGCTGCCTTCGGTGGTCTGGGGGCTCTCGGGCCGGCGGGTGATGACCATGAGCTGGGCCGAGGGTGCGCCGCTGGGCGACAACGCCGCGCTGGATGCCGCCGGGCATGACCGGGAGCTGCTCAGCGAGCGGGTGCTGCAGCTCTTCCTGAACCATGCGCTGCGCGACGGCTTCTTCCATGCCGACATGCACCAGGGCAACCTGAAGGTCGCGCCGAACGGCAACATCATCGCCTACGATTTCGGCATCATGGGGCATATCGACGAGTATACCCGCCGGGTCTATGCCGAGATCCTCTACGGCTTCATCCGGCGCGACTACAAGCGCGTGGCGGAGGTGCATTTCGAGGCCGGCTACGTGCCCGCCGATCGCGATGTCGACGAGTTCGCCCGCGCGCTCCGGGCCGTCGGAGAGCCGATCTTCGGCATGGATGCGACCCGGATCTCCATGGCACGGCTGCTTTCCTACCTGTTCGAGGTGACCGAGCGTTTCGGCATGCAGACCCGGACCGAGCTTATCCTGCTGCAGCGCACCATGGTGGTGGTCGAAGGCGTGGCACGCTCGCTGAATCCGCGCATGAACATCTGGAACACGGCCAAGCCGGTGGTCGAGGATTACATCAAGACCTCGATCGGGCCGCGCGCCGTGCTGCGTGACCTCGTGCAGACCGCCCAGGTGCTTGGTCGGTTCGGCCCGCGCCTGCCGGGTCTGGTCGAGGCCGCGCTGATCCGTCAGTCCGAGGGCGACGATGCCCCGAAACGCAGCCCGTGGCGCGTGCGGCTGGGCTGGGGGGCTGCAGGCGCGGCGCTTGCGGCGGCGCTCATGCTTGTCTGGCATACGTTCGCCTGATAGATCGGCAGCCTGATCTCTTGGGGGAGGACGTGCATGTCCACCGCGAAAACCGCGCTCGTGACCGGATCTGCCGGCTTTATCGGATTCCATCTGTCGAAGCGCCTTCTCAACGAAGGCTACCGGGTCATCGGTTTCGACGCGATGAGCGATTATTACGACGTCGCCCTGAAGCAGCGCAGGCATGCCATCCTCGGCGAGCAAGCGGCCTTCGAGCCGATCATCGCGCATACCGAGGATGAGGGCCGGCTGACCGAGCTCTGCACGTCCGAGCGCCCCGAGATCATCGTGCATCTCGCGGCACAGGCTGGTGTGCGGTATTCGCTCGAGGCGCCGCGGTCCTATGTTCAGTCCAACCTTGTCGGTGCGCTCGAACTGCTCGAGGCGGCCCGCGCGGCGCCGCCGAAGCACCTTTTGATGGCCTCGACCTCGTCGGTCTACGGCGCCAATACCGAGATGCCGTATCGCGAAACGACGAAGGCCGACCACCAGATGTCGTTCTATGCGGCGACGAAGAAAGCCAACGAGGCGATGGCGCATTCCTACGCGCATCTCTACGGGCTGCCGATCACCATGTTCCGCTTCTTCACCGTCTACGGGCCCTGGGGGCGCCCCGACATGGCCCTGTTCAAATTCGTCAAGGCGATCCTCGAGGGCCGACCGATCGACATCTACAACCACGGCGACATGCGGCGCGATTTCACCTATATCGACGATCTGGTCGAGGGGCTTGTCCGCCTGATCGGCCAGCCGCCGGTGCAAGGCGCGCCGGTCGAGGGCGACAGCCTGTCGCCGGTGGCCCCTTGGCGGGTGCTCAACGTGGGCCACGGCGCGCCGGAACGGCTCGAGGATTTCGTGACCGCCATCGAGCAGGCTCTCGGAACGCCGGCCCTTCGCAACTACATGGACATGCAGCCCGGTGACGTTCCCGCGACATGGGCCGACAACGCGCTGCTGAGCCGCCTGACCGGGACCTTGCCCCGAACACCCCTGGCGGATGGCGTGGCGGCCTTTGTCGACTGGTACAAATCCTATTACGCCACTGCCAGCTGATCGCGGCCCGGAACATCGCGCACCGCCCATCAGCGCAGGGCGGTGACGGTTTTGGCGTCGATCTCGCTGCCGTCCGACAGGGTCAGCAGCGTTGCAGCGCCCTCGCGGCGCACCTCGATGACCGGATTGTAGACCTGGGCCGCGTGACGCGCGACGGTGGTTCCTCCGGCGAGGCTCTCGACCTCGAAGCTGTAGAGCCCCCCTGCGAGCGGTGTGCCGCCATCACGGATCCCTTGCCACGCGACGACCGGTTGCGACGGGTCCAGCGGCAGGCGCTGAACCACGGCACCCGCGGCATCGCGCACCACGAGACGTGCCGCATCCGAACCGGGCTCGAACTCGGGCCGGAGCACCAGAGGCGCCCCGTCAAAGCGCACCGGCGCATCCGCCAGAACGTCTCGTCCGATCCAGGAACCCAGTTGCTGCAACGTGCCGCCGGTCATGGCCTGCGCGAGATCCGCGAGAAGATCGTTGGTCAGAACCTGCTGTTCGACCGATGAAAAAGTCGCAAGCTGGGTGGCGTAGTCCGTCGAGTCGACCGGGTTGAGCGGATCCTGATTCTGCATCTGCGTGGTCAGCATCTTCAGAAACGTCTCGAAATCGCTGTTCAGGACCGCAGCGTTCCCGGTCTGCGCCTCGCCCGCCGTGCCGGTGGACTCGGCGCGCCCGGTCGGAATGACACCCGTAACCGCACTGCTCTGCATGATGATCTCCCTAAAGCCTCAAATCCAAACCATCCGGGGCCGGCGCGATCGTGTCCGGCATCGCCGCCTCCGTCACCGGGCGCCCGACCTGATCCGACCCGTGGGCACCGGCCTCTCTGGACGCACGCGACTGTGACCCGGGACGTTCCTCACCGAAGCTGAAGCTCGCCGACCCATAGCCGAGGTCGGAGAGATGCCGGGCAAGCTGATCGATGTTGCGCCGCAGAAGGTCGAGCGTTTCCGGTCGATCGGCAGTCACGCTCAGCATGAGCCCGGACTCCCCCTGACCAATGCGGAACCGCAGCTGGCCGAGTTCTCCCGGCCTCAGCTTCAGTTCGATCACCTTGTCCTGCGCATCGACCGCTGTGGTCATCGCCTCGGTGGCCTGGCGCAGCACCGAAGCGGCCGCTTCACGCGATACGATGCCGGCTGCGTGACCAGGGGCCGAGGCCGGCCCCGCCGACGAACCGTTCGGCACCGGGGCCGCGAACAGGTCTTCGGAAAGCGGCTCCTCCAGATCGATCACCGGCGAGATGACCGAGACCCGGGGCCGCGCAACGTTCGTACCTGTGGCAAGCGGCGGCCGCGACGCCACCACTGGTGCGCCAGCCTTCGCTACGGGAGGTGCGGCGGCACCAAAGGCAGGGTCATGACCCTGGTCCCGGCGCCGATTTTGCGTCTCGGTCAGTGACACGATGTCTCGTGGCTCTTTCGGGGGTGAATCCAGAATTGCCGGTTGAGGAACGGTCTCGCTTCGATCCGACACCGGCACCGCACGGATG
>Ga0114904_1000435_pt1 | contig 23504 bp, 22 predicted proteins | sample MalvirDeepMed_s6_FD_83498 | JGI IMG/M metagenome (GOLD analysis project Ga0114904, IMG submission 83498) | Marine viral communities from the Global Malaspina Expedition - Malaspina viral metaG DeepMed_s6 | ecosystem: Environmental > Aquatic > Marine > Oceanic | place: Mediterranean Sea... | reverse complement strand
GTTCGTTGCACCAGCAAGGATTAGATTTGTGGCATGATGGGTCAGCGTAACAGCACCATCGAAGTGTAGTTTAATAAGGGTGCCAGCCCCACCAGTAGTATTAATACTCGACACTGTACTAGTTCCCGTGACATCGAAATAATTACCGTCTGTAAGCACAGGAAGTGCTGAATTAGACGCTACGTCAGCACCTTTGCTCCATTGGATTTGTGCGCCATTACAATCGAGGTCACCACCAAGTTGGGGAGTAAGATCATCAATAAGATCACTCATATCCCCAACACCAGTATCGCCTTTGTCACCAGAACGAGAAAACTGGAAGATACAATCATCACCAGCAGTCCAAGTACCATTACTAGTCACATGAGTAACAGTTAATTGAAGCCAGCCTGTATTATCCGCAACAGTAGATACAGAGTATACGAAGAAAGTAGCTGGCGTACCAACCTTCTTTCCTACAATATAACCAGCAATGGTACTAGTACTATCATCCCACGTAGCAACAAAATCAGATAAATCGGGATTGCCGGTATCATTGGTAGTAGCATCGACAGCAATTGCCGTGACACTAGCCACAGTAGCATTATTAAGGCGGAAGTCACCAGTACCAGGGTCCGCCATAGTAGTAGAACTATCAAAATTATAATTAAGACCTATAGACGAAATAATACTTGTAGCATTAGTTTCTGAGGTAGATGCATTAGTTTCTGAGGTAGAAGCATTAGTAGCACTTGTAGCAGCATTAGTTTCACTAGTGGAAGCATTAGTAGCACTTGTAGCAGCATTAGTAGCACTTGTAGAAGCATTAGACGCCTGGGTAGTAGCGGTAGAAGAAGAGGATGATGCAGAGGTAGCACTAGCAGAAGCCTTAGCGGCATGATGTAAAGAGGAATATTCATCTACCAGATTGCCACCAGCAGCGGTACTTACCAAACTATCCTCAGCCTTACTTGCCCACTCTTCAGCAAACCCTGATTGTAGTGCTAGATCGACACCAGCACTATCAAGTATACTACCAGCATTAATAACATTATATGTATTCATGTCGAGATTACCCGACATGGAATTATTAGCCCCGCCTACACCATTAGTTCCAAATACATTATCAAACTCATCTCGTAATGCCTGGAAATTAGCATTCAGGGTAGCAACACTATATCGCCCACCCGATGGGTGTGAAGAAATTGTTGGACGATCAGCCATTACCTTCCTCCAGTTTGGATATCTAAAATAAGTTTAGTAAGTTTGTTATGTACACTTTTTAAAGCACCCGAAGTAATGGGGGTATCCAGACCTGAATCCCGCAAATGTTTACGTAACAAAACTAATTGTTGGATAGCCTTAGCAGATACTTTTTTCTGTGCTTCTGGTGCACCAAACAAGGAACGAAACTTTCCTTCCAAATCATATCCAAAATCTTTAATAGCTTCTGCATAAATACGTTCAGTCCTAGATTTACTATAATGCTCTACAATTTTACCTGGGGTTATACCAAGTAAAAATTGTATATCACGGGATCGTGTACGTTCCACTGGAATACCCCTAAGCCCAGAAGTAGCATAAGTTTGTGTAGCAAAAGGATTTCTCCAGTAAGCTTCGGGAGCCACGATATCCCTGTTAGCAACATCCAATACACGGGATATACTACCTACTTGCGAAAATACTTTACCGCTTTCCCTAAAGACATCTAGAATAGCTCCACCTAGTTCCACCTCTCCAGAGATCAATTTAGAGGCTGTAGAGTCGGGTTCAAATTTATCAAGTAATACATCACGAAAATCTTCACCAGCAAGAACTCTAGCACTTACCTCCATCATAGACAATGGATTAAGCATAGTAGTTACACCAAGTTTCTTAGCTGCATCTACTACATCCTGTAATACAGCAAATGAAACAATTACTTCAAGAGGATCTTGCACATCCCATGTTTCATTGATAAAATTACCAAGTGCGACACGGTTAGCAAAATCAATCTCACCCTCTGAAGCAGCAGTTATTAAACCCTTCTTAAAGAACCGCTGCACTCCTTCAGTAGATACAAATCCATCACTAAAACTCTCTAAATTATCACCAAGCATCTTATTAAAGGCATCAGCTTGATCCTTAAAATATAATCTATCAAGGGGTTCATCCTTACTGGAAAAGATATAATCAGAAAGTTTGAGTATATCTCCTGCCAAAGGAATAGCACCTGCCCCGAATAACCCAATCATAGTTCCCGCGCCTACTATCTTCTCTCGTAGAGACAAAAGAGAACTGTCTATAACTGATATCTCTTTTGCTAGTACCTGCTTAAACTGCAATGCTACAGAACCCGAACCAGACATTAATCTTAGTTCTCCAGCTTTACCCATACTAAGAGCAATTACTTTTGCTTTTTCAACTACTGCCTCTCTAAAAGCATGAGAACCGATAGAAGCTGTAGTCATTAAATTACCATCAAAGTCACTAGCTAAACGCTGCAATTCGGGTTTTAAATTAGCAAATCCTTTTTTCTCAGCTTGAGAGATTGCAAAAGCAACTTGATCTCTTACAGTAACATAGGCAACAGAACGATTTAAAGCTTCACCAAGTCTAAACGGCACCGCACCAACTCGTTTAGTAAACTCCCATGTCTTACGCATTGCAGAAGGATCAAGACCATGACTCATTCCAAAAGCAGTATCCGTAGTTTGTAAATCTGCAAAATATCCAGACTCAATCATCTCTTTATGAACTTGACGTGCACTATTTAATTTAGGATCTTTAGGAACTCTACGTCCTAATCTACGAGCAGCTTCTAATCCAGTTATTTTACCGAGCTTATACATGGAACCAACCATTAATCTGGGATTGAACCCAAAAGCAGCACCAGCACCAAGAGCAGCCTGAGATCCTTGTACAACAATTTGTGCGGTATTTCCAGTAAGAAGTTTAGGAAATGCAGCTACAAAACGAAGAGTATTCTCTAATCCCTTAGCTTCTGGGACAAGATTATCAATTACTTTAGATACAGCTTTTGCTGACACGCTACCTTCAACAGCTTTTCTTGCTATAGCATCAGAAGTTGTTACAAGAATATCATCATAACGATCTTCCAACCAATCCCTATGTTTAATAGTTTGTTTAAGCCAATTGGAATAATCTGTAGCCTCACTTACTTCTTTACGAAATTGTTTGGCCCCAAATTGAGGTGCATCTTTAAATACAGGAAGTAGGGGATCTGGAATTTTTCCTTCTTCAATTAAATGACCATATCTAGATGACCAATCATCAAAAGAATACTTACGCCAATTATCATAACCTGAATTATGAGCTATAGAAGAGGAGTAATTTATTTGAGTAGTTTTGGTAACTGGAGTATCTTCATATACAGCTTCGGCAAATTCTTTCTGTGCTTGTTCATCTTTTGGATTACGAGCTAATTTAAGACGAGCTTCTTGAGCCTTTTTTGAAGTTGCCACACCTATTCCACGAGCTTTAGTAAAACCAGGAACAACAGGAGCTGCAATCATCTTATTAAGAAGAACCCTCACTTGATTTTCACCAATACCATTATCCAATAAACCCTTACGAAATAATTCAGCAGTACGTTCATCTACTTGACTCATTAACTTAGCCGACTGGCGAGTCATATGTACCCCACCAGCACCGGAATCCATTTTATTCCATATTTTAATGGCAATTTCTTCATTTAAATTAAGGAGTTTATTACGATCGTCCATCCATTTAGTAGCTGCGGGATTACTATCAAATGTAGCTTCATAATCTACTTTACCCGTATTTTTATTAAGTACTACTACAGCAAATTGTTGATCTCGATATGAACGAGGAACATGACCAGTACGATAGGGGACTATTGTAGTAATTTCATTTTTAGGGTTTTGCAGAACTCTAGCCTTAATAGTAAACTTTTCCCCCACAGCTAATTGAACATTCTCGTCAAACTTTCTAACAGATACGTTTTCATTAGCCTTAAAATTCTTTAGATCTTTAGCACTCTTCTGAACTTGAACATATCCTCCTCTAGTCTTAAAAACACTGTCTTTAAGAGTAGCTACTGCACCCGCATCTGCTACCTCATAAGTCAAATCATTAACAAATCTAAACTTGCGATATGCTTCTTGAACTTTAGGAGAAACTTTTCTCCCAGTTAATTTGGGGGCAATTTCAACAAAGTCATATATGACTTCGTTAGCATCTCCTTCTTTATTAATAGCACCTAAAAGTTTTTTCTCTTTTGAGGAAAGACCAGAATAAACATCTCTCCACATTTGATTGAAGCCATTAATTTGTTTTGCAGTAAATGATTTACTAGTATGAAAATTAGATCCACTTTGAAGAGCTAGTTTCTCTGGTTCTGCAAGTCCTACAGTTTTCATTCCTTTATAAAGAGTAGGAATAACCGATTTATTAATATTTCTACTAGTAGCACGAAGAGGAGATGTTAGATCTTCAAAATATATTCCCTGCAAATATTTTAAATTAGAAAATTCAGATCCTTGCCGCTCTAATAATGGAATAGTAAGTCCTTGTTTAAGAAGAGTCTCGTTCTGATTTTTAAATAATGGAAGAACAATATCCAATTTAATATTATCTAGTCTACCTGCATCAATACCAAGGTGAGCGGCAAGGCTTTTACGAATTTCTGGGGGGAGAGTATTATCCATAAGAGCATCAGCTACATCGCTTGTAGCTTTATTATAATTTGCCACTACTCCATCTAATTGAGCACGAGTAAGAGAAGAGTGTGCAGAAATTTCAGATTCAGGAGATAGGGCAGCTTTTAATTCTTTATTCGTGAGAGGTTTAGTACCATCCTCCTTGGCATTAATAGATATAGATTCTTTCATATTGCGGCCACGGAAGGCTCTTATACCAGCTCTTACACCATGACCTAATACTTCGATACCACCTTGTCCTAATGCGCGGCCAATAATTTCACCTTGAAGATTAGCATCTCTATCAAGAGCTAAGTTCTGCCCTGATTGTATAAGACCACCACCTCCACCAATAGCAGTTGTTCGGATTACAGATCCAAGAAACCCAGCCCGACGTGCAGCAAGACTTAAAGCCGTAATTCCAGCAAGAGGGGGGATAAAGAAAGTAACACCAAGAATAAGCGTATCAATAGCTACTTCCTTTCCCAAAAATCCAGTAAATCTCCATCCCCAATCTTTACCATAATTAGATTCCATTCGTTCTGCAAAATCATCCGCATCGAAATCTAAAGTAAATATATCTTTAGTCATCTCCCATAATGGAATATCCATTCCTTTGGGAGATTCTCCACCAACGGGATTAATAAATTCTAAAAATTCTAATGGTGTTGAAACACTTTCTGACCCTGACTTATCCCCAAAATGAATTGCAATACTTTCTACAGCAGAATTAGGAGTACGCATATTAGCTTGGAAATTACCAGGAGGTAATACAAGAGATTTCTCTGCTTCTTGTTTAGATATTTGCTGACCTATAGCTACATTAATACCAGAGGATAAATCTTTACGAATAGGTTTATTAAGCTCTTTACCGATAACAGAAGATACAGCTTCTCCAATAGACTTATTGGGAAGAGGTTCCCTAGCTATTGTACGAACAACTCTAAGCATATCAGAAGTAGTACTAGGGATATTAAAAATAGAAGCTTTAATAGCTCTATTCCTACGATCCTCTTCTTCAAGATCAGCCTTTAACTTAATTTCTTCATAAGACTTAACCTCTGCCATATCGGAAACAACTTGTTCAGACGAAGAAACAAGCGGTGATTGAACAGGATCTATCTCCGTAGGAATTCCAGCTAGAGCATCTTCCGTATTAGTTATTGTAAAATCTTTAGATTCTACAATATTAAAATCAAAGGGATGCTCTTCTTTTTGAGTTTCTACTAATTGATTATCCACCACCAAGAGATCCTACACGTTCGTTAACAATAATACGTTTCTTTTCATTAGCAGTATTAAATTTATTAAATTCATTTTGCAGTTGTTTAGCCGCTCTCCCCTCTCCCTGGTTTTCTAATTGTTCTACAAGACGATTCATGGCAATTTCAAACCTAATAACCAAATTAGGACTACGAATCATTGCCTGATTATTTCTAACAGCTCTAATTTCTTGAAGTATTTTTTCTAAGAATACTTCTCCTTTCTCATTAGCAAATTTTCTAGGATCTTCAAGATAAGAAATAGATTGTTCAGCAAATCTTTCAGCGGTGGGGAGAACAAGCTCTTTAATAACTTGTTCTACAGTTGTAGTATCTCCAATTATCTGTGCAACCTCTGCTATTTTTACTACAGCATCTAAGAATCCTGATTCCCTTTGAAGTATTATTTTTTGAATATCTGGCGGAAGTTGAGAACGAAATTCATCAGTAGCTATAAATTGTTTTGCTCTTAGAAGTTTTGATAAAGTTTCATGTTTTTCAGTAGCTGACCCTAACGGTCCCATCTTAAAAACATTCTCTGCAAAAGTATTTACAAGAGTCTCCTCATCATTAAGAATATCGTTAAGAGTTTTAAAATTAACCCCTAATTCATCCACAACATTTCTGGTTAATTTATTCGTAATATCTAAACGAAGTGCTTTCCATAATCCTTGAATACTACTTTTAGAAAGAGTATTATCACTATCGTTAGCAAATTCAGTTATAGAAGAAGAAGTTATTTGTTGCCTTACCTCTGAAACATGTCTACTAAATTCATTCAATTTAGCTAATTTCTCAGCATTAATATCAGAAGCTATAACAAGTTTACGGCCTTGCCCAAATATCTTAAAGGCATCCCTTTCAGCAAGAAATTTAGTAAGATTATTTTTAGCAAGCATAAAGGATATTTCAAATTGTTGTTTCAATCCTCTATGTTTAATTTCATTGATATTATTTTCAATAAATGTTTTATATGCTGCAACAGTATTGGGAGCTGTACCATTAAGTTTTTTTAATTCATTACCAAAAAGATCGACACCTTGTGAATAATCTCCCCCACCTGGAATTTCTCCACCTATACTAACAATATCCCCTTGAGGAGTTATTTGTCCAGTTCTCCTAGCATCTATCCTAATCTGTTGAAGTTTTTGTACTTCCACTAATTTGCCGACTTCCACCGCATCTGCGGGATTCATACCACCTTCAGCTAATCCACTAACAAACTTACGTTTTATTTCTTTGCGCTCAGTATTTCCCAGATTATTAACTCTAGCTATTGCTAATTTAGCGCCAAGATCTATAACCGCTTGCCCCATACGACTTCTTCGTGCACCCTCCATACTGGTGAGAATAAGTTTAGTAATACTCTCCGCACCAGAAGAAATCAATTGCTCACGAACAGAACCACCTCCGGCAAGCCTACCACCGCCTATATTCCCCTGACTAGGGGTTCTTGCAGCTTCAGTATCTATAGTAGCCATTAATCTTATGATCCCAACCAAGTTGAAACATCGCCCCATTTACCTTTAGCGGCCTGTACACCAAAAACGCTTGCTCCTGCAGTACCTCCTGCAACAGCTAATGAAGAAGCCAACCCTAATGTAGGTTCTCTCTCCTCTGATAAGATATCAGAAGCACTTGTTCTAAGTTCTGCAGCTACACCAGAAGTTTCAGCAAGAAATGTTTCTGCTCCCTTAAGACTACTCTCAACAGCCTGTATATTACCTCGACTAAATCTATTTTCTGGATCCAGTCCTTGAGCAGCAGCACGATTAACTAATTCACCAATCTTAAATCTAGCAATTGCACGACCTTTACGTTTACTTTCCTCATCCAATAAGTTTGCTCTCTTAGTTTCTAAAGCAAGTCGATCCTGCTCTAATTTTTCTAATCTATCCTGTTTCTTTTCTTCTGCTATATATTGATAAGCAGTAGTAAGAGCAGTAAGAGCAAAAGATGCTAAAAAATATTGAAATCCTGTCATTGTATTTCACACTCATAAAGTGGCCTTCCCATAATGTATTTAACAGGATATGCTCTATTATTACTAATCATATCAGCCCACTTCTTATTATCAGAAAGACTTGGCATTGAAAGGAGACCATGCCATTTTTCATAATAATATTCGGATTTCATATAACGTAGAAATACTTCAAAAGATTTGCGAAATTCTAAGAACTTAGTTTTAGTGGGGGAATAAATTCGAGGGTGCATAAGTAACATATCTTCACCAACCTCTGCCCGAATAACTCCAATAACTTCTTTTCCATTATCTATTATCTCTACAATTTGTATAACATCTTTAGCAAGATACTTAATCAGGTTTGCCATGAAACTGCTCTGCCCACCCTATTAAATTATAGTCTTTATCTGCATCATTAAGAAATAACATCTGAAATGCTTTACCCCTACCTCTCACACGATGTTTATAATAGACATGACTATAATCAGTAGAACCCGCCCCTGCTTCATCACTAGTAAATCGTGCTGGGACATAAACTTCACGCATTGGATCACGCTTAAATACAAGAGTTCCATCACTAGTGGTAACATTATTAGCTCCGTTACCAGAAGTAACTTGTTGTCCAAAATTAGTATGACCAGGAGCGCCTTCTTTAGTTACATAATCCCATGAAATAGCTAAAAAACATCCCCCAGGAGTTAAATCAATTCCATCACTATCAAGCACCCCACCTTCAACTCTTTCAAAAACTAGATGAATATAAGTCAAATTCTTATTATGAAGTGCATCACCGCCTGTTTGAACACCACTAAATATAGGACTAGAATAGGATATGGCATAAGTAGAGGAAGAATTCCAATCTCTAAGAGTTGTAGTATTTAAAGAAGCAAATGCTGCTTGTATAGTGGCATTGGCACCAACTTCAGATCTACGTAAAGCTACTGCCAAAATAACATCTTTAGGATCAGGAGCACCAGAAGCTACAATCTCTACTCCTGGGGTAGCGCCATCAGTAATAATTACACCACCTGCCACAACAGCTTCATCAACAGGTGGAACATCGGGAGCTATGAATGGGCAAGCAATATAAGGTTTCTCACTGTTAGCCCCGTCATTAAAACTGTAAGAAAAGAATGCTCCTTTAACGGTTCTACGAAGTTTTTGTTGTTGTTCGGTAGGAAGGATATCATCTTGAAACCGTGTATCAAGAACTAGAACATCCTTTGAATATCCAGGTTGTTCAAGACTACTATATGAATTATCAAAATCGGTACTAATAGAATTATAGAAGTAATATGCTCGACGCTCTGAAGGATTATAAAGAGCTCTTGCAGAAGTCTTACTAGCCTTGGGTATAGTAGTATAGAGAGTTTCTACTCGATTTTCTGAAAGACTCTTAAACGTAGCTTGTCCAGAAGTAGTTATATTGAGGCTACTCTGAATAGTAGACCGCCATATAGTATCTTGTCCATAAATAATGAATTCATCATCAACTGCAACAACATTTTCAGGGCCATCTATACCATCTTTAAGTACTGAAAATGTAGTATAATCAGTAGCCTTAAATGCAGCATTAGGGCCAGTAATTTGAAATACACCAGTATTAGAGCAAACAAATAGTGAAGTTCCAAGAGTCAAAAGCCTAAGTACCAATCCTGCACCCTGAAAAGCAATCACACCACCATCATCAGCTACAATAGCAGGATCAGAGGTATCGAATGGATCAGCAAATTGATGAGACTTCTCTAAATCACCATCATTTACAACAACTTGAGAAAAATATACATTATTGGGAAACTTGGGATCTCCAGCATACCATGCTCTTCCAGCAAAGAAATCCACAGTAGTTGGAAACGTATCAGTACTCGCTACGGATATTCTTTTATCATAACGATTAAGAAATGTGGTAGTATATGATGTTGAACTAGCCCAAGCTGAAAATGTAGTTGATCCTTCATTAGCAAACCAGAACGTTTCCCAATCAGCCCCTACCCCTGGCTCATTAACCGAAGCAGAGGTATGATCTTTAATACATTCGTACCCGACAGAAGGTGAACCATTCTTTCTTTGTGTATTAATTTTAGAAGCATTAGGATCACGAATAAGAATATTGATATAGACAACTTCAAGTGTTTCATTATCCGCAGATACTTGTAAATAACCAGGATGAATATGCTTACCAGCAAAAAATAAACGATTACCGGATTGAGCAAACTGCATATTTACAAATTTCTGTTCGGGATCACTATGAATAATACCAGAAGCAGTTCGAGTAATAGTTTGAGTTGGGACATCAATATTAGTTAATGCATCTGCCGTAACCTTAAATACCCAAAACTCATTATTTATATCAGCGACAATTCTTTCAACAATAGATCCATTGGGAGCAGTAAGTCGAACAAACTTAACAGCAGGAGATTCTTGTTTTAACTCGGAACTAATAGATGAAGTACGAACAGTTTGTAGAAATCCCCCTGAATCAGAAGCTCCTAAGAAATCCACACCCTTACGTCTACGCACAGAACCATTTTGATGTAATACTACATTAGTAGTACCATCCATAAATTCTGAAGGTAAGACGTTTAAAACAGAAGCTTCAGTATTCAATCCATCTGTAAATCCAGAAACAGGTAACTGAAGTTTACGTGTTGACATATTTTATTATTTCTTCTGGGGTCAAAGGTGTACTAGCCATCCTATCTACTTCTAATTCACGAGAAGTTTTTGGTTTTTCAAGTGTACGTTTAACAGGAGTAGATTTAACTTCAACCTTTTTAGCTCTTCTCTTTTTTATCTTAGAAGAATCGGCAGTCTGAATAAACTCAAGATAATCATAGAGAGCTTTATCAGCAAATAGTCTATGGGTATAAGTCCCAGGTCTGGTTTTACCATTCGATGATTTTATTTCATAAACCATAATATCCGGATTATGAATTACATGCCACCCAGACGAATTAGTAAAATTAGCTATATTCGTAGTTTGCATTACGATATAATCCTTGTTTTATTGAAAGTATTACGCATAGAACGTCTTGGTATAATATGTTCTCTGCGATCATCAAAAATATCTACTAACCTTGCATTACGAGATAAAGCAGCAATAGCATTATCAGCATCACGCTTCTCTGCTTGTGCTCCTTGAGTATCTCCTTTTATTTCCATAACTGCCTTTACAATACAACGAGCACTTAATGCTGCAAATGCTTGGGCAGGTAGATCAAAAAACTCGCCATCAGAAGTTAATCGGGAAGTAGGTTGCAGATAAACGATACAATCAGTGTCAGCTTTTACAAGACCAGATGCAGTAGGTATGGCATCAAAGATCAAAGTTTCATCATCAAAGCTAGTAAAATATTGAGGATCTCTATCATTATAAACTTTGATATTATTGATTTCCTCTATATTACTTTCCGTAGTCTTTCTTGCTATAGTCCAGGCAAGAAAATAATCTTCATCCATCCAAAATACTCTATTACCTGAATAATATACACTTTCTGGGTTAAGAGCTATAGCATTAGATGCAAGCGTCATCTCATGTTTATTACTAGTAACCTCTAATTTAGAAAAGGATCTAGTATGACGCCAACGAAACTTAGAAATAAGACGCTCAAACTCCCTGTTAGCAATATTAACACACATACCAGCATCTTCTGTCTCACCTACCGTGGATACATTCTCTGAATCCGTGGCAACAAGCATGTCTTGAACTAAATCAAGGAGTGTAAGCTTCATGATTTACCCTTAAGTCGGTACTATAACCACAGTTACAACAGCCTTAGAAGCAACTGTAGAGCCACCATCAGTAAGAATCTCTATCTTATCTCCTGCTACTACAGTTCTAGCAGCAGATGGAGAAGAACTATCTACATCACCAGCAGCACTACCTGACTGGGAAATAGTAATAGCTGAATTTGTTACTAATACTGTATTAATCTTTGCTGTAATAGTAGCATCACCAGTTGTAATAGCAGTATCAATAATAGTATAGATTTTAGTAATATTACCAGCAGTAGGAGCTACAACCCATGAACTAGATGCTGTACTAATATCAGCAATATGTAAATTAAGGTATACGAAGTTATCATGAGCAGTCCAAGAACCACTGGCAGCACCATCAGCAATATACACTTCATCAGCATTAGCCGCAGCAACACCCTTCGGCTCATGTAAATCAGTGGTCGTGAGAGTTGAGTGTTCAACAGCCATTTATTTATCCTTCATAGAACGAGAATGGTGGGGGGCCGAAGCCCCCCAACAAACTTATACGTGGCCCTGTGACTCGTAAGAAACGAGCAACCGGAACGAACCAACACCAGTTGTACCGTCACGATCCGCTGTAACCTGAATCAGATCACCAGCGTTAAAGTGAGAAGCACCAGTAGTGAGGCTGTTGGATACATAAACAGTAGTATCCGCAGCAACAGCAACGTCATTGTCCGTGCCTTTGGCAGCTTCCGTACCGGAACCGAAACCAAAGTACGCACAAGTGGCATCAGCTTGGGTGTCATTGATAAAATCAAGTTCCCAACCAACACTACCACTCATAGCCACACTGCCATTAGCATACATGATGCCAACAATGCGGCCTTTATCAGCAGCGGTCATCTGCCACACGAAGTCAGACGAGGTAGATTCAACAGTACCACTAAATAGAGTACCATCAATAATATCGTACCAGACATGTCCAGAGCCCATACCGTTTACTACACCAGGAATCTCATTAAACGTGAGATCCTGTGGTGCATTCAGCGTGGTGCTGGAGCTACCAGTCTGTTCGGAGCCAGTGCCAGTTCCAGCACCAGATCCAGCAGGAGTTCTAACTTGCGCCATAATCTTTCCCTCCTACTATTCTGTTAAGACGATAACCAGGGACTCTGGACGATATAACTTAATGCCATATCTCATCGTCACATGGTAAACGTCTGAACGAGTGTTATTGTCGTACCAAGCATCCATATCGGGCAATGCACGGAGAGCACCGATAAAAGCTTCCTCTCCAACAAACATGTTGGCAAAGGCACTTGTACCAGTGGCCGAACCTGCACTAGGAGCAGTAGCAGTGATCGTTTCAGTAATCGCGTTGTCAAGAAACAACGACTCAAAAAGATCAAAGCCAGCAAATCGTCCAACAAAAGCAGTTCCATTCATACCTTCTTTAATATGAACATTACCACCATAAACATCTTGTTGGATAACATTACTGATCTGCTGCAATTCGTAAGAAACCGAGGGGTCTACAAATGCCCTACGGCCACCACGCATAACTTTCGCTTTATCCAGAGCTAGTTTTGCTTTCTGCATATCAGCAAGAGTTATAGCTTCGTTTGTGCCAGTACCAACATAACGGTGATCTACGCCGTTAATTGTATTGGGGTCAGAGGCAGTTTGCGAAGATTGCAAGTTGGCAATGTCTGATTCCTTCTGTTCAAGCAACGCACGAGTGAGTTTCTGAACAAAATTAGATTCCGCAATAGACACATAAAATGAATCATGGCGGAATTTTTCAGGAATCTTGAACCCACTCTGGTAATACTTATCAATAGTAAGAGTAAAGTTACCAGTCGTAGGATCATCCAAAGTGATAGTCGCACCTTCGGAATAGTTGCGAACCGTCATTTCGGAAAGGGTCGGGATGTTCAGAGTATCGCCATCGGGAAACTCAGTAATCCATCGGATATGAGAATCCAACATTAACTCTTCTTGGAGAACATCCTTCACTTCATTTGCCCATACATTTGTACGAACTAATGAAGAGTTGTTAACAGTATCTAAAGCCATCTAGATACTCCCTTCTCCTATGTTGCGAAAAAGTCAACGCCCTTAGCAGCAGCCGCATTAGCTGCGGCTTCAATAGATTGACGAAAGTCAGGACTATTATAGCGTTTAGGATCTGTTTTACGGATCTCTCTACACTGAGCCCAAGTCAACCCGCCCGCTCCAATTGTAGAGCCAGCGGCAGCGTCAACACCGGGAGTGTTTCCCTCTGCCAAAGCTTCAACAGGGGTTACACCAGTGATAAATTTGACCATCGCATCCGGGCTTGTAAGACTGAGATTATCAATGGTATTTTTGATATACTCATCATCCCCGATAGTCTTAGCCACGGCAGCTTTAGCATTACTTTGACTACCATAGGCTTTTGTAAGTTTTTCAAAAGAAAGTTGGACATTATTCTTAGCTTGTGTCTCTTGTTCCTTCTTTGAAAACTCATCACTAACGAGCTTCGCTACATCTTCCGTCTGGATTTGAGCCTCTGCCGGGGCCTTTGGTGGGGCCGAGACTTCAGTACTCTCTTCTGGATTGGAATTACGAATTTCGTCTAGAACCTCATTAAGAAGTTCTTTACCACCTTTAAACTCTTCCAGGTCGGATTTAAGTTCATCAATATGGAGATTGGCGTGGTGGTATGCTTTAGCGAGATCATCAGTATTTTTATACTTTTTACCCTCGCCTACGAGATTATTCAAAAATTGTGGTTTCCCGCTTGAATCGGCTTCTTCTGTTTCAACAGGTTTTGCTTCAACAGATTCCATAGCATCGGTCAATGCTTCAGCCATCTTCTAGTCCTTTCAATATATTATAAACATGTTGTGCCTGATGGGCTTCACCGTCAGCGAAAGCCCGTTCTTCACCGTATGTCTTAGTGAATGTTTTAGCTAGGTACTCCTCCAGCATTACGTCCTCTAGGAACTCCATCATCTGGGGGCAAGACGCCGCCTGGGCTTTGACGGTCTGCTGCTGTTTCTTCTCCGGTAAAAGTCTGTGTACCAGTCCCAGATTGATCCCCCACACCGATTGCTTCTCCCCCGGCTTCTTCTTGGAGAGCTCTAGCTTCTTCCTGAGCGATTGCTTGAATTCTGACATCTTCCTTAACTCCAGCATTTTCTTCAACAATATCCTCATCTTCAATAAGCAATTTTCGTTCCCAAAATTCAGCTAGTTTAACTCCAGAAACATGAGCCCTAATCTTTGGATCTTGAAGTGGACCGGACATGAAGTTATTCATTTCCAAAGTTTCTCTATTGCGACGAGTCCAATGTCGCGCACCCATAGCAATAAATTCTCCTCTACTAAGAGTATCCACTAACGCAAGAGCTTCAAGAGCATCCCCCTCTTCTCCTTCTCCAAAAATATCTGTATAATCTTCAATATCGAAGTTAACCAACATAAGCTCAAAGGTTTCCTTAAGCATGGTTTCTAACATACGCTCAAAAATACGAGCTTTATCAACAAACATCATAGTAGCATTCTGGTCAAGTTTGCTTACTTCAAATGCTGTTTTTTCACCGGGAGTACGGATACCTCTAGATTCAGGTGGAGCCCCAGCAAATTCTTCCATCATACGATGGTAGTTAGCAATCTGATTATCTGCATTAAGTGCAGTAGAATCAGGTACTAACATCCTAACATCACTATCTACACCACCATAATATACTGCTCCTGGCCTATAACCTTCAGATGGTTCTTGTACATCATCACCCTTAACAAAAGTTACAGGTTGTGCTATTATATCGAATATATCAGCCTTGAGATTTTCTAAATGATCAATACGATATTGCATACCAACCAAATTATCGAGTGGACCTTGAGCCCATGTATTATCTGGGCGAAGTCTCCATCCAGCATGATGAATACCATCAAATCCTGAAGGAGCCTGTGAAGGTTCATTACGTATGACATGAACCTTATCCATGACATATACTACTCGATTACGTTGAGATTTCCCTGTCTTGGGATTGAATACATCACCTCTATAAATTAAAATCTCTGCTATATCATTCTTAAAATACTGATCAAATCCACCATAACCATCCATATTAAGGCCACGATTCTTAATTACTTCAACCCAATCATCAATTCCATCGGGGTGACGGGTATTTATAGCCTTTTGTATTATCTTTCTTTTGAATCCGCTATTAGGAAACCTCTCAGGAAATTCTGTAATATCAGCCACATGAGCCAACATCTTTTCCACTTTAGGACTTTTAATAAAAGAAGTTCTAGGATTGAATACTATATCTAATGGAGAAATACGCTTCCAGGCTGGCCCTTTGTATTTAACTTTATTTACATTATCACGTTCAATAACATAATCTACACCGACAAAGCAATTACCATAATCAACATAGTCATTAACAAGTTCTCGACCCGTAGTTTCACGGAACTTACGCTGATCAAGTTTAACACGAATCCACTTTTCCATAGCTAAAGACACTGCGGCAGTAATATTTTGAGGAGGTGGAAACCTAAAAAACTGAGGCATTGACAAAGAAGCCTCATAATACTGGGACTTCAAAGTATCCGCAATTTGCGTAAGTTTAGGTTGGTGTGTTCTGTTTTTATGTGGTAACTCTTGGGCAGTAGTACTATCAATATCAGTTGCATATACAAATCGTCTAGCCTCTTCATTTAAAGTAAGAGCATTGCGTTTTTCAGTATTGTACCTCTCCCACATTTCTGCAATACGAACTGCAACATCATCAACATCCTCTATTGAAAGAACTGATCCACTTGACTGTGACTTACTCATATCTTTTTACGCCGCCACTCCACCAAAACGATTATGAAAACTTATTACGTTATCGGAACCTTGTTGTCTACGAGGTATAGGTCTTATCATAACATCACATGTCATAGCCCATGCATCTTTTGTATCGTCATGAAGTGGATTGACGGATACTAATTCATCTTCTAGTACTTGGCAATTACCCCCTCTATAGTGGTATATAGCACCAGATTGATAGAGGGGTTCTAAAATACCGTTAACCCTGGCAAACTTACCATCAGAGTTAGGAGGTATATATAAATCAATAGGTATACGTACCCCCTCGTCAGATAATCTATCAGCTAAATCCTGAGCTACTAGACGAAAACCAGATACAGCCTCAATTCGTAATTTCTTAAATTGATATGATATATACGATTCCTTAATAGCATCAAATATTTCAGACGACTTTTGAGTCTTAAACCGTTTAATATCTACTGTGTAACGATTACCTTCATCATCAATAGCTCCCACTGCTACAACAGAATAATCAGACCTGTCCTTTGTAGAAGCAGCCATATCAACAGCACAATACAACCAGCAAGGTTTACCTTGGATCATCCATTGACTGGCAATATGTTCCAATTCCTCACGTTTATAATAACGGAATAAATCACGGCTAATGGGGGAAGTTGACTTATCGTTAGGATCATTATAATATTGTGCGTAAAATTGCGTTATTTGATTGTTTGCTTCGTAGACAGCCTTTTTTCTCGCAAGTATTCTAGGGTTGAAACCGAAGTATCTTCCGTCTTTCCTCTGTTGTCTCGGCCACAAAAATTCACCATCCACTTCCACATCATCCTGCATGACGGTAAACATCTTTGCTTCTTCAAGAATGATTTCCCCATCTTCATCCTCAACAGGATCTTCAAAATTCATATCCATCATTATTTGATATGCATCCATTGGATGATATCTTGTGCCTACAACCAACATGGAACTTTCGGCACTCATAATAGAAGCAGCTTGTGCAGCCCAGTTATTTACATCCCTTCTACCTACTTCCGTATTATTCTCTGGAACTACAATATCATCCATAATAAGTCGTTTACAATGTTTCCCAGTAATCGTTTTTTCCAATCCGCAAGTCATTAATGTAGAATCTACCACACCTTGTAATTTACGATTGGGATGATCTACAACAATAAACGTCTTATTCCATGCCTCACGTCTACCTTCATCGGGATGAACAAGACCAGGAAAATAACGACTTACTACTTTACTTTCTAGAATTATCTTAATAAACCGAAGTTGTTCTTCTGCTTTTTCGGCAGTAGCAGATGCATAAATAATTGTTGTAGCGGGATCACGAACAATTTCCCAGGCAGCATAGAAAGCAGAATAGCGAGATTTCCCATGATCACGAGGCCAAAGAAGTAACCTATTATCATTCTCATATGTTTGAGCCCACTTGCACATAACACTATGACAATGAGCTATAAGTTGATAAGGAGCTACTAAACGTATAAATGCCTCAAGGTTATTTAAAGCTGCTATGCGTATCTCTAATTGAGATTTATTTAACCCCTCCTTACTATATAATTCATTAGCTTTTATTAACAATTAAATTACCCTACCTTCAACATACATATATTTTGTTTTAAAGGCGCCCTTTATCAAATTAGTCATCGTCCAGGCACCGATGAACCCGGGTTTTGCCACAACACATGCCCCGGCGAGCCCTGGAAAGGTTAATTATTTACGTCCCAACCTTGAATGGACAACTTAGTTATAGGCAAAATCTAAGAAAAAGCAAGGTTTTTCATGTTTCTAGAGAATATGTCCTCGAGAAAAGCGTAAAAATTGTCATTCTTTCAACTCCAAAATGTTCAGAAAGAATACGAGAGCAACATTTAATTGTTGTTCCTGTTGATAAAACATCGTCGACGATAAGAACTTTCGCTCCCTCAAGCGTTTCCTCTTGGCTATTAGCTTTGCCACCTTTAGGAGATTTAATCTCCTAATGCACCACTTCTTTAACCCGTGCTATTTCATCTTGAACTTCATCAAATACTCTAGCTTGGATCTTGGCTTGACGTTCTATTTCCGCTTTCGAGGGAGCTCCAACTTTTTTAGGTTTATATCTTCCTTCTGCAATCCACTTTGCCGCAGCACTTCCTTTTGGATCAAGTGCTTGTGCACAAAGGTTAGATATAGCCTCTGAACGGAGTTTAACTTCAACTTCTGCAAGCCATTCAATGAGGATAGTATGTTTAAAAGTCGGCCAGTTGCGTTTAAATGCTTGCCACTCATCCCATGACCCACATAATTCTATACCACCTTGGTATTCAGTAGGATCAGCTATAGCTACAAATCGTCTACGCCACTCTTCAAGATCCTCTTTACCTTGAGGATTGTATTGCTTAAAAAGTGCTTTAGTAGGTGGTAACGACATTAAGCAAACCTCATAGTACTAAATCGTGCTCTACGTAATTGTTGTCGAGTAGGGGTATCTTCTTCACTTGTTGCAAGTGTAACTTTATTAGGCTCGCTAACTGAAGTAGTCTTAATTTTCTTACGCTTAATAGGTTTTTGTATGTTTTGCCCATCTCTTTGATTAGGTAGATCAGTAGTAGCATACTTATCGGCATAATCCTCTGCTTCCTTACTTGTCATACCGGGCATAGGAATCGTATCTTCTTCAGCGGGAGCAGTTAAATTTGATAAATATGCATATTGAGCAGCATTCAATGCCGCCCCTGGAAAATTACCAATTGCAAGATTTCCTACTCCAGATGCCACAGCCGTTGATTTCCAAATAGGTAAATCATACCAATTTGCTACTGGATCAATCATACTTAATCCTCTATCAAGTAATGAAGGATCCGTCTTTTCAAAATCTCTTTGTCTCTTTGCTTTCCACCAACTTGGATCACTATAATCTGTATAATCAGGAATGAAGGATTCAGATTCACCAATATCAGAAGGGGCAAAACCAGATGTAGCAGGAGTATAATCACGAGAGCTAGAACTCATTGCTGAAACATCTTCTGATGTAGAAGGCTCTGAACCAAATGTAGTGGATTCCTCCTCTCCACCAGGAGCACCCCACGATTCATCGCCCCATTGGAAGGACATTAAGTGTTTAGCTCCTTGACCTTTAAGATTATTCTTCTTACCAGGAGTACCTAAGATAGCCTGTACGTCAGCAATAGTATCCGCACCACCAGCCATAGCAATCTGGGCTTTTTCAGATTTACTAACGGTAGCGTTAACTCCAGGGAGTTTCTCTTCTACCTTACCTGATTTAGTGCGATACTTCTTCATTTCTTCCTCTTATGATTCTTATTATTGTCCCGGCTACGGTTTTTCTTATGGGACATTAACTTAATACCCTTCTTACCATGGTTCATCTCTGCACGACGGGCGGGATTACCTGCATTACCCCTTTTAGGTTTTAGACCAGCCTTACGTCTAGCCCTATTAGCTGCAACGCGATTATCCTTATGTCTTTGCTTCTGATTTTTCTTTCTCTGCCGGATTGTCTCCTTAGAAGCATTTTCTTTATATTGACCTTTCTTAGGCATATCTATTTAAATACCTTCTATAGGTTTCATTACCTCGACAATCCATTTAGGCATCAAAGGCATTTCAACAACTAAACATTTTTCTATAAAAATAGCCACCAATACAAATGGAGTATCAGATTTAGTAGAAAATACAACTCCAGATATTTGAAAATCTGTAACAGGTGGTTTATTATTATAATTATATTGAAAAGTTGTAATATCCTTTTGATCTAATCTTACAATCCCAACGCCGGGGTTAATTATTGAAACTATTTCTGTGTATTTCTCCATATCCATACACATTGCCGACATATGGGGAGGATTTGCCTTAACAGAAAGAGGAGCGTAAGTGACCAAAAGACCTACGAGTAATATTATTAATGCTGATCCCGTTTGCTTTGTCACTATACGCTCCTACTTCATTTGATCTCAAACGTTTTAGGTTTTTCATTCTCGGGTACGTTTCTTACAAGACCTATACTGAGCATTCCATCTTTCATTTCAACACCACCAACTTCTATATTATCTGCTAATGGGAACATTCGTTGAAATGATCTTTTAGATATACCTCGCATAAGATAAGAGGTATCTTCATTCTCTTCACAACTTCCATCAACAGTTAACACCTGTTTCTCTTGACTTACATTGATATTATCTTTATCATATCCAGCCAGTGACATTTGGATAACAAACTTGTGATTATCAAGTTTTCTTATATCAGTTGGTGGAAAATTATTTCTTGATAATTCCGAAAGCATATTGCTCCACAGGTCAGTATCCATCAAGATATTAGGAAAGTGTAGTCTAGTCATATTGCATTCCTTTCGGCTATGCGGTTTCCGTACCCAACATGGCATACGGAGGTAGTTTCCCAGAGTCCTTAATAATGTTTTCTTTTGTCTCGCTTTGCCAATGTATCCGTAGCTTGCTTTGGATTTATTCCAGGGAATATAGAAACTAGTCCCCTTAAGAAATTATCTATATTCCTACCTAATTTATTCTCTTTAGCAACTGTAGGTCCACGACCACCCTTTGATTTATAAACATTATAAGGTATTCCATCTTCTGTACGAGGATATGTCTTGCCTTCATACTGCCTTGTCGTAAGAGGTTTAGCACGATAACGAGCCATAGCCTCTCGCTCCGGTACAAATTCTTCTACACCAACGCCACGACCACTAGTGGCTATGACATCGTAAGGATGATATACTGGTTTTGTAACCTTTTTGGTTGTACCTGTACTACTAATCTTCGTATATAAATCTTGGGCAGAAATCCTATCTACAGGTTTAGATATAGGTTTTGGTTTAGTTGTAGATTTTACTAGAGCTTTTTTCTTTTTAGGAACTACTTTTTTTGCTAACTTCTTTTTACTCTTTTTAGGAACTACTATATTAGCTCTCTTTGCTTTCTCTCTTTCCTCTTCTTCTACACCATAAGGAACCAACGGTTTATCTTTTATCGTACCGCCATGAATGCCAGATAAAGCGGTAAAAGACTCTGGTTTTTTACTTTTAAGTTTTTTAGTATCTGCACCAAGAACTCCCAAACCAGCATATTTCTTCTTAACAGCTTCAGTTAAACGCTTTTGACTTGCTAAAAGTTTTTTAGAAGCTTGTTTTGTCTTTCTACCACGAGTTGCCATGCTAAACGAAGCACTTAAAAGTCCAACTCCCCCTAATGCTGCGGCCCCGTATAGTCCTGCTCTAGTAACAGCACCTAATCTAGTAATTGCACTAATAGTTCTTCCTGTGGGTGGAACTTTCGCCTTTGCAGATTTCTTCTTCGGAGAAGATTTCTTCTTCGGAGGAGCTTTATCTACTTTGGTTTTCTTACCACCAGTAGCCTTCCTAGCAGCAGCCTCATTCTTTTTAATCTGTTTACCAGGATCAAGTGGAGAAACTTTACCCCTACGGGCTTGTTGTTTCCTGATTTTTTTCATTTTTCTCGGGGAAGGCATAATAACCTCTAAGCGTGTTCAATGGGTGGAATTGGTACAGGATCGAGTACAGGCCGTTTGCCGGGAAGACCGCCATTAGCAGCACGAGATACATTTATTGCGCCAACATCCGTTGCAGGAAAGACTCCCTTTCCGTTATCCATAACTGGTCCGACAGCCTGGACCTTTTCAGGCATAGGTGGGGTTAATGTAGCGATATCGCCGGGATAGAGAACAGGCATTACTTAGTTCCTCCTTTAGTAAAATATATATAAAGTTTATAAAGTCCCCAAAACAGGGCTGGTATCCCAATACCTACCCCTACTCCAGAAATAAATGGATTCTCATCAATCCATATGTGGGCGCTGGTTAATCCGATAGCACTTAGAATAGAAACTAATAGCGGAGCGTAGCATACTGGGCACAAGTACTTTGGTTTCCCTTAGTTCTCTGTTTTTCTGGTCCAGCCATAACTTACTTCTTCCTTTTAGGAAGAGTGGGTTTTCTTCTAGGTGTAACTTTGCTTAATACCTTTTTCTTACGTGTATACTCATTAATAATATCTACAGCATACTTTGATGGTTTTTCTTTATATTCTTCTTTACCTACGGCTCTTGGCCCAGCATTATACCCATGAAGAACATCAAATACATTTTCTCGTGTAACTTTTAGATCTTTACGATATCGTGTAGCAATAAGATTTAAATAATCTTTAGTTACCTGTCTGCTTAATTTTTCATTACCTAAAAGCTCTTTAGCTTTCATACCCTTTGGATACCTACTTGGCATAGATTTTTTGAGATCATCTATAGCAGGTTGTCTTATTTGCCCTGGACCATATGCTTTATTTTTTAAATTTTTATCTCCAATATAGGATTCCCATTTATCTTTCCTTACAACAGATCCCATCTCCCTTTTCCACAAAGCATCAACTAATTTGTCCATATCTATAGGATTAGAATAAAACTTAGTAGCTAGAGTGACATTATTACTACCCTCTGGTTTGGGCTTGAGACTCGATTTCTTCTTAGGCATAGTAGTAATTCATTTGTGCAATGTTCTGGGGAGATCTTCGCAAAGGTCAATAATCTTTTGGTTATGAGTTTCAATCCAGTCAAGTAGTTGCATACCATGGTCCGTGGATTGCAGATGATTGTAATCATCAGATTGTACATAGATGGGAGTAGCAACATCACACCATGATATAGATTGATTGCCAATATCAGGAGATGGACCAAGAATAGCCGCAGCAAGTATAAATGCTTTTATAGACATTACTTTCTATTATACACCCAATTTCACATCTTGTCAAGTCTTTTCTTTAAAAAAGATGATATACGTAATATTATTACGTCTACACGCAACATTATTGCGTATTTATACAAATATGCATTTTTTACTTGACAAGTCGCTCCTGTGTGTGTATAATGGTTTATCAGCCGGAGGATGATTATACTATACCCCCCTTACTAAGTATGGCAAGTAATTAGCTGTAAGTGGCTCTAAGCATCACTGTGTGACTAGGGATTATGTATTGAATAATTTATTGTAGAAATTCTTAGGGGGGCTTTCTCTAAGGAAGAGAGTCAATCGAACCCCCCTTTTAAGTTTTTGGGAGCCTGTTTAATAGGGCTTTTTTATTG
>Ga0114904_1000424_pt1 | contig 23797 bp, 29 predicted proteins | sample MalvirDeepMed_s6_FD_83498 | JGI IMG/M metagenome (GOLD analysis project Ga0114904, IMG submission 83498) | Marine viral communities from the Global Malaspina Expedition - Malaspina viral metaG DeepMed_s6 | ecosystem: Environmental > Aquatic > Marine > Oceanic | place: Mediterranean Sea... | reverse complement strand
ATGGGCTGATGGTGCTTTCGATAGGGCAATTTCTGAACTAAGAACAAGAAGAAATTATCTATTAGCACAGACAGATTTTTATGCTTTATCCGATGTTACAATGTCGGCAGAAATGACGACTTATAGACAAGAGCTTAGAGATTTACCAAGCGGTTTAAGTACAGTTTCAGATGTTGAAAATGTAACTTGGCCTACTAAACCATAATGAAAGATTTTATACTAGGTTTATTAGAAGTTTATTGTGGGAAAATGAGCAATTGGGCTTGGAATAAACGATGGAATAAAGAAAATAGAAAAAATAATGGCTAAATTATTGAATACGTTAATAGAGGGCCCTAACAGGCTCATAAACAAAAGTTATACCTTATTAGGTACTTTGGGTCACTAGATTCATTTAAATCGCTGTATATGGCTCTAATGCAATCTTTTTTTATTAATTTAACTTATTTTTGGCGGATTTCTTAATGGGATTAATATATACAAGAAGTGAGTATTTCACTCCTATAAAAAAGAAAACAACAATAGGTCATTCAACAAGAAGTAGACCTTTAAATAAACACAAACGTAAAATGTGGAAAAAATATAATAGACAGGGGAAATAATGGCAACAATACAATTACCAGCAGTTCAGTTACCGACAGGTGTCACACCTCAACCACAAGGAGTAACATCACAACAAACTTTGGAGAAAATGAAGAAACTTGTAAAAACTCCAGAGTTACCAGTAGGAGGTAAATTATTAGCACCTCAAGCATTACAAGCAAGAACTGTTGAATTACCAACAACACCTGGAGTAGCTACAACTGCACCTACAGCCGCAACACCTACAGCTCCTACAACACCAACAATAACACCATCAGTTGCACCAACGACAGCAGCAGTAACAGACCCTGCAACAATGGCTGCTCAACAATATACAGCAACAACTGTGGGTACTGCTCCGACAATGGCAGCAGCTCAAGGTACTGTAACTCAACCTATGACTGCTGAAACTGGGCAAATAGCTGCTGATGCAACTGTTACCGGACAACTAGCAGGACTTCAATCACAAATTACAAATGCTTTAACAACAGGAACAAATCTTCCTTCATGGGCACTTGGAGCACAAAAACTTGTAGAAGCTAATATGGCTAAACGAGGAATGGGTGCATCAAGTATGTATGCTGAAGCTTTAGCTCAAGGAGTTATGCAAGCGGCAACTCCAATTGCTGCGGCTGATGCTCAAGCCTATAAGGAAATGATTTTCCAAAATTTAAATAATAGACAGCAAGCAGCTATAACAAATGCCAATTCATATATTAAAATGGATATGGCTAATTTGACAAATACACAACAAGCTAATTTACAAAATTTAGCAGCAAGACAAACACAGTTATTTTCAGACCAATCAGCCCAGAATGCAGCAGCGCAATTCAATGCAACTAGTCAAAATCAAGTAGACCAATTTTTTAATAGTTTACAAACGCAAGTCAGAACAAATAATGCACAAAGAGCAGATGCTATGAATCAGTTTTCAACAAGTGAAAAAAATAAAATTTCTGCAATGGACGCAAATAATCAAATAGGAGTTGAAAGAGCAAATGCGGAAAGAACAGCAGTTATTAATCAATTTAATTCTCAGTTAGAAGATTCAAGAGAAAGATTTAATGTTGAAAACCAAAGAGTCATAGACCAATCAAATGCACAGTGGCGTAGACAAATTAATACAGCTAATACTGCAGCAACAAATGCAGTTAATCAAACAAATGCTCAAAATTTATTAAATATGTCTAACTTTGCTTTATCATCTCTTTGGCAAGAATGGAGAGATGAGGCAACGTGGACTCAAGAGGCATCTCAAAATATACAAAATCAAGCACATAATATGGCTGTTGCTGCTCTACAAAGACAAATGGAATTTGACTTAGCTGATAAAGCGAGTGGAGATAGAATATTTAATTTAATAGGGCGGTTTCTTACTGGCCTATGGAAATAATAAGAGAGGAATAATGTTTAAAGATTTAATTAATAATATTTTTTCTGGAACGAAAGCAGGTGGAGGAGGAAATCCTTTAGCGGCATTTGCAACTTCTTTTATAACAGATAAATTTAAAGAAAAACTTAAAAGAGGAGCAGAAAATGTTTTTGGTGGAGATGCACAAGACTTATCATATCAAGCTTATATACCTAAAGGACTGGATTATAGTGCTTTTATGATGGGTCCAGAAGGAGTTAGTCGTTCAAAAGTAGCAGGTTTTCCTGGTCCACTTATTGCCGAAGACCCTGGTGCAATTAGTTTTTTGTGGCAAAAAAGATTAAGCACTTATATTAATAGCGGAGAGGTAGCATAATGGCATCAACAGATATTCGTAATCCTTTTGACGCACCAATACCTGGACAATCTTTAACTGATACTCCGGGCAATGCTTCATGGGAGCATCCACCACAATATACAAAACTAGATGAGACAGCAGAAGTTGTTTGGGATTTATTACATGAGCCAAATAAATTGGAACAAATTATTTTATTATTACATTCGGGAGTATCTGTTGAAGCTTTAACAAAAAGTGTAATATTTTCTGGATTTGTAAAAGGAAAGTGGACTCCAGATTTAGGTCTACTTCTTACTGAAATCGTATTTAATCAAATACTAGCAATAGGAATGAGGGCAAAATTAAAGAATATTAGAATGTTAATAGGTGACCATACTAATAGTACATTTAGAGAACAATTAGCTGATTTTAATGTTAGTAAAAAATCTGATGAGTCAAAAAGAATAAAATCTATAACCAAAATTAAAGAAGATATTAAAGAATCATCTGAAAAAGTAGGTTTAATGGCGGGGGGACAATAAAATGGCTTTAGGCGGTTTAATGAGTTTGTTAAAAGATGTTGCAGTAAGTCCTGTAGGACAAATAGCCGGTGGTGTAATGGAGCAAAAGGTTACGGATTGGCAAGAAGAGGCAAGGATAAAAAAAGAAAATGATGAAAGGAATGCACAGTTTACTGATGCAGTTACATTAAAAGGTATAGATAATATGACTAGTCAAGAACTTCTAGCAACTCAAAAATATGGTGCTTATAATCACATTATAGATGCTGGTGTTCCAAAATATGTCGCAGATGAGTTATGGGCTGGAGGCTTTTTTGATAAAGCTCAAAATAGTCCAGAAGGTGTATATAATGTATTAGCGGAAGCAGAAAGTGCTTATGGAGTAGACTTTTGGAGAGATAAAACAAATAAAGCACATCAAGATATGTTGGCTAGAAGTCAAGAGGGTCAAGAAATGTATGGCTATAATGTTGAAGCCCAATATAAAAAAGGTGTAACTGATAGGCAAACATATATTAATAATGCATTATCTAGTTATGGTAGTATACCAAAAAATACAGCAACTTTAGTAACAACTCCAAATGTAGGTGTACAAGAGGGAGTACAGCCAGTGAGTGTTGATACTACACCTGATAAAGTGCCTCTTGATTTAACCAAATATTACCCAGGACCAGAACTTGTTGGAGTTGATGCAGAAGAAACTCAGAAAAGAATGGCATTAGCTAACGAAGACTTTTTACAAAATATGGGTTATAAAAATATTAGTTCATTTTTTACAACAGATACTTTGGGTAACAGAATATTTAAATGGGATGATTTAGAAAAACAAACTCCTGGAGTAATTAAAGATAGAACTTTATTTCAGACTGCCGTTGGTAATGTTTGGAGTACATTAGAAGCAGGGCGTGGAGAAGAGTTTGGATTTGGGAATTTACAGAATCAATTCGGAAGTGGAGGAGCTTTAGATGATGCTGGACTTGTTCATACAATAGGTAGAGTAGTAGCCAATGTAATAAAAGATACTGAAAAAGAAGGACAAGCTAACTGGTTTCTTGATAAAATAAGAAAAAACATTGAAAAGAATGCGAAAGCAGGAAGTACCATGGAAGTTATGATGCCTACATCTAATGCAGAAATGATTAAAACACTTGAATCCTATAATCCAAGTTGGCTTGATGAATTAATATCTATACAAGGTAAAGATAAAGAAATCCTAGAAGGTTATATAGGTGGTACAGCGAAAGAGTGGGAAAATCCATTTATAAATACACCATATGAGTATATTTTTTCTGATTCTAAAAATATTCCTATTATAATAGACCCTGTTGAAGGTCTTGGAGATTCTGCAGAAAGGTCAATAATGTTAGATGAGATAGGACAAAGATATCAAGATAAAATATTATATAATAAAAAAGACCCATTAACTTATAATCGTATTCAAATGTTACATAATTATTATCGTGGGGAACGAGCAACAAAAACAATAGAAAGTGGTCGAGCATATGAACCTGGTGTAAGCGAAAAGATGCCTATACCTCCAGGTATACAAACAGCTCGTACTTATTCGCCTAGACCAAGTTCTGCCTTTCTACAAGGTGTAACTCCTTCTGGTATAATGGCTGATGTAAAGTCTATATCTGCATTAGATGATATTATTAATTTTAAACGTAATAATATTTTCAATTTAGAAGAATATAGACCAATTGAAGGTCTTGGGGATACTGCTTCAGTTCTATTGCATGGAACGGATTTAAATTCTCTTGGGGCACTTAAAACATTAGAAAGTAGGTTGCATACAATTCCAGAGTTTCAAAGAGAACTACAATTATTATTACGACAACAACAACAAGATGGAAGACTTCCAAAAGATTTAACACAAGAAGATATAGAAATACTTGCTGATAGGATTATAGATGATTATGCCTATGCAATTAATGAGGTTCAGTTACAGATGCGTAGTAGAGCAGACGCTCCTACTGATAAGGCACTACCGGGGCTTGATGAAAAAGAATTTATTGATTCTGATGCTGAAACACCACCATCAAAGGTAGAAGAAGATGGAGAGAAAGGTCAAAGAGAAAAGAATGAAGAAGCACTTCTTGAATTTATTGGAGAAAAATTTAAAAACATATTTAGGCCAACAGAAGCACGTGCGGAAGAACCTCCAGCTCGCTTTAAGAAGGAATAATGTTTTGCCATTTATGTTTTAATTGGATAAATGGAATATATATTCAAAGTCACATACAATGTGAACTATGTAAACAAGTAATTGAATCTTGTTGTTCTGGAGAAAGAAGTGAAGATTCAACTTATGAAAATGAAGTTTATATTACAGGAAATATGATGAGAGAAAAACAAAAAAAGATTTGTAAAAATTGTAAATGCGACAAAGATTGTCATTGTGGTGAAGGTGACTGCACGAAATGTAATTGTACTAACTGTGATTGCAAAAGCTATTGGGTTAGTCCACATAATGGAAGCTGATAATGGTTGAAAATTTTACCGAAGAGTGGGAAAAAAGAAAAGAAGAAAAGGCTCTTTTAAAATTAGACCAAGAAGAAAAGGAGATTATAGAACTTGAAGAGCCAGACCCTGCAGAAAATGATGAGTTTTATACACCAGACTCAGATTCAAAATGGGATGTATTATATAAAAAAAGATTAGACCAAGAAATTGAAAAAGTTAAAAATTTATACCCCGATGATACTGACAGGCAACAAAAAGAATTAAAAGATTATAGAAAAAGGGCAGATATAGAGCAGCAATATTCAAAACAGCTTGTTGGTGGAATTTTTGATGCTGTAGATTCTGCAGCTAACTTTACTATTAATAGATGGTTACCTGAAGACTATAAAATAAATTTACCCGATATAGAACCTCCTGAAAATGTAAAACAGGGACTTGTTCGTGGTGGTGCTCAATTTATGGTTCCATTTTTAGGATGGTTTGGTGCATTAAGTAAAGGATATAAACTTCTTAAAGGAGGAAAAAAGGCTGCCAATGAATTTAAAAAAAGTTGGGCAGCCGATTTTGGTTTAGCGTCTGCGGCTGGAGCAATTACTGATGTTGTACATTTTAAGGCAGAAGACCCTACATTATCAAATCTTATACAACAATATCCTCATTTACAAAATCCTGTAACAAATTTTTTACAAACTGACCCCGATGACACAGAATCTCTTAATAGGTTTAAAAGGGCTGTAGAGGGATTTGGACTTGGTAGTCTTTTCCCAGTAATTTTTAGAGGAGTTGGAAAAGGTTTTAGTTATACAAGAGAAAAGGCTACTGAAAGAATAATTAAGTCTACTGTAGATGCAACTGATTTAAATCTTACTCCTCAAATAAATCAAAAAACTGGAAAGCCAATAAGAGGTAGTTATCATGCCCGTGTTGGTGGAAATGAAATATTTGTAGATAGGAATAGTGCCACAAAGAAATGGGATGTTACAATTAATAATAAGCGTGCTTGGTCTTATGACAGACTTTCAGATGCAAAAAAGGGTATTGATAATTTATTGAATCACAGAACAAATCTTGATGAAGGCTTAAAAGGAAAACATAGAAAATTAGTTGATACTAAGGAACCATTATTTCCGTATATGGGTTCAGGGCTAAAGGAAAAAACCTTTACACAAAGATTAAATGATTTTTTTAGGGGACGGCAAATTTTAGATTATTTTGCAATGAAAGTGTTTGACCAATATCATGGTTCTAAACTTTTAGGAAGAGAAGTATTTAGTGGAAAGTTAACCCCAGAAGGTCTTAGAAAACTAGGAAGTGACCAATATGGTGGGTATAAAGAAGTTCGTTTAAGACAAGGGGCTGCTGGAATAATGGAAGCTATGCTAAAACATGGGCAAATTAGATGGAATAAAGGAAAAGGTCAATTTGAGACAATAGCAAAAAACAGAAAATCACTACGAGAAATATTATCTCCCGTTGATAAGGATATCAGAACTTTTATGCAATATTGGGCTGCATCACGATTGATGAATATTCAAAAACAAGTAGAGCCTGCTAAATTTGTAAAAGTTAAGGGTGAACCAGATAAGTTTGTACCGGGTGTATATACAAAAGATGAGGAAAAAATAAAAAGATTATGGGGTGACGATAAAAAAGTAGAATTGGCTTTTCGTAATGCTGCAGGTCTTGGTACAAAAAGAGCAAAAAATGGAAAGTTATGGAGTGAAATTCTTGACGAAGTAGATGAATTTAATGATTCTATTTTAGACCTTGCAAAGGCTTCAGGAATTATTGATGATATACAATTAGATAAATTACGAGCTTCTCCACACTTTATACCTTTTTATCGTGAATTTGCGGATGAAGCAGGTAAGTCTGCAAGAATTTTTGGAGGTGGTGGACTCGGTAGTGTTTTATCGAAACAATTTAAAGGTGCTCCTATTGGGGAATCTGGATTACGAAGCAAGATAACTAAGGATAAAAAGAAAATTCCAAATAATGAAGGAGTACCAAAATATCCTTTAAAAGATTTAGTTGAAGGCTATTTGGGAAATATGTTTAATATTATAAAAAATGCAGAGCGTAATAGAGTTATGCTTTTGCAGATTGCACACATTGAAGAATTAATTAGACAAAATACAATACCTATAGCAAGACGATTGAAGGCAGAAAAAGTGGAAGAATTAGGAAGAAATCTTAATAAAAAGGAAACTGCAAAAATAAATAGATTAGCAAAAAAAGAAGCAGCAAAAGATATTGGAGAAAAATGGGCAGAAAAAGTGCCAAGAAAAATGCAACAAATAAAAGTTGATTTGGAAAGTGGTAATATAAAAGGACAATTTGAAGATGCTGGTATAGATATATCAAACCTAGAAGATTTAGTATTTTTTTCTCCAAAGAGACTACAATTAGACAAACATGAATTTATGGTTACTAGATTAGTAGGAGGTAAAAGAAAATTAGAAATATGGCGAGTATCTAAAAATCAACCATTTTTATTTGAATCTTTTAATGCGCTTTATGACAGAGAAACAAAGTTTCTAGGAAAGTTTATGTCATTTTCTTCAAAATTTAAAGGTCTTTTAACACGTGGCGTAACATATGACCCTGGCTTTTTTATGTGGGCAAACTTTATAAGAGATACTGCTTCTGCAGCTATTTTATCTAAAAATAAATTTAATATTCCAGTTTACTCATCTTTAGGAGGACTTTTAAAACAATGGCGCAAGAATCCAGTTGTAAAAGATAGGGATGGGAAAGTTCTTAAAAATGCAGATGGAAGTGATATGCGCTATCAAGATATGTGGCATGAATTTGTTATGAATGGCGGCTCTTTCGGTTCAACATTACTTCGTACAAATATTAATGAAAATGCATTAAAAAGATTATATAAAGAAATGAATATTCCTTATGACAGAGTTCTTAATAAGGCAAGTGATTTACCAATAGCTGCTGTAAAAGCACCATTAAGAGCTGGAGGAAAAATTATTCGTGGATATGAGGATGTTGTTTCAACATTTGAATATGCTACACGTTTTCAAGAATATACTCAATTAAGAAGGCGTGGAGTTGGTGCAAGAGAAGCAGCATATCAGGCAAGAGAAATAGCAACAGACTTTGGTATGCATGGTACAAGTCATATAATTACATTTTTAACTAGACAAGTTCCATTTCTTAATGCAGGACTTCAAGGTTTATATAGGTCTGCTAGAGCATTTGAGGGATTAACAAAAGCTGAAAAAATCTTTGTTGGCTCAAAAATTGCTACGGCCTTAACTTTACCAACTTTATATTTCAGATATCTAAATCATGGAAATAAAGATTATGACCAACTACCCCAACACGTTAGGGATATGAATTATGTAGTTCCTCTTTCACCGGATAAATCGGGTAAACCAATAGAAGAGAGATTTTTATATATTCCAAAACCATTTGAATGGGGAGCAATGGCAACTGTTCTGGATAGAACTTGGGATTGGCTAGGACCACAAGCTATAGTAATAAATGGAAAAAAGATTTCATGGTTGGAAGGGAAAGAAGATTTTACATGGGATGATTTTGTTGCAATCGCAAGTAAAGTTGTATCAGAACAATTACGATTAGATATTATTCCACAAATAGTTTCACCTTGGGCTGATTTGGCACTTAATAAACGCTTTACTGGTTCAGCAATTGTTCCAGAATGGGTACAACAGAGTCAAGAGAAAAACGCTCAGTATTATCCTTGGAGTAATGCTGCAATTGCTACAGCATGGACGAAGTATAATTTAGGTGTAACTGGTTTAAGTGCAATTCAATTTGAATATTTACTTAAAGGATATACGGGTGCAATGGGTCAATATTTTTTAGATTTTATGGTAGACCCGCCATTTAGAGGTGATGACCCGAAAGAGGATATAATGTTTACAGCCCCTAGAATAGAAACTGACCCTGCTCTTGTACCGGGAAAAAAGATTAGCCCGTGGATATTTAAAGACTGGAATAAAGTACCATTACTTAAACGTATATTTAGTGTTGGCCCACATCAGCATACTCAAAATATATTAGATGCCTATAAGTTACAAAATGAAATATCTACGAGGGTAGATACATTGGCTAAATTTGAAAAGGGACCTGAAGCTAATCCAGTTCAGTTTGAAAAATTAATAGAGGACCCTTATACACAAGATATTTTACTATTAGATAAAACGCTTGCAACTCAATTTGATATGATGAGTGAAATATCAAGAGAAGAAAAAAGACTTTGGGGATATAAGGCGGCAGATATGACCCCTGAAGAAAAGGGAGATGCTCTTAGAGAACTAAGAATACGAAAAGCTGAAATTGCAGATTCAATTATGGAAGCACTAAAAGGAATGGATTTGGAATATGTTATGCCAAAACTTTTCACTATTCCACTTACGCACCATGAAGTTAATTTATTTAAACTTGTAAAGGACTTGCCTAAAGTTAGAGACTTTCTTTTTCCTGGAGCTAAAGAAGAAAAAAAATATACTCCAAGTGGAACAAATTTAACTTATGAACAAATGTTGGAGTATTATTAATGGCTAACAATAATTTAGATGACCAGACAAATAAAGTGATTGTACCTATACCTAAACCTAATATAAATGACCAAACAAATGAAATAATAGGTACTTCAGATTGGAGTAAAATAGGATTAAGCTATGTAGATGGTAAATTTTATCTTGAGAACCCATTATTTGATAGAATGCTAGTACAAGAAAGTAGCAGAGGAGCAAATTTAAAAAGTCCTAAAGGTGCTATAGGTTTAATGCAGATTATGCCCGGAACAGCTAATACTGCACAATTAACAGATGATGAGGGTAATTTAAAAACTGCAGGTTATGGAATAAATTATACTTTAACCAAAGATGAATTACTTGACCCTGTAAAAAATATTAAATTTGCTATGGAATATTTTAAAGGTTTAAGAAAAAAATTTGGAACTGATGAATTAGCTTTAATGGCTTATAATTGGGGACCAGGAAATGTTAGAAAATGGCAAGCAGGTGAAATTTCAAATGATGAAGTTCCTACCGAAACGATAAATTATATTAAAGATATACTTGGAGACTTAAAATGACGGATTGGCAAAAAGATGTTTCTGAATTAAAAACGGATATAAAATATATTCGTGATGATATAAATATTATGCAGAAACAAATTAGAGATTTAAATAAAACATCCCATATGGGTTTAGGTGGACTTAAAGTATTTTTATTTGTAGGTACATTTCTTGGAGCTATATGGACGTTTATAAAATTAACAGATTAGGGGAGACTTATGGAAACAATAAAAAAATTTTTAAGTGAAGTAAAAGATATTGTAGGTTTTATGTCAAGAGGACAAAAGATTTTTTTTGCATCACTTATTATTGTTATAATTATTTTAATAATTAATTAATAATGGAATGGCTGCTTGCCACTATAATAGGCGTATTTGCCGGAAATGTTATAGAATCAGGCAGTATTGAAAGTGGAGGAAATATAATGGGTGGTTTACCTGTAGAAATGATTACAATGCTCGGCTCTAGCGTATTGGGTGGTGCTATGACTCTTTGGGGTCAATCAATAAAAGCTAAACAGCAACAACAAGTAATGCTTATGGAGCGTGCAAAATTTCAAATGTCTTCTATTGAAAAGGCACGGGCTTATGACAATAAAGGATTTCAATGGACACGAAGAATTATAGCATTGATTGCGGTTTTTTTTATTATCGTATGGCCTAAAATTGTACCAGTAATATTTGATGTTTCGGTCTTTTTAACATGGACAGAATTATCACGTGGATTTTTATTTCTAATTGAACAAAAAGAAATGTTAGTGGATAGAGAGTTTGCAGGAGTAGTCATTACACCAATGGATACACATTTAATGTCGGCAATAGTTGGATTGTATTTTGGTGGAAGTCTAGTTAAAAAATAATGCCTGACAAACCACTAAGAATTTCAGAATCGGCAGCCGTGCAGATGCCTATGAAAACGGTTGCTAGCCTCATAACATTAGTCGCAATCGGAACATGGGCTTTTTTCGGTATTCAGGAAAAATTAAATCAGCACTCCACACAATTAGAGATAATGGATAAAGACTTAGTAATGAATACTGAGTTTAGAATCAAGTGGCCTCGTGGTCTTTTAGGGTCGCTTCCTGACGATGCTTCTCAATTCATGCTTATCGAGGACCTTTACAAGCAGGTGGAAAAAATTCAAGTAACCGTTGACGGCATGATGCACAACAAAGTAAATATAGAGTTTCTACAAACACAAGTAGAAAAGATGGCAGAAAATATTGAAAAGTTAAAAGATGGTCAACGAAGTTTAGAATACACAAACGGACGTTAATATGATTGAAATGGTTATGGCGTTATGCCTATTTATAATTGAAGGAGACGAGGCTAAATTAAAGGAACATTATTTTCACCCTACAGTAAGTTCCTGTTTAAAAGCAAAACGTGAAGGGGAAAGAAACGTCTCGCCAGAAGATATAATGTTAACGTGTGATAAGGTTTTAGCCGAAACAGAACTAGAGGAATATAATGGGAGGACTCGTATCTTAGAAATAATTGAGGAAGAATAGATGAAAAAATTTGCGACCATTTTACTAACCTGTTTATTTTTTACAGGCAATGCATTTGCAGGTGGAACTGTAACTAACTCTGGTACAACCGGTACAAGTTCGGGAACCAATACCCAATCAAATGCTTCTGGGTCCAATACAACAATTACTGGTGGTTACTCAAGTAATACTGAAACAACATATTCAGGTGCACATAATGAAGACTCAACATCAACATCGACAAGTACTACTAATAATAATAGTACAATACCAGTAAATTCAGCTAATGCTCCTAGTTTTTCTGCAATGTCTCAAGATGTTTGTAGCATGGGTGTTAGTGGGTCCTTTTCTTCTCCTGTCTTAGGTTTCTCTGGCGGCAAACACGTAAGAGATTTAAACTGTGAAAGAATTAAGTTAAGTAAAGTTCTTCATGATTTTGGAATGAAAGTAGCATCAGTTTCTATACTTTGCCAAGATGAAAGAGTTTTTGAAGCAATGCAAATGGCGGGTACTCCCTGTCCCTTTGAAGGAAAAATTGGACAAGAAGCATTAAACGCATGGAAGAAATATGATATTGAGCGACCAGATTATGAAACATATGTAGCTAAACTTGAAAGTCGTTCTAGAATAGATGATGAATTAAAAAGAATCGAAGAAGAAAAAATAAAGGAAGAAGAAACTCAACTTGAAAAAACAACAAGACTTAAGAAAAAATTTAGCGATGTTGTTAACAAATGATACGAACATTATTAAGTATTTTACTAATTTCTTGGACTACAAATGTTTATTCAGAAAATTTAACAACAGGAAATTTATTACCTAATGCCGGAGATGGAGTAGATTGGGGTTCCAGTTCTACTGAGATGATTAATGATGGTGGTTCTGGGTATGTTTCCAGTGGTGATACATTTAATGGTTTTACTGTCACTTGCGATTCTTCACAGGCTAATTGTGGATATAAATACGATGTAGGTGGAGACTTTGAGGTAACAGGAACAGCAACTATATCTGTAGATGATATTTCACTTACTAATGAAAGCAGAACACAATCAATGCTTGACCAAGGGATTACCCTTAACAATTATATTGATATAGCTAATTGTGAAAGTTCATCTGGTAATTGTGAATCAAAGTATGGAAGTGATGATTCACATAGTATTACAGTAGAACTTGAAAATTCTGATGGAACCACATTATCAACTGTAACACAAACAAGAACTAATCTTGTTGGCTTTCAGGGTAATTGTAGTGGATATCCAACTTATTCAGGAAGTGATGGAAGAGCTACGGGATGTGGCCAGTATAATGATACTATAATATATAACAGCACTGGTGCAAATAAAGTTGATTGGTCATGGAGTGGAACAGATAGCAGATATGGTAATGGCTCAACTGCAAGCTTAGGTGGGCCAAATCTTTTGGGTGCTAAAATGACCATGACGTATGATGGCACAACTTATGACCCATTAGATAATACTACAGAAGAATCTCTTTATTCAATAGATGATACTCTTGATGAAAGTTTGAGTGATTTTCAGGAAGAAGAGTGGTTTTATGAAGAAGACTTTACATCATCGTGGGATGATGAATGGGTTTATGAAGAGGAATTTGGATTCGAGGAAGAATATTCCTTTGAAGAAGACTTTGGTTTAGAAGAAGAGTTTACTTGGGAAGATGATTATTATTTTGAGGAAGAGTTTACTTTTGATGATTTTGAAGACGTTTCTATAGAAGAGTTTGAGTTTGAAGAATTTGAAGAGCAAACCTTTTTTGATAACTTTGAGTTTGAAGAATTTGAAGAAGTTGCAATGGAAGATACTGCCTTTGAAGAAGAATTTGAAGAGCCTGAATTTTTTGAAGAAATGTTTGAAGAAGAATTTGAAGAAACATTTACAGACTTTATAGAAGAAACTGGAATGGCAGAAGAATTTGAGCAATTTCTAGAAGAAGAGGGAATAACACAAGAAGAATTTTTTGAAGAAATTGTAGAAGAAGAATTTGCTGAAGAAATTATAGAAGAAGAGTTTGTTGAAGAAGTTATACAAGAAGAACCAATGATTGAAGAGGCTCCATCAGAGGTTGTTGAGAATGAAGAAGCAATAGAGGAACCTGAAGAAAAAATAGAAGAAACTAAAGAAGTGGCAGAAAATGAAACCGAAGACACAACCGAACAGGATGAACCCAGTAGCGAAGATTCTGAGGACACCGAAGTACAGTCAGAGGATAGTGAAAAGCAAGAAATTGTACAATCGGAAGAAAACGTCATTAAAGAGAAAGGAGTTACTACAAGTGTTGAAAAATTGGAATCTGAATTAAAGAAGAATTTAAAAAAGGTTGCTAAACACATAGCTTTAATAGCAAAGAAAAATACTCAAAATTTTACAAAAGAAGATATATTTTTTAAAAATAATAATACATTAAATGCATATCTTAAAACTAGTTTTTATAAACCTAAAAAAATATATGAGGATGTAAATCTAGGATTATATAATCAACTAGATTTAAGCGCTTATAGCAAAGATATTTATACAAAAATAACCCTTGCAAGTTATATAGAAAATGACCCTGTAGAGGTTCATAGAAAAAAACTAGAAGAAATAACTAGAAAAAAACAAAAATTAATAATTGAATTGGAGGCATTACGAAATGAATAATTTAGTTACAAAGCTCAGTTCTATTGCAGCCTTAATAGGTGTTGTCGGGGCCATTGGCGCAGGCTTTGTACAATGGGGTAAAATCCAAGCAAAACTTATAGAGCTTGATAAAAGAAAACCGGTAATAAATCAAACAGTTGATTTAGGGCCAGTCAATGATAAAATTGCAAGTCTTGAAGTTGACTTAATAGATAGAATTGAAACTGTAGATGGTAAAATTGTAACAGTTGATTTAGTACCTATTAAAGAAGACATAACAGAATTAAAAAATAGGAAAGTTAATCTTAAACCTATTAATGATTCCATTAAACAATTAGAAGCTTCGGTTGCAGACTTAGGACAGAAAGTTGCAATTGTTGCAAAAGAAAATCAATTACAAGATGTTCTTATTGACGAAATTAAAGCAAAGTCTAGTAATCCATTAGCTAACTAAGGAGAGTAAAAATGCCTGATTATGGTGGACCCAAAGGATTCCAAGGTAAAAGTGAAAGCGGCAAAGGTAGTGGCGATAGTGCTAGAGAAGAGAGGATACGTAAAAACATAGTTAAGGTTAAACCTCTTGTACTTAAACCAAAGCCTAAACCGGATATTGGGGAAAAAGCAACTGCTACTAAACCATATAAATCACCTTCTTTACTTGAAAGACATCCGCCTCCTATTACTTCGCCAAAAAAAGATGTTAATTTAAAAGAAAACAAAGAAGATACTGTTAAGGCTATTTTAAGTAGTCTTGGTATAGACGACATAGACCCCAAATACTTAGATAATAAAACTTTATCTAAAACAATAAAATTAGGCGAAGAAATAGATGATACTATTGGATGGGGAAATTTGTACCAACTTAGCCGTTGGGGCCTTTTAGATAAATCAGCTAATATTGAGAAAGCGTGGGATACATATACAGCATCTCTTGAACTTACAGAAACTAAAAAGGACTGGGCAGCTAATCTTGAAAAAACGGGGGAAATTGGTAAAGGCTTTGCATATAAATTAAGTCTTGACCTTACAGAAGATGATGAGAACTTGAAAGCTTCTCTTAATAAAACGGGGAAAATTAGTGAATCCCTTAAATATGAAGCAGGTGTTAACCTTACAGAAAATGCTGAGAAATGGGTAGCAAATGCTAAACTAGTTTATGAATTTTAAAGGAGAGTAAAAATGGCCGAAAGAGGTAGATTTGGTAAATCGGCACAGCATTATGGCGGTGGCAAACAGGCTAGTGGTGATACTGCTAGAGAAAAGGCAATACGTAAAAACATAGTTAAGACTAAACCTAAAGAGGTAAAAGCTGTAACACCTAAAAGCGATGCAGGACGTTCTAGACCACCAATAGTAAAGAAAAAATTTGTAGACGTTGATGCCGAAAGAAAAGCCAAAAGAGCATTAATGGCAAAAGAATCTGCTATAAAAAAATCTCAAACAAAAGGTTTACAAGGAATAGATACGAATATAAGTAGGAGAATAAACAGACCTCTATTAGATAAATCATATGCAGACCCTTTAATAACTTTTTCTGTTCCACCATCACTTGAACCTACTTTTGAAGATGATACAGAGAAAAAAAAGATAAAAAAAATTGCCGATGAGACAACAAACATCTTTCAAAACCTATGGAATAAAATGGGGATAAACATTTATGATTTTCTTAGTACATCGGTGGGGGTAGAAAATGTTTATGTAACTAAGGCAGAAAAGAATATCATCGACTATGAGAATAAAGTTAGACTTAACTATCCGGTAACTGAATCCGAAACAGCTTCTTATGAAAACTCAAAAAATATAGTAGCAGAAGCTGAAAATTAAAGGAAAATAATATGGCCATAACAGCAACAAAAGACATGAAAAGGCAATTGATGCAAAACCCCCTAAATACCACACCGGAAATGGGGATGGAAGGCGGAGTAACTCGTCCACAAATGGTTTCTGATTTAGTATCAGCTATGAGGGATTTAGACTTCAGACAATTAATGGAACAATACGCTGCAATATCGGGACAAAGTGTTGGGGTTGACAAACCTTTAACTCAAAATATGATGGCAAAAGATATGCCAATATTGGGCCAACAATATGTTGCTCCTACGCAACCTATTAATACTCAGAATGGTGGAAATAAAACGGGTGTAAACCCCCAAGGAACGGACGTAACCCCTCAAGGAGTTGCGGCAAACCCATTAACAAACAATAATAAATTATATAATGTATAATGTCAGAAATTACAAATAAAGATAAATTAAATGTTAACGAACAAACTGAAGATTTGTTATCTTCACAAACTGTCTTTCCCGGTTTAAAAGGAGGGGAATATATAAGTAATGTAGTTGCACCTGTAACATCAGATGAAACTCTTGTTCCTCCCGATAGTCCAAAGTATTCTCTTGGTGGAAGGTGGAACGCAGGTCTTGATAATGAAAATTCTAGAAATTGGGACGAGGCATATAAAGTAATTGACGAGGCTAACGAAGAAGAAATTGAGTTAATTCTAGATAAATTTTTAGGATTAAAAAGTCTTCAATAGACTATTTAATTTTTTATCAAAATTAATTGAGTCAGACATACAATGTCTTACAACAGATGCTAATACGTGCTTATACGCAATGGTATCTAAAGCTTCGACAAGTTTCTTAGGGTCAACCCATTCGTGGTCCGTAATTAATTGACCATGATTATTAACAGACACACAAGTTTTAAAAAGGGGAGCAAGATTTTGCTTCCTTTTTTTATTGGGCTTTTTTCGCTGATTCATTTTTATTTTTTGAGTCAGCAGGTGCGGGCTGTAGTGTAACTAGTGTTCCAACTAGTTTAGCTACTTCTGAGTACGGTCTAGTCCCAAGATAATTTAATAAACTCTGTAAGTTTTCTTTTGATATAATATAGTTCATGTGTTCCTCCTTGATTTATTATATTGTAAAAAATAAGTTTTTGGCAAATTTATATTAATGAGTTTCACCATCTCATGTCTTTCTTGATTTTATTTCTCCGGCTATTGCACAATAGGCCGCCATATCAATATAGCTATCTTCGCTGACTTTTCCTAATTTAGTTCTGGCTATTTTTAATAGGGCCATCATTATTGCTACATCATGTGCATCAATGTCTGTATCGGTATATGCCGACCAAAGTTTTGCAATATTTGTATGGTTGATAACTTTATCACCATAATCTCTATTACGCTCACCTTCTACAAGTTCATTTGCTTTTTCTAAAAATAAATTACTTTTCATATTAAAATTCTACACTTAGATTAAATGATATTGTTCTTCGTAAACCCTTTCCCCTAAAAGGAAATACTTCATGCATTAACCATGCTGGAAATAAAAATATTTGTCCTACGTGTGGTTTAACAGGATATTTAAAATCAACAAATAATTGAGGAGTTCCATGTAGAAATTCTATCCATCCTGCCTGTTCACGCTCTGTATTATTCTCTATAGACTCTGGCATTTTAAGCCACCCTGCCGCAGACATCATTCCAAAATGCATATGCGGAGGATTAAAATCTCCTGCTATAGAGTTAACAATCCAACTGTTATGTAATAATACCTTCTTAATTCCCTTTTTAGATTTTTCTCTATCAAGTTTATCCCCGTCATTTAATTTTGTTTTGATATAAGTGTTAGCACAAATTCCTATCCAATTAAAAAGGCTTGGTAAGTTTTCGTGAGGCTTTGTTTGCCAAATATGTTGTTCAATTTTATGCTCCTGCTTGACATTTCCAACCAAATTATCTGACCAATCCAGTTGCTTAGATTTTTTATCACTCTTGGATATTTTATCTGCATATATGTTTAACATATCTATGTACGGTTTGGGTATTGCAAATTCCATTATCATAGGACTAAATGGCATATGAACTTTTCCTCTTAGTTTATAATCTTTATAATCCATAAATTAATTTAATTTATTTTTTCTTTGTTCTAAAAACTTACTGAAATCAACTTCATCACTTTTTCTGGGTTCTTTAGAATTATCATATATATCTTTTATTCCCTCATCAAAAACGAAATCTGGATTTTGTAAAGCAAGTCTCATCATTCCACGTGCGAGTGTCATTAATATTCCCATTTGTTCTGAATCAATTGGCTCATTAGATACACCACACGCAAAGCCTGTATCTGTTGGGGAAATATATATCATAATAGCTTTATTAAAGTCTACTTTTTTTTCTTTATCTTTTTTCATTTTCTTATTAAATCAAAAAAATGTTTTGCTCCTACTATAGCCAATGGCTCAACTTTATTCATTTTTATAATTCCAAGAGGTATTTGCTGTGTTTTTGAATTTTCATTTGCTTGTTTAATAATGTCATAAATACCCTTAAACGATTCTTTGTTTTTACATTCTATACAGTAGGGGATAAGCATTCGGGCTACATTTGATAGCTTAATGTCTGCACCACTCTCGCCCATAATGGCACAGGAAATATCATTATCCGTTAAAGTTTTGAATCCGGATAATAGTTCACTACGAACCCAATTTTGAAGTCTTCTTCCTTTTGCCTTTCCACTTTTAACTTTCATCTACTCTGGGATTATTTATTTCAGTGTACCATAACCATTTTGGATTTTTACCTTTTGATTGCTGTTGTGGTAAATACTTTAAATTATCACCCCAACATGGTTTCTTATAGGGACAAAATGAACAGGCGAAACTTAATACCCTATTACCGGTGGGTTTCTTGTAGAAAAATTCCTCTTCGTCAACAAAACATCTTTTAAAGGGTTTATTTTCCTTTAATTGTTTGATGTTATTTTTTGCTACTGTTAGGGCTTTTTCTTTGTGCTCCCCATCTTCAAGAGGAGTTTCTGTAATACACCATTCACCCGTTGATTTATTGATAACAACCCAACCGCCAAACGGAGTGTTATCCGCTTCATCATACAAATAACCTTGAATAACATAACCAAAGTTATCATTTTTAGCAATTTCATCAAAGCCCCCATTGTCTCCAAATTTATTTTCAAAGGCATATGGTGATGCAGATTTAATATCCCATATTTTTCCCCCAATTTTTGCGTCCATTGTGCCATGTATCTCATCCCCATTGTCTTTAATTTTTACTTTTTTTTGGATATCTTTAATTTCAATACCCGAAGATTTCATTATTATTACTGCTGCTGCCTCTATTAAGTCACCGAATAAATTTCTCATTTTAAAATTATAAGGTAATACTTCTCCCTCAACGCCATTTTTTTCCATTTGTAATTGGCATAAAGGTCTTCCTATATTAGACATTCTATAAGAAAATTCTTTTTTTCTTTTATCAGTAAATTGTTTTTTAAAAGCTTCCTTACACGCTTCCCCAAATTCTTCAATCAACTCGTCCGATACCTCGACAGAGGCTTTGTTAGCCTCTGCCAAGAACATCTGTACTTTTGAAAGTATCGCAGACATTAAGTTGCCAAAACTTGTTCGGGAGTTTCCTCAGTTTTAGGGGCCGTATCAACAGCTTCAACTACTTCAGAAGTACCCGAAATTGTTTCTGGGTTTTCACCACCCTCAGAATTACCTTGAGCTGATTTCCAAGATTCAATGACTTCAATATTTTCATCTTTTATGATTTGACTAAACATTTGCATTGTCTCAAAGTTATCTTTGGTAAATTCTACCTCTGCATCGTCTATACCAATGTCAGATATATAATAAACATTATTACCAGTCTTTTTTCTTTTAGTACCTAAAAGAAGATTGACGTTTTGAATTAGTTTATTACGGTTTTTTATACTTTTTACAACTTCATTAACAGGTCTAAAATTTGTTCCTGTAACTCGCCATAAAACTGGTAAATCTTTTAGAACAGTAGATTCACCCTCTCCCGTAACGGCATTCATATTTAATAATCCATACAATAAAGTATAGCATTTAATATCTTTTTGTCTCAATGCCTCTTCTTTAGAAACACTATTTAGTTCTTTAAAAGGAATCTTTCCACATTTAACTCCACCGTTAGAATCCAATGCTTCATCTTTCCAAGATTTGAAAATAATTGTTTTATTAGTATATTTATTTTCTTTTTGGTTATAGTCCATATATTGATAGGCTCTAATAAAAGGTCTTAGTTTGACAACTTCTCCCTTCTTACTATAAACCTTCTTTTCAGATTCGGGGTCATAAATTGTGTATGTTCCAGATTCCAATTTATTTCCGTCATCATCTTCTCCGGCTCTATTTATTGCCAGTCTTGGTATCAGGACTGAGCCTGACCCTCCGGCATCATCTTCTTGACCAGTAAGGCGCATAATATCGTCCTTAGACATGGTTTTGAAGCTTACTAAATCATTTACCATAAGTTTTACTCCATAGTTAATTGTTATATTCAAGATTATAGGTATTTTAATAGCACTGTCAAGCTATTAATTTTAGGTCTAACCAATTATTTCCCATTTTTATTTCTGTATTAAGTGGTATATTAAAGTTTATACCATAAATTTCTTTCAAAGAATCAATGACTTGAAGTGAGCCTTTACGCATCAACTCAACTACGATATCCTTTTCATCTGGGTGAACATCAGCTATTACAGAATCATGTACTGTATTAATTAGGATACTTTTAAGATTTTTGTCATCAAATAGTTTCTGTATATTAATACAAGCTAATGGTACAATGTCAGCAGTAGCAAATCCTTGGACTGGATAATTTTTTATTTGTGTGGCGTAACTTGAGCCACCCCAAGGTGTCCTTTCTGCTTTAGGGAAGGCATATTCTCTACCTGTAGGTAATGTTATAATTTTATAAGTAATCGCCTCATCTTGTAATTTTTCATGCCATTCAGTTATTTCTTTATATTTTTCCTTAAACGCATTATAATATTTTTTTTCATTGTCGGTTCCAGACATACCACCATAAAGAGGTTTAAAGGTATGTCCTTTTGCATCTTGACGAGATACCCCGATAACATCCGCAGTATATTTATGAACATCAATTCCATTCTTTATATCTTCCATGCCCTGTTTATCTTGTGCCAAAAACACTGCTATCCTAAATTCTAATTGTGAAAAGTCTACCTCAGCTACATTTCCATTTTTAAATCTGGAATCAATAACCTTTCTTATTGGGAAAGTTCCACCTCTAGGTTGATTTTGAAAATTTGGGTCTCGGCTTGACAGCCTTCCTGTGGCTGTAACACATTGCATAAATTTAGGATACAAAAATCCACTTTTTTTAGTATACTTTTTTATTCCGTCAACAAATGTAGAGAGATATGTTTCCAAAGCATTATATCTTATTATTTTCTTGACAAACTGTTTTAACTCCTCGTTATTAGCTGATACACGCTCCAGTGTAAATCTATCTGTTTTGAATCCACCATCGGAAACATCAGAAACAAACTGGGCTTTCGCATTAAAGCCTGCTTTTTTATCTGTATTTATATACACAACTCCTTCTGATTTACAATCAATACATTTTGACATATTTTTATAAGGGTCTCCATTAACTTTATATCTTTGAATATAACCACTTCCCCTACATTCCCCACATTGTGAGGCTTTTGTTTTATAAATGGGGACCAAATGCATTGTTAATACTTTTCTAAATTCAAGTTTTCTCATTCTAGGTCTTCGCTTAGGTTTTTTTGTATATTTATCAATACCAATATTAAATTCATTTGCCCAAGCTTTTTTGTCTCTAACCCTTTCCCCATAAATGAGCCACGATAACTGTTCTGGACTAGCGGGGTTTATCTTTGTATCCCCCATTTTATTATGTATTACCTCATCTATTTCTATACGTAACTTGTTATATTCATTTTGAAATTCTTGTTCTACTTTATCTAATTGATTTAAATTTATATGGATTCCATTATTTTCCATGCGAGTTAGAGTGTTACAAAATTCACACATCATCTTAACAGTTTTTAATAATCCCTTGTTGCGAGGCAATTTAAAATCTGACATTTGAGAATAAAATAGAGCTTTTGTCGATTTAACATCCTGTCTACCATAATGCTCAACAATTTGTATTGGGATTTCTTCAAAGGACGTGCCATTTTTCATGTAAGATTCAACTGTAGTTGATTTTTCTGTTAAGTTTCGTCTATAACAGCAGTCCTTTAGTTTTAAACTTTTTTTCAAACCTCTTGCTAAGACATATTCACCAATCATAGTATCATATATTTTTGATTTATATGAGAATCCAGCTTCATAAATCCAAGATAAGTCAAATTTTATATTATGTCCTACTAACAATGTAGTTTTATCTAATATATTTTGGACTTCTTCCACACAAGGTTTACCGTGATACTCATTGTGTTTAAAAAAGAAATATTTATCATTCATTCCTATACTTACAATAAAATTATTAGGATGCTTAGGAGATGGGTCATGCCTTTTTGTCCCGTCAACCTTTTGAAAAGATGTTTCTATGTCAAATACTGTAATCAATCTCTGTACCTAGATAATCCCGGTTCAATTTTAACCATTATTTTACCATGCCAACCAGTTATTTTGTTTTTACTAATAGATAAACTCCTGTCGCTTTCATTGCTGTACTCCGAATTAGGTTTATACCCTATACCAATAATTAAATCTGCTTCCGCAGCTTTACCCGTTCTACTGTTTTCCATCATGTCAAAAGTCATATCCCATTTACCAGATGCGTCAGCAGAGGCTTGCGATATTCCAATTAAAGAGCAGTCTCGTCTCTTAGCTATTTCACGTGCGCCTGTATAAATAGCTCTGAGTTTTTCATCACCTCTCAAAAATTTTCCATCAATATGTACTTTGTCCAGTTGGTCAATTACCAACACATCTGGCTTCTCTTTGGCTAGATATGAATCTATTTTTTCCAATGTCCAGTCAACTGTATCTAGTATTTGAATATTATTTTTTATTTTTTCCCACATACCACCTGCCTTTACAGGATTTTCTTTTATTTCATTAAATTTCATGCCAGTGTGTGCATTGATTAATCTCATTTGAGTCCGTATTGCCGGCTCTTCATTGATAAGAGCACACACCTTAGCCCCTTGTGTGGCAAAACCGTCCTGACCTGCGACCAAATTAACCCAGAATGCAGTCTTGCCACTTTCAGGTCTGGCAAAGATAATAATTAAATTACCCTCGCCAATTCCGTTTACCCGATTGCGTAAATCCGTTAAATTAAATTTCCATTTTGTATTATCTTTTAAATTCTCAATTAATTCAGATATATCTTTAGTGACATTTTCATACTCTTCCTTACTGACACCTTTTGATTCATCAATTAAATTTTGTATATCATTAAAGCCACTCTCACGTGTATTATTATATAGTTCAGTAGAAATAACAGCTATTTTTTTTGCTATATTTTGTCTATATAAAGATTCTAATATTGT
>Ga0114904_1000420_pt1 | contig 23924 bp, 25 predicted proteins | sample MalvirDeepMed_s6_FD_83498 | JGI IMG/M metagenome (GOLD analysis project Ga0114904, IMG submission 83498) | Marine viral communities from the Global Malaspina Expedition - Malaspina viral metaG DeepMed_s6 | ecosystem: Environmental > Aquatic > Marine > Oceanic | place: Mediterranean Sea... | reverse complement strand
TCGAGGAAAGCGGTGTCTTCGGCTCAGGGCCAGCCGGCGGCGCCGCGTCCGCCCTCGGGCGCTGTTCCGCCAAGCATGGTCCATCTCGGCGCATGAAAGTGTCTGCGCCGGCTGCCGGGCCACGACAGGGCGTGGACGCGCCGCAAGGCTCACCAATATCCGCGCCGCGCCGTGCAGCTGCAGGCGGCGCCGCCGCTCACCCGGCGGACCGGGTGAGCATGCCGAAGAGATCGCGCGGGTCGTCCGGGTCGGCCAACATGTCGAGCGGTTCGGCAAACGCCGTGCCCTGCACCCTGTCACGCACGTAGCGCAGGGCGGAGAAGTCCTCGATCGCGAACCCCACGCTGTCGAAAAGCGTGATCTGCTTCGCATCCCGCCGCCCCGGCGCTTCGCCCCGCATCACCTGCCAAAGCTCGGTGACGGGGTGATCCGCGTCGAGCGCCTGGATCTCGCCCTCGATGCGGGTCTGCTCGGGGTATTCGACGAAGATCTCGGCGCGCAGCAGGATATCGCGGTGCAGCTCCGTCTTGCCGGGACAGTCGCCGCCGATGGCGTTGATGTGCTGGCCCTCGCCGACCATGTTGTCGGTCAGGATGGTGGCGTATTGCTTGTCAGCGGTGCAGGTGGTGATCACCTGCGCGCCCTCGACCGCCTCCTGCCCCGAGCCGCACCGTGTCACCTCGAAGCCTTGCGCGGTGAGGTTGCGGCTGGCCTTGTCGATCGCCCTCGGGTCAAGATCGTAGAGCCGCAGCCGGTTGATGCCGCAGAGCGCGCGGAAGGCCATGGCCTGGAACTCGCATTGCGCGCCGCAGCCGATCATCGCCATGACGCTGGCATCCTTCGGCGCGAGATGGCGTGCCACCAGTGCCGAGGTCGCCGCGGTGCGCAGCGCGGTCAGCACCGTCATCTCGGTCAGCAGCACAGGGTAGCCGGTGGCGACCTCCGAGAGCACGCCGAACGCGGTCACGGTCTGGTGGCCCGTGCGGGTGTTCTTGGGATGGCCGTTGACATACTTGAAGCCATAAAGCGCGTTGTCGGCGGTCGGCATCAGCTCGATCACGCCGCCGGGCACGTGCGAGGCGACGCGCGGGCTCTTGTCGAACTCGGGCCAGCGTTTGAAATCGGCCTCGATGTGGTCCGCAAGCTCGGTGAGGAAGGTCTCGATGCCGACATGGTGCACGAGGCGCATCATGTTCTCGACCGAGACGAAGGGCACGTAGGCCAGTTCGGAGGGGGCGGGTTTGGCGGTGTCGGTGGTCATCAATAGGCACTCCGGGTCATGCGGTCCATAACGCGGCGGCCGAACAGGCTCGCGGTCAGGTCGCACATCAGCTTGGCGGTCTTGCCGCGCTCGTCGAGGAAGGGGTTGAGCTCGACCAGATCGAGCGAGCTCACCAGCTCGCTGTCGCAGAGCGTCTCCATGATCAGGTGCGCCTCGCGGAAGGTGGCGCCGCCGGGCACGGTCGTGCCGACCGCGGGCGCGATGGCGGGGTCGAGGAAATCCACGTCGAAGGAGACGTGCAGCATGCCGTTCGCCCCGCGGACGCGGTCAAGGAAGCGGCGCAGCGGCTCGAGCACGCCGGTCTCGTCGATGGCGCGCATGTCGTGCACCTCGACGTCAAGCTCGCGGATGCGGACCTGCTCGGCCGCGTCGACCGAGCGGATGCCCATCATGCAGATATTGGCCGGATCGACCGTGGCGGTCAGGGCAGGGTAGGCCTCGCAGCCGGGCTGGCCGGTGAAATAGGCCACCGGTGTGCCGTGTAGGTTGCCGCTTTCGCTGGTCTCGAGCGTGTGCAGGTCCGGGTGGGCATCCAGCCACAGGACAAAGAGCGGACGGCCCGCCTCCTGCGCGCGGCGCGCCATGGCGGGCACGGTGCCCGCGGCCATGGAGTGATCGCCGCCCATGAAGATCGGCAGATCGCAGGCGGCGCCGGCCTCGTAGGCGGCAGAGTGCAGCGCGGCGATCCAGGCCGACGTTTCGGCAAGGTGATGCAGCGCCGGGTTGGCATGGGGCTGCGGCGCCTGCGGCGCGATGCCGACATCGCCCCGGTCCGCGACCTCCCAGCCAAGCCCGGCCAGCCCCTCGGCAAGGCCGGCGGTGCGCAGGCTCGCGGGCCCCATGATGCAGCCGCGCTGCGACGCGCCGGTTTCGATGGGCGCACCAAGCAGGGCACAGGTTCCGGGCATGTCGATCATCCTTTCTGTCAGTGATCCGGTCTCGAGACCTTGTCCCATGTCGCGTTGACTTTTCCGATGGAATTCATGATCAATTAGGCACGCATTTTGCCCAAAATAGAAAGTCTATCGTGCAAAACGGTCAATCCCCGACAGATACGGGAACGGCGCTGTCAGCGTCGGATCAGGCGCTCATCTCGGCGCTTCGGGATGATGCGCGGCGATCGGTGACCGAGCTTGCCCATATCACCGGCCTGTCGCGGACCACCGTGCGGACCCGGCTCGATCAGCTGGTGCGCTCGGGACGCATCCGGCGCTTCACCATCGAGACCGATGTCGACGTCGAGGGCGAGGTGCGCGCCATCACCATGGTCGAGCTGCAGGGACAGATGTCGCATCAGGTGATCCGGGCGCTGGCCAGGATCCCCGGCGTCACCACGATCTGGTCGACCAACGGCGCGTGGGATCTGGTGGTGGATATTCGCACCGGAAGCCTCGTGGCCTTCGACACCGTCCTGCGCGAGATCCGGGGCGTGCCCGGCGTGGTGAACTCGGAAAGCAGTCTACTTCTGGCCCATGCCGCCGGCATGGGCCGCCGCTGATCGGCGTATTGCTAGGGCGCGCATTGAGGGCCCTGCGGCGACGCGTCCGGGTCGCATGACCCTCTCGGTGTCTTGATCGGAGCCTGACCCGGCATAATTCTTCACCAGCAATGCGGCGGGCGTCGATAGCGATCCGCGCAGGTCCCAGACGGTGATCAACGCCCGAAAACCGGTTTGGTTTCATGAGCCGGATCGATTGCCGTCATGAGGCGGAACCGGGTTTGCTCGTGCCTTTCCAGCCCTAACCTTCCTGTCATCACGACCATCCGGCGCGGCCGTCTCCCGCCCCGACCGACATATGCGAGAGGAAGGAACTCTTATGAGCCCACCCATCGATTTCAGCCTGCGCCGCCGCACGCTTCTGGCCGGCACGGCCGCCGCCGCGGCGTTCTCTGCCGCCAATCATCGCGGGGCCGCGGCGCAATCCGCTGGTGCAACCGCAGGACCCGAGACCACGACGGTCAAGCTTTCGGTCAACGGGGAACAGCGCGAGCTGACCGTCGACAACCGCACCACGCTGCTCGATGCGCTGCGCGAGCATCTGCAACTGACCGGCACCAAGAAGGGGTGCGATCACGGCCAGTGCGGCGCCTGCACCTGCACGGTGAACGGCGAGCGCATCAATTCCTGCCTCAGCCTTGCCGTGATGCATGACGGTGACGAGGTAGAGACGATCGAGGGCATCGGTCAGCCCGAGAGCATGGACGCGATGCAGGCCGCCTTCGTCGAGCATGACGGCTTCCAGTGTGGCTACTGCACCCCCGGCCAGATCCAGTCCGCCCGCAAGGTGATCGAGGAGATCCGCGCCGGCATTCCCTCCCACGTGACCGGCGACCTGACCGCCGAGATCGCCATCACCGATGCCGAGATCCGCGAGCGCATGTCGGGCAATATCTGCCGCTGCGGCGCCTATGCCAACATCCTCGCGGCCATCACCCAAGTTGCGGAGGAAAGCGCATGAGGGCCTTTTCCTACGAAAAACCCGCCGACCCCGCCGCTGCCGCGGCGCGTGCCGCCGAGGTCGAGGGCGCAAAGTTCCTCGCCGGGGGCACCAACCTGCTCGACCTGATGAAGCTCGAGATCGAGACCCCCCTGCACGTGATCGACGTGAACGGGCTCGGGCTCGACGAGATCAGCGAGACCGAGGAGGGCGGCCTGCGTATCGGCACGCTGGTCACCAACACCGCGCTCTCGGCGGACACGCGCATCCGCCGCGACTATCCGCTGCTGACCCGCGCCATCGCCGCCGGCGCGACCGGCCAACTGCGCAACAAGGCGACCACCGGCGGCAACCTGCTGCAGCGCACCCGGTGCCCGTATTTCTACGACACCAACATGCCCTGCAACAAACGCGCCCCCGGCTCGGGGTGTGGCGCGCTCACCGAGGGCGCGTTCTCGCGTCAGCTCGGCGTCATCGGCACCTCGGATGCCTGCATCGCGACGCACCCGTCCGACATGGCGGTGGCGATGCGCGCGCTCGACGCGGTGGTCGAAACGGTGACGCCCACCGGCATGACCCGCGAGATCCCGCTCGAGGAGTTCCACCTGCTGCCAGGCGACACTCCCGAGGACGAGACCGCGCTGATGCCGGGGGAGCTCATCACCCATGTGCGGCTGCCCGCGCCGGTGGGCGGCACGCAGGAATATCACAAGGTCCGCGACCGCGCCTCCTATGCCTTCGCGCTGGTGTCGGTGGCGCTGGTCCGTCAGGCCGACGGCTCCGGCCGCGTGGCGCTTGGCGGCGTCGCGCCGAAGCCGTGGCGCTCGGATGCTGCGGATGCGGAGCTGCCCAACGGCGCCTCTGCGGTGATGTCGGTGCTGCTCGACGGCGCCCGCCCCACCGAGGAGAACGCCTTCAAGATCACCCTTGCCGAGCGCACGCTCGCTGCCATGCTGAAGGAGGCCTGAGATGGAATTCAACCAACCGGTCGACAGCAATCTCTTCGACGACGCCAAGGTCGTGGGCAAGCCGATGCAGCGCATCGACGGCCCGCTCAAGGTCACCGGCACCGCGCCATACGCCTATGAGCGCAACGACGCGGCGCCCGATGCGCTCTATGGCTACCCGCTCGGGGCTGCCATTGGGCACGGTCGCATCACCCGTATGGATGCCGAGGCCGCGCGCAATGCGCCCGGTGTGCGCGCGGTGGTGACCACGCTCGAGATCGACCCGCTCGAGAAGGGCATGAACAACGTTGCGCGCCTGTTCGGCGGCGATGAGGTGCAGCACTATCATCAGGCCATCGCCGTGGTCGTGGCGGAAACGTTCGAGCAGGCGCGCGCCGCGAGCGCGCTGATCGAGGTCGACTACGAGGAAGGCACAGCCGCCGATCTCGACCTCGACGCCGCCTTCGAGCGGGTGCAGGGCACCGGCGAGCCGGACACGCTTGTGGGCGATGTCGATGCCGCCTTCCGCGATGCCGCGCAGGTGGTGGATCAGATGTACCACACGCCCGGCGAGAGCCACACGATGATGGAGCCCCACGCCTCCACCGTCGACTGGTCCGACGGCGAGGATATGACGGTCTGGACCTCGAACCAGATGATCAACTGGAACCACAAGTCCATCGCCACCACCTTCGGCATCGACGAGGAACGCATCCGCGTCGAGAGCCCCTATGTGGGTGGCGGGTTCGGCGCCAAGCTCTGGCTGCGCGCCGACGCGGTTCTGGCGGCTCTGGGCTCGCGCGCCGCTGGTGTGCCGGTGAAGCTGGCGCTGCCGCGTCCGATGGTGATGAACAACACCACCCACCGCTCGGCCACCGTGCAGCGCATTCGTCTCGCCGCCAGCGCGGATGGCCACCTCACGGGCATCTGGCACGAGGCCGCGGCCTATTGCCTGCCCGGCGGGCGTGGCGAGAACGCTACCGCGCAGACCCCGATCTTCTATGCCGGCGACAGCCGCCGGGTGAAGAACCACGTGGTCGACATGCCGCTGCCCGAGACCGCCGACATGCGCGCCCCGGGCGAGGCGTCGGGGCTGATGGCTCTCGAGATCGCCATGGACGAAATGGCCGAGGCGCTCGACATGGACCCGGTGCAGTTCCGCATCCTCAACGACACGCAGGTCGATCCCGCCAACCCCGACATTCCGTTCAGCGACCGGAACTTCGTCGAGTGTCTCGAGCGCGGCGCCGAGGCGTTCGGCTGGTCCGAGCGCAACACCACCCCCGGTGCGCAGCGCGACGGTGATTGGCTGATCGGGCACGGCGTGGCCGGGGCCTACCGTGGCGCGCTTGTGTTGCCGTCGGGCGCGCGGGCGATCCTTGATGGCGGCAAGCTGATCATCGAGACCGACATGACCGATATCGGCACCGGCTCCTACACCATCCTTGCGCAGACCGCCGCCGAGACCATGGGCATGGACGTGGCCGACGTGGAGATGCGTATGGCCAACAGCGCCTTCCCGGTCTCGTCCGGCTCGGGCGGCCAGTTCGGCGCGCCGAGCTCGAGCTCGGGCGTCTATGCGGCCTGCATGGCACTGCGCGACAAGATCGCCGGCAATCTCGGTATCGAGGAGGCGTCGTTCAACGGCGGTCGCGTCACCGGTGGCGACACCGACATGGCGCTGTCCGAGATCAACGAGGAGGTCTCGGCCGAGGACGCGATCCAGTGGGGCGACTTCCAGAAGGGCTATGCCATGGGCACCTTCGGGGCGCATTTCGTCGAGGTGGGCGTGCACGTCTATACCGGCGAGACCCGGGTGCGGCGGATGCTCGCGGTTTGCGATGCGGGCCGGATCATCAACCCGGTCACCGCGCGCAGCCAGGTCATCGGCGGCATGGTGATGGGTGTCGGCGCCGCGCTGTCCGAGGACATGGCGCTCGACCGTGGGCGTGGCTTCTTTGCCAACCACGACATGGCCAATTACGAGGTCGCGGTGCATGCGGACATTCCCGAGCAGGACGTGATCTTCCTCGACACGCTCGACGGCGTGGCCACGCCGCTCAAGGCCAAGGGCGTGGGGGAGCTGGGTCTCTGCGGGGTGGCGGCTGCGATTGCCAACGGCGTCTACAACGCCACCGGCGTCCGGGTCCGCGACTACCCGCTGACGATGGACAAGTTCATCGATCGCCTGCCGGCGATCTGAGCCGAGAGCCGTTGTGCCAACGGGGCGCCCCAGCCAAGGGGCGCCCCGATCTTCTCTGGCCGATGACGGTTGTGAGCGAGATGTGTGCTTGGACGGCGGTGCACGCTCGCCATCTCCAAACCGGGCGTCCCGACCTGTCCGGGCGTGTGACCCACGCAACTCGACCCAAGACGCGCCGGGACGAGAGGTCGCTTGCCCGGCACGAAGGCCCGCGCCATGCGGCGTCGCGACGCTCGAGGGCGCTTTCGGCGGGCCGTCCTCCCCGTGACCGGCCGCCTACGACCAGTACGCCGCCGACATGAACTCGCCCTTCTTCAGGCCCCGCTCGCTCAGCGATGCCCGCATTTCCAGCGCCTGGGACTTCTCGCCCGCGAAAAACACGTACCGGTCCTCTGCGGGCACGGCCAAGGCTTCGAGCGCGGTGCGCGGCGTCTCGTCCGTTCCGCGCAACGCCCAGCGAAGCGTGACGCCCTCGGGGTGGCGCACCTTCTGGATATCGGCGCGATCGGGCACGAAGAGCACCGCCTCGCCGCGGGTTTCGGGCGGCATCGCCTCGAGGATACGGATCATCACTGGCATCGCGGTCTCGTCGCCGACGAGACCCATCCAGCCACGCATCTGCGGCAGGGCGCTACCGCCCGGACCGGTCATCGCGATCGCATCGCCGGGGCCGGCGCGGTCGCACCATTCGGTCACGCGCCCGCCCTCATGGCGGAACACGTCGAAGGTGATGCGGGCAGCGGCGCCGTCGGTCTCGATGGCGCGGGTGGTGTAGACCGGACGATGCCAGGCCGCCATGCCACCGGGCCAGCAGGTCGCTCCGGCGGCGTCGGTTTCCGGCCAGCCGGCGCCCTCGGGGCCGAAGAGCAGGCGGAAATGCAGGCCGCCCTCGTCGAACCGCGCGAAATCGGGCCCCTCGATCACCACGCGGCTGTAGCTCGGCGACAGCCGCGTCACCGAAACCACCCGCCCGCGCGACTGGTTGCCGGGCTGGCGACCGGCCAGGTCCTCCTGCCAATGCGGCGTCAGGCCCTGCTCCGCCAGCTTCTGCGCCAGCAGATCGCGCCCGAGCTGCAGGGCCACCTTGTCCGGGCTGTCGAGCCGCAGCCGGGTCTTTCCGGCCTCGCCGGTGATGGTGAGCGAGCCCCGGTGCAGGGTGATGACGAGCGCGTCGCCGTCCTCGGTGACCGGGCGCTCCGCGGCCTGGGCGAAGTCGCGAAAGGCGGGAATGGCGGTGGTGCTGTCGATGTCGATAAAGGCGTCGGCGCGTTGCATGCAACCCTCGGGCAGTGGCCTCCGGCACGGCATCCGGAGGGAGATTTCGGGGAGGGCTTGGCAGCGGCCTGGCTGGGCGCAATCTCTGCGTTGCGGGCAGGGCTGTCAAGCAACGGACCAGCCGGCGAAATCGCGGGTCTCGATTGAACGGTCTTGGCATTGCGCGGCTTCGAGAGCCGATCCGCGCTGTCCTGTGCGGCGGCGTGTCGAGGGTGCTGTGGTCCGCACATGGCGGCCGGGGAGGCACTGTGGTCGGGCGAGACATCCCGGCGGTCCTGCCTTCCGGCCGTCCGCCGAACGGGCCTCGACCGCCCTTTGGCCGCGGCCTGCCGACACGAGATGTCAGCCCGGCCGGAGGGCCTGGCGCGCCAGCGCCGCGATCAGGTCCGAGCGCGTGACGATGCCGACGATGCGACCGCGCTCGAGCACCGGGATGGCATCGACATCCCCGTCCGCCATCATCGGAAGAAGCGCCGCAATCGGTGAGGAGCGCGTTGCGCGCGGGCCGGCGACATTCATGATGTCGGACGCGGTCACCGGTGCTTCCCGCCGCAGATCGACGAGCCGCCAGAAGGCGGGCAGAAAGCCGCGGTCGAGCCGCTCGGCATCCTCGCGGGCGCGGGTGATCAGGTGGATCTGGAAGATCACGCCGAGGAACCTCTGGTCGGCTCCGACCACCGGCAGCGAGGCAAAGCGATGCCGACGGAACAGCTCGGCGACCTGCGCGAGGCCGGTGTCGCTCGCGACGGTGACAAGGTCGCACGACATGATGTCTTCGGCGTTGAGGGGGCCTGCGTGGTGGCTCGCGGCTTGCAGCTCGGCGGCGCCGATGAGCCGTGCCAGATCCTCGACCCCCAGGTTGAAGGACTGCCGGTAGCGCTCCAGCAATTCGGTGAGCTCGCCCTCGGAAAGCCCGAGCCGCTCGGACGGGGCCCGGTCCTCGGTGTGGTGCTGCCCGGGAGTGTCGAATTGGCGGAACGGGTAGTGCCGCCCGGTGAGCTTCGCGTAGAGCGCTGCCAGAACGACCAGAGCGGTGGTGCCCGTGGCGATCGGGGTGAGGGCGAACCAGAAGCCGAGATGGTCGATGGCCTCTGGGCTCATTGCGGCGGTCATCGCCACCGCCCCTGCCGGCGGATGCACGGCGCGGCACAGGATCGTGGCGGTGATCGCCAGCCCCACGGCCAGCGCGATCCGCAGCGCCGGGTCGGCGACCAGCAGGCAGGTGGCCACGCCCACGAGCGCGGCGACGGTGTTGCCGACGATGGCGGACCAGGGCTGGGCGAGGGGGCTGTTGGGCACCGCGAAGAGCAGCACCGAGCTCGCGCCGAAGGGCGCCACGAGATAGAGCCCGAGACTCATGTCGACCTGCGGCGACAGCAGGAACAGCCCGGTGATGCCCAAGCCCAACAGCGCGCCGAGGCCGGCGCGCAGCGCCTCGCGCGGGGAAACCCGCGCCACGGCGGGTCCGAGGGAACGAAGGATATGCATGACGGACTGCCTTCCGTGCCGTTTTGCGCAAAAATTCATCATTTTGTGAAAAGTTCAACCGGACGCCTGAACACGAAGAACGATGGTGTGCGGCGCGGTCAAACGGGCCCGCACCCTGCGGGCCGGGAGCGCCAGTCCCAGCTGCGCGTAGGCATCTGGCGGTGTGTTGCGGGCCGGGCTCCGGGCTGTCGGTGGGGCGGGCGCCGCCTGCCGAGGCTGCCACCCGAAAGAGGCCGCCGAGGCATCGCCGGAGCGCGCATGCGCAACGTATGCGGGCGCGCGTCGCTCGCAGGTCCGCAATAGGTTGCGCCGGGGTCCCTGTCACGGTCGTGACAGGCGATTTATCTTCTGAAATCAACCGGAACCTTGAGCTCGAGCAAAGTCGGCGGACGCAAACGGGTGTCTTCTTATCCCGAACAAGAATCCTGCGGGAAAGGAGACAAAGAATGCTGACCCGAAGAGCTGCCCTCATGGGTGCCGCGGGGATCGCCGCGATCCCGGTGCTGGCAAAGGCCGCCAAGGCCGAAGAAATCATGGATACGTCGATGGCGGAGCCGGCGGACCTGTCGAGCCTCCAGCGCATCAAGCGCCGGCTGGTCCGACCGCCGATGGTCCACGAGCATGAGCAGATCGCCCCGGCAGAGCCGCGCATCGTGGAATTCGAGATGCAGATCGTCGAGAAGGAGGTCGAGGTCGACAGCGGCGCCTACCTGCAGGCGATGACCTTCAACGGCTCGATCCCGGGCCCGCTGATGGTGGTGCATGAAGGCGATTACGTCGAGCTGACGCTCTACAATTCGCCCGAGAACCTCATGCAGCACAATATCGACTTCCATTCCTCCACCGGGGCCCTCGGCGGCGGGTCCCTGACGCTGGTGAACCCGGGCGAGAAGACCACGCTGCGGTGGAAGGCGACCCGCCCGGGCACCTTCGTCTACCACTGCGCCCCCGGCGGACCCATGATCCCGTGGCACGTGGTCAGCGGCATGTCGGGCGCCATCATGGTCCTGCCCCGGCGCGGTCTCACCGATCACAAGGGCGATCCGGTGAGCTATGACAAGGTGTTCTACATCGGCGAGAACGATTTCTACATTCCGAAGGACGAGACCGGCGAATACAAGCGCTTCGCCGATGTGGGCGAGAGCTATCCCGACACGCTCGAAGTGATGAACGGGCTGATCCCAACCCACGTGGTGTTCAACGGCAAGGTCGGCGCGCTGACCGGCGACAACGCGCTGCATGCGCTTCAGGGCGAGAAGGTCCTGTTCGTCCACAGCCAGGCCAACCGTGACAGCCGCCCGCACCTGATCGGCGGACATGGCGACCTTGTCTGGGAGACCGGCAAGTTCAACAACCCGCCGGAGCGCGATCTTGAAACCTGGTTCATCCGGGGTGGCTCGGCGGGGGCGATGCTCTACGAGTTCCGGCAGCCCGGGGTCTATGCCTACGTCAACCACAACCTGATCGAGGCGGTGAATCTCGGTGCCACGGCCCACGTCGTCGTCGAGGGCGAGTGGAACAACGACCTGATGGAGCAGGTGCAGGCGCCGGTCGAGTACGACGCCGCCTACGAGGGCAAGACCGCGCTGCCCTAGGGGCCGGTCGCGACCCGGTCGAGGGGTCTCTCACGCGCAGGTGAAACGGGGCGGTCAGGCCGGCCGCCCCGTTCGGAGGTCAGGAGTCTCGCGATGAAACCGTTCCGCCTTGTCGCAGGTGCCGCCGGGCTGGCCGTGGCCGCGGCGTTTGCGCTGGTCCTGCCCGAGCGCGAGGCGCCGGAGGCACCATTCGCCCCCGTTGAACTCGTCAAGGTGCCGGGGGGGACGATCGCGTATCGGCCATTCGGCAGCTTCTCCAGAGCGGGCAAGCCCGATGCGCCCGACCCGGTCCTGCACGAGATCGGGCCGTTCGAGATCATGAAATATCAGGTCAGCCGCGGACAATACGCGGCCTGCATCGCGGCCGGCGCCTGTTCGGAGGTTTCAGCGACCGGCGGCGGGCTGCCGCAGACCCGGGTCAACTGGCAGGATGCCACGGATTTCGCGCATTGGTATTCCGAAGCAAGCGGTCGGACCTGGCGCCTGCCCACGGCGATGGAATGGCAGCACGCGGCGTCCGAGCGCTATGCCGATGCCACCGTCGACCCGGGCGATCTCGATCCCGGCGAGCGGATGCTGGCCAACTACCGGGCCGGCGTGCTGCTGCGGGGAACCGCCAGCCCGGCGCTGCGGCCAACCGGCAGTTTCGGCGTCAATTCCCGGGGCCTGGCCGACGTCGCGGGCAATGTCTGGGAATGGACCGACACCTGCATGGAGCGCGGCACGCTGAACGACGACGGCTCGATCGCCGCGAGCGAGCCCTATTGCTGGGTGCGGATCGCGGGCGGGATGCACAGGGCCGCGATCGTCGACATCGTGCGCGATGCCAGCGTCGGCGGCTGCGCCGTCGGGCTGCCTCCGGATCATCTCGGCTTTCGGCTAGTACGGGCGTCGGATTAGCCACGACGGCCGAGACGGCTCTTGGCGGCGCCGAGGTCGCTCTCCCGGCGCCCGCGCCTGTCTCACGATGCCTGACTGTAGCGCGCCGCTTCGGGAACGTGGGCATCGAAATGGCTGGCGATGATGCGGGTGAGGGCCCGTGCCTCCGGCCGGATCGAGAACGTCGTGCCGCTGCCCTCGATCATATCACCGAAGCGGTCGCGCAGCAGGGCCATCTCGGGGCGCAGCCGGTCCACCGCGTCGCCGTGGACGTCCCGCAGAGCCTCGAGATCCAGCCGGAAATCGCACATGATCATCTCGATCGCGCGGGCCCGCATCAGGTCGTCGTCGGTCATCACATGGCCGCGCGCACCCGCCAGTTTGCCGGCCTCGATCCGCTGCACGTAAGCCGGCGTGGCGGCAGCGTTCTGGATGTAGCCCGTCGGCAGACGCGAGATCGAAGAGGCGCCGAGGCCGATCAGCGTGGCGCAGCCGTCATCCACATAGCCCTGAAAATTGCGGCGCAGGCGGCCGCTCTGCGCCGCCAGAGCGAGCCCGTCGCCGGGGCGGGCGAAATGGTCGATGCCGATGCTCTGCAGCCCCGCCTCGGCGAAGCGGCGCGCCGCCAGCTCGGACAGCCGGTAGCGGTCCAGCGCCTGCGGCAGGGCGTCCTCGTCGATCAGTTGCTGTCGCTTCGACATCCACGGCACATGGGCATAGCCGAAGAGCGCGACGCGGTCGGGCGCCAGCTCCAGCACCTTGGACACGGTGTCATCCAGCCGCGCGAGGTCCTGATGCGGCAGGCCGTAGACGAGGTCCGCGTTCAGCGACCGGATGCCCGCGGCGCGCAGTTCCGCGACGCAGTCGCGGGTGACATCGAAGGGCTGCACGCGGCCGATGGACTGCTGCACGAGCGGGTCGAAATCCTGAATGCCGATGCTGGCGCGGTTCATGCCTTCGGCGGCCAGAGCGGCGATCTTGTCGCGGTCCACCATGGTGGGGTCGATCTCGACCGAGAATTCCCAGTCCTCCGTAGGCGGGATCACCGCCTTCACCGTCCGGGCCAGCCGGTGGATGAGGGCGGGCGGCAGGATCGTCGGCGTGCCGCCGCCCCAGTGCATCCGGCCCATGCGCAACCCGTCGGGCAGCGTGCCGGCGAGCAGGGCAAGCTCCTGTTCCAGCGTGCCGATATAGCTTTCCACCGGGCTCAGGGTCTTCGTGCCCTGCGTGCGGCAGGCGCAGAACCAGCACAGCCGCTCGCAGAACGGAATGTGGATATAGACCGACACGGGCTCGGCCGGATCCAGCGCGGCAAGCGCCGTGGCTTGTTCTGCCGCACCCACGTCGGGCGAAAACACCGGTGCGGTGGGATAGGAGGTATAGCGGGGCACCCGGGTCTCGAAGAGGCCGAGGGATCTGAGGCGGTCGATCTGTTTCATGCGCCCGGTATGCAGCTTTCCGGCGCCCCGGACTTTGCGCCGGATCAAGCTCAGATCGGGAAAGGCGAAACCCCGATGACCATCGCGTGAAGATGCAGGAGCGCGACCCAGAGCAACAGCCCGATGCCGGCCCGGATCGCCGTGCTGCGGGCATTGGCGCGCAGCCAGTCGCGCCGCATCAGCGGGGCGGGCGACAGGATCGCAGTGTTGGCAAAGAAGGCCCCGGCGTCGCCGGCAAGCGCGCGGCGGGCGCGGGCATCGAAGGCGGGGATCGCGGCCAGTGCCATGACGAGGAAGCTGCCGAACAGGATCACCTTGGCCAGATCGCCGTTCGGGACCAGATGCGCCCCGGACCACAGCGCCAGCGCCACAAACAACGGATGGCGCGAGATCGCGGCAAAGCCCGGCCTTGCGGGATCGAACGCGGCGCCGCGCCTGCCGCCGAGGGTGAAGGGCTGGCGAAGACCGATGCCGCAGGTCACAAGCATCAGCGCCACCGGCATGGCGAGGTTCGGCACCCAGCGGGTCCAGGGCAGCTGCGGCCAGAGCTCGACATGCGGCGCGCGGATCGCGCCGGAGATCACCCAGACCAGCAGTACGACGGACAGCGCCCCGTAGGCGCTGAAATACGCCCTGCGACCAACCGCCCCGATCAGCCTCTCACGCAGACCGCCGAGGCGCGGCAGGAAGTGGCTCGCCACGAACATCGCCAGCGCGAGACTGTATTCGGCCCATCCGGTCATGATCCCTCCGCCTGTCTCTTCAGCCGTTCGATGTGGCAGGCGAAGGCATAGGTGGCGGGCAGGCCGATGACCAGACCTCCTGCGGCGGCCTGCCACGGGCTCAGGACCGGCCAGCCAAGCCACGAGCCGATCAACGAGGCGAAGAACAGGTTCACCGCCATCGCGCCGGCCCCGAAGGGGTAGAGCGCGGCCACGAGTTTCAGGGGCGGTCTCATCGCCGGCTGACCATCCATTGCACGGCCGCCAGCGCCACGACGAGCGCGATGGAGCCGATCAGGAACCAGAACTCCGCCGTGTCGGTCTGCGGCTGCGGGATAGGGCGGTCGAAGGCCTCGGCCAGCGCCGGGGCGGGAAGGATCGTTGCAAGGGCGAGAATGCGTGTCATGTCAGTTCTCCATTGTCAGGGTCTGGTAGATGTCGGGCAGGGCGCCGGGCAGGCGTTCGGGGTGCGGCAGCAAGGTGAAGCCGGCGCGCCCGAAGATGCGGGCGAACCAGTCCTGCCCGTCGGCGTCGACGATGACGCCATGCACCGCCTGTCCGAGCGCGCGGGCCTCGCGAACCGCCATGCGGCTGTCCTCGATGCCGTGCTGGCCCTCGTAGTGGTCGAGGTCGTTGGGCTTGCCGTCGGTCAGCACCAGCAGCAGGCGGCGGGTTGCGCCCTCGTCGGCCAGCTGCGCCGAGACATGCCGGATCGCGGTGCCAAGCCGCGTATAGTGGCCCGGTGTCAGTCCGCCGATGCGCGCCGTGACCGACGGGGACATCGTCTCTTCGAAGGTCTTGCAGCGGTGCACGAACACCCGGTCGCGGCGCAGCGAGGAAAAGCCCCAGATGCCCAGCCGGTCGCCTGCGGTGTCGATGCCTTGGGCCAGCGCGGAGAGTGCCTCGCGCGCGACCTCGATCACCGAGGTGTCGCCGATCGCGGCCTCGGTCGAGCGGGAGCAATCCATCAGGATGGCCACCGACAGGTCGCGCGCCATCGGGCGGCTCGACTGCCAGACCCGGTCGCTGCCCTCGTGCCCGCAGGCGATGTCGGTGCGCGAGGTGACGATCGCATCGAGATCGAGATCGTCGCCATCGACCTGCCGGGGCAGCATCACGCGGCGAGGATGCAGCGGCGCGAACTGGCGCTTGACCCGGTTAACGAGTTTCGGGTCCGGGGCATAGGCGGGGCGCGGTTTCGCCTCTGCCTCGAGCACGCGGGCATGTCCGGGCATGTAGGCGCCGCTGCGGCGGTTCCATTCGGGATAGACATAAGCCCCGGCCAGCCGTTCGTGCTCGGCATCCTGCGGCGAGAGATCCAGCGACAGGCGCAGCCGCGTGGCGGCCCGTTTCACGGTCTGCGACAGGCTCAGGTGGTCCTGATCCTCGGCGGCCTTGGCGGCGTTGTCCTGATCGTCGTCATCCACCATGCGGTTCAGGTTGAGGCTTTCCGCCCAGGACATGATGGTCTCAAAGCGGTGGATGATGAAGCTGTCGGTCCGGTTCGCCTGGTCGCGCTCTTCGCGGCGGGCATCCTTGCGGGTCGGTACCGCCATGGCTGGGCCCGGGCTCTGCGGGTCTTCGGACGCGCCCTTGCCGGCCTTGGCGCCATGCCGCAGGCGCAGCCAGATCGGCACCGGCGCATAGCTGCGATAGCCCCGCGGCGCCGGGCAGGTCAGGCACTCCCGCGCCTCCGAGGGGCCCGCGAGCTGGTCGAGGATCAGCCGCTCGAGCCCCGCCTCGCACCGCGGCAGGCCGGTGCGCCGGCGCGTTTGCACGATATGTCGGCAGAGAGTGCCGTAGACCTCGCGCAGGCCGGGGCAGGCGGCATAGGCGCGATCCGAGGCGGTGGCCAGCGCCGCGATCTCGGCCCGGTCGGCGGCCAGCAGATCGGCCTCGCGCGGCGGGATCTCGACGAACGCGGCGAGGGCTGCCAGCCAGAGATAGCAGGCGCGGTTCAGCTCACGCGACGGGAAGCTGTCGATCACCGGCGGCAGGCGCAGGCGGTCGCCGTCGAAATCGGCGACATGCGCTTTCTCGCGCGGTGTGCCGATGCGGCGAACGCGGTCCGGGCGGTGATCCGACGTGACGAGGGGGGCGGGGGTGACCTCCAACCCCGCCCCGCCGCCAAGCGCCCGGAACAGCGTGGCGGCGGACCGGTGCATGTCCCCGAAGGTCACGGCGCGGGCGGCATCGCCCCCGGCCGCGCCCCAACGCGAGGCCATGTCGTGCCAGAGATTGCCGACGGTTTCCTCAGGCTCCATCAGGTCGAGAACGTGCAGCATCGTCTTCACCCGTAGATCACGGCGGCAAGGTCGCGCAGCGCCTGTTGCGTGTCCAGCTCGTCGCTGAGCGGCTCGATGATCGCGGCCTCGAGCGCGCGGTCCACGGACATGCCCCCGGCAATCATCGTTGCGGCGTAGATCAGCAGCCGGGTCGAGACCCCTTCCTCGAGATCCATGCCCGACAGGCCCCGGATCTTGCCCGCGAGCCGCACCAGCGCGGTGGTGCGTGCCGCGTCGAGGCCGCTTTCGCGCGCCACGACCGGGATTTCCACCTCGGGCGACGGAAACTCGAAGCCGATGGAGACAAAGCGTTGCCGCGTGGAGGGCTTCAGCTTTTTCAATATGTTCTGATAGCCGGGGTTGTAGCTCGCCACGAGCATGAAGGAGGCGGGCGCCTGCAGCTCCTCGCCGGTGCGGTCGATCACCAGCCGGCGGCGATCGTCGGTCAGCGGGTGAAGCACGACGGTCACGTCCCGGCGCGCCTCGACCACCTCGTCGAGATAGCAGATCCCGCCCTCGCGCACGGCACGGGTGAGCGGGCCCTCCACCCAGACGGTCTCGCCGCCCTTCAGCAGGTAGCGCCCGATCAGGTCGGCGGCGGAGAGGTCGTCATGGCAGGCCACGGTGTGCAGGGGCAGGTCGAGCCGCGCCGCCATGTGCTCGACAAAGCGCGTCTTGCCGCAGCCGGTGGGCCCCTTCAGAAGAAGGGGCAGACCGTTGGCATGGGCGGTCTCGAACACCGCGCACTCGTCGGCTGCGGGCTGGTAGAACGGCAGGCCGGGTGTTTGAAGGTCTTTCATCGATTACTCTCCCGGAACGGCCGCGTCTTTGATCACGGGGCCGGGTTTGACAACCTCGCGGCGCACCACGAGCATGGCGTAGATGAACAGGATCGCGCCGATGACCACCGCGACCCCCGAGCCGAAGCGCATCACGTAGAACAGGCCAAGCTGGTCCTGAACGTCCATGTAGTAGTCGCCCACGATGCGCTGCATGTGCGTCTGGATGGTGCCGGCGAAGGTCAGCGTGAAGGTCATGAAGGCCATGCCGCCGGTCATCAGCCAGAACGAGGCCATGTTGAGCACCTGGTTATAGGGCGCGCGGCCCTTCAGCACCGGCATGGCGTAGCTGAACATCGCGAGGTTGAGGGCGACATAGGCGCCGTAGAAGGAGAGGTGTCCGTGCGCCGCGGTGATCTGCGTGCCATGGGTGTAGAAGTTCACCCCGTGCAGCGTGTGCAGGAACCCCCAGACGCCGGCGCCGAAGAAGGCAACGGTGCTCGACCCCAGAGACCACAGCAGTGCGGCCTTGTTGGGGTGGTTCTTTCGTCCCTTCCAGACCATGATGAAGGCGAAGGACATCATCGCGAAGAACGGCACCACCTCGAAGGTCGAGAAGATCGAGCCGATCCACTGCCAGTATCCGGGCGTGCCGATCCAGTAGAAGTGGTGCCCGGTGCCGAGGATGCCCGAGAACAGCGCGGTGGCCACGATGACATAGAGCCATTTCTCGATCACCTCGCGGTCGACGCCCGTGAGCTTCAGCATCAGGAAGCCGAGGATCGCGGCCATCACGAGTTCCCAGGTCGCCTCGACCCAGAGGTGCACGACGAACCACCAGTACATCTTGTCGAGGCTGAGGTTGTCGGGGTTGATGAAGGCGAAAATCCACAGAAGGCAGAGCAGCCAGAGACCCATCATCAGGATGTTGGTGATCGCCGTCTTGCGCCCGGCAAGGAAGGTCAGCGAAAGGTTGACGAGAAAGATCACCGCCGCCACGAGGATGCCGAACTTGACCCAGAGCGGCTGCTCGAGGAACTCGCGCCCGCCATGGATGCCCACGAGGTAGGACCCGACCGCGCCAAGCGTGCCGACCACGAGGATCGCCAGCTGGATGTAGGCCAGCTTGACCGAGAAGATCTCGCGCTCGCTCTCCTCGGGCACGAGGTAGTAGGCCGCGCCGAAGAAGCCCAGCAGCAGCCAGACGATCAGGGCGTTGGTGTGGATCATCCGCACGATGTTGAAGGGCAGCACTTCGGACAGCGTGTTGGGCGAGACGTAGATCCAGCCCAGCAGCAGCCCGCCCAGCACCTGAACGGCGAACAGTCCCATCGCCGCGATGAAATAGGCGTAGGCCACCTTTTGCGATTGGTATTTCATTGATATATCTCCTGTTCCCTGATCAGCCGGCGTCGTTCGGCGGCCAGTTCTGGGTGTCGGTCTGATCCGCCCAGCGGAGGAATTCCGCCAGTGCGCGCATCTCTTCGTCGGTGATCTCGAAGGACGGCATCTGGCGCCGCCCCTCGATGCCGGAGGGTTGCGCCTTCATCCAGCCGTCGAGGATCTCGTAGGCCAGTTCGGGATCCTCGGCTGCGCCCCAGCGGGTCATCACGTTGCCGAGCTCCGGGGCGAAATAGGCGCCCTCGCCGTGAAGGGTGTGGCAGTTGATGCAGGAGTGGCGCTCCCAGACGTGCTTGCCGTGGCGGACCTCGTCGGTCAGCTCCATCCCGGCGGTCGCGGTCTGGGTGATGTGACGGTGGCTTTGCGCGGTCAGGGCCACGAACACGACCACGAAGAAGATGGATCCTCCGTAGAACACGTTCCTGGCCCGCGCTTTGGTGAGTAGTTCTGACATGTCGCGGTCCCGACGATTGGTTTCGGATACGCGAGACCTACGCGGCGCTGGCAGGCCGTTTGTTGTGTCAGCGCAAAGAACGGGGCGAAAGGCGCGGGCAGGGTTGCAGGGAAAGGACGTCCCCATGCGCCGCCGACCGGACATCGATGATCCTGATCTGCCGTTGGCGGATCTCTTCGCGCTCTGGCCCGGGGCGGCCCGCGCGTTTCTCGACCGGGGGATGCTCTGTCCCGGGTGCCCGATCGCGCCGTTTCATACGATCACCGAGTCCTGCCGGGAATACGATCTGGACGAAGACGCGTTCCGCAGCGCGATTGCCGGCCGGGCGGGGCCGTAGGCGCATGCCCGTGCAGGGCGGTCTCAGTCGGTCGCGTTGCTGAGCACGACCAGACGGTGCGGATCGGTGACGACGATGTGCTTTCGCGTGGATTGAACCATGCCCGCCTTTTCCCAGGCCGAGAGCAGCCGGCTCACGGTGTGCAGGGTGGTGCCGGTCATGTCAGAGATATTCTGGCGCGTGACCGGAAAGGCGATTTCGATCCCCTCGTCGGTCTTTCGACCGCTCTGGTTGACCATGCGAAGCACCGCGGCGGCGACACGCTTTTCCACCGCCTGCGTCGCCATCTCGGTCAGGGTCTCCTGGATCTGGCCGAGCCGGGCCCCCAGCGTCTTGTAGCTTTCCGTGGCGAAGCCGTCGTATTTCGCCGTGAACTCGGGCCACAGTCGCACCGGCCAGGACAGCGCGATGGATTCGGCCGCCGCGACCGATGTGGCGGGGTAGGTGTCACGCTGCAGCGCCGGGGCGATGCCAAAGAGCTGTCCGGGCGAGATGTGCAGCACGATGATCTGCTCGCCGCCCGGCGTGGTGCGGATCACCCGCAGATAGCCGTCCAGCAACAGAAAGAAGCGATCGGCATCGTGGCCCTCGCGGAAGATCGCCGCGCCCTCCTCGTAGCGGCGCGAGCTGGCCTGATCGAGGATGTCCCGGATCTGCGATTTGCCGAGGCGCGAGAACGGCGGCAGGTCGCTCAGAAGGCTTTCATCGAGCTTCGGCAAGTTTCGGTCCGCGAGTTTGATCAAGAGCAATGTTCAGACGCCCGTCTTAGACCAGAAGAGTGGCAGGCGAAACAAGCGGACGAAGAAGAAAGGATGTTCCGATGTTTGCGAAGATGATGATGGCCGCCGCCCTTGCAGTGAGCGCGACAGCTGCCGGGGCCGAGACCATCGAGATCAAGATGCTGAACCGCGGTGAGGCCGGTGCGATGGTGTTCGAACCGGCATTCGTGAAGGCCGAAACGGGCGACGTGATCCGGTTCGTGCCCACCGACAAGGGCCACAATGCCGAGAGCATCGACGGCATGCTGCCCGACGGTGTCGAGGCGTTCAAATCCAAGATGAACAAGGAATTCGAACTCACCGTCACCGAGGAAGGTGTCTACGGCATCAAGTGCACCCCGCATTACGCGATGGGCATGGTGGCCGTCGTCCAGGTCGGCGACCCGGTCAACCTCGACGCAGCGGCCGCCGTGAAACAAAGAGGAAAGTCGAAAGACCGCATGGCAGAGCTGCTTGAACAGGTCGATTAAACCCGCGTCCCTCGGGCGTTCGACCGATCCCGGGCGGTGCCGAGCGCACCGCCCGATTGTCTTTCGGAGCGGAGGAATTCCATGCCCCGTAAAAAGCGTTACCGCGGCCCGGCGCTGCTGTCCTACGGCTTCCGGCCCTTCTTCCTGTCATCCGCGCTTTTCGCGCTTGTCGCGATCCCGGCCTGGGTGCTGATCTGGCGCGGAGAACTCGCAGCGGCAGGCCCTTTCCTTCCCACGGACTGGCATGTGCACGAGATGGTGTTCGGCTATGGCGCGGCCGTCGTGGCCGGTTTCCTGTTCACCGCGGTGCCGAACTGGACCGGACGGTTGCCGACCCGCGGCTGGCCGCTTGCGACGCTTCTGGCGATCTGGCTGGCCGGACGCGTGGCGGTTGCCGGGGGCCTTGGGCTCGGTCCGATCGCGGTGGCCGCCATCGACCAGATGTTTCTTTTGGCTGTCGCGGCGATGATCGCGCGGGAGATCATCGCCGGCAAGAACTGGCGCAATCTCAAGGTCCTGATGCCCGTGTCGCTGCTCTGGCTCGCCAACCTGCTGTTCCATGCCGAGGCCGTGCTGGAGGGGAGCGCGGATCTCGGGCGCAGGCTGGGCCTCGCGCTGCTGATCTTTCTGATCCTGCTGATCGGCGGGCGGGTGATCCCCAGTTTCACGCGCAATTGGCTGGTGCAGCGTGGTGCGAGCCGACTGCCCGCGGCCTTCAATCGCTTCGATGCGCTGTGCCTCGCTCTCGGGGCGGCGGCGCTGAGCGTCTGGGTGATCGCGCCCTACGGCATCGCCTGTGCGGTTCTCGGCGTGGCGGCGGCGGTCTTGCACCTGATCCGGCTTGGCCGCTGGCGCGGCACGGCGACATGGCGCTCGCCGCTTCTGCTGATGCTGCACCTCGCCTACCTGATGGTGCCGCTCGGCTTCGCCTCTGTTGCGGCGACGGCGCTCGGCCTCGCCGGACCGGCTGGCGGGGCGCATATCTTCGGCATCGGAGCGGTGGGCGGAATGACCGTGGCGGTGATGATGCGCGCGACCATGGGCCATACCGGGCGGCCTCTGGTGGCCGGACCGGCGCTGACCGCTGCCTTCGTGCTCGTGATCGCGGCCTGCGCGGCCCGGGTGGCCGGTCCGGTGGTGCGGTTGGGCCCGCTCGAAGGGATCGACCTCGCGGCGGCGCTCTGGACCGCCGGTTTCGCGTTGCTCGCGTGGCGGATCGGTCCGTGGCTGGCGCGACCGCGGCTGGCGCGGAAGATGCCAAGCGCCCCGCCGGGCTGAGGCGCCGTACCCTGCGCAATCGCGCTTGAACGCCCGCCCTGCAGGACGACCGAACGTCACAGGCCGGTCGCACAGACACCAACGCTCTTGCGGCGCGGGCCTGCTGCTGGGGACCACCGTCGATCGGCGGGTGGGGGGGGCGTTCTCCTGACATCGTCTGGCGTTGAAAGGCGGTGCGGCGTCGGGCGCGCATCGGCCCCCTTGCAGGCGCGACGCCTGACCCACCGCTGCCGCTGGCCTGAGCGACGCCCTGACCCAGAGCTGAGGGGCCTCACCGCTTTGACGGGATCGGTTCGGGGCTGGCAGGCGGTGATGCCTTGTTCAGACCTTCGCACCGATGCGCCGGATGCCGCATCCGACAAGCCCCGCCATAAGCCCGATCACCGTCGAGACGCTGTATTCGAGCGCGGTGATCGGCACGTGGGCCGCGTGGTGCCCCCCGAGGATGACCGGCGTGAGGATGCCGATGCCGCCGCCAAGGATCACCGCGACGATCCAGTTGCGGGTCGTCATGCCCAGAGCGACACCCACGATCCCGGGCAGGCCGAGGATCGCGCCGCCGATCGTGCCGAGAAGATCAAGAAAGCTGAGCATGGTCGTATCTCCGTTCTGTTCCCCTCCCTCGTGCGGAGGAGCGTCAGTCTTCCGCGACGCCGAGAAATGACTTGATCGATGCAACATCGATGACGGCCGGGTCGATCGGGGCGCTGGACTGCGCAAGGGTTTCCACGACGTGCTCGTATTCTTCGAGGTACCCCGGAGCGAGGTCATGCGCGATGCCCTGATGGCAATCGATGCAGGTCATGCTCTCGTCGACCGCGCGCTGGTGGCTCGCCGCGGCGCGGGTCTCCTGAATAGTGAAATCCATGTACTCGAACGCGTGGCAGTTGCGGCACTCGCGGCTGTCGGTCGCCTTCATCTTCTTCCACACCGCCGCCGCCATCTCGAGCCGCCGGGCCTCGTATTTCTCGGAGGTGTCGATGGTGCCCAGCACCTCGTGATAGACATCCTTCACCGCCATGATCTTGGCCTTCATCTTGTACTGCCATTCATGCGGGACGTGGCAGTCCGAGCAGATCGCCCGCACGCCGGAATGGTTGTTGTAGTGCACGGTCTCGCGGTACTCGCCGAGATTGGTCTCCATCGAGTGGCAGGAGGTGCAGAACTCCTCGGTGTTGGTCAGCTCCAGCGACCAGTGAAATCCGCCCCAGAAGAGGATCCCGCCGAGAAACCCGGCAATCAGCAGGAACCCGGTGCTGAACAGCCCCGTGGGGCTCCAGAACCTGTCCCACAGGCGGAGCAGGATGTTGCGGCGGCCGTTCTCGTTGGTGTCCGGCATGTCGTCTCTCCCCGTCGGATCCTTGCGTCAGCGCGATGTGCTGGAGGCTTCGAACGCGTTGCCGACGAGCTCGGGCGCATCCGCCTGAGGCACGTGGCACTGATTGCAGAACCAGCGGGTCCCGGCCACGGTGTCGAGCTGGTTGCCCTCCCGGTCGAAGTAGTGGGTCATCGACAGGGTCGGCGCACCCCGGTCGCCGGCGTTGCTCCAGTCGTGGCAGCTCAGGCACTGATTGGTGCGAAGGTCGATCTGGTACTGGGTCATGGAATGCGGAATGATCGGCGGCTGCTGGCGGTAGTTGCGCACCTCGCGCCCCTCGTGTTGCTGATAGACCGGCGTGGGCTGCAGCTCCTGGTCGACCGGGGCGCCGCGGAGCGATTTCAGGTCTCCGGCTGTTTGCGCCACGACCAGCCCCGCGACGATCAGGGGCGAGACGAAGGCGGCGATCTTGGCGATGACCGGCAGTTTCATGGGCGCTCTCCGTGGTTGGTTGCGATCAGGCTAGGCGGGTGTGGCAGGCAGTGGCGTGTCGGG
>Ga0114904_1000419_pt1 | contig 23955 bp, 22 predicted proteins | sample MalvirDeepMed_s6_FD_83498 | JGI IMG/M metagenome (GOLD analysis project Ga0114904, IMG submission 83498) | Marine viral communities from the Global Malaspina Expedition - Malaspina viral metaG DeepMed_s6 | ecosystem: Environmental > Aquatic > Marine > Oceanic | place: Mediterranean Sea... | reverse complement strand
GCCCCGATCGCCTTGGCCGAGGGCAGGTCCGGCGACCACGTGGCGAGGTTGGCGCGGGCCTCGATGAGCGCGCCTTCGCGGATCATCTTGTCGAAGCGCGCCTCGATGCGCGGCGTGAGCCAGTCCTTGGGCGCGTCGAAAAGGATCGGCTGGCAGCGTTCGAGCGGCAGCATCGGGGCAGGGGTCTCGTCCTGCCACGCGGCAAGTCCGCGACCGGTGGCGCGCAGGACCTCCCAGGCGCGCTGCACCCGCATGGGGTTCATGGTGTCGATGCGGGCGCGGGTCTCGGGGTCAAGCTCGGCCACCATCGCCGCTAGGGCGCCAGCCGCCAGCCGCGCCAAGGCCTCGGCGCGAATCTCCGGCGGCGTCGCTGGGATCTCGGCCAGCCCCTCGGTCAGGGCGGTGAAGTAGAGTCCGGTCCCACCAACGATGATCGGTCGTTCGGCGCCCGCGAGAATCGGCGCAAGGTCTCTCAGCCATTCGCCCACGGAATAGGCCTGACTGCCCGGTACGTGACCATAAAGCCGGTGCGGGGCCTGCGCCTCGTCATCGTAGGACGGCCGCGCGGTCAGAACCCGCCAGTCGGAAAACACCTGGATCGCGTCGGCATTGACGATGACCCCACCCTGGCGGGCGGCGATCTCAAGGGCCAGCGCGGACTTGCCGCTTGCGGTCGGTCCGGTGATCAGCACCGGGCGCTCCGGGTCCGGCGCGAGACGCGCAACTGTGTCTGCCAGGCCGGCCTCGCTCACCACGTGTTCCCCTATCCTGCGCCATTGCAGCGGCGCCGGTTTTCCGCCACATATGGCGCCGATCCTATCCCCTCTCAGCGACGGAGTTCAACATGGCCGAGGCACCGCAGACCACCTTCAAACGCGTCCTGCTGAAAATCTCCGGGGAGGCGTTGATGGGAGAGCAGGGCTACGGCCTCAACCCGCCCACGGTCGAGCGCATCGCCCGCGAGGTGAAGAGCGTGCACGACATGGGCGTCGAGATCTGCATGGTGATCGGTGGCGGCAACATCTTCCGCGGTCTGGCCGGCTCGGCCCAGGGCATGGAGCGCACCACCGCCGATTACATGGGGATGCTCGCCACGGTGATGAACGCGCTGGCGATGCAGTCGGCGCTCGAGGAGCTGGGCGTGTTCACGCGGGTGATCTCGGCCATCCGCATGGACGAGGTCGCCGAGCCCTATATCCGCCGCCGCGCCGTGCGCCACCTCGAGAAGAAGCGGGTGTGCATCTTCGCCGCGGGCACCGGCAACCCCTATTTCACCACCGACACCGCCGCCACGCTGCGCGCCAACGAGATGGCCTGCGAGGCGATCTTCAAGGGCACCAAGGTCGACGGCGTCTACGACAAGGACCCGGTCAAGCACGCCGACGCGGTGCGCTACGACGATGTCAGTTACGACGATGTGCTGGTGAAGAACCTCAAGGTGATGGACGCCTCTGCGATCGCCCTCGCGCGCGACAACTCCCTGCCGATCATCGTGTTCTCGCTCGACGAGCCGGGCGGCTTCCGCGGCATCCTTGCCGGGCAGGGCACCTATACCCGCGTCAGCGGCTGAGAACCCGACCGGGGCGCCCGCGATCGGGTTGCAGCACAGGCGGCGCGCTTGGACGCCTCCGGCGGGAGTATTTGTGACGAAGAGAAGCCAGGGGCACAGCGCTTCTGGCTTCTTTGGTTCAAAAATACCTCGGGGGTGAATTGGCGCAAAGCGCCAAGAGGGGGCAGTGCCCCCTCCTTCTTTCCCAAAGGCGCAGCTCCGGAGAGACTGAGCAAGCAAGGGCGCGCCGAGCAAGGGCGCAGCCGACACCTTCAGCCAAGATGGATGCGGCCCTCGGGGAAGCGCACTCGCGGCACGGAGCGGGTGGCGAGGAAATAGCCCAGCGTCAGCGGGCCCACGCGGCCGATGAACATGATCGCCATGATCACCACGCGCCCCGGCTCCGTCAGCTCGCCGGTAAAGCCGCGTGACAGGCCGACCGTGCCGAAGGCCGAGGCCACCTCGAAGCAGACGTCGAGAAAATGCCCCTCCTGGGTGGCGCTGAGGATGAACACCCCGATGAACACCAGCACCACGCTGATCGCGGTGAGCGCCATGACCTTGAGCACCTCCGTCAGGCTGATCGAGCGCCCGAAGGCATTGAGCTGGGTGCGGCGCTGGAAGAAGGCCACCGTGGCCAGGCACATGACCACGAAGGTGGTCACCTTGATGCCGCCCGCGGTCGAGGTCGGCCCGCCGCCGATCAGCATCAGCGAGATCACCATGAGCGAGGTGCTGTCATGCATGCCGGCGACGTCGACGGTGTTGAAGCCGGCGGTGCGCGGTGTCACGCCCTGAAACCACGCCACCATCATCCGCACCCAGGAGCTGTCGAACTGCGCCAGGGTCGCGGGATTGTGCCATTCGAGCGCCGCGAACGCGCCCCAGCCCCACAGGATCAGCGCGGCGCTTCCGGTCAGCATGATCTTGGTGTGCAGCGAGAAGCGCGACCAGCGCCGCAGCCGGGCGACATCGTCGATCACCACGTAGCCGATGCCGCCCACGATGAAGAGCAGGGGGATCACGACATTCACCAACGGGTCTGCGGCGAAGGGCACGAGTCCGGAGGAGAAGGTCGAGAAGCCGGCATTGTTGAAGGCCGACACCGAGTGGAACAGCGCCACCCAGAGCCCGCGTCCGAGCCCGAGCATCGGCACGAAGCTCAGCGCCAGCAGCGCCGCACCCACCAGCTCGCAGATCAGCACCACCTGAAAGATCCGCTTCACCAGCCGCATCAGACGGTGAAGTGAACTCTGGTTCAGCTCTTCGCGCAGATAGATCTGCCCCGTGAGCCCCACCGGCACCCGCAGCGCCGCCAGCACCAGCACCGCGAAGGTCATCAGTCCCAGCCCGCCAAGCTGGATCAGCACCATCAGCACCGCCTCGCCGAACACGGTATACCCCCCCACCGGGTCGATGACGGCCAGCCCCGTCACGGTCACTGCCGAGGTGGCGGTGAAAAAGGCGTCAGACCACGTGATCGGCGCAAGCGTGGCGCCCGGCAGTTTGAAGCAGGCCGCGCCCAGCACGGTGAATCCGAGATAGAGCGCCGCGAGGCTCAGCGGCGGCGGAACATGCAGCAGACGGCGCGCCATGCGCCGCCGTGCGCCATTGAGGCGGAACGCCATCGCGGTCAGAGCTCTTCGCCGAAGGCCCGCAGGTCTCCGCGCTTGCCAAGCAGCAGCAGCCGGTCGTCCTTCTGCAAGGTCGCGGTGGGGGTGCTGCAGTCGCGGAACTCGGTGCCGCGCATCAGTCCCAGAAGCCGCAGGTCCGGGCGGTCCTTGAGCTTGAGATCCTCGATGGGGGCCCCGTCGAGCCGCTCGGGCAGCAGGATGTTGACCACGCTGTAGCCGTTGCCGAGGCTGACATAGTCCTTCATCGCCGGGTTGTTGAGCATCTGCGCCGTGTGGCGGCCCATCTCCTGCTCGGGCAGGATCACCCGGTCGGCGCCCAGTTTCGACAGGATTCGGTGGTGGGTGCGGTTGGCCGCCTTGACCCAGATCCGGTCGAGCCCGAGCAGGCGCAGGTTCATCGTGGTCAGGATGCTCGACTGGATGTCGGAGCCGATGGCGCAGAGCGCCACGTCGTACTGATCGATCCCGGCCTCGCGCATGGCGGTCTCGTCGGTGGTGTCGAGAATCGCCGTGGCGGTGAGCGTATCGGCCAGGCGGGCGACCAGCTTCTCGTCGGAATCGACGCCCATGACGTGGTTTCCGAAACGTGCCAGTTCCTGCGCAACGGTGCTGCCGAAGGCGCCGAGACCGATGACGACGAAGGTGGAGTGGGGACGAGGCAAGCGGCTCTCCTTGTGATGGGCGCTATGCGGTCGCGCGACGGTTTCACCGCGCCGCGACCAAGTCAAGAGAGCCGGCGCGCCCGCCCGGCGCGCACCGCAAACCGCTATACATCCCGGGTTTCCTGCCTTAGAAAGCGGTCGGAACGAAAAACACCTGAGCGGGCAGACCAACATGTCAGAAGATTTCGAACTCGATACCGACGATCTGAAGCGCCGCATGGATGGCGCCATGGCGAACCTGCGCACCGAATTCGCCTCGCTTCGCACCGGCCGCGCCTCGGCCTCGATGCTCGAGCCGGTGCAGGTCGAAGCCTATGGCCAGATGACGCCGATCAACCAGGTCGGCACGGTGAACGTGCCCGAGCCGCGCATGGTCACCATCAACGTCTGGGACAAGGGGCTGGTGAACAAGGTCGAGAAGGCGATCCGCGAGTCGGGCCTTGGTATCAACCCACAGATGAACGGCACCATCATCATGCTGCCGATCCCCGAGCTCAACGAGGAACGCCGCCGCGAGCTGGGCAAGGTCGCCGGCCAGTACGCCGAGCACGCCCGCGTGGCGGTGCGCAACGTGCGCCGCGACGGCATGGACCAGATCAAGAAGGCCAAGGCCGACGGCATGTCCGAGGACGACCAGAAATTCTGGGAGACCGAGGTCCAGGAGCTGACCGATTCCTACATCAAGAGGGTCGATCAGGCGCTCGAGACCAAGCAGGAAGAGATCATGCAGGTCTGAGCCCGACCGGCGGCGCCAGAGGCAAAGGGAGGGGCCTTACATGCCCAAACCGATCCGCGATGGCGCCGGTCCGCGTCATGTGGCGATCATCATGGACGGCAACGGACGCTGGGCACAGCGGCGCGGCCGTCCGCGGCTGTTCGGCCACCATGCCGGGGCCAAGCGGGTGCGCGAGATCGTCGAGGCCTGCCCGGATCTGGGCGTGGGCTACGTGACGATCTTTGCCTTCTCCACCGAGAACTGGAAACGCACCCAATCCGAGGTCGCAGGCCTGATGAGCCTGTTCCGGCGCTACATCACCAAGGAGGCACGCTCGCTTCTGGGCGAGAACGTGCGGGTGCGATTCATCGGTGACCGGGTGCGGCTCGATGCCAAGCTGGTGACGCTGATGGACGAGCTCGAGCAGCTGACCGCCGGCTGCACCGGGGTGAACCTCACGATCGCGATCAATTACGGTGGCCGTGACGAGGTGGCCCGCGCCACCAAGCGGCTTGCCGAGGACGTGGCGGCGGGTCGGCTCGACCCGGCAAGCGTCGATGAAGAGACGCTGCCGAAATACCTCGACACCTGCGTGCTGCCCGATCCCGACCTGGTGATCCGCACCAGCGGCGAGGCGCGGATCTCGAACTTCCTGCTCTGGCAATCGGCCTATGCCGAGTACGAGTTCGTCGACACGCTCTGGCCCGATTTCAGCGCCGACGAGTTCGGCGCCCTGGTGGGCGCATATGGCTCGCGTGAGCGCCGCTATGGAGGAGTGAAGGCATGACCAGCTCGCGTTGGACCGACCTCAAGCCCCGGGTGCTCTCGGCGGCGGTGCTGATCGTCCTGGCGCTTGCCGCGGTGTGGATCGGCGGCCTTGCCTGGCGGGTGTTCATCTCGCTCGCCTGCGGCATCATGGTCTGGGAGCTTGTGCGCATGGTCGACACCGCGCGCGACAAGTCTGCCAATATCCTCGGCATCGTGGCGGGGCTCTGCGCGTTGGCCACGCCCTACCTGCCGCCAGCCTTTGCGCTGCCGCTGTTGCTGCTGCCGTCGATGGCGGGCTTCGGCCGGATGGAGCGCGGCGGCGTGACCTATGCCGTGTTCACCGCGATGATCCTGCTCGCGGGGTACGGGTTCATGAAGCTGCGCGCCGATTTCGGCCTGATCTGGATGCTGTGGCTGGTCTGCGTCGTGGTGATCACCGATGTCGGCGGCTATTTCGCCGGGCGCTCGATCGGCGGTCCGAAGCTCTGGCCGCGCGTCAGCCCCAAGAAGACCTGGTCCGGCGCGGTTGCCGGCTGGGTCGGCTCGGCGGTGGTCGGACTGATCTTTGCCGGCACCGCCCATGCCGGGCTTGGCCTCATCGGGATCTCGATCGCGATCTCGATGGCCAGCCAGATCGGCGACATGGCCGAAAGCACGATCAAGCGCCGGGCCGGGGTCAAGGACAGCTCGACCCTGCTGCCGGGCCATGGCGGCCTGCTCGACCGCTTCGACGGCATGTTGGGCGCGGCGCTGTTCCTGCTGATCGCGGGGCAGATCGTGGACTTTCCGCCGGGGCTTGAATGAGACGGATCTCGATTTTCGGGGCCACCGGCTCCATCGGGCAGAACACCATCGACCTGATCAAGCGCGACGCCGAGGCCTACCACGTGGTGGCGCTGAGCGGCGGGCGCAACATCGCGCAGCTGGCCGAGGACGCACGCGCGCTGCGGGCCGAGATAGCCGTCACCGCCGATCCGTCGTTGCTGCCCGAGCTGCGCGAGCGGCTGGCGGGCAGCGGCGTCGACGCGGCGGCGGGCGAGACCGCGCTGGTCGAGGCGGCGCACCGTCCGGCCGACTGGGTGATGTCGGCCATCGTCGGCGCGGCGGGGCTGCCGCCGGGGCTGGCCGCACTCGAGCAGGGCGCGACGCTGGCGCTTGCCAACAAGGAAAGCATGGTCTGCGCCGGCCCGCTGGTGATGCAGACGGCGCGCGCCCATGGCGGCGCGGTGCTGCCGGTGGACAGCGAGCATTCGGCGGTCTTTCAGGCGCTGATCGGCGAGGATCTGAGCGCGGTCGAGCGGGTGATCATCACCGCCAGCGGCGGCGCCTTCCGCGACTGGCCGCTCGAGAAGCTGGCGACGGCAACGCCCGAGCAGGCCGCGACCCATCCCAACTGGGACATGGGCCAGCGCATCACCATCGACAGCGCCTCGATGTTCAACAAGGCGCTCGAGCTGATCGAGACCAAGGAGTTCTTCGACATCGACCCCCGCCTCATCGAGGTGCTGGTGCATCCCGAGTCGATGATCCACGCGCTGGTCGGCTTCAACGACGGCGCGCTGATGGCACATGTGGGCCCGCCCGACATGCGCCACGCCATCGGTTTCGCGCTCCACCATCCGCGCCGGCAGGCGCTGCCGGTCGAGCGGCTCGATCTCGTGAAGATGGGGCAATTCACCTTCCGAGAGGCCTGCGAGCGCCGCTGGCCGGCGCTGCGCCTGGCCCGCGAGGTGATGCAGGCGGGCGGGCTTTCGGGCGCGGTGTTCAACGCCGCCAAGGAGCGCGCCCTCGACGCCTTCATCGCGAAGCGCATCGGCTTTCAGCAGATGGCCGAGGTGGTCGAGGAAACACTTCGGCGTGTGTCGACCGACTCCGGGCTCATTGCTGCCGGGATCGATCTTGATAACGTGCTTGCGGCTGACCATCTCGCCCGGAGGACCGCGGACGAGATAATGAAAACAAGTGAGAGGTAGAGCTTTTGGACCTAGCGCAGCTGATCCCGCAATTCGGAGGCGTGATCTATACGCTCATCGCCTTCGTCGTGGCGCTCTCGGTGATCGTGGCCATCCATGAATACGGCCATTACATCGTCGGGCGCTGGTCCGGGATCGATGCGGATGTGTTCTCGCTCGGCTTCGGACCGGTGATCTACTCGCGCTATGACAAGCGCGGGACCAAATGGCAGATCGCCGCGCTTCCTTTCGGCGGCTACGTCAAGTTCAAGGGCGACGCCAATGCCAGTGGCGGAGCCGATCCCGATAGCCTTGCGCAGATGTCGGAGGCCGAGCGCCGCCGCACCATGAATGGCGCGCCGCTCTGGGCACGGGCAGCCACCGTGGCTGCCGGTCCGGTGTTCAACTTCGCGCTGACGATCTTGATTTTCACCGGCCTCTTCATGGTGCAGGGCAGGGTGACCGAGCCATTCACCGTGGGCGACCTGAGGGCGTTGCCGGTGGCGCAGGAGCTTCGCGAGGGCGACGAGATCCTCGCCATCAACGGCGCGCCGATGCCGTCCTTCGACGATGCCGAGGGCTTCGAGAGCTTCATGCAGGGGCTGCCCTACGAGCCCGTGCTGCCCTATACCGTCTCGCGCGACGGAGAACAGCTCGAGGTTGACGGGCCTTACGTCTATCCGCCGCTCGCGACCCAGATCGTGCCGCGCTCTGCCGCCAACGAGGCCGGGCTCGAGCCGGGGGACATCATCCTCGACATCGACGGCGAGCCCGCCTTTGCCTTCGAACAGCTCAAGGAAAAGGTCGAAGGCTCCGAGGGCGCTCCGCTTGCCTTGACTGTGTGGCGCGAGGGCGAGACGCTTGATCTCGAGATGACCCCCAAGCGCACCGATGAGCCGCTGCCCGAGGGCGGCTATCACACGGTCTATCGCATCGGCATCGTCGGCGGGCTGGCCTTTGAGCCGGCGACCAGCATGATCGGCCCGGTCGACGCCTTCCTAGGAGGCGTCGAGCGTACCGGCGACATCATCTCGGGCTCGCTCTCGGGCTTGTGGAACATGGTGGTCGGCAACATCTCGTCGTGCAACCTGTCGGGGCCGATCGGCATCGCGCAGACCAGCGGAGCGATGGCCAGCCAGGGCGGGCAGAGCTTCATCACCTTCATCGCGGTGCTGTCCACCGCCGTGGGCCTGCTGAACCTGTTCCCGGTGCCGGTGCTCGACGGCGGGCACCTCGTGTTCCACGCCTGGGAGGCGGTGACCGGAAAGCCGCCCTCGGACAAGGCGCTGAACGTGCTTATGTCGATCGGACTGGTCCTGATCCTGTCGTTGATGACCTTTGCGCTGACCAACGACCTGTTCTGCCCCTGACAAACAGAATCCCGCACGGAGACCGACGCCGCGTTTTCGTGCGGGCTTTGCCCAAAAACAGCCGCAATGGGCCCCTAGGAACCTCCCGGAAACCAATTTCTGGAAACCGGCTGGACCAACATGCACACGCTTCAAACCGGATATCGCGGCCTTGGCCTGCTTGTCCTGATCAACCTGGACCGCCTTCTCAGCGTCCTTGCGATCGCGGGCGCGTTGTATTTGGGGGCCTTCCTGGGATCGCTCTGAAAACGGGTCGTTTCGGCTTTTGACAAGGTGCCTCAATCCCGATACTCACGTTGAAAAATAAAGGCGGAGTGGATTGAAGGATGACCCAAGGGCTTACAGGGGCCAGCCTCCTGCGTGGCGCGCGCAATCTTAAAATTGGCAGCTCGCTAGCGGCGCTTTCTGTCGCGATATCAGTGGCTTTCACGGCACTTCCGGTGCCGGCCCAAGCCCAGACATTTTCTTTCAGCAACGTGTCGATCGAGGGCAACCAGCGGATCGAGGCCGGCACCATCCTGAGCTATGCCGGGATCGCGCGCGGTGCCCCGGTTTCGGGTGGCGAGCTGAACGCGGCGTATCAGCGGATCGTCGCCTCGGGCCTGTTCGAGACGGTCGAGATCGTCCCGCAGGGCAACACCCTGGTGATCCGGGTCACCGAGTATCCAACGATCAACCGCATCGCCTTTGAAGGCAACCGCCGGATCAAGGACGAGGATCTCGCCGCCATCGTCACCGCGCAGCCGCGCCGGGTCTACAGCCCGAGCGCCGCGGAGCAGGACGCCAATGCCATCGCCGAAGCCTATACCCAGCAGGGCCGTATCTCGGCGCGGGTCACGCCCAAGCTGATCCGGCGCTCGGACAACCGCGTCGATCTGGTCTACGAGGTCTTCGAGGGTGGCGTCACCGAGGTCGAGCGCATCGCCTTTGTCGGCAACACCGAGTTCAGCGACCGCCGACTGCGCGGCGTACTCGAGACCAAGCAGGCCGGCCTGCTGCGCGCAATCATCACCGCGGACACCTTCATCGCCGACCGGATCGAGTTTGACCGTCAGCTGCTGCAGGATTTCTACGCCTCGCGCGGCTATGTCGACTTCCGCATCACCGGCGTGAATGCCGAGCTCGCCTCCGAGCGCGACGCCTATTTCGTGACCTTCAATGTCGAGGAAGGCCAGCAGTTCGATATCGGTCAGATCAGCGTGCAGTCCGATCTTCCCGAGGTCGATACGGCGCTGTTCCGCGACGCCATCAAGATGAAATCGGGCCAAACCTACTCTCCCTCCACGGTCGAAAACGAGATCGCGCGTCTCGAGCGCCTTGGCGTGCAGGAAGGCCTGACCTTCGTGCGGGTCAATCCGCGCGTGTCCCGCAACGATCGCACCCAGACCCTCGACGTGACCTTCGAGATGACCCGGGGCGAGCGCATCTTCGTCGAGCGCATCGACATCGAGGGCAACACGACCACGCTGGACCGGGTCGTCCGGCGGCAGTTCGACACGGTCGAAGGCGATCCGTTCAATCCCCGCGCCATTCGCCAATCCGCAGAGCGCATCCGCGCGCTGGGGTATTTCGCCGAGGCCGACGTCAACGCCCGCGAAGGCAGCACGCCGCAGCAGGTGATCATCGACGTCAATGTCGAGGAGCAACCGACCGGCTCGATCGGGTTCGGCGGCTCCTACTCGACCTCGAACGGTCTGGGCGTGTCGCTTTCGTTCAGCGAACGCAACTTCCTGGGTCGCGGGCAGCGTCTGTCCGCCGGCGTCAGCACCGCCTCGACCAACAACAACTACTCGTTCAACTTCGTCGAACCGCGCTTCCTTGGCCGCGACCTGACCTTTGGCCTTGGCCTCAGCTACTCCGCGACCGAGCAGGAATATTCCGAGTTTGACACCGGCCGGGGCGTCTTCCGTCCGAGCATCGGTTTCCCGGTCTCCGATTTCGGCCGTCTCAGCCTGCGCTACACGCTGGAATACAGCGACATCCTCAACACCGACGACGGCGACGCGGGCCAGATCATCCGGGCCGAGGAAGATCTCGGCGAGCGCTGGGACAGCAGCCTCGGCTACACCTTCAGCTGGGACACCCGGCGCGACGGCCTCGATCCGAATGCCGGCGTGCTGTTCGAGTTCGGGCAGGATTTCGGCGGCCTCGGCGGCGATACCAGCTTCATCGAGACCAATCTTCGCGCCGTGGCGCAGCAGCGGGTCTGGAACGAGGAAGTCACCCTGCGGGCCACCGTGGAGGCCGGAGCGCTGAACTACACCAGCGGTCGCAGCCGCGTCACCGACCGCTTCCGCCTCAACGATTCCACCCTGCGTGGCTTTGAATACGGCGGCATCGGGCCGCGCGAATTCAACGATGCCGAGGATGTGGACGACTCGCTCGGCGGCAACTACTTCGCGGTGATGCGTCTGGAAGCGGAATTTCCGATCGGTCTGCCGGACGAATACGGCATCACCGGCGGCCTGTTCTACGACATGGGCTCGGTCTGGGGGCTGGACGATGCGACCACGTCCACGACCACCAATGACATCCTCTACGAGGATTTCAGCCTGCGTCACGTGATCGGCTTCTCGGTGTTCTGGGACTCCGCGCTCGGTCCGCTCCGGCTGAACTTCTCGCGCCCCCTGGTCAAGGAAGACGAGGACCGCGAACAGAACTTCAGCCTGACCGTCTCGACCGAGTTCTGAGATGGTCCGCGCCCTGAGGTCTCTTGCCCTCGCGCTCGGCCTTTGCCTGGCCGCCGGGACCGCACCCGCACAGGGCGCGGATCCCGGTATCGTCGAGAGCGACTTTCTCACCATCGAGTTCGACCGGCTGTTTGCCGAGAGCGCGTATGGCGAGCGGGTGGCCGAGAGGCTCGAGGAGGAAGGCGCCGAGATTGCCGCCGAGAACCGCCGGATCGAGGCCGAACTGACCGAAGAGGAGCGCGAGCTCACCGAAAAGCGCGGCACACTCGACCCGATGGCGTTCCGGGCGCTCGCGGATGCGTTCGATCAGAAGGTGCAGGGCTTGCGCCGTGAACAGGATGCCAAGGCCCGCGCCGTGGGCGAGCTTTCCGAGCGGCTGCGGCGGGAATTCATCGCGGCCGCGGAGCCGGTGATCGAGCAGATCATGCGCGAGGCCGGTGCGGTGGTGATCCTCGAGAAGCGTTCGCTGTTTCTCTCGGCCGACGTGATCGACATCACCGACGTTGCGATCGCGCGGATCGACGCCGAGATCGGCGACGGGACCGGGGCGTCCGGCGAACCGGCCCAGCCCTGATCCGGCCTCGGTGCTTGCCCCGTCACGCCGCTGTTGCTAGGGACGGGGCGACAGATCGACAGGAAAACACCATGACCGACACGTTGCTTACCGCGGATATCCAGCTGATCCAGCGCATTCTGCCGCACCGTTACCCGTTCCTTCTGGTTGACCGGGTGGTCGAGATCGACGGCTACAAGTCGGCGGTCGGCATCAAGAACGTCAGCATGAACGAGCCGCACTTTCAGGGCCACTTTCCCGGTCAGCCGATCATGCCGGGCGTCACCATCGCCGAGGCCATGGCGCAGACCGCCGCCGTGATGGTGGGCACTGCGCTCGATCTCGCGGACAAGGACCTGAAGGTCTATTTCATGGCCATCGACAAGTGCAAGTTCCGCCGCATGGTGGTGCCCGGTGACCAGCTGCGGATGAACCTCACGACGTTGCGGGGCAAGCCCGGCGGCAAGGTCTGGAAGTTCGGCGGCGTGGCCGAGGTCGAGGGCGAGATGGCCTGCGAGGTCGAGTTCACCGCGATGATGGACCTGCCGACGTGACCGAGACACAGATCCATCCCGGCGCCATCGTCGAGGACGGCGCGCAGATCGGCGAGGGCTGCATCATCGGCCCGTTCTGCCATGTCGGTCCCGAGGTTGTGCTTGGCCCGCGCGTCGAGCTGAAATCGCATGTCGTGATCACCGGCAAGACCGAGATCGGCGAGGAGACCGTGGTGTTTCCCTTCGCGGTGATCGGCGAGATCCCGCAGGACCTCAAGTTTCGCGGCGAGAGCACCAGCCTGGTGATCGGCAAGCGCAACCGCATCCGCGAGCATGTCACGATGAATTCAGGCACCGAGGGCGGTGGTGGGGTGACCCGCGTCGGCGATGACGGCCTGTTCATGGCCGGCTGCCACGTGGCGCACGACGTGCAGTTGGGCGACCGGGTGATCCTCGTCAACAATTCCGCGGTCGCGGGGCATTGCGTGATCGCCGATGATGTCATCGTGGGCGGGCTCTCGGGCGTGCACCAATGGGTGCGCATCGGTCAGGGCGCGATCATCGGCGCGGTGACCATGGTGACCAACGACGTGATCCCCTACGGCCTCGTGCAGGCGCCGCGCGGCAAGCTCGACGGGCTCAACCTCGTGGGGCTGAAGCGCCGTGGCGTGAGCCGGGCCGACATCACCGCGCTGCGTGCCGCGTTCCAGATGCTGGCGCAGGGCGAGGGGGCGTTTGCCGACCGCGCCAAGCGGCTCGGGGACGAGACCCAGAGCGAGCATGTGCGCGAGATCGTCGACTTCATCCTCGGCGACAGCGATCGTCATTTCCTGACCCCGGGCTGAGCGCATGCTGGCGCTGATCGCAGGGCAGGGCGCCTTGCCCCGCGCGGTGGCCGAGGCCTGCCCAGAGCGCCCCCTGATCTGCGCGCTCGAGCCGCACATGCCCGAGGGGCTGGCGGTCGACCGCAGCTTCCGGATCGAGACGCTGGGCACCTTCCTGCACTGGCTGCGGCAGCGCGGCGTCACCCGGATCTGCATGGTCGGTCGCGTTGCGCGCCCCGAGATCCGTCTGTCCCGCCTCGATTGGCGCACCGTGCTGATGCTGCCGGCCTTCCGCCGCGCGCTGAAGCGCGGCGATGACGGGGCGCTGCGCATCGTCATCGGCCTGCTCGAAACCGCGGGCTTCGAGGTGGTGGGGGCCCACGAGGCCGCCCCCGATCTGCTGCCGCCCTCGGGCGTGCTGACACAGGTGCAGCCCGGCGCCGCCGACATCACCGCCGCACGGCTGGGCGATCAGGTCAGTGTCGAGCAGGGCGCGCGCGATTTCGGGCAGGCCTGCGTGATCCGTGACGGCGCGGTGCTGGCCCGCGAGGACGAGGCCGGCACCGACGCGATGATCGCCGCGCTTGAAGCCGCGGTCGGCGGCGTGCTCTACAAGGCCGAGAAGCCGGGGCAGGATCATCGGGCCGATCTGCCGGTGGTCGGCCCCCGCACGGCCGAGGGCGCCATCCGGGCGGGGCTCTCGGGCATCGTGCTTTCGGCGGGCGGCGTGATGATGCTCGACCGCACCGCGATGATCGCGGCGCTCGACGCCGCCGGGCTGTTTCTCTGGGTGCGGGAGCGCGACGCATGAAGGTCTATATCACCGCAGGCGAGCCCTCGGGCGACAAGCTTGGCGCAGCCCTGATGGAGGGGCTCAGGGCGCGGGTGCCCGAGGTCCAGTTCACCGGCATCGGCGGCGAGCGGATGATCGGGCAGGGGCTCGAGAGCCTGTTTCCCATGGACGAGATCTCGATCATGGGGATCACCGAGATCCTGCGCCAGTACGGCAAGCTCAAGGCCCGCATCCGCGAGACCGCCGAGGCGGTCATTGCCGCCAAGCCCGACGTGCTGATCACCGTCGATCTGCCGGAATTCTCGCTGCGGGTGGCCGAGCTTGTGAAGGCGCGCTCCGACATCCGCGTGGTGCATTACGTGGCGCCCACGGTCTGGGCGTGGCGCCCGAAGCGCGCCACCAAGATGGCCCGCCATGTCGATCAGGTGCTGGCGCTGCTGCCCTTCGAGCCACCCTACATGGAAGCCGCCGGGATGCGCTGCGATTTTGTTGGCCACCCGGTGGTGACCGAGCCGCAGGCCGGCGCGGAGGACGTCGCGGCCTTTCGACAGCGTCACGATCTGGGAGACGCACCTCTGGCCCTGATCCTGCCCGGCTCGCGCCGCTCCGAGGTTTCCCGGCTGGCGCCGGTCTTCGGCGAGGTGGTCGCGCGGCTGAAGCAGCAACGCCCCGCTTTGCGCTTCGTCCTGCCCGCTGCCGCCCCGGTGGCGCAGATGGTCGAGGAGCTTTGCGCTGGCTGGGCGGAGCCGCCTCTGGTGCTTGACCCGCGCGAGCTGGGCGACGGCATGGCTGCCGAGAAGCGCGCGGCCTTCGCCGCGGCCGACGTGGCGCTCGCCGCCTCCGGCACGGTCTCGCTTGAGCTGGCCGCCGCCGGGACGCCGATGGTGGTGGCCTATGACATGGGCTGGCTCTCGCGCGAGGTCATCGGGCGGATGCTTCTGGTCGACACGGTGACGCTGGTGAACCTCGTCTCCGAGACCCGCGCCGTTCCGGAGTTCATCGGCAAGGCCTGCCGTCCCGCGCCGATCGCCGATGCGCTGCTGTCGGTCCTCGAGGCGCCGCAGGCGCAGGTGGATGCCATGGCGCTGACCATGGAGCGGCTGGGCCGCGGCGGTGCCCATCCGGGCGACCGCGCGGCGCAGGCGGTTCTCGAGGGGCTGGGGCGGGGCTGAGCCGCGCGGCTGGCGCTTATGAAAAAGGGCCGCGGAATATCCCGCGGCCCTTTTGCTTTTTGTTCGGGTCTGGTCGCGCTTACTGGCGCAGCTCCGAGGTCTCGTCGAAGCCGGCGGTGAAGCCCGACAGCGACATCTCGAGCTCGACCCGCTGGTCCGGTGCCAGCGCGGGCACGATCGCGACAGTGGCGGCGCTGCCGGCCTTGAAGCGGGCGACGTCGTCGGCGGTGAAGCCCACGCGTGCGTAGCAGCCGACCTGGGTGCAGAACGAGAAATCATAGCGCTTTGCCTGGCCGCCATCGACGCTGATGGACAGCTTCTGGGTCAGCAGCGTCTCGAGCGGCACGACAAAGGTGCCGCCGGCGACGACCTGGCCACCGTTCTGCAGGCGGAACACGCTGACCTCGGCCACGTCGCCACCGTTCTCGTCCTTGAGAAGCTGGTACATCTGGCAGGGGTCTTCGCCCTCGGTGCCCTCGGGCACGCGGAGGCACTGCACCTCCCAGTCGCCGTGGGTCGCCTGGGTGTAGGTCTCGGGCTGCTGGTTGCCGGGCGCAGCGTCGGATTCCCCCGTGCTCAGCGGACCGCCGATGGCGGTCTGCGGCTGGTCGGCGGGCTGTTCAGCTGGCTGCTCGGCCGGCTGTTCTGCTGGCTGCTCGGAGGACTGCGCGCTGTCCTGCGCGATTGCCGGTGCGGCAGAGAGGCCGGCCACGAGCGGCAGGGCCCACAGGGCGGAAAGCAGTCTTGTCATGGAAACTCCCTCGGAATGGTCATGAGTCCTCGTCCGAGTATCACGGCGCCGACGCGGTGTCAGGCCGGAATTGCCGCGCCCCGGACACAATGGCGGGAAGCCGCAAGCCGGTGGAACAAAAGAGAAAAGGGACCAGATGGTCCCTTCCCCCTTGCTCCCTGCCGGACCGGCCGGCTTTGTCATTGGCCGAACGCTACGAAACTCTTGTGAAACGGTCAACAGGGTTTCTCACGTCAGCGCGATCAGGGCTGCATAAAAAGGCCGCGCTCGAAAGCGCGGCCAGTCTGACAGGGAGGAAGTTCGCCCGGGACAGGAGAGGACATGATGCCCCGGGCAAAAAAGATACTGGCCTCAAAAGGTTAAGATTGTATGCTCGGGGCGCACGCGCGTGGAGGTCCGGCATGGAGAGTGGCGTTTTTTTGGGCGGTGGCGGAGAGGGCTACGGCGAGAAGCAGCATCTGGCGCTGAAATACGCAAATCGCCACGGGCTGATCGCGGGCGCCACCGGCACCGGCAAGACGGTGACGCTGCAGATCCTTGCGGAGGGCTTCTCGGCGGCGGGCGTGCCGGTCTTCCTTGCCGATGTGAAGGGCGATCTCTCGGGGCTGGCGAAAGCCGGCAGCGCGGAGGGCAAGCTGCATGATGCCTTTGCCAAGCGCAACGCCACGATCGGTTTCGACGACTTCACCTATGCCGCCTTTCCGACGGTGTTCTGGGACCTGTTCGGCGCGCAGGGCCACCCGGTGCGCACCACCGTGGCCGAGATGGGGCCGCTCCTGCTGGCGCGACTGCTCGAACTGACCGACGCGCAGGAGGGCGTGCTCAATATCGCCTTCCGTCTGTCCGACGAGCAGGGCCTGCCGCTTCTCGATCTCAAGGACCTGCAGGCGCTTCTGGTCTGGGTCGGAGAGAACGCAAAGGCGCTGTCGCTGCGCTATGGCAACGTCTCCACCGCCTCGATCGGGGCAATCCAGCGCCGGCTCCTGGTGCTCGAGAACCAGGGCGGCGACAAGCTCTTCGGCGAGCCGGCACTGGCCCTGGTGGACCTGATGCAGCTGGCCCCGGACGGGCGCGGCCACGTCAACATCCTTGCCGCCGACGCGCTGATGGGCGCGCCCCGGCTTTATGCCACCTTCCTGCTCTGGCTGCTGTCGGAGCTTTTCGAGGAGCTGCCGGAGGTCGGCAATCCCGACAAGCCGAAGCTGGTGTTCTTCTTTGACGAGGCGCATCTTCTGTTCGATGACGCCCCCAAGGCGCTGGTCGACAAGGTCGAGCAGGTGGCGCGGCTGATCCGGTCCAAGGGCGTGGGGGTGTATTTCATCACCCAGAACCCAGACGACATCCCCGAGGACGTGCTCGGCCAGCTTGGCAACCGGGTGCAGCATGCGCTGCGCGCCTTCACCGCGCGTGACAAGAAGGCGCTGCGGCAGGCGGCAGAGACCTACCGCCCGAACCCCGCCTTCGACACCGAGGTGGCGATACGCGAGGTCGGCACCGGCGAGGCGGTGACCTCGATGCTGCAGGACAAGGGCGTGCCGGGGATCGTTCAGCGGACACTTATCCGCCCGCCGGCGTCGCAGCTCGGCCCGATCACGCCGGAAGAGCGGGCAGCGATACTGGCGGCCTCGACGCTTGGCGAAAGATACGACACGCCGCTCGACCGGCAATCCGCCTACGAGATCCTGAAGGCGCGGGCGGAGGCGGCGGCGGAAGACGCAGAGCGCGCCGAGGAAGCGGTGCCGGAGCGCGAGGACGCCGGCGAGATGATCCGGGAGTACAACCGCGCGCGGCGCTACGACCCGACACCGCGTGCCAAGCCCGTGCGTAGCAGCGCGAGCAAACCTCGCTCCAGCCGCTACAGCGCGCCGAATTCGATCGGCGAGGCGCTCGGGCAGGCGGTGCTGAAGGAGCTATCGGGCACCACCGGCAAGCGGCTGGTGCGCGGCATCCTTGGCGGGCTGTTCAAGGCACGCTGAGCGCCACCTCTTTGCCGCCGGCGTCCCGCACGCTCGCGCGTCCAGGGGCCGGCAATGCCGGTGCCGGGCCGTCACCATCGACGACAGATCGGCCCTCGCTGCCGCGCGTCCACTCCTCGCCCGGTTCCTGGCTCAGGTCAGCCCTCGGACGAGGCGCGGCGGAGCTCGCGATCAGAACCAGCTTTCGACGGTGCGGGCCCCGTTCGAGATGTCCTGTCCGACGCCGTCGATGGTGGCGCAGCCGCCAAGGTTGACCGCCAGTGCGGCGATGAGAATTGCCTGTTTCATGGGTCTGCTCGTGCTTTGTTCTTGTTGGTCTTGGGTCTGTCCCCGGATCTGACGCCCGGTCGGGCAACAGTCTACACCGGTTTCACGGCTCCTGCCACCACCAGGCGTTCGGCATCCAGTCGGTCCAGTCGCCATAGACCGGGGTGGTCTCGGAAAAGGTCAGTTCCTTGGCATGGGCGATGCGCGAGAGGTTCCACTGGTAGATCGGGATCACGTAGCGCCCTGTCGTCAGGACCCGGTCAAGCGCGCGGGACGCGGCCACGAAATCCTCGCGGCTGGTGGCGTTGAGCAGCGTGTCGATCATCGCATCCGCCGCCGGAGACTGCATCCCCATGAGGTTGCGCGAGCCTTCCTGCGTCGCGGCCTCCGATCCCCAGTAGAGCCGCTGCTCATTGCCGGGGCTGAGCGAGATGCCGCGCCGGAAGAAGGTCATGTCGAAATCGAAGCGGTTGACGCGCTCGTTGTATTGCGCGGAGTCGATCACCGTGACCCGCGGCGCGATGCCCATGCGCTGCAGGGCCTGCACGTAGATGTCGATGATCGACTGTTCTTCGCCGGCGCCTTGGCCCAACACGATCTCGAAGCTGAAGGGCCGACCCTCGGCGTTCTTCATTACGCCGTCCTGAACCGTCCAGCCGGCCTCTTCCATCAGCCCCATCGCGGCGCGGATATTGCGGCGGTTGCGGGCGCTGCCGTCGCCCTCGGGAAGGGCGTACCCCTCGAGCGCGCCGGGCAGCAGATCGTCGGCGAAAGGCGCGAGCAGTTCGCGCACCCGGCCCTCGGCGGGGCCGTCGCTCATCGCGAGGTCGGAGTTGGAGAAATACGAGGTGATGCGCGGCTGGCGCGAGCCGGTCATGGTCTCGTTGATGTATTCGAAGTTGAAGGCGTGGATCATCGCCGCGCGCACGCGCCAGTCGGCGAACACGCCGTGGCGGGTGTTCATCACGAATCCGGTCATGCCGGTGGGGCGGCCATGCGGGATCTCGGACTTCACCACGTCGCCGCGCTGCACCGCCGGGAAATCGTACTGCGTTTCCCATTTCTCGGCGTTGTTCTCGCGCAGGGCGTTGAGCGCGCCGGCCTTGAAGGCCTCGAACTGCACCGTGCCATCGCCGAAGAACTCCATGCGGATCTCGTCGAGATTGGCCTGCCCGGTCATGAAGGGCAGGTCCTTGCCCCAGTAATCGGGGTTGCGCTTGAGCGAGACGAAGCGCCCGGCTTCGAAATCGTCGATGACGTAAGGCGCCGTGGTGATCGGCACCACGTCGAGCCCGCTGGAGGCGAAATCGCGCCCCTCCCACTGCGCCTTCTTCAGGATCGGTCGCATGCCGATGATCAACGCCAGCTCGCGGTCGTCGCTGGCGAAGGTGAAGCGGATCTTCCTGGGGCCGGTCTGCTCCATGCTCTCGACCTGGCTCCACGCCCCGCGATAGCGCGGGTGGCCCTCGGTGGCGAGGGTCTCGTAGCTCCACATCACGTCCTCGACGGTGACCGGGCTGCCATCCGAGAAGCGGGCCTCGTCGCGCAGGGTGAATTCGACCCATTCACGATTCGGCCCGGTCTCGATGGTTTCGGCGAGCAGACCGTAGAGCGAGAACGGCTCGTCCCAGCTGCGGCCCATCAGGCTTTCATAGGCGAGGAAGCGGAGTTGCCACGGCACCGAGCCCTTGAGGATGTGCGGATTGAGGCTGTCGAAACTGCCGGTCTCGCCGGTAACCAGCCGGCCGCCCTTGGGCGCGTCGGGGTTGACGTAGGGCAGGTGATCAAAGTCCGGGGGCAGGGCGGGTTCGCCATACATGGCGATGCCATGCGCGGGCTCTGCGGAGGCGATTCCACCGCAGGCCAGAATCGCCCCGAGCGCCAGTGCGCCGACCGTGCGGCGCGCGAAATAATCCGCCATCATTGCTGAAACAATCCCTCACTGCCCTTGTTTTCTTGGCCCCGGAGGGTACCGGGGCTTTCACGTCTTTTCAAACTTTTAGCTTGGACTCCAGCGGTAAAGCGCGTATAAAGAGGGCACTGCTCGATAGGTTTCTTGCCTGTATGAAACCTGCCTCAATGACTGAACGCCGGCCTTGCGCCGGCGTTTTTTTTTGGTTTCGAGCCCGGCTGATGCGGCGCTTTTGCGGCCTGTTCGCGTCGAGCGCAAGACGGTTTTTGTCGCGAAAGCGTGAAGCCGCGCTTGCGGAACCGGCAATTCCCGAATTCGCTTATCTTGCAGGTGCAGCATTGCTATGCTGCCGTCGAGAAAAGCGAGGAGTTTCACATGTCTCTCAAGGGCAAGACCGCAATCATCACCGGCTCGAATTCGGGCATCGGACTTGGCGTCGCGCGCGAGCTGGCGCGGGCCGGCGCCTCGGTGGTGCTGAATTCCTTCACCGACAACGCCGAGGACCACAAGCTGGCCGAGAATCTGGGCAAGGAGTTCGGTGTCGATGCCCGCTACATCAAGGCGGACATGTCCAAGGGCGACGAATGCCGCGCGCTGATCGAGACCGCCGGCGCCTGCGATATCCTGGTGAACAATGCCGGCATCCAGCATGTCTCGCCGATCGACGAATTCCCGGTCGAGAAGTGGGATGCGATCATCGCCATCAACATGAACTCGGCCTATCACTGCACCGCCGCGGCGCTGCCGATGATGCGACAGGCGGGCTGGGGCCGGGTGGTCAACATCGCCTCGGCGCACGGTCTGACCGCCTCGCCCTACAAGTCGGCCTATGTGGCCGCCAAGCATGGCGTGGTGGGGATGACCAAAGTGGTGGCGCTGGAGACCGCGAAAGAGCCGATCACCGCGAACGCGATCTGCCCGGGCTACGTGAAGACGCCGCTGGTCGAGGCGCAGATCCCGGACACGGCAAAGAAATACGACATGACCGAGGACGAAGTGATCGAGAAGGTCATCCTCGAGCGCCAACCCTCGAAGGAATTCGCAACTACCGAGCAGATCGGCGGCACGGCGGTGTTCCTGTGCTCGGATGCCGCGGCGCAGATCACCGGCACGACGATCTCGGTCGACGGCGGCTGGACAGCGCTCTGAAGCGGCGCGCCCCGGGGAGAGCGTAAGCGACGGGCCGGGAGGGGCGCTGCCCCTCTTGGCCTGCGGCCAATTCACCCCGGGATATTTCTCGCCAGAAGAAACAGCGACGTTGCGAGAAGGGGATGGCGATGACACGGCGGATCAATCTTGCGCTGCAGGGCGGTGGTGCCCATGGCGCTTTCACGTGGGGTGTCCTCGACCGGCTGCTCGAGGAGGACGATCTCGAGATCACCGCCATTTCGGGCGCCTCGGCTGGAGCCCTCAACGGGGCGGCGCTGAAGGCCGGTCTGGTGCGTGGCGGGCGCGAGGGCGCGCGCGAGACGCTGGACTGGCTCTGGAACGAGGTCGCGGGGCTGCGCGACATCTCGATCCCGGAATGGATGCATGCCTGGCTGCCGCATCCGGGCACCGTGAGCAGCGCGGTACAGTATTCGCTGCCCTTTGCCGCCGGAGAGAGCGTGGGACGCATGCTGTCGCCCTATGCCTGGGGGCCGCTCTATCGCAACCCGCTCGAGGACATCCTGCGGCGCATGGAGTTTGCCGATATCTGCGCCGATGCGGGGCCTGAGTTCTTCGTCTCTGCCACCGCGGTGCGCGACGGCAAGGTGCGGGTGTTCGAGGGCGACACGCTCTGCCCCGAGGCGATCCTCGCCTCCGCCTGTCTGCCGACGCTGTTCCAGGCGGTGGATCTGACCGATCCCGAAACCGGCGTCACCGAGGCGTTCTGGGATGGCGGCTATTCCGGCAACCCGGCGCTGTTCCCGCTGTTCAAGCCGGGCCTGCCGGACGATCTGGTGATCGTCAACATCAACCCGATCGTGCGCGAGGCCGTGCCGGTGACGCCGCCGGAGATCCAGAACCGGATCAACGAGATCAGCTTCAACGCGGCGCTTCTGCGCGAGCTGCGCGCCATCGAGTTCGTGCAGCGCCTGATCGAGGCGGGCTCGGTCCGCGAGGGCGCGATGAAGAAGCTGCGGGTCCACATGATCGCCGACGACAGCCTGATGAACGCGCTGTCCGTGGCGACCAAGATGGTGCCGCTGCCCGGCGTGGTGGCGCAGCTCAAGGCCGCCGGCCGGCGCGCGGCAGGAAGCTTTCTCGGCGAGCATGGCGACGCGCTCGGGGTGCGGCAGACCGCCGACCTGCGCAAGATGTTCTCGTCTCCGATGCGGGCCTGACGGTCAGGATCCGCTCCGGTTCGCACCGGCATAAAACCCGGAACCTGCCCCAAACGCGCCTCACGGGCGTGAGGTACGCGCGGCTGGAAAGCCAAGGACCCCGTGCGCAGCGCTTGACCCAGACGCCGTCGCTGAGAGCCGCGTCATCGGGCCTGCTCCGTGAGGCCCCAGAATTGCGCGATGCGGCGCACGGCGCAGATGCCGCCGTCGCTGATGTACGCGGCCTCGACGCCGCATCCGGGGGATGTGCCGTGGGGATCGACGGGCACCGCATGGGGAAAACCCTCGAGGCTCCAGCTTTCGAGACGAGCCTCGCCCTCGCCATCGCGATAGAGGCTTCGGGTGGCACGTCCGAACTGCTCTGTGAAGTCGGCCTCGGCGTCGATGCCGATCACGGCGGTCCATTGCTCGGTGAGCTCCTGCAGGTTCGCGGGATCGACGGTCTCGTCACCAAGCCCCTGCCAGATCGAGATCAGCGGCCAATCCTCGGGCGCGACGTCGATGACGTCGTGGACATAGCTGGCCCAATCGGAAGCACTCCGGTCGGTGGGGCTGAAAAAGCGCGTGATGCCGCAGGCGTAGCTGGCATCGGCGCCATCCTGCGCGAAGATGTTGTAGTGCAGCGTGTACCAGTTGAAATCGAACAGCCCGGCAGGACGGTTGCAGCCATAGGGCAGACCGGCGATGATCGCGCCGCCGGCAAGGCGCTGCGGGTAGTTCGCCAGCAGCACCGCGCTCATGGCGCCCCCCGCCGAAAGACCCATCACATAGACGCGGGTCGGGTCGGCACCTTCGTTGGACAGGGTCCGGTCGATCATCTGCAGGATCGAGGCGCTCTCGCCGGCGCCGGGCCGGTTGTCGTCATCGTCGTGCCAGCGAAAGCACCGGCGCTCCATGTTGGCCTCGCGCTGCTGTGGCAGCAGAAGCAGCGCGCCCAGATCGTCGGCCAGTGCGGTGAGGCCGGTCTCGTCGTCGAAGCCTTCAGCGTTCATCAGGCAGCCGTGCAGCGCGACGATCAAGGGCGCCGCCGGGCGCACCCCGTCCGGGCGATAGAGAAAGCCGTCGAGCGCGCCGGGATTGTCACCGAAATCGCGCAACGGTTCGAGCGCGAGGGCCGGGCCTTGCAGCAGCGCAAACGCGCATAGAAAGGGCAGGGTGAGACGGGAGAAGACAGGTCCCATGGGACATCCTTTGGAAAAGTTTTCAACGCAATGCGGATACTCTTCCATAGGTTGCGACGGCTGGCCAGAGCGCGGCGCTTCCCCTGGGGCCGGATGCACCCGGTCTGCCCGAAGCGACAGCGCTTGGTGCCGGATCCGGCGCTCAGGACGCCTTGCGCACCGGCTCGACCCGGTGTTTGTCGCCCGGGCGCTCGGGCGGGTAGACCAGCCCGGCAGAGATCACCAGCTTGGCGGCATCCTCGATGCTCATATCGAGCTCGACCACGTCTTCCTCGGGGAAGAACAACAAGAAGCCCGAGGTCGGGTTCGGCGTGGTCGGTACGAACACCGATGTCAGCCCACCCATGGTCTCGGCGCGCTCGGCG
>Ga0114904_1000418_pt1 | contig 23956 bp, 19 predicted proteins | sample MalvirDeepMed_s6_FD_83498 | JGI IMG/M metagenome (GOLD analysis project Ga0114904, IMG submission 83498) | Marine viral communities from the Global Malaspina Expedition - Malaspina viral metaG DeepMed_s6 | ecosystem: Environmental > Aquatic > Marine > Oceanic | place: Mediterranean Sea... | reverse complement strand
GTTCCTGACCGCGATTCAGGGGCCCGGCTTCGACGGCGATCGCATCCGCTTTCACGACGGGCTCTGGGCCGGCAAGATCACCTACCAACGCCCGATCCGCCCGCGTCTGACCTGCATGGAGCGCATGTGGCCGCCCTCGCGCGGGGAAACGGTGACCGTCTCGCCCGGCGCCATGACGCTGTTCCGCCACGTGTTCTACCGCGAGGATCTCTACCGCGACGATTTCGTGCCCGACTACCCCCAGCGCATCGACCTCGCCGACGCCATGCTGCTGGCGCATGAGGCGACCCATGTTTGGCAATGGGAGAACCGCGCGCGCACCGGCTATTCGCCGCTCAAGGCGGCGCGCGAGCATCGGGTGTCGGAAGATCCCTATCTTTTCGATCCCGAGAACACCGCCGGCTTTCTCGATCACGGCTACGAGCAGCAGGGCGCCATCGTCGAGGAATATGTCTGCTGCCACGTGCTCGACCCAGAGGCGCCGCGCACCGCCCGGCTGCGCGAGATGATCTCGGCCGAAATGCCGATTGCGGGGCTGGAGGCGGTGCTCGACGATCCCGAGGTGCTGGTGCCGTGGCGCGGCATCCAGCCCGAGGGCATCTGCCGCTGAACGTTACGCCGGGACGCGTGGTGCCCGTGTGGTGCCCGTAGTGGCCCGCGCAGGCAGACGCGGCTTCCAGCGCTTGCGCAGGGCCGGCCCGGTTGCCCCGGTCTTCAAGGACCCGGTGGGGGGAGGTTCTGGTCTCCGCAGCCGGCGCAGCGCGATCGGGCGATCCCGGCGTCTGCCTCAGACCACCGCGAGGTGGCTGCCGGCCCGGCCCGCCTCCATCGGCCACGGCGCAAGCCGGCCATCGATGCGCAGGGTGGCGTGTCCGGTGGCGCCGCGCGGGTGCACCGCGAGGTCGACCAACTGGCCGTCGAAATTGCTGAAGCCGAGCGACAGGCTCTGGCCCTGCGCCTCGAGGCGGCGGCGCAGCACGTGGCAGGCGATGGCCTCGCCAAGCCGTAGATCCTGATAATTCTCGGCCTGGAAGAAGTTGCCGCTCACCGAGCGCGCCAGCGCCACGTCTGCGGCCAGCCGGTCGGCCTCGGCACCGATATCGATGCCGGTGCCCTGGCTTCCGACCATGCGAAGCCGGGCGTGACGGCGGCTGTCGAACACCGCTTTGAGCAGCGTCGAGAGTGCCCCCGCGACCACCGCCTTGGCCACATGATCGGCGCGGTGGGACGGCTGGTCGTCGCGCAGCGACGGCAGGTGCAGATCCGCCCGCCGGCGGCGTGCCCCGCCCTGCGCGCGGTTCATCCGGTCGACCCAATGCAGCAGGTGCGGCGCCTTGCCGGCGAGCTCTTCGGCGCAGGCGGCAAGGTCGCTCTCGCCTCCGCCAGGCAGATCGTCCCGCGCCAGAAGCGCGGTGATCCGCGCGGCGGTCACCGACGGACGGCTGAGCCGGTCGGCGCGGCCCTGCATGCGCATCGCCGCCGAATAGGCGCGCTCGGCACATTCGGCCATCATCGACAAGAGGGTCTGGGCCGAGGCGACGCCCGGCGCGGCGACGGCCTCGAGCCCGGGGTCGAGCGGCGCCCGCCGCCCCAGCAGCCGCAGGGCCGCGTTGAAATAGATCCGGCAGGGATGGCTGGCATGCAGGCGCGCGACCAGGGCCCGCGGGGTGATCAGCGCCTCGTCCGGCGGCCCCGCCTGCCCGCGCTGCACCAGCGATGCGCCGGAGCAGCGCTCGATCCACGCGAGCCAGCGCGACATCGGCGCATCGGCCTCTGGCGGCGCGCAGGGCTCGGTCTCGGCGCAGCTTGCGCGATCGGTGGCGTGCAGGGTCGAGAGGCGGATCTGCGGTCCACGATGCGCGACCACGCCGCGAAACAGGCTGCGCAGGGTCAGCTGACCATCGCCGTTCAGCCTGAGGCCGCGGCGCTGGTCAGCATCCCCGCAGACGGTCCGGGAGCGAAGAACCGTCTCGACAGGCCCGGGAACGGGAAGGGCCTGATCATTGAACCAGCTGAGCGAGCGCAGCTCGCAGAGCAGTTCGTGAAGGGTGAAATGGGTGCTCGCGTCGATCCAGATCTCGCAATGGGGATCCTGCATCAGCGCGAAGGGCAGATCGCGCACCAGGGCCATGGCGTAAAGCTCGGCCAGTTCGGCGGCAAGCTCGGCCGGCCCCATGCGCGGTGCGCCGGGAAGCTGGAGATGAAGCCCCGCAGGCGCGTCGGGGCGGCAGCCGCCATCGATGACGCGCAGCCCGTTCTGGTGTGTCTCAAGCCCGAAGGTCATGGTGATCTTCCCTGTCGCTGGCGGCCTCTCGGCGGGCCGCCTTGGATAACGTGACGTGGGGACAATGTGGCCGGCCCGCGTGAATGAAACGTGATTTCTCCGCCATTTCCGCGTGAGTGGACCGCGAATTCGCTAATTTTTCCAAACCCCGCTTGCCGCGCTGCGCGTGAATATTGCGCAATTCCCCAAGCCCCGCCGTGCCGCTCGCTTGACCCGGTCGCGGCGCTCGGCTTTCCTACCCCCATCGTTTTAAAGCATTTCGCGAGGACCCGGTTATGACACTCACCTGGCACGCCGCCGAACCAGCCGCGTTTCACGATGCCTACGTGGATTTCGCCTGGATGCTGCGGCAGCGGCGACAGCCGCCGGTGGGCAGCAATGTCTATCAGCCGATCTTCGTGCGGCTGGTTGGCACCGACGATCCGCGATCCGCGCGCAGGCAGCGCAAGCGGCTCAAGGCGCTGGTCGAGACCCCGGCCGATCCGCTGCTCATGGAGCCCTTCGAACTGTCGGTCCTGCGCCGGCGCTGCCGCCTGCACGATCCGGATGCCGGGTTGCCGGACGAGTACCCGGTCTACCGCGCCCTCGGCACGCCCGATGATGCCTTTGCCGACCTGTTCGAGGTGCTCGATGACGGCACGCCGGTGGCGCTTGATCCCTCCGGGGTGGATTTCGACGCCGCCGAGAGCCTGCAGCCGGACCCCGGATCGCGGCGCAAGGGCAAGGGGCGGCCAATCGTGGCGGTGATCGACGACGGCATCGGGTTCCTCAATGCCCGTTTCTGCAAGGCCAAGCGCAGGGGACGCGGCAGCGTGCTCAAGACCCGGTTCGAGGCGATCTGGCTGCAGGCGCTCGAGCGCGCCGGTCCCGGTGACCGCAGCGCCTGTCTCGGAGAAGTGCTCGAGCGCAGGCAGATCAACGCCCTGCTTGGGCGCGAGGGGCTCAACGAAACCGGCGAATACACCACGCTGAACGCACGGCTCGCGCGTGCCGACGCGCGCCGCTCCACCGATTTCGGCACCAGTCACGGCACCCACGTGCTCGACCTCGCCGCCGGCAGCGAGCCCGACGACAGGGGCAACCTTGCGCGCGACTGGCCGCTGCTTGGCGTGCAACTGCCACCGCAGGCCATCGCCGACACCTCTGGCACCAAGTTCGAGAGCTACCTCGTCGACGCGGTGCGCTGGGTGCTGCGCCGGGCCGAGGCGCTGGACCCGCGCGCGCCGGTGATCATCAACCTGTCGCTGGGGATGCTGGCCGGCCCCAAGGACGGCACCCGCTTTGCCGAGTATCAGGTCGCCCGCGAGGCGCGGTTCTGGGAACAGGTCAAAGGCCAGCCGGTGCGCGTGGTCTGGTCGTTCGGCAACGACTACCGCAAGCGGCTCGTGGCGGGCCTCTCCTACCCGCCCGCCAAGGCGCGCGGCGACAGCGAGCGCGGCATCGAATGGCGCGTGCAGCCAGGCGATCTCACCGAAAGCTATGTCGAGATCCGCGCCGCGCCCGGCCAGCCGCTCGAGGCGCTCGAGATCGGCGTGACGACGCCTTCGGGGCTGTCCTCCGGGATCTCGGGGCTCAAACCCGGCGAGATCCGCAACCTGACGCAGGGCGATCAGGTGGTGGCGCGGATCTACCACGTACCCGAGCACCGGCTCGACCCCGAGACGCTGCAGCGCAATTTCTACCTTCTGGCGCTCGCGCCCACCGCGTCGCTCGATCTTGAGCCGCTGGTGCCGTCGGGCGCCTGGCACCTCGCGTTCCGCTACGAGGGCTGCGCGGCGCTGGATCTCGAGCTGCAGGTGCAGCGCGACGACAGCCTTGTCGGATACCGCGCCGGCGCGCGGCAGAGCTATTTCGAGAGCCCCGAAGGCTATGGCTGGAATCAGGAGTTCTTCGACTACACCCAGCTTGGGCCGGACTGCGCGATCAAGTATGCCGGCAGCCACAACGCGCTCGCCACGGCGCTCACCCGGCAGGTGTTCCACGTCGGGGCCGTGCGACGCGACGTGCATGACGACCGCCTGCCGCCCTCGGACTATTGCGGCGAAGGGGCGGCGTGGTCGGTGCCCGGGCCCACGGTGTCGACCATCGCCGATCGCAGCTTCCTGCGCGGCGGGGTTCAGGGCTGCGGCACCCTGAGCGGCAGCACCCGCTTTCTCAACGGAACCAGCGCCGCCGCCGGCCGGCTGAGCCGCGCGCTTGCGCTTTCGTCCAGGGATCTGGAGGCCAACGCCACAACGCCGCATCTGGCCGATTTCAACACCCAGCGGGTGAGCCTGTTCCCGGTCCCCGAGGCCGACCGCGCGCGCCTTGGCAGCCACGTGGTGATGCCCTGAGCTTCCTGCCCCGGGGCACGTGCGAAGGCAGCAAGAAAACGGCCGGGACCAACAGGCCCCGGCCACTCGCAAAAAGAGGCCGCATGCACGCGCCCCCCACTGGTTAAACTGAAATTAGCCTTCCTTGAGCGCCTTGGCCCACATGGTGCGCAGCCAGTCGGGCACCACCGAAGGGTCGATCTTGATCTTGGTCTCGGTGATCGCACCCGTTGGGTCGGCAATCTGGTCCGACATCAGGGCAAGGTTGAAATCGCCCTCGTAATTGCGCCCGTTGAAGCTGCGCGCCGTGGTCTCGTCGCGTTCGTCGAGCAGATTGACCAGCGCCTCGGCCATGGTCACGCCAAGCACGGCGCCGGCCATGCTGTCGGTCGGATAATGCACGCCCGCGACGGTGCGGTTGATCGCGATGCGCTCGGCCTGCCGGTAGAACGGCGTCTGCTTGGCGAGCAGCTCGGTCGGGTCGAGCGGCTTCGAATGATCGTGACACAGGCGGCTCAGCAGGGTCGCGGCGGCGAAGCTCTCGGTGGCGTGGCCGCTGGGCCAGGCGCCGTGACCGGGGGTCTGGATGATCGGCTGCACCTGATAGGCCAGCGTGATCGGACGCGGCACGTCGAAGCCGAGCTTCACCGGCATCTCGACATGGGTGCAGAGCCGGAACACCGCCTGCGTCAGCGCCAGTTGCCACTTGGTGGCGGCCGATGACATGTAGCTGACGCTGGCAAAGAACGACTGGACGTTGCCGGTCTGGACGCGGATCTCGGACAAGCGATCATAGCGCAGGTCGGCGGCGGCGCGCAGGAAGCCCAGCTGCTTTTCCTCGATCACCTTCATGCGTGGACGCTGCAGCGTCACCAGCGGCGCGCCCTGAAAGGCGACGGTGCCGCTGCTGTTGGTGATGTCGCTGTGCTCGAAGCTCACATCGTAGAGGCTCTGGATCGCCTGATCCATCACCGCCCGGCGCGGCCCGGTCCCAAGGCTTTTCACCGCCTCCCAGGTCGAGCGCCCCTCGACGCGCGACGCCCGGCTCGGAAGGCCGTTCCAGTACCCGACCGTGCCATCGCGCGCGCTCCCCAGCGCCGCGCTCAGGGCCGATGAGCCACCGCCCCCTTCATGGCCCTCGTGCCCTTCGTGTCCTTCATGACCCTCGTGGCCTTCATGTCCCTCATGGCCCTCGTGACCCTCATGACCGTAAACCGGCATCCCCAGCGTCCCCCAAGACAATAAATTCGAAAATCGAATAAAAACGACCTGGACCATTTCTGACAGAAAAACCGCCCCCGCGTCAAAACCTTGTGCCCACAGGGTGAATGATTCACGGACAATTCACGCCCGTTGCCGGATTCGTGAGGGGGTGATAGTTTACGTAAAGTTCATTGTTTTGACGGCTGGACAGCCCCATGCGCGACACCGCGCCCTCGCTTCGGATCTCGGTGCTCGGCCCGCTTCGTGTGGAGGCCGGTGAGGGCACCTGCCTCACCCCGAAAGGTGCGAAGAATCAGGCGCTTCTGGCACTGCTCGCGCTCTCGCCCGAGATGTCGCGACCGCGCCGCTGGCTCGAGGACAAGCTCTGGAGCCAGTTCGGCCCCGAGCAGGCCAGCGCCAATCTGCGTCAGGCGCTGAGCAAGCTGCGCAGCGCGCTCGGGGATCACGCCGATGTGCTGCGCGCCGACCGCGCCAGCGTCTCGCTCGATCCGCTCATGCTTTCGGTCGACCTGCGCGATGACGGCCTGTGCTTCGATCAGCGCACCGAGCTGCTCGAGGGGCTGGATGCCCGCGATCCCGAGTTCGAGGAATGGCTGCGGATGGAACGCGCCGACCTGCAGGCCCGGCTGTCTCAGGCCGAGCCCAAAGAGGCCAAGGGCGTGCTGATTCACTGCCGTTCGGCCGCAGCGCCCGAGGACGGCGCCGACATCATGGCCGACATCCTCGCCAACCAGATCGGCGAGAACATCGCCGAGCAGATCCGCGCGTGGCGACAGTCGACCGACCCCGACCATCCCGCCGAGCTGCCGGTGAGCGATATCTCCCTCACCTGCGACATCCTCAAGACGACCGACGGCCACACGCTTTTCGTCAAGGGGCTGCACGTGCCGAGCGGACGCATCCTCTATTCAAAGATGCAATCGATCACGCATCTCGAAGCCATCCTGCGCAGCGACGAGATCGTCTCGAAGCTGGTTTTCGAGGCCGCAGACTGCATCATCGGAAAACTGCCGCAGGTGCTCGACACCAACCGGCCAGAGAGCCGCGCCACGGCGCTGTCGCGGCTCAGCATGTACCGCATGTTCAGCTTCGAGCGCGACGCCCTGCGCGAGGCCTACTCGCTGCTCAGGCAGGCGCATGAGCTTGACGGCAACGGCATCTACCTTGCCTGGAGCAGCATGGTGCGGATGATCCAGCTGCTCGAGCTGCTTGAGGACGACCGCGAGGCGTTGCGCGAGGAAGCCATCGCCCTGAACTACCGCGCGATGGAGGCTTCGGAGGACAACGCCCTCGTGCACGCGCTGATCTCGAAGGTGCGTGGCACGGCGCAGCGGGACGCGGCCGGCGCGTTCGAGCTGGCCGACACCGCGGTCAACCGCAACCCGGCCTCGGCCTTCGCGTGGAAATCCCTTGCCGAGGCCAACATGCTGAAGGGCGACGTCACCTCGGCCTTCGATGCCTCGGCGCGCGCCCGCGCCATCGCGCGCAGCTCACCGTTCAAGCAATGGTGGGACATGGGGCACTGCATCATCTCGATCGCCTGCAACCGCCCGCACGAAGCCATCGAAGCCGGTGAGGCGGCAGCGCGCGCCGCTCCGCTGTCGCGCCCGGCGCATCGCCATCTTCTGGCGCTCTATGCGCTAGACGGGCAGCTCGACAAGGCGCAGGCCACGGCAGTGAAGCTCGGCAAGATCGAGCCGGGCTTTTCCATCGACCAGATCATCAATGATGAGAATTATCCGGTGCGCACCTTGCGCAACAAGGGGTTGCTCGAACCGATCCGCGCCCTGCTCTGAGGGCGCGAGCGGTCAGTTGGCGCGTTTGTCGTGATCGAGTGCGCCCACGGCAAGCACCGGCGAGGCATCGATATCGCGGGCGTCAAGCATGGCCGCCACGCGTTCGAGCGAGGACAGCAACTGCGCCTGTTCCCAATCTTCGAGCCGCTCGAACTCGCGCACGAATCGCTGTTGCAACGCGTCGGGCGCCCGATCGAGCGTCGCCTCGCCCTTGGGGCTGAGCACGACGTTGATCTGGCGTCGGTCCATGCTCGACTGGGCGCGCTCGACCATGCCTTCCTTCACCAGCTTGTCGACCAGACCGGTGATGGTTGCCTGGCTCACGCCCATCTGGGTCGCTAGCGCCTTCGGCGTGGAGCTGCCGCCCTTCGTCTGGACGATCTGCATCACGCGTAGCTTGGCCGGCGTGACGCCAGCCGCGCTGGCCAGATCACGTTCGTAGAGCTCTGTCGCTCTCAATATGCGCCGTAAAGCAATCAAGCTGTCATCCGTTCGATCCATCGGACCCACGCCTCGCAGTAGTTGTGGACGGGCCTTTGTTGCATGAAACGGGCGGGTGCTTCAATCGACTAAGCATCTCACCCGGTATTTTCGCCTTCCTAAGGATAATGCTTCGTAGAAAAGTTTCAAGACAACCCGTATTTCCACTTCTTTTCAATAATTTACACACCAATAGGCAAACTTCTTCCAAAAAACTACTTAGGCGGTTGAAACTTTATGGAGGCTGGCATAGTTTACCACTCAAAGGAAATCAAAGGGACCTGACCCGATGCCGAAAGACAGCTTCACGTCCAAGCAGGACAACCTCCTGCTCCGCAAGCCCGAGGCCACCGATGGCGCCGCCATTTGGGAGCTCGTGCGCGCGTGCAAGCCGCTCGACGAGAACTCGATGTACTGCAACCTCGTCCAGGCGGAGCACTTCCGTGACACCTGCGTCGTGGCCGAGCTCGACGGCGAAGTCGTCGGCTGGATCTCGGGTCACATGATCCCCAACAAGGACGCCTATTTCGTCTGGCAGGTCGCCGTTGGCCCGGATGCCCGCGGTCTCGGCCTTGGCCGCAAGATGCTGACCCACCTCGTCGAGCGCGAGGAATGCAGCGACGCCAAGGAGCTGAAGACGACCATCACGGAAGACAACGATGCGTCCTGGGGTCTTTTCCGCAGCTTCGCCCGCTCCATCGGCGGCGAGCTCTCGGATGAGCCGCACTACGAAAAAGACGTTCACTTCGACGGGCACCACGACACCGAGCACCTGGTGACGATTTCCCTGCCGGAGATGGAAGAAGAGCTGGCAAGCGCCGCCTGATCCATCCCCCGTCGATCTTCACTGACATAAAGAAGTCCCGAAAGGACATCTCATGACACGCGATATCTACACGCGCCGCGAAAGCGAAGCGCGCTCCTACTGCCGTAGCTTCCCGACAAGCTTCGTGAAAGCGAGCGGCTCCATCCTCACCGACGAGTCGGGCCGCGAGTATATCGACTTTCTCGCCGGCTGTTCGTCGCTGAACTACGGTCACAACGATCCGGACATGAAGGCCGCGCTGATCGAGCACATCTCGAACGACGGCGTGACCCACGGTCTGGACATGCACACCGAACAGAAAGAGGCCTTCCTGACCGCGTTCGAGGACATCATCCTCAAGCCGCGGAACATGGACCACAAGGTGATGATGGTCGGCCCGACCGGCACCAACGCCGTCGAGGCGGCGATGAAGCTGGCGCGCAAGACCACCGGCCGCCACAACATCGTGGCCTTCACCAACGGCTTCCACGGCATGACCATGGGTGCCCTCGCCGCGACCGGGAACTCCGGCAAGCGTGACGGCGGCGCACTGCCCCTTCAGGGCGTGACCCACCTGCCCTATGACGGCGCCTTCGGCGACGGCGTGGACACGCTGGCGCAGATCGAGTGGATGCTCGACAACCCGTCCTCGGGCCTCGACGCCCCCGCCGCGTTCCTCGTGGAGCCGGTGCAAGGCGAAGGCGGTCTCAACGCCGCGTCCAAGGAATGGATGCAGGGCATTGCCAAGCTCGCCAAGAAGCATGGCGCGCTGCTCATCGCCGACGACATTCAGGCCGGCATCGGCCGCACCGGCACGTTCTTCTCCTTCGAGGAGTTCGGCATCGAGCCGGACCTCATTCCTATGGCGAAGTCGCTCTCGGGCATGGGCCTGCCCTTCGCCGCGCTGCTGGTGAAGCCGGAGCTCGATGTCTGGAAGCCGGCCGAGCACAACGGCACCTTCCGGGGCAACACCCATGCCTTCGTCACCGCCCGCGTGGCGTTGGAGAAGTTCTGGAAGGACGACGCGTTCTCGCAAGAGATCCAGAAGAAGGCCCGCATCGTCGAGATCGGCCTCACCTCGATCGCCGACATGGTCGATGGTGCCCGCCTCAAGGGCCGCGGCCTGATGCGCGGTGTCGACGTGGGCAATGGCGATCTGGCCGGAGAGATCTGTGCCGAAGCCTTCAAGCGCGGTCTCATCATCGAGACCTCGGGCGCGCATGACGAAGTGGTCAAGGTGCTTGCACCGCTGACCACCTCGGAAGAGCAGTTCGCGAAAGGGTTCGAGATCCTGCGCGATGCCACCCGTGCCGCCCTGACCGAAACAAGCAAGATTGCAGCGGAGTAACCCGACATGATCGTTCGCGACTTCAACGAGCTGAAAAACACCGACAAGCACGTGGCCGACGCCCAGTGGACTTCCACCCGGATGCTTCTGGCGCAGGACGGCATGGGCTTCTCGTTCCACATCACCATTCTCGAAGCCGGCTCGGAACACACGTTCCACTACAAGCACCACTTCGAGAGCGTCTACTGCATGCAGGGCAAGGGCTCGATCACCGACATCGCCACCGGCGAGACGCACGAGATCAAGCCGGGCGTCATGTACGCCCTGAACCTGCACGACAAGCACATCCTGCGCGCAGAGGAAGACCTGCACATGGCCTGCTGCTTCAACCCGCCGGTCACCGGCACCGAAGTGCACCGTGAGGACGGTTCCTATGCGCCGGCAGAGGAGGTGGCGTAAGCCATGGCCCAGCATACGGTTGAAAAGATTGGCGGGACGTCGATGTCCCGCCTTCACGAACTGCGCGACACGCTGCTGATCGGCGGTCGCGAGGGTGCTGAGCTTTATGGCCGTATCTTCGTGGTCTCCGCCTTCGGCGGCATCACCAACCTGCTGCTCGAGCACAAGAAGAACGGCGAGCCGGGCGTCTACGGCCAGTTTGCCGAGAGCGACAACTCGCATGGCTGGCATGACGCGCTGAACCGCGTTGCCAACGCGATGATCCAGGCGCATACCTCGATCCTCGAGCATCCCGCCGACATCCAGCAGGCCACGGATTTCGTGCGCACCCGCATCGATGGCGCGCGCAACTGCCTGATCGATCTGGCCCGCGTCTGCTCCTACGGCCACTTCCGCCTGTCCGAGCACATGCTGCAGACCCGCGAACTGCTCTCCGGTCTCGGCGAGGCCCATTCGGCCCATGTCACGGTGCTGATGCTGCAACGCGCCGGCGTTGATGCGCGGCTGGTGGACCTCAGCGGCTGGCGCGGCGATGGCGATGTCACGCTCGACGAACGCATCCTCGGCGCCCTCGAAGGGGTCGACCCGATGACCGAGATGCCCATCGTCACCGGCTATGCCCAGTGCAAGGAAGGCCTGATGCGCGAGTTCGACCGCGGCTATTCCGAGGTCACCTTCTCGCGTCTCGCGGCTCTGACGAGCGCGCGCGAGGCGATCATCCACAAGGAGTTCCACCTGTCGTCGGCGGATCCCAACCTCGTGGGTCAGGACGCCGTGCGCAAGCTTGGTCGCACCAACTATGACGTGGCCGACCAGCTGTCGAACATGGGCATGGAGGCGATCCACCCGAAAGCCGCCAAGACCCTGCGTCAGGCCGATGTGCCGCTGCGCGTGACCAACGCCTTCGAGCCGCAGGACCCGGGCACGCTGATCGACGACCAGCCGGCCGAGAGCTCCGCGGTGGAGATCGTCACCGGTCTCGACATCATCGCGCTCGAGCTGTTCGAACAGGACATGGTCGGCGTGAAGGGCTACGACGCGACGATCCTCGACGTGCTGACGCGGCATGACGTGCGCATCGTGTCGAAGGTCTCGAACGCCAACACGATCACGCACTACGTGGACGCCTCGCTCAAATCGATGCGCCGGGTCGAGAAGGACCTTGAGAAGCTCTACCCGTCGGCGCGGATCTCGTCGCGCACGCTGGCCATGGCCTCGGTCATCGGCCGCGATCTCAGCGGGCTGTCCTGCCTGCAGCGGGGCCTCGTGGCGATCGCCGAGGAAGGCCTTGAGGCCATCGGCGCCAGCCAGGGCCCGCGCAGCGTCGATGTGCAGTACATCATGGAGCGCGACATCCTGAAACCGGTGATCAAGGCCCTGCACAGGACCTTCATCGAGACGCAGGACAAGCCGGAAATGCAAGAAGCCGCCTGAGACGCGGCCCCGTAAGGCAGACTGACCGCCCCGCCTCGCGCGGGGCGGTTTTCTTTTGGCAGACCGCGTCACCGACCTCCGATCACGGCGCTGGCAGCACCGGACGGCCTGCCTCCGGCGGGAGTATTTTTGACGAAGAGAAGCCAGGGGCGCGGCGCTCATGGCTTCTTTGGTTCAAAAATACCTCGGGGGTGAATTGGCCGTAGGCCAAGAGGGGGCAGAGCCCCCTGCGACCCATCGGAGCTTTGCAACGCAGGGCCACAGGTTCGAGGCCGCGCCACTGGCACCACCGCGACGGCGAGCCGCACTGCAAACACCGGCAAAGCCGGGCCCCCGCCCTCTCTCGTGACCTGCTCCCCGTGGAGTCCGCGTTCTTTAGTTCGCTCTGTTCAGTTTTTGGTCCACTATTGACCGTTGGTGATACTCCCACGGTGTAAGCCCGTCGAGGCTCGTGTGTGGGCGGTGGTGATTGTAGTCGTCGCGCCAAGCAGAGATCAGATCCCGGGCGTGGCGCAAGTTGGTGAACAAATGCTCGTTGAGGCACTCGTCGCGCAGACGGCCGTTGAAGCTTTCCACGAAGCCGTTCTGCATGGGTTTGCCTGGTGCGATGTAGTGCCAGTCGACCTTCCGGTCCTCCTGCCATCTCAGGATGGCGTTCGATGTCAGCTCCGTTCCGTTGTCGCTGACCACCATGCAGGGATAGCCACGCACCCGGGCGATGTTGTCGAGCTCACGACCAACGCGCTGCCCGGACAGGGAGGTGTCCACGACCGTTGCCAGGCATTCCCGGCTGAAGTCGTCGATGACGCAAAGCACACGGAAGCGGCGACCGTCCGAGAGGCTGTCTGAGACGAAGTCCAAGGACCATCGCTGGTTGGATCCTTGCGGGATCGCCATGGGTGCCCTCGTTCCAATCGCGCGTTTGCGGCCGCCGCGCTTGCGCACAGTCAGCCCCTCTTCACGATAGATCCGGTAAAGCGCTACGCCCTACAAACGATCCCCCGGATCGTTTGTTTTACGGGCTTCGATCCAGTTCACCTTCCAGCCCTCGCGGCCAAGAAACAGGTGCAGTCGACGATAGCCGAAGCGCCGCCGTTCGCTCGACAGTTCCTTCAGCCTCTCTCGCAGCTCGGTGTCCGCAGGTCTGGTTGATCCGCGCCGATAGACGCGCGGATCGATCCCGGCCAGGGCGCAGGCCCGCCGCTGGTTGTAGCTCTTCTCTGTCATGGCCCAGTCCACGGCACGCCGCCTTGCACCGGGCTTCAGAAGTTTTTTCCCAGCATCTCCTTCAGCGTGGCGACATCGAGCATCTGCTCTGCCAGCATCTTTTTCAGCTTTGCATTCTCAACCTCCAGCGCCTTCAGCCGTTTGGCCTCCGACACTTCCATGCCGCCATACTTCGAGCGCCACTTGTAAAACGTGCCATCGCTGATGCCGTGCTTCCGGCAGAGCTCTTTGGCGCCCATCCCGGCTTGGTGCTCCTTCAGGATCCCAATGATCTGCTCTTCGCTGAAACGGCTCTTCCGCATCGTCTGTCTCCTCGTTTGGAGAACAGGCTAACTTCAAACCGCGGACTTTTCAGGGGAGCAGGTCACTCGCAACGCAGCTTCCCTGCTCAAAGGCGCGGAGCGTCCCCGTTACCCGACGCAGCGCTGGCGGGCAGTTGCGCCGCGCTTTCGGTGGCCGCAGAGCCCACGCGTCGGACGATCTCGGCGATCCGGGCGAGCTGTTCTCCCAGCGGTGTCGACTTGCGCCAGACCATGCCGATGGTGCGCGCCGGGGCCGGCGCCGGCAGCCGCGCCAATGAGACCTGCGCCGAGCGCGTCTCGATGGGCAGCGCCATCTCGGGGATCAGCGTGATGCCGATCCCCGCCCCCACCATCTGCACCAGCGTCGAGAGCGAACTGCCCTCCATCAGGTCGCGGGTCACCGAGGGCGAGAGCTTGCAGTAGGACAGCGCCTGATCGCGGAAGCAGTGCCCCTCCTCGAGCAGCAGCAGCCGCATCTCGTGCAGCATGCCCGGGTCCGGCACCGGCTTGTTGGCCTCGCCGGGACCGCGCACCAGCACGAATTCCTCGTCGAACAGCTCCACCTCCTCAAGGCCCGGCTCCGAGATCGGCAGCGCCACGATGGCGGTGTCGAGCCTGGCCTCGTGCAGATCCTCGATCAGCGTCTTCGTCACGGCTTCGCGCGGGCGCAGGTCGAGCCCGGGATATGCCTGCGTCAGGGAGGTGATGACACGCGGCAGCAGGTAGGGCGCCACGGTGGGAATGACCCCGATCCGCAGCCGCCCCACCAGCGGCCCCTGCGCCGCCCGCGCGAGATCGGCAAGGTCGTCGACCGAGCGCAGGATCGCGCCACTGCGGGCGGCGAACTCCTCCCCCAGCGAGGTCAGGCGGATCTGCCGCGTCCCGCGCTCGACCAAGGGCGCACCGATCAGTGTTTCGAGCTCGCGGATCTGCATCGACAGCGCCGGCTGGCTGATCGCGCACAGCTCGGCGGCGCGTCCGAAATGCCCCAGACGGGCGAGCGCATCGAAGTAGCGCAGGTGTTTCATCGAGATATTCGCCATAAGCCCCTCTTATCGGATGTTTAAGAAAATGCAATTGGGCTTTATGGCGGAGCTTTGCTAGAACGATTCTAGCAAGTCAGACGAGGGCTGACCCTGCGGGGCGCATCCATGCGTCCGGATGGCGGCCTGCAAGACCCGTATCGACACCCACGACGATCTCTGGAGGAAATCATGGACGGACACACAGTCGAAGGCGACCTCAACGAAAGCAGCCGCGGCGGCGGCGGCAAATGCCCGGTGATGCATGGCAGCCTGACGGCGCTCGGCACCACCGTGATGGATTGGTGGCCCAATGCGCTCAACCTCGACATCCTGCACCAGCACGACCTCAAGACCAACCCGATGGGCCCGGATTTCGACTACCGCGAAGAGCTGAAGACGCTCGACGTGGAGGCGCTGAAAGACGACCTGCGCCAGCTGATGAATGACAGCCAGGAGTGGTGGCCCGCCGACTGGGGCTCGTATGTGGGCATGTTCGCCCGCGTGGCGTGGCACGCGGCCGGCTCCTACCGTCTTTCCGATGGCCGTGGCGGTGGCGGCACCGGCAACCAGCGCTTCGCGCCGCTCAACAGCTGGCCGGACAACGTCAACACCGACAAGGGCCGCCGCCTGCTCTGGCCGATCAAGAAGAAATACGGCAACAAGATCTCCTGGGCCGACCTGATGATCCTGTCGGGCACCATTGCCTACGAGGTTGCCGGCCTGAAGACCTTCGGCTTCGCCTTCGGCCGCGAGGACATCTGGCACCCGGAACGGGACACCTACTGGGGCTCCGAGAAGGAGTGGCTGGCCCCCTCCGACACCCGTTACGATGACGTCTCCAAGCCGGACACCATGGAAAACCCGCTGGCCGCGGTGCAGATGGGCCTGATCTACGTGAACCCGGAGGGCGTGAACGGCGTCTCCGATCCGCAGAAGACCGCCGATCAGGTGCGCGAGACCTTCGCCCGCATGGCGATGAACGACGAGGAAACCGCGGCGCTGACCGCCGGTGGCCACACCATCGGCAAGTGCCACGGCAACGGCAGCGCCGAGGACCTCTCGCCCGAGCCCGAGGCCGCCGGCCCGGAGTATCAGGGCATCGGCTGGATGAAGACCAATGGCCGTGGCATCGGGCGCGACACCATGGTGTCGGGCATCGAAGGCGCCTGGACCACCAACCCGACCAAGTTCGACATGGGCTGGTTCGACATGCTCTTCGGCCACGAATGGGAGCTCAAGAAATCCCCCGCGGGCGCCAATCAGTGGATGCCGGTCGATATCAAGGAAGAGGACATGCCGGCGGATGTCGAGGATCCCTCGATCAAGACCATGCCGATCATGACCGATGCCGACATGGCGATGAAGGTCGACCCGATCTACAACGAGATCTGCCAGAAGTTCATGGCCGATCCGAAGTATTTCGAAGACACCTTCGCCCGTGCCTGGTTCAAGCTGACCCACCGCGACATGGGCCCCAAGGCCTGCTACCACGGCCCCGACGTGCCGCAGGAAGACCTGATCTGGCAGGATCCGATCCCCGCCGGTTCGACCTCCTACGACGTGGCCGCAGTGAAGGCCAAGATCGCCGCAGCCGGCATCCCGCTCGCCGACATGGTGGCGACCGCCTGGGACAGCGCCCGCACCTATCGCGGCTCCGACAAGCGCGGCGGGGCCAACGGTGCCCGCATCCGGCTTGCGCCGCAGAAGGACTGGGTCGGCAACGAGCCCGAGCGCCTGTCGGCGGTGCTCGCCAAGCTCGAGCCGATCGCGGCCGAGACCGGTGCCTCGATCGCCGACGTCATCGTGCTGGCCGGCAATCTCGGGGTCGAGCAGGCGGCGAAGGCCGCGGGCGTCGATCTCGAGCTGCCCTTCGCGCCGGGCCGCGGGGACGCGACCGACGAGATGACCGATGCCGAGAGCTTCGAGCCGCTCGAGCCGCTGGCGGACGGCTTCCGCAACTTCCAGAAGACCGAGTACGTGGTCAGCCCGGAAGAGATGCTGCTCGACCGTGCCCAGCTGATGGGCCTGACGGCGAACGAGATGACCGTGCTGATCGGCGGCATGCGCGCCATGGGCACCAATTTCGGCGGCACCAAGCTGGGCGTGTTCACGGAACGCGAAGGCGCCCTGACCACGGATTTCTTCGACGTGCTCACCGACATGGCCTACCAGTGGCTGCCGGTGGCCGGCGGGACCTACGAGATCCGCGACCGCAGGTCGGGCGAGGTCAAGTACACCGCCAGCCGCGTCGACCTGGTGTTCGGCTCGAACGCGATCCTGCGCGGCTATGCCGAGGTCTATGCCCAAGACGACAACCACGGCAAGTTCGTCAAGGACTTCGCCGCGGCCTGGACCAAGGTGATGACCGCCGACCGCTTCGACCTCGCGGCGTAAGCGTCGCATGACCATGCGGGGCGGTGCGCCGCCCTGCACCGGCTCAGGCCCTTGGCGATCGCATGACCCCATGCCCCCGCCGCACCGAGTGTGTTGGCGGGGGTTTCTCTTGAAGACGCGTCGAAGACCCCGACGCGCCGCCCCTCTGGCGAGTGGATCGGGGGGCTCTGCCCCCTCTTGGCGCTGTGCGCCAATTCACCCCCGAGGTATTTTTGAACCAAAGAAGCCAGGAGCGCTGCGCCCCTGGCTTCTCTTCGTCAAAAATACTCCCGCCGGAGGCGTCCGACGTTGCCACGGGTGCGATGGTCGGGCGGGCGACGCCTCAGCGCCAGATCGGGTTCGACCAGGCCCGTCTGCCGGCCCGGTCGATCACCGTGACGCGCATCCAAGGGCTGTTGCGGACGCGCTCGAGCGGCACCGTGGCAGAGGTCAGCGACTGGCCGTGAACCGCCGTGGCCGCCGAGCCGTGGCCCTGCACGATCACCGTCTGCACCGCGGAGCACTCAACGGCGAGGCGGTCGCCGTCCAGGTGGACGCCGCGCAGCTCAGGGCCCTGGCTCGCGTAGAAATCGCCACGTTTCAGCGCCGCGAGCAGGGCCTCGGGCGCGTTCTCCTCGGCCTTGACCATGACCCAGCCCCCGAAATGATCGGGCTCGGTGAAATGCGCGTCGTCGGTGGCGACGAGGCTCAGGCGGCGGCCTTCCGAGAGCAGAAGGTCGGCGATGGCGGCTCCGTCGGCGCGGTCGCAGCCGGTGGCGCAGCCATGATTGTAGATCTCGACCGCATGGGCGGCCTCGAGGCTGCGCGCATCGTCCAGGGTGAGCCCCGACCATTGCGGGTGGGCGATGGCGACGAAGGCCCCGGCGGCGCGGGCGCGCGCGGCGATCTCGGGGCCGCTCTCCTGCCCTTCGACGGGCGAGAAGCCCGGCGCGTTGGGCGGCTGGAACTCCGCTGGCAGGCCCACGGCGAGGATGTGCCAGAGCTCGCCGTTCGACATCGCCCCGGAGTGGATCTCCGCCCCGAGGATGGTGGTGAAACCGGCCTCGCGGAAGGCGCCCGTGTCGGTGATCGGATAGCCGTAAGCCCCGATGAAATGATCGGTCAGCGCGAGAAAGTCGTAGCCTTCGGCGCGGTAGCGCCGGCAGACCTCCTGCGGCGTCAGGCAGCCGTCCGAGCGGTCTGAATGGGTGTGCAGGTTGCCGCGCCAGAACCGGCCCGGTGCGCTGAAGGCGGAAAGCGTCATCGCCTGTCTCCTCTTGACGTCCGGCAGGGCGTAACGCGCAGGCGCGACGGTTTCGTGACACGCGCGCACCGGGCGTTCAGCGGCCGAACGGCTCTCCCAGCGAGGCCACGCCGTTGATCTTCAGCAGCCGCTTGTTGGCCGAGATCGCGCCCAGCACGAGGATCGTCACGATATAGGGCAGGCTCGCCAGCAGCTGCGAGTTCAGCGCCACGCCGCCGGCCTGCGCGGCGAGCTGCGACAGCGACACCGCGCCGAAGAGCACCGCGCCGAACACCACCCGGCCGGTCATCCACGTGGCGAAGACCACCAGCGCCAACGCGATCCAGCCGCGCCCGGCGATCATGCCCTCGGCCCAGAGCGGCGTGTAGACCGTCGCCGCGTAGGCGCCCGCGAAGCCCGCCATCAGCCCGCCGAACGCCACCGCGCCGTAGCGGATGCCGATGACGTTGTAGCCAAGCGCGCGCGCCGCGTGGGGGTTCTCACCCACCGCGCGGATCACTAGCCCGAGCTTGGAGAACCGCAGCGTGGCCCAGATCGCCAGCGTCGCCAGAAGGCCCAGCCAGACCACCGCGTCCTGCGTGAACAGCCCGCCCACCAGCGGCAGCTCCGACAGCCCCGGCACCGAGAGCTTCGGCAGGCCGGGCACGGTCAGGCTCTCGTAGCGCTTGCCGAACAGCGCCGAGAGCCCCTGCCCCAGAATGCCGATGGCGAGCCCCGCCGCGACCTGGTTGCCCCGCACCGCCAGCGCCAGCCAGGCGAAGACCAGCGAGAGCGCCGCGCTCGCCAGCCCCGCGGCCACAAAGCCCATGGCGTGGCCGCCGCTCTGGCGCACGACGATGAAGGCCACCACGGCGCCAAGCGCCATCATGCCCTCGATGCCGAGGTTGAGCACGCCCGAACGCTCGGCCACCAGCTCGCCAAGGGCCGCGAGAAGGAACGGCATGGCGGCGGCCAGCATGCCGGCGATGATGAAGGACAGCGCGCTCATGCCGGCACCTCCTGCCCGTCGCGCACCAGCCGGTAGCGCACCAGCACGATGGCCGCGAGGTAGCAGCACAGCAGCGACCCTTGGAACACCCTCACCGCGGCCACCGGCAGCCCGGCCGAGACCATGGCGTTGTCACCGCCGATATAGAGCACCGCCATGAACAGCGAGGAGAACAGGATGCCCACCGGGTGCAGGCCGCCGAGATAGGCCACGATGATCGCCGCGTAGCCATAGCCCGAGGAGATGCTGCGCTGAAGCTGGCCCATCGGCCCCGCCACCTCGGCGGCGCCGGCGAGCCCCGCCGCAAAGCCGCCGATCAGCAGCGACAGCCACACCGCGCGGCCCTCGGAAAAGCCCGCATAAGCGGTGGCGTGCGGGGCCAGCCCGCCGACCACCAGCTGGTAGCCCTGAAAGCTCTTTTGCATGTAGACATAGGCCAGCGCGCTCCAGAGCAGCGCCAGGATCAGCGCCACGTTGACGCGCGTGCCCGGGATCAGCGTCGGCACCATCGCGTCCCACTGGAACATCACCGTCTGCGGGAAATTGAAGCCCATCGGATCCTTCCACGGCCCCACCAGAAGGTAGGCCAGAAGCTGCGCCGCGATCAGGCTCATCATCAGCGTCACGAGGATCTCGGAGGCGTTGAGCCGCACCCGCCAGAACGCCGGCAGCGCCGCCCAGAGCGCACCGCCCACGCCGCCCAGCAGCAGCATCAGCGGCCAGATCCAGCCGCCCGTGGCCTGCGGGAACCAGACCGGGATCGCACTGGCGAAGATCGCGCCCAGGATGAACTGTCCCTCGGCGCCGATATTGATCACCTTGGCGCGAAAGCCCACCGCCAGCCCCTGCGCGATGAGCAGCAGCGGCGTCATCTTCAGCAGCACCTCCGAGAAGGACGACCACGACACGAAGGGCTCGAGCAGCAGCGCGTAGAACACCGCCGCCGGGTCGTTGCCCATGACGATGTAGAGCAGGAAGTTGAGCACGATGGCGAGCAGCAAGGCGCCCATCGGCGCAAGCACCGCCATGCGGCGCGAGGCGGTGGTGCGGCGGATCATCCGGATGCCCATCAGGCGGCCCCCTCTTCTGCGCCGATCATGTAGCGCCCGACCTCTTCGACCCGCGTCTCCGAGACCGTGAGCGACGGCGACAGCCGGCCCTCGCGGAGCACCTGGATGCGGTCGCAGATGTCGAACAGTTCCTCGATCTCTTCCGAGATCACCAAGACCGCGGCACCGGCGTTGCGCATGTCGACGAGGCGGCGACGGATCTCCGTGGCGGCGCCGATATCGACACCCCATGTGGGCTGCGAGACGAAGAAGAGCTTCGGCGCCAGCTCCATTTCGCGGCCGACGATGAATTTCTGCAGGTTGCCGCCCGAGAGCGCCCCGGCTTCGGCCTGCGGTCCGGGCGTGCGGACGTCGTAGCCGGAGATGCAGCGTCGGGTGAACGCATCCTCGGCGCGGCGGTCGATCAGGCCGCGCTTCACGAGGCCCCGCCCGTGCGCGGTGAGCAGGCTGTTGTCCGAGAGCGACATCTCGGGCACGGCGCCCCGGCCCAGCCGCTCTTCCGGCACGAAGGCGAAGCCGAGCCGGCGGCGCGCGGCGGCGCCGAGATCACCCACCGGCTGGCCGAACATGATCACCTCGTCGCGCGCCTCGGCGTGGCGGCGGGTCTCGCCCGAGATCAGCCGTGCGAGCTCACCCTGCCCGTTGCCCGAGACCCCGGCGATGCCGAGGATCTCGCCCGCGTGCAGCTTCAGGCTCACCGCCTTCAGCGCCATCTGGAACGGATCGTCCGGCTGGTGGTCGAGACCTGCAAGCTCGAGCAGTACCGGACCCGGCGTGCGCGGCACGAACGGGCGCGGCGCGGGCATGTCGCGGCCGATCATCATCTGGGCAAGGTCGTGCGCGTCGTGCTGGCGCGGGTCGACATGGCCGGTCACCGCGCCGTCGCGCAGGATCGTGGCGTGGTCGCAGATCGAACGGATCTCCTCGAGCTTGTGCGAGATGAACAGGATCGAGACACCCCGGTCGCGCAGCTTGATCAGGGTCTCGAACAGCGTCTTGACCGATTGCGGCGGTAGCACCGAGGTCGGCTCGTCGAGGATCAGCAGCCTCGGATCGGTCATCAGGCAGCGGATGATCTCGACCCGCTGGCGCTCCCCGACCGAGAGCGCGTGGACATGCGCAAGCGGGTCGACCTCGAGCCCGTAATCGCGCCCGAGCTGACGGATGCGGGCCACCAGCGCGCGTTTCCTTCCCGGCACGATGAGCGAGATATTCTCCACCACCGTCAGCGTCTCGAAGAGCGAAAAGTGCTGGAACACCATACCGATGCCCTGCGATCTTGCCGCGTTGGGCGAGCTTGGCGCGACCGGGGTGCCCTGCCAGCGCATCTCGCCCGCATCCGGGCTTTCGACGCCGTAGATCAGTTTCATCAGCGTCGATTTGCCGGCGCCGTTCTCGCCCAGGATGGCGTGGATCGAGCCCTCCGCGACATCGAGATCGATGTCGCGGTTGGCCCGCACGGTCCCGTAGCTCTTCGAGAGCCCCCGAAGGGACAGCAGCGGCGCCGGCATCGTCGGATCAGTTCGGCAGCGGCGTGGTCACGCCGGCGACGTGCCAGTCCATCGACACGATCGCCTCGTGGGACAGCGTCTCGCCATCCTCGACGCCCACGGTCTCGTCCTGCCGGACAATGCGGCCGGTGAACGGATGGAAGGTGCCCTCGGCGATCGCCGCCTCGACCTCGTCGATCTGCGCCTTGGCCTCGGCCGGGATGTCGGGGTTCCAGTCGGTCACCTTCACCACGTTGTCCTCGACCCCGAGGAAGGCGTTGCGGCCCTCGAAGGTGCCGTCCATGTGCGCCTTCACCGACTCCATGAAGAACGGCGTCCAGTCGGTCTCCACGCAGCCGAGATAGTGGTTCGGCGCGTTCTCCTTCATCGAGGAGTTGAGGTTGAACACGTAGGCACCCGCCTCCTCGCAGACCGACACCACCGACGGCGTGTCCTGCGCATTGGAGAAGATCACGTCGCAATCCTGCGCCAGCAGGGCGCGGGCGGCGTCCTGCTCCTGCGCCGGGTCGAACCACGAGTTGACCCACACCACCGAGACCTCGATCTCGGGGTTGACCGCCTGCGCGCCCAGCGTGAAGGCGTTGATCGAGGTGATCAGTTCCGGGATCGCGAAGGCCGAGACCGAGCCCAGCTTGCCGGTCTTCGACAGCGCCGCCGCGGCCATGCCCATCAGGTAGGTGCCCTGGAAATACTTCGCCGCGAAGGGCGTGAAGTTCGGCGCAACCATGAAGCCCGAGGCGTGCAGCACGGTGACGTCGGGATTGCGGCGGGCGATCTGCATGGCGCCGTTCTGGTAGCCGAAGCTGCCGGCGACCAGAACCCTGGCGCCGTCCGCGACGACCTTGTTCATGATGCGGTCGGCATCCGGGCCCTCGGGGATGCTCTCGAGGATGGTGATGTCCACGCCATCGCCATACTCGGCCTTGATCGGCGCGAGGCCCTCGGCCAGCGCGTGCGACCAGCCCACTTCGCCCACCGGCGAGGGCACCACCAGCGCGATGCCCAGCGGGTCCTGCGCATGGGCGATGGAGGGGACGATGCCGGCGGCAAGGCCGGTGGCGGCCGAGGTCTGCAGGAACCGGCGGCGGTTGAGATGCTGTGTCATGTCTCGGTGACTCCCTGTTTATATATCTATCTTGGCAAGCGCCGCTTCGGCCTCGGCCACCATCTGGCGCTCGTCGAGCCCCGGGAACTCCCCGTCGGCCCAGACGATGCGGCCGTTCACCATGGTCATGTCGGTGGCCATGCCGATGCCCACCCGCGGGATCAGGCTCTCGGGATCGTGGCGGGTGCCGACATAGTCCATGCGGCGGCTGTCGATGGCGAAAAGATCGGCCGCCATGCCGGGCACGAGCTGGCCGATATCGGTGCGCCCCAGCAGCGACGCCCCGCCAGAGGTGCCGTAGCGCAGGAATGTGGCGGGCTCGGGCACCTTGTGGCTGCGGCGCGAGGCCACGAGGCATTGCAGCATGTAGGCCGAGTGCAGGCAGTGCATGAGGTTCGAGTTGTCGTTGCTCGCCGCCCCGTCGCAGCCCAGACCCACCCGCACGCCAAGCGCCTCCATCGCCGGGACCGGCGTGACCTCGGCACCGACGAGGTAGACCGGCTCGGGGCAGTGCGACACGCCGGTGCCGCTGGCCGCCATCTTGCGCAGCTCGTCCTCGGTCAGCTCCCAGCAATGGGCGTAGAACGTGTCCGGCCCGCAAAAGCCCATCTCCTCGAGATAATCGACCGTGCGCATGCCGTGGCGGGCGCGGATCACCTCGCTCTCGCCCTCGCCCACGTGGCTGTGCAGGATCGCGCCCTTGTCGCGCGCCAGCCGGATGCTCTCGACAAAGGTTTCGCGGTAGCAGTTCACCGGCTGACACGGCGCCAGCGAGACCTGCCGCATCGAGAACGGCCCGCCATCGTGATAGGCGTCGATCAGCCGCTCGCAATCGGCGAGGAATTCGTCGGTGGTCTCGAGCATCTCGTCGGGGATGGTCGAGCCTTCGGATTTCGGCAGCGTGTTGGTGCCCCGCCCGGCATGAAAGCGCAGGCCGATCTTTTCGGCGGCCTCGAACTGCCGGTCGACGATGCCTTTCCCCGCCTTGCGCGGAAAGCAGTACTGGTGG
>Ga0114904_1000414_pt1 | contig 24029 bp, 18 predicted proteins | sample MalvirDeepMed_s6_FD_83498 | JGI IMG/M metagenome (GOLD analysis project Ga0114904, IMG submission 83498) | Marine viral communities from the Global Malaspina Expedition - Malaspina viral metaG DeepMed_s6 | ecosystem: Environmental > Aquatic > Marine > Oceanic | place: Mediterranean Sea... | reverse complement strand
GTAAAAATATATGTAATGACTTCTTTTCGGTCAATGGTTATCAATCGTGATGCCATTCCTACTAGATAACCAATCAGGTTCAGCAATAAGGCTGCGCCAGCAATCACAAAAGCGTACCAGCCATAGCCAATGATAGTCTCTGCGTTGGGGCCGACTACGGCTAGCAATATCAAAAGATATATAATTGATCCAAGCCCGGCATAAGCGGAATCATGTCGTCCAAAGAACGTAGGAAATCCTGTGCGTAAGCTCACACCTATGATAGTTGGGATGAGAACAATCAAGACCAGTTCGAGAATGATCGAACCGAGCGGGACTTCCAGTTTTATGCCTGTAAGCCATAGAAAAAGGAAAGGAACTATAAAAGGGGATAGCGCAGTGTTAACTGCATTAAAAACGGCAGCAAGGGCAATATTGCCTCGTGCCATCAGTACGAGGAGAGGGGACGATACATCTGTTGGCAGTGTGCCAAGTAAAGTCTGGCCTGCTGCCAGTGAACCGCTCCCAAAGAAGAGGCGACCCGTTAGCAACCCGGCAATCGACATTGGACCATAAACCAGGATCAGTGCCAAAAACTGCCTGGATGGTTTACGAAGTACCAATCGCACATCATGGGCGTCGAACGTCAGGCTGATAACAAGCATTAACAATGCAAGTAATGGTCCTATGAATGATGCAAAGAAATTCCCAGTCTCCGGTATTATTAATCCCAGTCCAGCTGCAACGATGACAAACCATACGAGGTGAGACTCAACGAAAGAGATTAGTCGGCTCATATTTCCAAGTTCCAATTGATGGTTTTTAACCGATGGCGGCGGGGCATTATCAGGTAATTTTTTTGAGCTGTTTTAGATGATTTCTGAGAGGGGGAGGCCCGCCATAGCCCCTTGAACTGAGCGTTTTGGCGGGCGGATCATAACATTAAGCGCCGATTGGCATCGGCGCTCATTCTTTCAGACTACAGAATCATCCTCTGCGCCATCCTCGATCCTGATGGCGCGATTGACGTCACTGACGAAGACGCGGCCATCACCACGCAGGCCCGTGTGGGCCTCGGACTTGAAGGCCTGTACAACCTCGTCCACGTATTGATCGTGGCAAACCACCTCAACTTTAACGTGTTTGACGAAGTCGGCGGCACCGTCAATCGGATTTGCCGCGCTGGTATGCACCTTACTGCGCCCAAAACCGCGCACTTCCGACACGCTCATGCCGGTAACGCCATCGATCCGATGCAGGGCTAGTGTTACCGCTTCCACCTTGTGGAGCTTGATGTAGGCTTTTATCTCTTGCATGTGACTATCTCCAGTTAGTGGCTTGCGCCGATATCAGCGGGCTTGTCGGCAAACCACTGATAGAGTGCGGGGAGGACAAGTAAGGTCAGCAGCGTGGCGGTTACCAGGCCGCCAACAACAACTGTTGCCAATGGCCGCTGCACCTCGCTGCCCGTACCACTGGCAAACAGCAGCGGGAACAGCCCCAGGGCGGTGGTTACTGCCGTCATGATGACGGCGCGCAGGCGTGAGCAGGCAGCTCTCACACTGGCTTCTGCAACGGGAACCCCGTCTCTGACCAACTCATTGAGATAACTGACCAGTACGAGGCCGTTTTCCAGCGCGATGCCAAACAAGGCGATGAAGCCCACGGATGCGGGCACCGACAAACTCTGGCCGCTCAACCACAATCCGACAATGCCGCCCACTAGGGCCAGCGGGATATTGAGCATGATCAGCAGGGCATTGCGCAGTGAATTGAAGTTCGCGTAGAGCATGAGGAACACTAGGCCTAGGGTGATCGGTACCACAATCATCAACCTTTTGTTGGCCTGTTGTTGAAGCTCGAACTGACCGCCCCACTTGAGAAAATAGCCAGGTGGCAAATCGACCTGCTCAGCAATGGCGGCATCGGCCTCGGCCACAAAGGAGCCTATATCCCGTTCACGTACATTGGTCTGAATGGTTATGAATCGCTGATTATTCTCACGCGTGATCTGCCGTGGGCCGACCACTTCCTCGATGTTGGCCAGCTCTTCCAGCGGGATGCGCTGGCCTGCGTCATTCTCGATGATCAGCTGCCGGATCACATCCGCTTCATCGCGTGATTTTTTCTCCAGGCGAACATAAATATCGAAGCGTCTGATTCCCTCAAACACCTGGCCGGCTTCACTGCCACCCACGGCAACGCTCAAGGTTTTCTGAACATCACTGACGTTGAGGCCATAGCGAGCAATCGCGTTGCGATTTAGGGTGATGCGCAGTTGCGGTGTGCCACCGATTTGGTCACGCTGAACATCCTGAGCACCGGGTACTGTGCGCATAACCTGCTCAATGGCCTGGGCTTGTTTGGCGAGCACGTCCAGATCATCACCAAACAGCTTGGCTGCAAGCTCTGCTTTGGTGCCTGTCAGCAGTTCATCCACCGCAGCGGCGATAGGCTGAGTGAAGTTGAACTTGGCGCCGGGAAAATTCTCGAACTTTTTGCTCATGGCTGCGTAAAGCCCGTCCAGGGATTCTGCGCTGACCCATTCCTCCTGTGGCTTGAGAGAGACGAAAATCTCCGCATTATTGACCGGGTCGGCATGAGCGCCGACCTCGCCACGACCAATGCGTGAGACCACCTGGGTTACCTCGGGAAACGCCTTCTTCAGCTGCCGTTCGAAGACGGTGATGGTGTCTTCGGCTTTCTCCAGAGAAATGGACGGTGCCATGGTGGCGCGGATCAGCAGGTCGCCTTCGTTCAGCCGTGGCACGAACTCCGACCCAAGAAACGGCGCCACTGCAATACCTACAGCCAACACCACTCCGGCCACAGTTACGGCGATCCAGCGACGGGCGACCATGAGTTGCACCATTGGCTGATAGCCTTTCATCAGAAAACTGATGATGTCCTTGCGCGGCTTATCATCTTGTTTCTGTGGGCGTTTCATCAGCAATAACGAGGTCACCGGTGCAACCACAAGGGCGAAAATCAGTGAACCGAGCATAGCCACCGCCACGGTATAGGCCAGCGGTCGGAACGTTGCCCCTTCCACGCCCTGTAGGGTAAACAAGGGCAGGAACACGATGATAATAATACTAATGGCGAAGAGGATCGGACGTGCAACAGCCTGACAGGCTCGTGCGACGATATGCAGACGGGATTCATCCGGCGAGGATTCGCGCAGCATGCGATCAACGTTTTCCACTACTACGACCGCCCCGTCCACCATCATGCCAATGGCAATGGCTATCCCGCCCAGTGACATCAGGTTTGCCGAAATGCCGAAGAACTTCATGGCAAGGAAGGTAAAGCCCACAGAAAAGGGTATGGAGAGCGCTACTACCAGGCTCGGGCGTAGCCCTCCCATAAAGGCCAGTAGGACCAGTGCTACCAGAATGATCCCTTGTAACAAGGCGTTGATTACGGTGCTTACGGCGGCTTTCACCAATGTAGCCTGATCATAGTACGGCTGGACCTCAATCCCTTTCGGGAGGTTGTCGTTGATCGTTGCCAGCTCCTTCTTGACTGCATTGATCACCTCGGAGGTGTTGCTGCCGATCAACTTCAATACCATGCCGACAACGACTTCACCGTTGCCATCCTTGGTGGTAAGTCCGCGTCGAATCTCGCCACCAATCTTGAGCTCGCCGAGCTGCTCCAGATAGACGGGCGTGCCGTCGATGGTTTTGACCACGATGTTGCGCAGTGAAGCCAGGTCCGTGGCGAGGCCCACGGACCGCACGATGTACTCCTCATCGTTCTTGACAATAAACTGGGCGCCGGCATTAGCGTTGTTCTCCTCGATGCGCTCCTTGATCTGCGGTAGCGATACGTCGTAACGAATCAAGGCGTCCGGGTCCACGCGGACCTGAAACTGTTTTACCTCGCCGCCAATGGAAAGTACTTCCGTGACTCCCTTGACTGTTTGCAGGTTGAACTTGACGATCCAATCCTGGATTTCACGCAGCTGGGTATTGTTGTATTCGCCGCTAGTATCTTCCAGTACATAAAACAGAATCTGCCCGAGGCCGGTGGTGATCGGCCCCATGACTGGTTCCCCAAAGCCGTCAGGAATTGACTCACGGGCAACTTGCAGACGCTCACCCACCAGCTGTCGAGCGAAATAAATATCGGTGCCGTCCTCGAAATAGATATTTACCACCGACAAACCGAAGTTAGAGACCGAACGTACGTGATCCAGTTTCGGCAAGCCATTCATGGCGCTTTCAACGGGGTAAGTGACGTATTTTTCGACTTCCTCCGGTGCCAGCCCTTCGGTTTCTACGAACACCTGCACCAGAGACGGTGAGATATCCGGGTAGGCGTCCACAGGCAGGGTGCGATAAGCGAAGTAACCGCCGATCAGTGTTGCCAGAGATAACACGACCACCAACAGCCGGTTCTCCAGCGCAAAACGGATGATGCTTTGCATGCTGTTCTCCTGTGTTAGTGGTTGTGACCTGATTCAAATTCGCTTTTCTGCAGCTCTGCTTTGAGCACAAAGCCGCCCCTGGAGACATATTTTTCACCCGCTTCCAGGCCTTTCAATATTTCTACCTGATCGCTGTCATTGCGGCCAAGCTTGACCGCTCGTGGTTGCCAGCGCTCCCCTTGTCGCACAAATACGGTGGGCTGGTTTTCGAAATCAATAACAGCGCTTCTGGGTACTACCACGGCTGCAGGGAATTTACCGACGGTAATGGTCGCCTCGACGAACATACCAGGCTTCCACTCTCGGTTTTTGTTGGTGAGAAAGATGCGAGCTAGGCCGGTACGCGTCCCTTCATCTACCAGCGGGGCAACATAATCGATACGGGCGTCGACCGGTGCTGGGCCGTGTGAGGTTGTGATGCGCACAGGTTGACCGGTTTTCACGCGCGGTATCTGTTTCGGATAAAGGGCAATGTCTACCCACAGAGTTGATAAATCCGCGACAACGAAAGCGGTGTCGTCAGGGGATAAATGTTCGCCCGTCGCCACGTGTCTTTTGATCACCACGCCGTCTATCAAGGATTTCAGCGAAAAACGCACCAGTGTTTCTGAGCTTTCTGCCGCCGCAAGGGTTTCTCCAGCCTTAATATTGTCACCAATATTGGCCCGTACCTTGGTGATTTTTGCCGCGAAACGGGGAGTGATGTGGGCAACGGCTTCCTCGTTGAGTCGCACTTCCCCAGGCAGGGATACTTGCTGGTGAATCACCCCGGCCTGGGCAGACGCAATTTCACCACCGAATTCACGTAACAGCTCGGCGCTAAATGTCAGCTCGGGCTCTTCACTTTTCCCGTGGTCCTCATGGCCATTTTCTGCTGCGCGGTCCTCTTCTTTGTGTGCGCCATGGTTATCCTTATCGTGTTGCTCTTCGTCGTGGCTTTCCTCGTGCTCCTCTTCGTGGCCATCCTGGTGATCATCAGGCGAGCCTGATTCGTGCTGAGCGTGTTGCTTTTTTTCTTCTTTTTCATGGTGTTCTGATGCATAGACGGTACTGGAGCTAGCCAGCAGTAGAGTTGCCATCAGATGTGGGATAATTTTCATTGTGCGGTCTCCTGTTCACCGGCGTTGGAGAGCGTCATGCCGGTGAGGCGTTCAATCTCGTTACGGTGCTGGTGGAAGCGAGCTGCTAGGGCAATGGCACGCTCTTCAAGGGCAACTTGCTCTTGCTGGGCACTAGTCAGATCAAGCAGGCTGTAGCGGCCGGCCCGGTAACCTTGCTCAATATCGCGATACAGTTGCCGGGCAAGGGGCAGGGCGGTGTCCTCGACCAGGGACAGTTCTTCGCGGATAAGCTTCAGGTTTCGGTAGAGGGCTTCCAGGGTGGCTTCCAGCTCAATGCGGCGTGCCTTCTTTTGTGCCTGGCTTTCTGCCAGTTCTGCCTGGGCCTGGGCAATGTTGCCGCGATTGGGATTCCGTAGGTTTAATGGCAGTGAAAATCCAGCGACCAGGGTGTTGTTGTCGCTGAGCCGATCATGGCGAGCCCCCAGGGTGACTTCGAGGTCGCGTCGGCCATTGGCTTGTGCCAGGCGTATCTGGGCTTCACGCAGGCGGGTTTCGTTGGCCAATCTCAGCAAGTCAGGGGCCTGCTCCAGTTGCGCCTTGATGTCTGCCAGTGGCGGAAGCGTGGGTAAGGGACGCAGGGCGGTAGTTGGCAGCAGGTCCGCGACTCCCGTTTCTCCCCAGAGTGCAGCCAGCTGCTGGCTGGCGGTATCGCGTTTGACCTGGGCGCGTTGCAGAGCAATGCTGGCTTGGCGGCTGGCCAGGGTCAGGCGGGTAAGATCGGATTGCGGGGCCGCACCCGCATTGACCCGGCGTCGTGCGGCCGCTTCTGATTGCCGCGCCAAAGCCAAGCTTCGTTCTGCCAGTGCAACCCTTTCCTGGGCTTCAGCCAGCATCACATAACGACGCACGGCTTCGCCAAGCACCTCAAGCCGGGCCTGATCATAAGCGAGTTGAGTGTTGTCCAGCGACAGGCTGGCCACTTGGGTACGTTGACGTCGTTTGCCACCAAGTTCGATCAACTGACTCAGTGCTACGGTTATTTCCGCGCCATTGATGCCATCAGCTGGCTCGTCACCGGCCAGGTTTTCCGCCTCCACAGACAGGGAGGGCTGTGGCATCAGACTGGCCTGCAATTTTTCGGCATCAGCAGCACGTAATCGATAGGGGAAGGTAGCGAGCCCTGGATTTTTTTCGAGGGTCTCTGCTATGACTTCTTGCAGGGAAATCCGTTGCCCTGTATTGGTTTCTGGCGGCTCTGTTGCCATGGCCGATTGCCATACCAGCACTGCCGCCATGGCTGCTGCCCACAGGCAGGCGCCGCGTAATCGGTAAAACATGGGATTCTCCCGTTCAGACTGTGTCGAGCGGCAATTGTCGCCGCAGAAAAGCGTCAGACGAGCGGTTGCTGATCGGGAGGGGGAACCGGGGGACGGTTATGGTTGGAAATCAGGCGAGTGCGATAATGGCTTTCCCAGTCTTTTTGAGCACCACTGGGATAGTGTGCAAAACCGACAACAGGCAGGTTCATCGGTGAATGGCTGTGGCAGCCGTGGTGGCTTTCGCAATCAACGTTGTCGGAGAGTGGGGGGTGTGTGCCTGCATCGTGGAAGGCGCCATGCTGGATGTCAGCCAGAGTGCTGTCGTGGACAGAATGATCAGCTTCCTCACCGACTACGACCACAGCATTCAACAACATGAAAAGCGCAAGCACCATTGCCGTTACAGCGCTTTTTGGAGTATGGCGATGACTGGACATGGCGCTCTGTATCCAATGTTGGCTTTTGAGCAAGGCTAAGTATGCTAACAAGTCAGGCACACCTGTCAACCTGCCAGCATTATGAAGACTCATGGCGAGCCTGGCGCAGTATGGAGAACGCGCTGTGAGTAAATAGGCTCGCCATCACCAAGGCAAGAATCAGATCCGGCCATGGAGAATTCAGCCAGGCCACCAAGCCTGCTGCGGCTATAACCCCTACATTACCGATGGCATCGTTGCGGGAACATAGCCAGACTGACCGGATATTAGCGTCGCCGTTGCGAAAGCGCATCAGCAGAAGGGCACTGGTCACATTGGCCGCCAGGGCGAGTAGAGCAATGCCTCCCATCCAGCCTGCCAGGGGGGGTGCAGCGTTACCAAAACTCAGCAGAGTAGTAACTAGGATTACCAGCCCCATGACCAACAGAGATGCGCCTTTGAGGGTAGCGGCTCGGGTACGCCAAAGTAATGGCTTGCCGATTACCCACAGGCTAAGGGCGTAAGTACCTGTATCTCCGGCAAAATCCAAGGCGTCGGCCTGTAACGCCTTTGAGCCGGAGAGGGCGCCCGTCACAATTTCCACCGCAAACATAACCGCATTGATGGCAATCACAGTCCACAGTACCCGGCGGTATTGCGGACTCTGGCCATCGAATTCAATCTCATTGTTGCAACAGCCGGGCATGGAAACACTCCTTGCGATCTTGCCAGTTCGGGTGCCAGTATAAAACCTACAATAGTTGCAGGTTCAACCATATGCTCACTATCGGGAAGCTTGCGGATGCCTCAGGTTGCACCGTTGGTCTGATTCGCCACTACGAAAAAGAAGGGTTGTTACCGCCGGTGGCACGTAGTGAAGGCAACCAGCGGCGATATATGCAGATCCACTTGCAGCGCTTGCTGTTCATTCGTCACGGACGAGAGCTGGGCTTCACCCTCACCGAGATTCGTGAACTGATCGTGCTGTCCAGTGAGCCCCAGGCGTCATGTCAGGCTGTCGATGAGCTGACCCGCGCCCACCTAGAGCAGGTGAAAAACCGAATAAAGCGATTGCATGCTATGCGTGACGAACTGGAAAGGATGCTTGGCCAGTGCCAAATTGGCAGGGTAGCGGATTGCCGAATCATCGAAACGCTTTCGGACCATGAGCTTTGTGATCATAGCCAGGCTCAGGCTGATCACCTTCCAGGCTACCGAACGTTGTCGATGGCTTCCAGCAGCGAGTAGCGACGCTGACGCCGATAAAGTGACTGACAGCGTGAATCAGGGGCTGATCAACTCAACCGCGTGTGGTGTCGGGTTCCTATTGGAGGCCGGGGTGTGGTTAAGCCTGCCGGATGCATTACGGTATCAGATCTCAATGCGGAAAAGTCAGACCAGTAGACCGAGGAATACAAAGCAAACAATTGTCAGCACAATGCTACAAGCTGCTATGGCAACTAGGAATCCCCAGCGATCCAACATTAAAGGAAACAGGACAAACATGGGGGGGCGGAATTGGTCCTACCCACAAAAAGTAGACACTGTTATGCGCACCTGCGCTCAAACTCTGCTGGACTGATGTTTCCAATCGCAGAGTGTCTCTGTTTGCGGTTATAAAAGATTTCTATGTATTCAAAGATACCGGATCGGACTGCTTCGATGGAAGCATATTGCTCCGCATAGATCAGCTCCACCTTGAGCCTGCTATAGAAAGACTCCATTACCGCATTATCCCAACAATTACCCTGGCGACTCATGCTCGGCAAACAGCCTCGTGAACGAACCAGATCGAGATATTTCACGGAACGGAACTGAACCCCACGATCAGAGTGAATTATCAGTCCGGGCTGGATATCCCGATTTGCGTACGCCATTGCAAGTGCATCCATCGCCAGCCTCTCTGTCATTGAGGTATCCAGCTTCCAGCCAACGATGGCACGAGAATAAAGATCCATTACCGTCGCAAGATAGAGCCAGCGCCCATTGACCCAGATATAGGTGATATCCGTCACCCATTTCTGATTTGGCCCCTCCGCCCGAAACCGACGACGCAACCGGTTCTCTTCCACATTGATCATCGTCGGGCTGGCTGGGCGATAGTGAAACCCCTTACCGTTGCGTGCCCGGATACCCCGCAACCGCATGATATTGGCTACAAAATTCTTCGAACATGGCAGACCCGCATCTGCCAATTCATCAGCAAGCCTGGGGGCGCCATAGCGGGCCTTGAACTCCGCAAACAGTTCAACAACCTTGCTCTCCACCTGTTCGCGCCGTAGCTGAGCAGCACAGGGCGGGCGCTTCAGCCACTTGTAGAACCCTGAGCGGGATACGTTCATGGCTCGGCACATCAACACGACGGAGTAATGTCCCAAATACTCGGCAATGACCGCGTACTTCACTCTTGGTGCTTCGCAAAGTACGCAGCAGCCTTTTTTAGGAATTCGTTCTCCTTACGCGCTTCATTGAGCTCGCGCTTGAGGCGTCGCACTTCCTCGGATTCGTGTTTGGAGTAATCGACACCGTCCAGGCTATTGAATTGCTTATCGGAAAGGCGAGAAAACTGGCGGCGCCAGTTATAGATCTGGCCGGGGTGCAAACCCAACTCCTTGGCAACCGATACCGCCGTATTCCCTGGTTGGTCGGATCGGCGGACGGCTTCTCTACGGAAGTCTTCCGTATATGCTTGCCGCTGTTTCTTGGCCATGACACACCTCCATTAGGGGCTACCCTAACTATAAAGGGTGTCTACTCTCTGTGGGTAACTCGGGAATTGCATGCCAGGAGGTGTGCCTAGAGCGGTTGTTGATTCTCTTCGTGCTAAAAAAAGAGGTAGAAGTCCTTAGCTGCTAATGACTAATAGCGTTACTAGGCTTGAAGGTGTGTGCAGGTGGGCTCCGTATTGTCCGCTAGATTCCATGGTGATCCGTCACGATCCAGAAACCAAGTGTAGGTTATGGTATAGCAAGTGACCCTTTTGGCAATGATGGCCAGTTAAATAAGCCTAAACACACCTGTGCATCATAGTAGTTGATAGAAAAAAGGCGTTTTTGCTTGGTAGCAAAAACGCCTTCTAGATGGTCAGCGTGTTATAGCATCGTCACTGACTAATCCCAGCTCAGCGCCCCGCCGACCTGATACTCCGTCACCCGCGTTTCGAAGAAGTTCTTCTCTTTGCGCAGGTCCATGATTTCGCTCATCCACGGGAAGGGGTTGTTCACGCCTTTGAACTGTTCCGGCAGGCCCAGCTGGACCAGACGGCGGTTGGCGATGAACTGCAGGTACTCTTCCATCATGGCGGCGTTCATGCCGAGCACACCGCGGGGCATGGTATCGCGGGCATACTGGATTTCCAGCTCGGTGCCTTCCAGGATCATCTGGGTGGCCTTGTCGCGCATCTGGGAATCCCACAGGTGCGGGTTTTCCAGTTTGATCTGGTTGATCACGTCCACGCCGAAGTTCACGTGCATGGATTCGTCACGCAGGATGTACTGGAACTGCTCGGCCACGCCGGTCATCTTGTTGCGGCGACCCATGGACAGGATCTGGGTGAAGCCGCAATAGAAGAAGATGCCTTCCAGTACGCAGTAGAAGGCGATCAGGTTTTCCAGCAGTGCCTTGTCGGTTTCCACGGTGCCGGTGGTGAATTCCGGATCGGACAGATCGCGGGTGTACTGGATACCCCACTGGGCCTTCTTGGCGACGGAGGGAATCTCCTGATACATGTTGAAGATTTCGCCTTCGTCCATGCCCAGGGATTCAATGCAGTACTGGTAGGCGTGGGTATGAATCGCCTCTTCAAAGGACTGACGCAGGATGTACTGGCGGCACTCCGGGTTGGTGATCAGGCGATAGATAGCCAGCACCAGGTTGTTGGCGACCAGGGAATCGGCGGTGGAGAAGAAGCCCAGGTTGCGCTTGACGATACGACGCTCGTCGTCGGTGAGGCCGTCAGCTTTTTTCCACAGCGCCAGGTCGGCGTTCATGTTCACTTCCTGGGGCATCCAGTGGTTGGCGCAGCCATCCAGATACTTCTGCCATGCCCAGTCGTACTTGAACGGTACCAGCTGATTGAGGTCGGCGCGGCAGTTGATCATGCGCTTGTCGTCCACTTCCACACGACCGGCAGTGCCTTCCAGCTCGGCAACGCCTTCGCTGGCATCCATTTTCGCCACAGTGGCACGGGCGCGGGCTACGGCGTCTGTAGTGGCTCGCTCGGTTCGTCCTTGTCGTTGCTCGTCGGCTCCGCCTGTAATCGGCGCACTTCCCGCTCCCGGTGCTTGAGCTTGAGGTGCCGCTTGGTCAGGTACCGTCTCAGGTTGCGGCGGCGTTGTGGTGCTTGGCTGCGGTTTGGCGACAGGCGTCTCTTGCGCATTAAATTCGTCCCAGTTCAGCATGTGCTCTCTCCGTATTCCATTCTTACAAGTTTGGTGTGGTGTTGATCACCGCTTGCGTATTCTTTGACGGGTCGGACGTCAGATGTCCGACCCTTTTCTGGTAGCGCAGGCCCGGGATGTCTCCGCGGGCCTGCCAGGCAGCCCTTACTGGCAAGCCTCACAATCCGGGTCATCAATGGAACAGGCCTGTGGTACATCGGCAGCCTGGCCAAACTCGGCCGGCTCTTCCACCTTGGAAGAGACCCGGTTGAGCTTGCCATCATTGATGGTGGATTTTTCCGTCTGGGTGGCACCGATGGCGCGCAGGTAGTAGGTGGTCTTCAGGCCCAGCAGCCAGGCCATCTTGTAAGTCACGTCCAGTTTCTTGCCGTTGGCTTCGGCAATGTACAGGTTCAGTGACTGGGCCTGGTCGATCCACTTCTGGCGACGGCTGGCGGCTTCCACCAACCAGCGTGGCTCCACTTCGAAGGCAGTACGGAACTGTTCTTTCAGGTCCGCCGGCATGCGCTCGATGGGCTGTACGGAGCCGTCGTAGTATTTAAGGTCGTTGACCATCACGTTGTCCCACAGACCACGCTCTTTCAGGGCGTTGACCAGGTAGGGGTTCACCACGGTGAATTCGCCGGACAGATTCGATTTCACGTAGAGGTTCTGATAAGTCGGCTCAATGGACTGTGAAACACCGGTGATGTTGGCGATGGTGGCGGTGGGGGCGATGGCCATCACGTTGGAGTTACGCATGCCTTTCTTCGCCATCTCGCGCACGCTGTTCCAATCCAGGGTCTGGCTGCGATCCACCTTGCAGTAGTCTTCGCCACGCTGCTTGACCAGGATGTCGATGGAGTCGATGGGCAGTACGCCCTGGCTCCACAGGGACCCTTCGAAGGTCTGGTAGGCGCCGCGTTCTTCGGCCAGTTTGGCGGAGGCCTGGATGGCGTAGTAGCTCACTGCTTCCATGGAGTTGTCGGCAAACTGCACGGCGCCTTCGGAGGCGTAGCTGATGCCCTGCTTATAGAGCGCGTCCTGGAAGCCCATGATGCCCAGACCGACCGGCCGGTGCTTCATGTTGGAACGCTCGGCCTGGGGCACGCTGTAGTAGTTGATGTCGATCACGTTGTCGAGCATGCGCACGGCGGTGTTAATGGTGCGCTGCAGTTTGTCGGTGTCGAGACCGTTCTCATCCACGTGCTGGGCCAGGTTCACGGAACCCAGGTTACACACGGCGATTTCTTCCTTGTTGGTGTTCAGGGTGATCTCGGTGCACAGGTTGGAGGAGTGCACCACACCCACGTGCTGCTGCGGGCTGCGCAGGTTGCACGGATCCTTGAAGGTGAACCAGGGGTGGCCTGTCTCGAACAACATGGACAGCATCTTGCGCCACAGGTTGATGGCGGGAACACGCTTGAACAGCTTCATTTCCCCGTTACGGGTTTTCTCTTCATAGGCCAGGTAGGCCTTCTCGAAGGCTTCGCCGTACAGGTCGTGCAGGTCCGGGGCGTCGTTGGGGCTGAACAGGGTCCAGTCTTCCTCGTTGATGACGCGCTTCATGAACAGGTCGGGAATCCAGTTGGCGCTGTTCATGTCGTGGGTACGACGGCGGTCGTCACCGGTGTTCTTGCGCAGCTCCAGGAATTCCTCGATATCCAGGTGCCAGGTTTCCAGGTAGGCACAAACCGCGCCTTTACGCTTGCCGCCCTGGTTCACGGCCACGGCGGTGTCGTTGACCACTTTCAGGAACGGTACCACGCCCTGGGAGCGGCCGTTGGTGCCCTTGATATAGGCGCCCAATGCACGTACCGGCGTCCAGTCGTTACCCAGGCCGCCGGCAAACTTGGACAGCATGGCGTTGTCCTGAATGGCGCCGTAAATGCCGTGCAGGTCGTCGGGCACGGTGGTCAGGTAGCAGCTGGACAGCTGCGGGCGCAGGGTGCCGGCGTTGAACAGGGTCGGCGTGGAGCTCATGTAGTCGAAGCTGGACAGCAGGTTGTAGAACTCGATGGCGCGTTCTTCCCGGTTGTCCTCTTCCACGGCCAGGCCCATGGCCACACGCATGAAGAAGCACTGGGGCAGCTCGATGCGAGTGTCGTTGTGGTGAATGAAATAGCGGTCGTACAGGGTCTGCAGGCCCAGGTAGGAGAATTGCAGGTCGCGGTCGCCATTGATGGCGGCGCCCAGCTTTTCCAGGTCGAACTCGCCCAGCACCGGAGCCAGCAGCTCCAGTTCGATGCCCTGGGTGATGTAGGCCTTGAGAGCGTCGCTATAAAGAGCGTTCATTTCTTCGTGGCTGGCACGCTCAGCCACGCCCAGATACTGCAGGGCTTCAGCGCGGATCTTGTCCATCAGCAGGCGGGCGGTGACCTGGGAGTAGTTGGGCTCCACTTCGATCATGGTGCGCGCGGTGATCACCATGGAGGTGTTCACGTCATGGATGGAGACACCGTCGTACAGGTTCTTCACTGTTTCGGTGATGATCTTGTCGGCACTGACATCTTCCAGGCCGGAGCAGGCAGAGCGGATCAGGTGTTCCAGGCGCGCCATGTCCAGGGGGGCTGTGCTGCCGTCTTCCATGGTGACGGTCATGTCCACCTGGTGGGTGGGCTCGGGCAGGTCGTGGTTCTGTTCGGCACGCTTGGCGGCCTGGCGTTCACGGTACAGTACGTAATCACGGGCCACTTTCTGCTCGCCATTACGCATCAGCGCCAGCTCTACCTGATCCTGAATCTCTTCGATGTGGATGGTACCGCCGGAGGGCATGCGACGCTTGAAGGTGGCGGTGACCTGCTCGGTGAGGCGCGCCACGGTTTCATGGATACGGGAAGAGGCGGCAGCGGTGCCGCCCTCTACCGCCAGAAACGCCTTACTGATGGCCACGGTGATCTTGTCGTCATCGTAGCCGACCACTTTGCCGTTGCGCTTGATAACGCGTAGCTGGCCGGGGGCGGTGCTGGCGATGGACTGGTCCTGGTCGCTCTCGCCGCTTGCCGGGGAGCCGGTGTGGTTGGGGTTTTGGCTCATATCCGTCTGCATGGTGCGCTCTCCGTTGTTTGTGCTGTTCTGTCTGTTGTCAAGTTTGTGTGGTGGTGCCGGCGTGGTCTGGTGCCGCGTATGGCAACACCACGCAAAACGCCACAGCCGTCAGGCTATGGCGCAGTAAAATCTGTGTTGGATGGTGCCTGGTGGTCTAATTTGGATGTGGACCACTATATCTTGTGTCTTGTCCATGACGCTGTTCTTGCCCCTGGTAGCCCGAAAAGCTCTAAATGGCTGATGTGACTGTATTTTTCGGTACGCTGGATGGTCTGATCCTGGGGTGGCAGCAATTTTACGAAAACCCAATATGTTGGGGTCGCTGCCCGACGTCAGTACAAGTTATAGTTGCTTTCGTGGATTTGCAAGCACTTCGCCTGGGGAAATTTTGTGGATAAGTTGTGGACCATTGTGGGTGCATTCGGGGTGCGCTTTTGCGGGGCAGGACAGTACTAGATATTGTGTTTGTCAACTGTAAAAAATGCGCCGTGAAGCAGCTTCAGTGTACCTTTGGTATCAGCAAGGTTGCCGTGGACAGTGTCTATGCGTATAAACACCTGATAGGGATACGTTTGTTACAGTTTGCCGCCTTGGGCTCTGTGTACGACGACAATAATGATACGAAGTGAAAAAGGATAAGGACGGGATGACAACGGTGCAGGATAACCCGCCAGCCATCATGATCGTGGAAGACGACGAAAGACTTGCCGATCTTACCTGTGAATATCTGCAAACCAATGGTCTCAATGTGACGGTGGTCAGTGATGGCGAAGAAGCCATCCGTCGCATTCGTGCCGAGCAACCGGATCTGGTGGTACTGGATCTGATGTTGCCCGGAGCTGACGGTCTGACCGTCTGCCGCGAGGTTCGCAGCGCCTACAAGAATCCCATTCTCATGCTCACTGCCCGCACCGATGATATGGATCAGGTACTGGGCCTGGAGATGGGGGCCGATGACTATGTGGCCAAACCGGTGAAACCCCGGGTGCTGCTGGCACGTATCCGCGCCCTGCTGCGCCGGGTGGAAACCGATAGCGAACGGGACAGCTCACCGGCCCGGCTGGAATTCGGTGCCCTGGTGATCGATAACTCTGCCCGGGAAGTGACCCTGGCTGGGGAGTCGGTGGATCTGACCAGTGCCGAATACGATCTGCTCTGGTTGCTGGCGTCCAATGCGGGCACGGTGCTGTCCCGGGAAACCATCTTCGAGAAGCTACGCGGCATCCAGTACGACGGCCAGGATCGCTCCATTGATGTGCGCATTTCCCGTATTCGTCCCAAGGTGGGGGATGACCCGGAAAATCCCAAGCGTATCAAGACCGTGCGCTCCAAAGGCTATCTGTTCGTCAAGGAAATCGGCGCGGCCTGAGCCATTTCTGTGCCGTGGCGTGACGCTGGGTGACGCTTGAATAGTATCTTCCTGAGGCTCTACGGGGGTTTGCTGTTGGCGCTGTGTTTTATCGGCGCCATCACCTACGCCGCTGTGCAGCTGGTTAACAGCTACCGCTCGGATATCTACCGGGAGGAAATGGCGCGGGGTACCTTCTACCTGATGGCGGAAGGCTACCAACGCTATGAGCCCGGGGAGCGTGATCGCTGGAGCCAGGTGCTCAGCAAGCTGTTTAATGCGGAGATTCAGTTGCAATCCGCCGGGGAGCTGGAGCTGGGCTACCGGGAGACGTTGCACCTGGAAGACGGCCTGGTGGTCATGCGCCTCAACGATGAAAAAGGCTACGCGGATATCCTTTTTCAGTTGCCCGGTGAATCCGAGTACATCACTACCCGCATGACCAAGGTGTCCGAGCAGCAGGCCCGGGCCACCGCCGTGCTGGTGCTGAACCATCTTTCCCACTTCCCCGAAGACGAATGGGGGCAGGCCCTGGGCCGGCTCCAGCAGCATTTCGGTTACCCGCTCAGTCTGGTGTCCCGGGACGATGTGCCCCTGGATCCGGAACAGGAGCAGCGCCTAAATCGTCGCGAAGTGGTTATCGGTCTGGATGACAGTACCCGTAGCGACTCCAGCATCCGTATTTATGCACCGGTGGCGCAGACCGGCAAATTGCTGGTAATCGGCCCGCTCAGTTTGTTCGATCAATTTCCCATGGAATTGCTGCTGGTGGCAGGGGCCCTCAGCCTGTTGGCGGTGGCGCTGGCGACTTATTTGCAGGTGAGCCCGCTACAACGGCGACTGAAGCAGCTTGACCAGGCGGTGAGCCAGTTGGGCAGTGGAGACCTGGGGGCCTATGCCAATATTGAAGGGAGTGATGCCATCGGCCAGGTGGCGGCTACCTTTAACGGCATGACGGCCCATATCCGTCGTTTGATCGAATCCCAGCGAGAAATGACCCGGGCTGTGAGCCATGAACTGCGTACCCCGGTGGCGCGGCTTCGTTTCGGGCTTGAGATGCTGGCGGATATCGAGTCAGCAGAAATGCGCCGGGAAAAGCTCAATGCCCTGGATCATGACATCGAGCAGCTGGACCAGTTGATCGACGAAATTCTCACCTATGCCCGTCTGGAACAGGGGACCCCCAACATAGAATTCAAGCCGGTGCTGCTGGGGGAACTCTGCGAGCAGCTGCGTGAAGAGCTGGAAACCATTCGCGGCGATACCGTCATCACCGTGGAATGCGATCAGCCCGCCCTGGAAGTGGAAGCAGAGGAACGGTATCTACACAGGGTATTACAGAATCTGGTCACCAATGCCCTGCGCTATGCCGGTTCACGGATCGTTATGGTGGTTGATGGCGACGAGGACCAGGTGGTTATCCATGTGGATGACAATGGCCCCGGGATTCCCGAGCACGAGCGTGAGCGGGTGTTCAAACCTTTCGCCCGGCTGGACAAGAGTCGCCACCGCGCCAGCGGCGGCTATGGCCTTGGCCTGTCTATCGTCAAACGGATCGTGGACTGGCATGGTGGCGATATCCGTGTGGACGAAAGCCCCATGGGCGGCGCCCGTTTTACCGTCATCCTGCCACGCAGCCAGCAGGGCCAGCATGTGCTGGGGCGGGTGAACTGAGTTGCAAGCTTTCTTCGAAGTCGCTGTAGGAACGGAGTGTAGCGGAGTAACGCACGTAGTTCCGTGCGGCCCGAAGGGTGAGCGAAGCGAATAAACTCTTGAGGTGCGAACCGCGCTTTCGCGGATATCGACCGAAGGGCGATCAGGGTTTTCAAAGCGCAACAGATGTCGACAACCAGGCAGCATCGTAGGGTGGGTTTAGAGGCTCTTAAATCGCCGATAAGGTCCATCGGGTTGTCCGTTATCGTTCAATCTGCCATCGCGCCATCATGTAAAATACGGTTCCTGGCGACTCCAAGTAGCGCCTGACTGATCCAGCCTCCAATTCTGATAACAGGGTTAGCCGAGCCATGTCATACATTCTTTCCATCGACCAGGGTACCACCAGTTCCCGCGCCATTGTTTTTGACGCCAGTGGCCGGGCCTGTGGGCAGGCGCAGAAAGAGTTTCGCCAGCATTTTCCCCAGGACGGCTGGGTGGAACACGATGCCATGGAAATCTGGAAAGATACCCTGGCGCTGTGTCAGCAAGCTTTGCGAAACGCCCGTGTTGAAGCCCAGCAACTGGCCGCTATCGGCATCACCAACCAGCGCGAGACCACGGTGTTGTGGGATCGCAAGACCGGTGATCCGCTGGCCAAAGCCATTGTCTGGCAGGATCGGCGCACTGCCGAATTTTGCCAGCGCCTGCGCGATGCCGGTCATGAGGACATGGTGCGCGGCAAGACAGGCTTGTTGCTGGATCCCTATTTTTCTGCCACCAAACTGGCCTGGTTACTGGAACATGTGCCCGGTGCCCGCCAACGGGCCGAGGCCGGTGAGTTGGCCTTTGGCACCATCGATTGCTGGCTTCTCTGGCAACTGACTCGCGGCAAGGTGCACGCCACCGATGCCACCAATGCTTCACGTACCTTGCTGTTCAATATCCACGATCAGGCCTGGGATCCGGCGCTGCTGGAATTGTTCGATATTCCTGCCGCAGTGTTGCCGGACGTTCGTGACAGCGCAGGAGAGTTCGGCACCACCTGTCCAGAGTTGTTGGGTGCCGCGGTGCCGGTGGCCGGTATTGCCGGGGACCAGCAGGCTGCGCTGGTGGGCCAGGCCTGTTTTCAGCCGGGTATGGTGAAAAGTACCTATGGCACCGGCTGTTTTATGGTGATGAATACCGGCGAGGCGGTGGAGTCCCATAACCGATTGCTTACTACCGTGGGCTACCGGCTCAATGGCAAGACTACCTATGCACTGGAGGGCTCCATCTTTGTGGCAGGTGCAGCCATCCAGTGGTTGCGCGACGGCCTCAATCTGATTCGCGATGCCAGTGAAACCGAAGCGCTGGCGCGCCGAGCCGGCTCCGCCGGTGGCGTCTATCTGGTGCCGGCTTTTACCGGTCTCGGTGCCCCCTGGTGGGATCCTCACGCTCGTGGCGCCCTGCTGGGGTTGACCCGCGACACGGGTATTGCCGAAGTGGTAACGGCGGGGTTGGAGGCGGTGTGTTACCAGTCCCGGGATCTGCTGGATGCCATGGCGGCAGATTGCGGCACTCGGCCTACTACGTTGCGAGTGGATGGCGGCATGGTGGTCAATAACTGGCTCAGCCAGACGCTGGCGGATGTGCTGGGGGTATGTGTGGATCGCCCCATGGTCACCGAGACCACTGCGCTGGGCGCTGCTTATCTGGCGGGCCTGGGTGTGGGTCTGTACGACTCTCTGGATGCAGTGGCCGAGCAGTGGCGCTGCGAGCGTGAATTTGCGCCGTTACTGGAAGAAGGAGAGCGCCAACGCCGCTATCGGGGATGGCGGGAGGCGGTGGCCCGTGTCTGCCAGAGCCCGGCTGGTGAGTGAGGTGCTGGGCTAAGTGCCCGAAAAATATAGGACTTTTGTGCCATTTTTTTCATTGGCATGGCGATGGACGGTCGGGTTTCAGGGATGAAAACTGTGACGCGGTAGACATTTGTGGTTAGAGTCTAGTCAACAATAATACTAAATCGCTACCAGTGGGTGCGGCTGCTAGTGGGGATGGCTGCACCGGATCGGGAATCCGGCATGGATCAATCGTTAACCCTTAACCCGGCAGCCTTGCAGTCGCAGCGACTGCGTCGGGTGTTGTTTGCCATTCTGGCCGGGGGCAGTGCCCATACCCTGCTTTGCTGGATAGCCCTGCAGCTGGATTTCTTCCGCGGCGGTTCCACGCTGTTCTATGCCTTGTTTGGTGCGATTTGGGTGGGGCATCTGGGGTTTGTCCTGTTCATGCTGCTGGGGTTAAACCGCCGGCTTTCCGAACCATCCATGATCATGCCGCTAATGGTCTGGTCTACCACGGGTATCCTGCTGACGGCCCTGGTGGTGGATCAGGTGCGCCTGTGTGTGATGATGATTTTCTTTGCCATTGTCCAGATGGGAGTGTTGCAGGCGTCATTCCGGCAATTTGCCTGGCTGGCCGGTTACTGTGTGCTCGGTTACGCGGTCATTCTCGGGGTGGTTTCGGGGTATTGGCCGGAGGTGGTGGATCTGCGCGGTGAATGGATTCAGTGGGGGCTGTTTTCAGTAATGGTGCTGGCGGTGATTCTGCTGGCCTCGGAAATCTCCACCATTCGTTCCCAGTTGAGTCGGCGTAATCTGCAATTGGCGGACATCGTCGAACGAATCCACGACATGGCAGTGAAAGACGAGATGACCGGCTTCTATCGCCGTCGCCACGCCATGGAGTTACTGGCCAAGGCCTGCGGACAGGCGGCCCGTGGCGCCTACCAGTTGGGCGTGGTGTATCTGGATCTGGACCATTTCAAGCGCATCAATGATCAGTATGGTCACCGGGTCGGGGATCTGGTGCTGGAGCGCTTTGCCGAGGTGTCCCGCCGTCACCTGAGCGGCCAGGATTTTGCCGCCCGCCTGGGCGGCGAAGAATTCATGCTGGTGCTGCCGGTCAGTGATCCGGAAGAGGCCAGCAATCTGGCTGAAGGCATCTTGCTGGGTATGCGCAGCCAGCGCTTCAAGGAGGCACCGGGACTTACGGTCACGGTGTCGGCGGGGCTGGCCATGTACCATCGCGAGGAAACTCCGGATCAGGTGATCCTGCGTGCGGATCGGGCGCTCTATCAGGCCAAGGAATCCGGTCGCGATAAACTGGTGGTGGAGCAGGGCGCATGAATCATGATCTGCGGCAGGCAGAAAAGCTGACACTCAGCGAGAAGCGTCTGCTCAAGCGCCATAGCCGCTCGGCCATTGCCATCATGGCCATGCACACGCTGCTGTGCGTGGTGTATTTCCAGTTTGGCTATTTCGATGTGGAGCTGGAACAGGGTCTGATGATGCTGTTCGTGGTCTGGACCTCCCTGTTTGCTTATCAGTTACTGCTTGCTACCGGCTGGACCCTGCGCCTTGGCGAGCCGAGCCTGTCCTTGCCCATGGTGCTGCATTTCATGGTGGTGTTCATGGTCTCCGGCTACTACGTGGACGAGTTCCGTCTCAGCGTGGTCACCCTGTTTTTCGCCGGCCTGTTACTGGCCTCTTTCCGGCTTTCCGGCAAGGTGATGATCGGGGTGGCGGTGCTGGCCAGTGCTGCCTACGCGGTGATGCTGTGGCTGGCCATGAACGACCGCTGGGTGCATCTGAGCCTGTCTGTGGAGGCACTTCAGTGGCTGGTGTTTTCCATGATTTCGGTAAGCTTTGCGATTACCGGGGGCGGTATCAACCGTCTGCGAGATGCCCTGGCCGACAAGAATCATCAACTGGCACGGGCGGTAGAACAGGTCCGTGAAATGGCTATACGAGATGACCTTACCGGTCTGTTCAATCGTCGCCATTTGCTGGAAATTCTGGAGCGTCAGCGAGCGTTGTTCGCCCGCAAAGGATTACCCTTCGCCATTTGCTATGTGGATCTGGATCACTTCAAGCAGATCAACGACCGTCATGGTCACGATTGGGGGGACCGGGTGTTGCGTCGTTTCTCGGCGCTGGCGCTGGCGGGCATGCGGGACGGGGACTATTTCGGCCGCCTGGGTGGCGAGGAGTTCCTGCTGATTCTGCCACAGAGCGACGAGAGCGGCGCACTGCGGGTGGCGGAGCGTCTGCGCGAGCGCTGGCGTGAAGAAAGTTTCGGCCAGGAAGGTGGCCCCAACACCGTTAGCCTTTCCGTCGGCGTCGCCGCCTGCCAGGAAGATGAAACCATCGACGAACTCCTCAATCGGGCCGATCAGGGATTGTACAAGGCCAAGTCCGGGGGGCGGGATCAGAGCAGGGTGGCGTGAAGAAAGCAGTTAATAGTTAATAATGAATAGTTACGCGGAAAAAGTTGGTGATTTCGAACGGCAAGAGGCCGCGTCCAGAGCTTGGGCGCGGCCTCTTGGTATGTGCAGACAACGATTAGTTTGATCGCGAGTTATTAACTATTAATTGAAAAAGCGACAAGGTGCTTGGTCGCCAAGCGCACATGCAGCGCATCGCCTTCCACCACATTGGTGTGGCTGTCGGTCTGGCACAGCAGGGTTTCGGCGGCGCCGACGCGCAGGTGGTAGAGAATGGTGGCGCCAGTGAACTGGCGGCGGGTGACGGGCAGGGCCAGATGCGCGCTCTCGTCGGCGATCACATCCTCCGGCCGTAACAGTACATCGACGTTGCTGCCGGGTTTGAGGGCCGTATTGCTGCGCCCGGTGAGTTCGCCCAGGCTGGTCCTGACCGTGTTTTCATCCATCACTTCTCCCCGTAGAAAAGAACCATACCCGGCGAACTCCGCCACGAAGCGGTTGGCGGGGGCGTGGTAGATGTTGTACGGCGTGTCCCATTGTTCCAGCTGGCCCTGGTGCATTACGCCCACCCGATCGGCCAGCGCAAAGGCTTCCTCCTGATCGTGGGTAACCAGCAGGGCGGTGACGTTTTCCTGGCGGAGAATGTCGCCCAGCTCGCGGGCCAGGGCACGGCGCAGGTCCAGGTCCAGACTGGCAAAGGGTTCATCCAGCAAGAGCAGGGCGGGGCGGGGTGCCAGTGCCCGTGCCAGTGCGACCCGCTGTTGCTGGCCGCCGGACAGTTCATGGGGATAGCGGTCTTCCATGCCTGACAGGCGCACCCGGTCCAGGCATTCACTGACCCGTAGTCGCTGTTGCTCGCGGGGTTGTTTGCGCAGCCCGAAGGCCACGTTGTCTGCCACGGTCAGGTGGGGGAAAAGAGCGTGTTCCTGGAACACCATACCCAGTCCGCGTTTTTCCGGTGGAAGTTGGCGACTGCGGCTGGACACCTGACGACCCTGGATATGAATGCTGCCACCGGTGACCGGTTCCAGGCCGGCAATGGCTCGCAGGGTGGTGGTTTTCCCGCAGCCGCTGGGCCCTAGCAGGCAGGCAATTTCACCGGCGGCCAGTTCCAGGCTCAGATCCTTTACCACGGCCTGCTGGTGGTAGCCGCAGGCCAGGTTGTCGAGGGTAAGCAGCGGCGGGTTCATAGCGTTGGCGCCTTCTGGAGATGTTGGAGTCTGGCTCGCGGGGCAAAAGCCGGAAGGCATTCGCCTTGCGAGCAAGGCTCCAACGGTTTACGGGGGTGTCAGTGCTGACCTGTCAGCAGGAACTCCAGCAGGGCCTTCTGGGCATGCAGACGGTTTTCTGCTTCATCCCACACCACCGAACGGGGATCGTCCATCATCTCATGGCTCACTTCCTCGCCACGGTGGGCGGGCAGGCAGTGCATGAAAAGGGCATCCGGGTCGGCCCGGTCCATCAGTTCCGGGGTGACCTGATAGCCTTCGAACGCATTGAGCCGATCCTGCTGTTCGTCTTCTTGACCCATGGAGGCCCACACGTCGGTGACCACCAGGTGCGCATCCTTGACCGCTTCGCTCACGTCTGCTTCCAGGCGCACCCGTTCCGGGTAACGGCTGAGCAGTTCGCCATTCGGTTCGAAGCCGGTGGGGCTGCTGATCACCAGCTCGAAGTCGAACTGGTTGGCGGCGTTGATATAGCTGGCACACATGTTGTTGCCGTCGCCGACCCAGACCACTTTCTTGCCCTGAATGCTGCCCCGGTGTTCCACAAAGGTCTGCATGTCGGCCAGTAGCTGGCAGGGGTGGAAATCGTCGGTGAGCGCATTGATCACCGGGACCGCCGAATGCTCGGCAAAGGTTTCCACGGTGGCGTGGTCGAAGGTGCGGATCATGACCGCATCCACCATCCGCGAGAGCACTCTGGCGGAATCCTCAATGGGCTCGCCGCGACCGAGTTGGGTGTCCCGGGGCGACAGGAAGATACTGGAGCCGCCGAAATGGGTCATCGCCACTTCAAAGGACACCCGGGTGCGGGTGGAGGATTTCTCGAAGATCATGCCCAGGGTCTTGCCCTGCAGCGGCGTGTGGCTCTGGCCATTACGCAGCATGGTTTTCAGTTCAATAG
>Ga0114904_1000411_pt1 | contig 24124 bp, 22 predicted proteins | sample MalvirDeepMed_s6_FD_83498 | JGI IMG/M metagenome (GOLD analysis project Ga0114904, IMG submission 83498) | Marine viral communities from the Global Malaspina Expedition - Malaspina viral metaG DeepMed_s6 | ecosystem: Environmental > Aquatic > Marine > Oceanic | place: Mediterranean Sea... | reverse complement strand
GCGATGAGCGACTGCAGTGACGAGGACCTGCTCGCGGCCTATGCGGCCGGCGAGCCCGCCGCCGCGCGGGCGCTCACCCTGCGTCTGGGCCCCAAGGCCTTTGGCGTGGCGGTCCGCATGCTGAAGGACCGGGCCGAGGCCGAGGATGTGGCGCAAGAGGCGCTGCTGCGACTGTGGCGCGCGGCGCCGGGCTGGCGCGCGGGCGAGGCCAAGGTCTCGACCTGGCTCTATCGCGTGGTGTCGAACCTGTGCATCGACCGCATCCGCAAGGCGCGCGGCGGCCATGTCGATCTCGACGCTGTGGCCGAGCCTCCCGATCCGGCGCCCTCGGCCGAGCAGGAACTGCAGGAGACGGCTCGGGGGGTGGCGCTCGAGGCAGCGCTCGACACGCTGCCCGAGCGACAGAGGCAGGCGGTGATCCTGCGTCATCTCGAGGGGCTTGCGAACCCCGAGATCGCCGAGATCATGGACATAGGCGTGCGCGCGGTCGAAAGTCTGACCGCGCGGGGCCGCAAGGCGCTGGAGGGCCTGCTCGGGGCCCGACGCGCAGAGCTGGGATATGACGATGAGTGACAAGCGCAAGGCAGAGGAAGCGGGGCTCAGCCCCTGGTTCGAGGCGGGGCGCGCCGAGGCGCCGGCGCCGTCGGGCGACTGGCTGGCGCGCATGGAGGCGATGGCGCTGGACGAACAGCCGGCAGCGCAGGCGTCCGTGGTCCCCGTCAGCCCCGAGCGCACGCGACGCGGCGCCCGGCTGCGTGACCTGTTGTCGGCGCTCGGCGGCTGGCCCGCCGTGGCCGGACTGGCGGCGGCCTGTGCTGCGGGCGTCTGGTTCGGGGCGGTCTCGCCGGCGGGGCTGAGCGACTGGACCGCCGCGGGCGCCACTGCCGCTGCCTCTGACAGTTACACCACCTTCGAACCGGCGAGCGGGTTCGATGTCGCGATGCTGGGACTCTGAGCCATGACACAAGACGCCAAAACGCCGAAGATGACCGCCGGGATGCGCATCGTGCTCTTTGCGTCGCTGGCCGCCAATCTGGCGGTCGTCGGCGTGGTGGCGGGGCTGTATTTGAACCGCCCCGACATGGACCGGGACAAGCCGCCGCGCGGGCGCGACTTCGTTTTCCCCTACACCCATGCGCTAGACGAGGACCAGCGCCATGAGCTTGGTCGCAACCTGCGCAGCCGGATCGAGCGGCAGCGCGACACAAGGGAAGACTTCCTCGCCGAGTACCGGACCGCGATCGAGACCCTGCGCGCCGAACCATTCGATCAGGACGCCTTTGCCGCCACGCTTGACCGGCAGGGCGCCCGCGCCGAACGCCGGCAGAAAGAGGGACAGCGGATGCTGGTCGAGTATATCTCGACGCTCTCGCCGGAGCAGCGCGAGGTCTATGCCCAGCGGCTCGAAGACAAGATCGACAAGATCGGCCGGTGGGTCGGCAAGCACAAGCCCTGAGGCTCGGCGGGGCTCATCTCGCCGCCCCGACCGCCCGGTATGCGGCGCCATTCGGGTCGTGCCACGCCATGACCCTGTCGCGCCCCGCATCCTTGGCGGCATAGAGTGCCCGGTCGGCCCGCTCGAGCAGCGCGTCGGCCCCGGGCGTCGCGCCGGTGCCGGACAGGGCGAGCCCGATGCTCAGGGTGACCGGCAGCCGCGCGGGCGTGCCGGGCAGGGCAAAGCGGCGCGCCGCCACCGAGGCGCGCAGGCGCTGCGCGATGGCATGGGCGGTCTCGGCGGTGGCGTCGGGCAGGGTGACGAGGAACTCCTCTCCGCCGATGCGGGCCACCAGATCGGACGGTCTCAGGATGTCACTCATGCGTTGCGCGAGCTCGCGCAGGACCACGTCGCCGGCGGCGTGGCCGAAGCGGTCGTTCACCGCCTTGAAGTGGTCGAGATCGGCCAGCAGAAGCGCGAAGCCGCGATTTCGCTCGGTCGCGCGCTCCAGCAGGCGTGCCACGTGCGGCAGCGCGTAACGCCGGTTGTAGAGCCCGGTAAGCGGGTCGATCAGCGCCGCCTGCGCCCCGTCGCGCAGGTTGGTCCGTTGCCGGTCGCGGTTGCGTTTGCGCGCGATCTGACGCGGCAGCCGCAGCGCCAGCTCGTCCGGATCGAACGCCCCCATCAGCACGTCGTCGGCGCCAAGATCGAGCGCCGCCGCGGCCTGCCTGGGCCTCGATCCCCGGCCGACATAGATCAGGGCGGCGTTGCGGGCGCTGGGACTGGCGCGCAGCTGCGTCAGCAGCGCCAGCCCGCCGCGCGGCTGGTCCCCGGTCTCGACGATGATGAAGGCCTCGGTCGGCGTTGCGCTGGCGCGCAGCGCCTCGGCGGCGGGCAGCGGTTCGATCCGGTCCGGGACGAGACTGCGCAGACGCTCGAGCGCCGGGCTCATGTCATCCGCGGCCGACATCTTGATCAGCGCCACCCGTGCCGGAGGCTGCAACGCGGTGCCAGCGGCCTCGGCCAGCCCCAGCGCCAGCCGGGTGTCGTCGCGCAGGGTCAGCTCGGCGTCGGCGGCGCGCGCCCGCAGCCGGTTGCGCAGACCTGCGAGCAGCAGGCTCCGGTCGACCGGCGCGCTCAGCACGTCATCGGCACCGGCGGCAAGCAGGGCGAGGCGCTCGGGGCGCGAGAGGGCGCCGCCAAGCAGGATGACGGGCATCTCACCGCCGCCCGAGAGCGCCCGGGCGCTGGTGCAGAACCGCGCCGGCTCCATGTCGGGCAGGGCCGTCGACGCGATCACGAGATCGGGCCGCTCGCGGCGCTGCGCGCGCAGGGCTTCGGCGCCGCTGCCGGTGACGATCACGTCATAGAAGGCCCGGTCCAGCGCCGCCGCCAGCGAGATGCGATGGGTCGCGAGACCATCGGCGATAAGCACCTTTCCCGTCATTGCAGCCTTTTCCACCATGCGCTACGCAGGCCCTGGGGCGCCCGCGTCCTGTGGCGGGAAGTCTTCCCGCACAATGGTTAATAATCTCTTTCGGATTTTAGGCGTCCCCATGGCACTTTCCCGCGACAGCGCTGAACTGATCGGGCTTCAGGCCGTGGCCTGGCTGGCCACGAATGACGAGCTTCTGCCGGTCTTTCTTGGCGCGACCGGCGCGTCGCAGGAGGACTTCCGCGAGGCGCTGGAGGATCCGGTCTTCCAGGGCGCGGTGCTCGATTTCATCCTGATGGACGACGCGTGGATCTCCGGCTTCTGCGACGCGCAGGCGCTCTCCTACGACACCCCGCGCATGGCGCGTGCCATGCTGCCGGGCGGTGGCGAGGTGAACTGGACATGAGGGTGCGCGCGGATGCGGTGCTGTTCGACAAAGACGGCACGCTGTTCGAGTTCGGAGCCACGTGGAACGCCTGGGGCAGCAAGGCGCTGCAGCACCTGTCCGAGGGCTGCGAGGCGACGCTCTTGGCGCTTGCCGAGGCCGCGCGCTTCGATCTCGAGACCCAGAGCTTCCGGGCCGACAGCCCGGTGGTGGCCGGCACCAACCGCGAGGCGGCGGCCTGTCTCGCCTCGGTGCTGCCCGGGCGCAGCGTCGCGGAGGTCGAGGCCTATCTCGAGCGCAGCGGAGCCCAGGCGCCTCTGGTGGAGGCCGCGCCGCTGGTGCCGCTGATGGCGCAGCTCGAGGCGCTCGGGCTGGCGCTGGGGGTGATGACCAACGATGCCGAAAGCGTCGCGCATGCGCATCTCGACCATGTCGGGATTCGCGGAGTGTTCGATTTTATCGCCGGGTTCGACAGCGGCTTCGGTGCCAAGCCGGATCCCGCGCCGCTGCTGGCGTTCTCGGACCGGCTGGGGCTTGCACCGGAGCGCATCGTCATGGTGGGCGACAGCCCGCATGACCTGAACGCGGGGCGGGCTGCGGGGATGCAGACCGTGGCGGTGCTGACCGGCCCGATCGCCGCCGACCGGCTCGCACCGCTTGCCGATGCCGTGCTGCCGGATGTCGGCCACCTGCCGGGCTGGTTGATGGCGGTCTGAGCGGCGCTCCGACGCGGAGCCTTGCCGGCGCTTTGCCAGACATCTCGGACAAATTGTAAATATTGTGCCGATGTTAACCTCCGCCTCCGACACTGCCTGCAACCACAGGCAAGCGAAATGAGCGGATAGGGCGGATGCACGGGCTTCTGGCACGGACACTTCAGTGTTTCCTGCAGGATAATTATGGTCTCGGCACCTGGGCCGAGATCGCCCGTCGCGCCGACCTCGACAGCCCCGATTTCGAGGCGATGCTCGATTACGAGCCCGCCACGGTCGAGCGCGTGCTTGCCGCCGCGGTGAAGCGCCTCGACAAACCCGGCGAGGCGATCCTCGAGGATATCGGCACCTATCTCATCACCCATCGCAACAATGAGGGATTGCGCAGGCTGATGCGCTACGGCGGGCTCGATTTCATCGATTTCCTGCATTCGCTCGAGGATCTGCCGGGCCGGGCCCGGCTCGCGGTGGCGGATCTCGATCTGCCCGAACTCGAACTCTGTGACCGGGAGGGTGGCGGGTTCGACCTGATCTGCCGGGCGAGCAGCACCCATCCGCGCGGTCTCGGCCATGTGCTGGTCGGCGTGCTGCGGGCAATGGCCGATGATTACGGCGCGCTCGTGATCCTTGCCCATGCCGGCACGCGCCCGGGTCAGGAGCGGATCGAGATCACCGTGGTGCAGACCGATTTCGCCACAGGGCGAAGTTTCGAGCTCGGTGCCGCGCCGCCTTCGCAGGTGGAGGGGCGGTGAGCCTTCCGCCCGAGACGATGGCGACCCTGATGCCGCTCCACATGGCGATCGGGGCGGATGGGCTGGTCGTGTCGCTTGGCCCGACGCTGGCCAAGGTGCTCGGGCCAGGGGAGGGCGAGGGCGCGCCCTTTGCCCGGCTGGTCGAGATCTACCGCCCGCGCGCGGTGGCCACCGTGCCGGCGCTGCTGCAGCTGGCGGGGCGAAAGCTGCAGCTCCGGCTTCGCGGTCGCGCAGGGCTGACCATGAAGGGGCTGGCGATGCCCGACGGTCGCGGCGGCGCCGTGCTCAACCTTTCCTTCGGCATCGGTGTGGTCGAGGCGGTGCGCCGGCATGCGCTCACCAGCAGCGATTTCGCGGCCACCGATCTTGCCATCGACATGCTTTATCTGGTCGAGGCCAAGAGCGCCGCGATGGAATCGTCGCGCACGCTGAACCGCAGGCTCCAGGGCGCCATTCAGGCCGCGGAGCAGCGCGCCTTCACCGATCCCCTGACCGGTCTGGGCAATCGCCGGGCGATGGATCAACTCCTGCAGCGGCTGATCCGCGGCGGTGAGCGGTTCGCCGTGCTGCATCTCGACCTCGATCATTTCAAGCAGGTCAACGACAGCCGCGGCCATGCCGCCGGCGACCGGGTCCTGCAGGCGGTCGCTCGCACGATGCTGGATCTCACCCGAAAGAACGACCTGGTGGCGCGCATCGGCGGGGACGAGTTCGTCATCCTGCCGTTGGGGCTGACCGACCAAGAGCGGTTGTCTGACCTGGCACGCCAACTGATTGCACGAATCGAAACGCCGGTTCCGATCGACGAGGGCGCCTGCGAGGTCTCGGCAAGCATCGGAATCGCTCTGCACGATCCGGACGATCCCTCGCCTGCCGGCGTTGCGGGGCTCTTGGCGCAGGCGGATGCCGCGCTCTACGCGGCCAAACGCGAGGGCCGCAGCCGGCACGCCTTTTACCGCGCCGCGCTTGTTTGAACGTTGTCTCAAGGTAACGCGAAAAAGAGATGAACTTTTTGCATTCTGAGGTCTTGCGCCCCCCGAACACCTACAGTAATACCGCCGCCACGGTTGGGGTGTAGCCAAGTGGTAAGGCAACGGTTTTTGGTACCGCGTACCGCAGGTTCGAATCCTGCCACCCCAGCCAAGTCGATCTAATCTCGACATTTTCTGAAGAGTGGACCCTCGGAGGTCCAGCTTCCCATCTCCCTCGGACAGCATGGTCAGCGTACGCCAGCGGGTGGGCTGCGCCGGTGTGAGGTCTCCTTTCCTGACAGGCATTTGCGCCCCAGCGGCCTTGTCCCTGATCTTGGCAGGTCCCGAGCCGCTGCGAGGTGAGGGGAACGGGCCTGTCGCGCGCACGGGCCGATGAATCGGCGACCGGACATATGGGTCATCGCCGGCGCAGCTGCCGCTGGGCGATCTTGGTGCCGGGCCTTCAAGGGCGGACAAGGACGCGGCTCTAAAGCGTAAGCCCAAGCGCCTGCATCCGGGCGATCTGCGCCGCGTCGCCCGTCTCGAGCCCGAATCCGGCGCGCTGCAGCGGCTTCGGCACGATCACCACGCCGCCGGTCTCGGGTGAGGCAAGGCCGGGCAGGAGACGCCGACCGGCAGAGAGGTGATGCTTGGCCACCGCGTTGAAGGCGCGGGTGCCCTCGCGCGCCGCCGCCGCCTCGGCCTCGTCGCGCACCGCCATCAGGCTGCCCTTGATGAGCTGCACCAGCACCGCCTGCAGCGCCTTCTGCGGATCGAGGTCGAGCCCGTCGACGATCTCGCCGACGGGACGCGCGCCATGGGCTGCGAGCTCTGCCACACGCGCCTCGGTCTCGGGCGTGGCCACGGGGGTGTCATTGACCGACAGATCGCAGAGCAGGCCGAACCCCGCCTCGCGGCTCCAGCCCAGCACCCTGAGCGCGCGCAGCCGGGCGATCATCTCCGAGGTGGTGAGCCGCAGCGCGCCGCGGTGGAACAGGTCGGCGCGGAACGTGCGATGGTAGGAAAGGTCGCGCGCGGTCTGGGTCCAGCCCTGCGCGCTGCCACGCCGCGCGAGATCGAGCCGGGCCTCATCAAGGAACAGCGCATCGAACTGCTCGTGCAGCTCGCAGGGGCAGGCAAAGCCCAGCTTGGCAGGAGAGAGGGCCTCGACCACCTCGGTGAACCAGACCGCGCTGCCATGCGTCGCGCCAAGCTCGTGGGCGAGAAAGGCATCGGGCTGTGTCGAGAGCCGCTGCCAGAGCGCATCAAGTGCGGGAGAGCGGGCAAAGGAAAGCCACGCCTCCACAGCCTCGCGGGCGGCGGTGTAGCGCGCATCGCCGGTGCCCGCCGGTGCTTCGCGGAAGATTTGCCGGATCGGTGCCGCGGCGGCCCAGCCGGCGGCGCAGTTGTAGCCGTTGTAGAGCAGCGCGCCGGGCGCCAGCCAGCGACCCAGCAGCGCCACGATGTCGCCGCGGGTCTCGGCATCGACCCAGCTCCAGACGCCGTGCATCGCGGCATAGTCGAACGGCGCCTCGGGCCGCTCGGCGGCGAGATCGGCAAAGCCCGCCTCTTCGACGCGGATATTGCTCAGGCCGATTTCGGCGATCAGCGCGCGGGCGCGCAGCACGTGCTCGGGCATGAAATCGATCCCGAGGAACTCGGTCTCGGGATAGCAGGCGGCCAGCGCGATCAGCGTATGTGCCGATCCGCAGCCAAGCTCGAGGAAGCGGAAGCGTTTGGTCGATGGCCCCGAGATGCGCGCGGTGAGCAGCGCCGGACGCCAGCGGAAGGGCGCGATTTCGGGCTGCATGGTGTCGAAATAGGGGCGATCGACGGGATAGCCCCGGGACCAGTCCGACATGGCGCAAATCTCTCTCTCAAACGCGGGCATCCTGCCAGAGGGCAGGGGCCGGCGGAAGGGCTGTTCGAGAGAGCGCGGGGCTTTGGTCCGGGGCGGGCGGCGGGTGCTCAGGCGCCTGACGGTGCAGATGCTTGCCGGAACGGAAGGAGCGCGCCGCCCGGCCTTGTCGCGCGGGCGGCGGCGCGGAAAGGCTCAGCCCTCGGAGCGGATCTCGTCCACAAGCTGGCGCATCCCGTCGAGCGGGACGTAGCCGCGCAGCATCTGGTCGCCGAAGATGAAACTCGGCGTGCCGTTGATCTGCAGCCGCGTCGCCAGTTCGCGGGTTTCCTGGATGCGGCGGGTCACTTCCTCGTCGGACATCCGCGCGATGATCGCCTCGGCATCGAGACCCAGCGTATCGGCCAGACGGCGCAGCACCGGCTCCGAGGGCTCGCCCTCGAGGGTGATCAGCGCGTCATGCACCGCCTTGTAGGCCTCGTCGCCGGCTTCCATCAGCGTTGCGATGGCGAAGCGCGAGGAGGTGACCGAGGCCTCGCCGAGGATCGGGAACTCCTTCATGATGAAGCGGATGTTGCCGTCGCTCTCGATCAGTTCCTCGACCTCGGGAAAGGCGCGCCGGCAATAACCGCAGCGATAGTCCGAGAACTCGACGATGGTGATATCGCCGTCGGGATTGCCGCCGACATAGGAGAAGCCGTCGCGGAACAGGGCGTCGGCATTGTCGGCCACGATCTGCTGGTCGGCCACCGCCTGCTGCTCGGCCTGACGGTTCTCGAGCGCGTTGACCGCCTCCATGATGACCTGCGGGTTCTCGAGCAGGTACTCGCGGACCTGCGCGCCGAAGGCCTCACGTTGCTCGGGGGTCATGGCGGAGACATCGAAATCCTGCGCCGTCGCCGGCAACGCGGCGGCGAGACCGGCAGCGAGGGTCAGCGCGGCGGCGGGGCGGGTCAGTCGGGTCAGCATGGCAGCTCCTGTCTTTGTTCGTTGGGCGACCTGTATCGGTCGCGTTGTCCGATGTCAGCGTTTCTTTTCGGCGCGGGCGGCGGCGTCGGCCACGTCCTGCGCCCGGCGGTAGGGGGCGGAGCCGCGCGGCAAAAGCCCCATCGCGCGATTGGCGTGAATCCCGGCGTCGTGCAGGCGGCCCTGAAGCGCGTAGCGCTGTGCCGTGGCTTCCGAGGCCATGCCGGTGTTGCCGGTCTTGGCGTAGGCCACCGCGAGATCGCGCAGCACCCGGTTGTCGCGCCAGTCGCGGTCGCGGGCCTCTTCAAGCGTGCGCAGCGCCGCGCCATACTGCCCGGCGGCAAGCTGCGCCCGGCCGAGACCGGCGAGGATCTGGGCGTTGCGCGGGGCGAGCTGACGGGCCTGGCCGTAGACCTGCACCGCCGGCCCGGCCTGCCGGCTCTCGAGCAGGATCTCGCCCTTGAGGTCGCGCAGGAAGGGATCGTTGGGGCGCAGCGCGATGGCGCCGTCGATCGCGCGCAGCGCGCCGCGCAGATCGGATTGCCGGTGCCGGGCGGCGGCCTCGGCCATCAGCGCGATGTCCCTGCTCGGCAGCCGCTCGAGCCGGCGCAGCGTCCAGTTCGGTGCCCGCAGGAAGGCGGCGAGCTTGGCGCGGGCGCGGGCGAACCAGTACTCGGTCTGCGGATCGGGCTCGGTGCGTGCGCCGACCGAGGCGACCAGCCCCTCCAGGGCGCGCAGCCGGTCGCGGGTCAGCGGGTGGGTGCGGACATACGGGTCCTGTCTGGGCGCCGAGAGCAGCTCCTGGCCGCGGAAGATCTCCTGCACCTCGACGGCGCCGCGCGGGTCGAGCCCGGCATTCACCATGGTGCGGATCGAACTGATATCGGCGGCACTTTCCTCGGCGCGGGTGTGGGCCATGAACCTGTTCATCGCCGAGGCCTGCGAGCCCATCATGATCGCGGCGGCGGCATCGCCGCTGCCTGTGCTGGCGCCGGTGGCGGCGGCGAGCGCCATGCCAAGCAGCGTGGCGGTGCGGGCGTTGCGCATGTTGCCGAGCCGCCGGGCAATGTGGCCGTTGGTGATATGCGCCGCCTCATGCGCGATCACCGCCTGCAGCTGCGACGGTGTCTCGAGCTTCAGGATCAGTCCGGAGTGGATGTAGATGGTGCTGGTGTCGACGATGAAGGCGTTGAGGCTGTCGTCCTTGACCATCACCACCTTGACCTGCGACGGGCTGAGCCCGGCGCCGCGCAGCACCGGCGCCGCCACCATCGCCAGCGCGTGCTCGATATCGGCATCGCGCAACAGGGTGACGGCGCGCGCGGGCAGGGCCGCCACCAGCAGCGTGGCCACGAGCAGCAGCGCGGCAAACGGTCGTGCAACGGCGGCGGACATTGACCCTCCCCGGTATCCTCAATACTCCCGATCCCGAGCCACCATGGGAGAGCAGGATGCGAAACTCAAGCCGCGGCGCGGTCGATCCCTTCATCGTGATGGATGTCATGGAGGCGGCGCGCGCCGCCGAGGACTCCGGGCGCCACATCATTCACATGGAGGTGGGACAGCCCTCGTCTCCGGCGCCGGCCCGGGCCCGCGCGGTGCTGGCCGAGACCATGACCTCCGATCCGCTGGGCTACACCGTGGCGCTCGGCTTGCCGGCGCTGCGCCGGCGCATCGCGCGGCTCTATGGCGAATGGTACGGCGTCGATCTCGATCCCGCCCGCGTGGTCGTCACGCCCGGCTCGTCCGGGGGCTTCATCCTCGCCTTCACCGCGATGTTCGACGCCGGCGACCGGGTGGCGCTCGGGATGCCGGGCTACCCGTCCTACCGGCAGATCCTCAAGGCGCTCGATCTGGTGCCGGTGGAGGTGCCCGCCAGCCCATCGAACGGCTACCAGCTCGTGCCCGGGGATCTGCAGGGCGTCGACTATCAGGGCTTGATGATGGCCTCGCCTGCGAACCCCACGGGTACGATGCTCGATCGTGCCGAGCTCGGCGCGATGATCGAGACCTGCCAGGCGCAGGGCGCGGCGTTCCTGTCGGACGAGATCTACCACGGCATCGAATACGACAAGCGCGCGATCACCGCGCTCGAGCTGTCGGACGATGTCTGCGTGATCAACTCGTTCTCGAAGTACTTCTCGATGACCGGCTGGCGCGTCGGCTGGCTGGTACTGCCCGAGCGCATGGTGCGGCAGGTCGAGCGGCTGGCGCAGAACCTGTTCATCTGCCCCTCGCACGCGGCGCAGGTGGCGGCGCTGGCGGCGATGGAGTGCGGCGACGAGCTGCAGGAGAACCTCGCGGTCTACGCCCGGAACCGGGAGCTGATGCTCGAGGGCCTGCCCAAGGCGGGCTTCGACCGCATCGCGCCGCCCGATGGGGCGTTCTATGTCTATGCCGATGTCAGCCACCTGACCGAGGACAGCCGCGCCTTCGCGGCCGAGATCCTCGATACGGCGGGGGTGGCGGTGACGCCGGGGCTGGATTTCGACCCCGAGCGCGGTCACGGCACGCTGCGGTTTTCCTATGCGCGCAGCACGGCGGATATCGAGGAGGGGCTGTCGCGGCTTCAGGATTTCATGAAGACGCGTGGGTAAGCCCAAGATTTTTAGAGCTAAAAATCTTGGGCGGTAAGAATTCTCGGACGAAACTTCTTGGCTTTCGCGCGGGCTGCGAATCCGGCGCGGGCGTGCTAGCGTGACGCAAAACAACATGATCGATGGCGGATGAGCAGGATCTTCCTTTTACTGGCGGCGCTCTGTCTGGGCTCCGCGGCAGTCGCGCAGGGGCTTGGCGGGCGGGCGCTGTTCGAGCGCGGCGCGCTTGAGGACCGGCGTGGCGGCACCGAGCTGACGCTCGAGCTGAGCCAGGGCGTGCCATGGCGCGCCTTCACGCTCACCGATCCGGCCCGGCTGGTGGTGGATTTTCGCGAGGTCGCGTGGCAGGGCGCGGATCCCGACGCCATGGGCCGGTCAGACACGGTCGAGGCGCTGCGCGTCGGGCGGATCCGCTCGGGCTGGTCGCGACTGGTGGCCGAGCTCTCGGGGCCGATGGTGATCGGGCGGGCAGGAATGCGCGTCACCGAGACCACCGGCGAAGCGCGGCTCTCGCTGCGGCTCGAGCCCGCCAGCCCCGAGGAGATGGCCGCCGCCTCGGGTGCGCCGCATGACCCGCGCTGGGATCTGCCCGAGCCGCGCGCCATCGCCGCGCCGCCGCGCGATCCCGCCTCGCCGCTGCGCATCATGCTCGATCCCGGGCATGGCGGCATCGATCCGGGCGCGCAACGCGACGGCTACAACGAGGCCGATCTGATGCTCACCTTCGCCCGCGAGCTGCGCGACGTTCTGCGTCGGGCCGGCTACGTGGTCGAGATGACCCGCGATGACGATGTCTTCGTCTCGCTCGAGGCGCGGGTGGCGCTGGCGCATCAGGCGGGCGCGGACCTGTTCGTGTCGTTGCACGCCGACGCCATCGAGGAGGGCATCGCCCACGGCGCCACCGTCTATACCCTGTCGGACGAGGCCTCGGACGCGGCCTCGGCGGCGCTGGCCGAGCGCCACGACCGCGACGATATCCTTGCCGGGCTCGACCTCTCGGGGGCCGATGACCGGGTCGCCGACGTGCTGCTCGACCTCGCCCGGCTCGACAATTCCCCGCGCAGCACGGCGCTGGCGACACATCTGGTCGACCGCATCCGCAACGCCGTGGGCACGGTGCACAAGCGGCCGCTGCGCCATGCGGGCTTCTCGGTGCTCAAGGCGGCCGACATCCCCTCGGTTCTGATCGAGGTCGGATTCCTGTCGACCGCACGGGACCTCGAGAACCTGCAGGACGAATTCTGGCGCGCCAGCATGGCGGCGGGGATCCGCGACGGCATCGCGGCCTGGGCGCTCGAGGATGCGGCGCTGGCCCGGCTGCGCCGGCAATAGCGCCGGCGCCGCTGGCGGCACCCTGCCGTCACACCCGCGTGTGTTTTGACCGCGGGCCATGCAGGGTATAAGGACACGGCAATCTTCAGAGGCGGCCCTCAGTGACACGGTTCATTCTATCTTTCTTCGGCGGCATCTTCAGCATCATCACGCTGGGGATCATGATGTTCGGGCTCAGCGTGGGCGCGGTGATCTGGATCTATGGCCAGGACCTGCCCAGCCATGAAAGCCTGGCGCAATACACCCCGCCGACGATCAGCCGGATCTACAGCCAGGAAGGCCGGATCATCGACGAGTTCGCGCAGGAGCGGCGCCTGTTCACCCCGGCGGACCAGATCCCCGATCTGGTGAAAGAGGCGTTCATCTCGGCCGAGGACAAGAACTTCTACACCCACCAGGGCTATGACCCGCGCGGCATCGCCGCGGCGGTGATCGATGCGGTCAAATCCCGCGGCCGCGACGTCCGCGGCGCCTCGACCATCACCCAGCAGGTGATGAAGAACTTCCTTCTCGACGGCGACCGTCGCGCCGAGCGCAAGATCAAGGAGATCATCCTCGCCACCCGCGTCGAGCAGGCGCTGAGCAAGGAAAAGATCCTCGAGCTCTATCTCAACGAGATCTTCCTCGGTCAGAACTCCTATGGTGTGACCGCCGCCGCCCAGACCTATTTCAACAAGACCCTGTCGGAGCTCGAACCGCACGAGGCGGCCTTCCTCGCGTCGATGCCGAAGGCGCCGTCGGACTATCACCCGGTGCGCAACAAGGAGCGCCTGCTGCAGCGCCGCGACTACGTCCTGCGCGAGATGCATGACAACGGCTACCTCTCGGACGAGGTCTACGAGACGGAGCGCGCGCAGCCGCTGCGCTCGGTGCAGAACGGCGATTTCGAGCCCTACCAGCGCTCGCTGCCGCCGCGCGACTATTTCACCGACGAGATCCGCCGCCAGCTGACCCGCGATTTCGGCGAGGGCGAGTTCTTCTCGGGCGGCTTCAGCGTGCGCGCCACGCTCGATCCCGAGATGCAGACCAAGGCGGCGGAATCGCTGCGCATCTCGCTCGAGAACTACGACCGCAGCCTCGGGCGCTGGCGCGGCACCGGCAAGACCATCCCCGAAGAGCAGCTGGGCTCGGAGGAGGCCTGGCGCGAGGCGCTGGCCAACACTTCGGTGGCGCGCGACGTCACGCTCGAGAGCGAGTGGCACCCGGCGGTGGTGCTCGAGGTCGGCGACAGCGCCATGCGGCTCGGCATCGAGGGCGTGGCGAGCGATGACGAACGCGGCAATTCGGTCCCGCGCGACGACATCTCGTGGATCCGGGGCAGCTTCCGCGACAATTTCGAGCGCGGTGACGTGGTGCATGTGCGCGAGATGACCGCCGACAACGACGGCAGCTTCATCCGCTGGACGCTGCGGCAGGTGCCCAGGGTGCAGGGCGCGTTCATGGCGATGGACGTGCATACCGGCCGGGTGATCGCCATGCAGGGCGGCTTCTCCTACCAGGACTCGGTGTTCAACCGTGCCACGCAGGCGCAGCGCCAGCCGGGCTCGTCCTTCAAGCCCTTCGTCTACGCCTCGGCGCTCGACTCGGGCTACGCGCCCTCGACCATCGTGATCGACGCGCCGATCGAGATCGACACGCCGCAGGGCGTGTGGCGGCCGAAGAACTCGTCCAACACCTATTACGGCCCGACGCCGCTGCGCACCGGGATCGAGCAATCGCGGAACCTGATGACCATCCGTCTCGCGCAGGAGGTCGGCATGGATACGGTGGGCCGCTATGCCGAGAAGTTCGGCGTCTACGACCACATGGGCCGCTTCCTGTCGAACGCTCTGGGGGCGGATGAGACCACGCTCTACAAGATGATCTCGGCCTACGCGATGTTCGCCAATGGCGGCGAGCGCGTCGAGCCGACCCTGGTCGACCGTGTGCAGGACCGCTACGGCCGCACGATCTACAACCACGAAAGCGCCAAGGGCAACGAACGGGTCTGCGTCGATTGTGCCGAGGACAGCCTGCCGCCGGGAATCGGCCCCACGATCCGCAACAACCGCGAGCGCGTGATGGATGCGGTCACCGCCTATCAGCTGACCTCGATGATGCAGGGCGTGGTCGAGCGCGGCACCGCCGCGCGGGTGGTCGATCTGGGCGTGCCGACCGCGGGCAAGACCGGCACCACCAACGATGCCAAGGACGTGTGGTTCATCGGCTTCACCTCGAACATCGTGGCCGGCTGCTACATCGGCTACGACAACCCCAGCCCGCTCGGGCGCGGCGCCTACGGGGCCTCGATGTGCGGGCCGGTGTTCCAGCGCTTCATGACCGAGGCGGTGCAGAAATACGGTGGCGGTGCCTTCGACGTGCCCGAGGCCTGCGAGTTCATCAATATCGACCGGTTCTCGGGCGCCCGGCTCGGGCCGAACGCGTCGGGTCCCAACGTGGTGGCCGAATGTTTCCGCCGTGGCCAGGAGCCGCTCTTCGGCCTGCAGCTTGACGGTGGCTGGGCGATGTCGGGCAATTTCGACCTGATCCAGCCCGACGGCAGCACCCGGTCGCGCGAGGTCACCACCTCGACCGGGCGCAAGGCGACCGTCGGTCCGAAGGCGAGCTTCGGCACGCTGTCCTCGGGCGGTCTGTACTGAGCGCGAAGCGCGGTTTCCGCCCGCCTGCGCGGGCCCCGACAGGGGCGGGGGGCGCTGCCCCCCCACGCGCGCCGAGCGCGCGTTCCCCCCGAGGTATTTTCGAACCAGAGAAGGCCGGGGCCGCGAACGGCGGCGGGCGCTTTCGCGGGTTGGCCGGGCGGCTTGACTGCGCGGCTCTGAGCCGGACTTGCGACGCGAAACGCCCCGCCGGCGCGCGGCGGGGCCTGGTCTTGCCTGTTGGAGATGGCGGCGGGCCTCAGGGCAGGTCGACCGCCTCCGGTGCCGCTTTCTCGAGCGGAGCGGGGGCGAAATGCGTCAGCATCTCGGCCCGGTCGACGGCCTCGCCCCTCACCACGCCTTTCGACAGCACCCAGTCAGCCTCGGCCACCAGCAGATCGGCGAGCGCGGTGTCGAGCTTGAGCCCGACATCGACATCCTGCCACATGGTGGCGAGCGCCTCGGGGCTCATGGCCCCCTGCATCGAGGCGCTGACCGCCTCCATGGCCGCCGCCGGGTCGGCCTTCACATCGGCATCGGCCTTGGCCAGCGCGGCCATGAAGGCCTCGAGCGTTGCGGATCGGTCGCCGGTCATTTCGGGCGAGGCGGCGAGGATGTAATGCACCTCGTAGCCCGGCACGCGCAGCTCGGCATAATCCGCGCCGAGCGTGCTGGCGGCGGCGTCGTAGAAGGTCGGGAAGGGCACGATAGCATCGAGGTCTCCGCGCGCCAGCGCCGGGACCAGATCCGGCGGCGCCGCGCCGACCACCTCGGCCTCGACCCCGGCTTCGGCGAGGATCTCGTCGAGGTAGAAATTGACGTTCGTGCCGATGGTGGTGCCGATCTTCTTCCCGGCGAGCTCAGCCGGCGAGGCAACCGCGCCGGAGGCCGTGTTCACGATCACCCGCGAGCCGGTGAAGCGCGCGAGATCGCCGATCACCGCGAACTCCTGCCCGGTCAGGGCGCCGACCGCGGCGGGGAATTCCGCCATGAAGGTGACGTCGACCTGACCGCCGATCATCGCCTCGAAGCCTTCGCGGCCGGTGCGGAAGGCGACGAACTCGATGTCGAGGCCGGCCTCTTCGAAATAGCCGTTCTGGATCGCCACGTCGACCTGAGGGGTCTGCGGGTTCGGGGTCCAGGCGAAGGTCAGGCCCTCGGCGCTTGCCGCAAGCGGAGCGAGCAGCGCGGCGGCCAGTGCAAGTGTGGAAAGATGGGTCACGGTAAGTCTCCCTTAGAGGCTGTCTGCGAGGGCTGTCTTGGGATGAAGGAGCTCGAGGATCTCGTCCCGGATCCTTAGGAGGTCGCTGCCCGAGCGGCTGAAGGCGCGCGGGCGCTGCTGGGTCAGGTGGTAGTGACGCAGCAGCCGCCCCGGCGCCTGGCTCATCACCTGCACGTGGTCCGCGAGCAGAAGCGCCTCGTCCACGTCGTGGGTCACGAAGAGCACGGTGGCGCGGTGCTTGCGCCAGATGTTGAGCAGAAGCTCGTGCATCACCAGCCGGGTCTGCGCGTCGAGCGCGCCAAAGGGCTCGTCCAGCAGCAGCACCTTCGGGCCAACCGCGAAGGTGCGCGCGATGGCGACCCTCTGCTTCATGCCGCCCGAGAGCTGCTGCGGGTACTTGTCGGCATGGGCCTCGAGCCCGACCTCGGCGAGGGCGGCGCGGGCACGGGCGATCTCTTCGCGCCGGGGCAGGCCGAACTGCTTGAGCCCGTAGCGCACGTTGTCGAGCGCGGTGAACCACGGGAAGAGCGCGTATTGCTGGAACATCACGCCAACCTCGGGGGAGGGGCCTGCGATCGCCCTGCCGTCGAGGCGCAGGCTGCCCTCGGAGGGTGTCACGAAGCCCGCGATGGCGTTCATCAGCGTGGACTTGCCGCAGCCCGAGGGGCCGATCAGCGCGGTGAAGGTGCCCGGCTCGAGCACGTGCGAGGTGCGCGACAGCGCCGTCACCGGGCCCTGCCGCCCCTTGAAGCGGATCACCACGTCGTCGATCTCGACGCGGCCCTTCTGAGTGTCGGTCATGAGATCTTCAGCCATCAGCCCTGCTCCCAGTGCACGAGTTTCTTGCCGATGGCGTGGACGACGAGGTCCGCCACCGCGCCAAGGATGCCGAGGATGATCAACAGCGAGAACATCCTGTCGGTGCGCACGTATTGCCGCGCTTCCTGAAGCCGGAAGCCGATGCCCGACGAGGCGCCGGACAGTTCGGCCGCCACGAGGCTCAGGAAGGCCAGCGCCACGCCGAGCCGGATGCCGGCGAAGATGTGCGGCGCGGCGGCAGGCAGCACCACGGTGAGGAATTCGCGCATCCTCGAGGCTCCGAGCGAGCGCGACGCGCGCAGGTAGGTTTCGGGGACGTATTCCATGCCGTGATGGGTGTTGAACCAGACCGTGAGGAACACGGTGTAGCTGACCACGAAGTATTTCGAGCCCTCTCCGATCCCGAACCAGACGATGGCCACCGGGACCAGCGCGATGGCCGGGATCGGGCGCAGCAGGTTGAGGAACGGGTTGAGCAGGGTCCGCACCAGCGCCACGCGACCGGTGAGCAGACCCAGCGCCACGCCGAGCGTGGCACCGATGCCGAAGCCCACGCCGGCCCGGCCCAGCGATTTCGCGAGGTCTGTCTGCAGCGTGCCGTTCTGCCACATCTCGACCGTGGCGGACCAGACCGACCATGGCGCGGGAAAGATCGCCTCCCTGACCATGCCCGAGGCACCCACCAGCGCCCAGATGCCGAGGATGAAGGCGAAGGAGATCAGCGGCAGCCCGGCCCTCGCGCCCCATTTCGCGCCTTGCGACACGAAGGGGGCGATCCTTGGCGATGTGCGCCGCTTGGTCGGGTCTTCGCTCATGTCGGTCACAGCCATGTCACCTGCTCCGCACTGTAGCGATGGGCCCGGAAGCAGCCGTTGTGCGCGCCACTGATGAACTGGTTCAGGGGGGCGGGGTACTCGGCGAAGTCGGGGATCACGAATTCCCAGACGGTCTCGCCCGCGGGAGTCACCTCGAAGAGCCGGCCAAAGGCGCTCTCGCAGATCAGGGTGTTGCCGTTGGGCAGGCGCTCGGCGCTGCCCATGAAGGGCGAGAAGAAGCTCGGCGCGTTGGGGTCGGTGTAGCTCCAGGTGACCTGCATGGTCGCGGGATCGAACTCCAGCGCGCGCGAGAACGGGTTCGACGACCCGGCGCGCAGGTTGCCGTTGTCGAAGACCAGCACCGTGCCGCCCTCCATCATGATCGGCGTGTGCTGCTGTGCGACGAGGTCGGCGCCCGCGTGCCAAACGATGCGGCCGCTGGCCTTCTCGACCGCGATCACGCCCGAGGTGGTGCGCAGGCTCATCAGGATCAGCCCGCTCTCGGTCTCGGACACGCCGTTGATCATCGGCCAGTGGCGGCGGTCGAAGATCGGGTGAACCGGCAGGTCGGCCGGGTCGATGTGATCCCAGATGCACCATTCCCAGACCAGTTCGCCCTTGCGGTTCACCTGCCGCACGATGTCGGACTGGAAGACGCCGTCGGCACCGTCCTTGCGCGGGTCGCCGCCGCAGATGCGCTTGGCGAGGTGCGCCGGAAGCTCGGCGGCCACGGTGTAGAGCAGGTCGCCATTGGGCAGCCACTGGGCGTCGTGGTGGTGGTAGATGTCTTCATGACGCCAGACGATCTCGCCCTCGGGCGTCGCCTCGTAGAAATCGCCGCCATGCCAGAGATCCCATGCCGGGTAGAGCGCGGCCGAGGTGGCGTGGCTGCCGTTGTAGCCGAGATTGCCATTGGGCAGCAGCACCGCGTCGCGGCCCGGGCGCACCGGCATCTGCCACTGGTGCGCGATGCGGCCCTCGAGGTCGACCATGTCGACCACGCCGCCGCCGGTCTGGCGGGCGTAGAGCGTGTAGCCGCCGAAGCTTTTTTCCCGGTCGAGCGCGGTCAGCCCGAGCCGGCGCCGCTCCAGCGTCACGGCGCTGGCCTGTTCGGGGTCGAAAGTGCCTTTGGTGGTATCGAGCATTGCCGTCTCCATGCGTTGTAAAACGTTTTAATGCACTATTGCCTTGCGGTAGATGCTGTTAAAACGTTTTAATGTTTGAAAGAGCGCGGTTTCTTGATGACGCCGCACGAACGGGCGGAAACAAGCGTCGAGCGACGAAAAAACAGGCGGAGTTTGAATGGCGATGGGCGCAGACGGTCCCCGCAAACGGGCAACCATCAAGGATGTGGCGCAGGCGGCCGGGGTGTCGCCGGGCACGGTTTCCAACGCGCTCAGCGGCAAGAGGCGGGTCGATTCGGCGACACAGGCGCGGATCTCCGCGGCGATCGAGCGGCTGGGCTACGTGCCCAACCTCGCGGCACGCGGCATGCGCACCGGCAAGGCGGGCACCATCGCGATCTTCTCCTCGATGCCCACCGCCGTTGCCGCCGGCGCGGCCCGGCTCGGCTTTCTGATGGAGATCGCCGCCTCGGCCGCGGTCGCCGCGCTCGAGAGCAACACCGCGCTGCTGCTGGTGCCGCCGATCGAAGATCCCTTGCGCGCGCTCTCCACCATCGCCTTCGATGGCGCGATCCTCGTGGAGCCCGAGACCGAGGATCCTTACCTCTCGCTGCTGGCGGCGCGCGGCGTGCCGACCATGGTCATCGGGCCCGCCACCGAGGACCAGCCGCTTGCGGTGCGGCTTGATTACCGGCGGATGGCCGAAACGCTGTTCGACCACCTGCACGATGTCGGCGCCCGCAATATCCTGCTGGTTGTCGGCCAGAGCAGGCGGGCTTCCAACATCGCCTTTCGCGATGTCTTCGTCCAGCGCAGCGCGGCGCACGGTCTGCCGGGGCAGGAGATCGTCCTGCCGGAGGCCGAGGCAGAGCGCGGCGCGCAGGCGGCGCTGCGCGCGCATGTGGCCGAGTTCGGCGCGCCTGACGCGGTGCTCGTGCCCATCGACGCCATGGCCACCGGTGTCATGGCGGCGCTGCGGGAGCTCGGGTTGGCGGTGCCGGGCGATGTGCGTGTCGCGACCCGATACGATGGCATCCGGGCGCGCAGCGAAAGCCCGGCGCTGACCTCGCTCGACCTGCATCTCGATCGGGTCGCCGAGCTCGCGGCGCGCGGCCTTGTTGGCGCGCTGGACACCGGCGCACTGGACACCGGTGCCGCGGCGATGGTCGTCGATGCGCCCGGGCCGGACCTGCTTGTGCGGGGCTCGACGGTTTCGTCCTGACGCCCGCGCCGCAGGGTCCGGCAAGCCTCGTTCGCAAACGGGCGGAGGCGGGCGCTTGAAGGGGAGGCGGCGCTGGTTTATGTCCCCCTGACCACAGTTTTCCCGAAAAGAGACCGCCATGCGTGCCGAGACTCAGAAGAATGTCGAAAAGATCGAGAAATCGCTCGACCTGCTTGGCCAGCGGCTCGACTGGGAGACCGCGCCGCACCGGCTCGAGGAATTCAACGCCCGCGTCGAGGATCCCAACCTCTGGGACGATCCGCAGGCGGCGCAGAAGCTGATGCGCGACCGCCAGTTCCTCGTCGATGCGATGGAGACCTATACCTCGATCAAGCAGGAGCTGTCGGACAATGTCGAGCTGATCGAGCTGGGCGAGATGGAAGAAGATGACGAGGTCGTCTCCGAGGCCGAAAGCTCGCTCAAGACGCTGGCCGAGAAAGCCGGCCAGAAAGAACTCGAGGCGCTGCTCGACGGCGAGGCCGACGGCAACGACACGTTCCTCGAGATCAACGCCGGCGCCGGCGGCACCGAGGCCTGCGACTGGGCCGCGATGCTGCAGCGGATGTATGTGCGCTGGGCCGAGAAGCGTGGTTACGAGGTCGAGCTGCAATCGGAAGAAGCCGGCGCCGAGGCGGGCATCAAGTCGGTGGCCTACAAGATTTCCGGCACCAACGCCTATGGCTGGCTGAAATCCGAGAGCGGCGTGCACCGGCTGGTGCGGATCTCGCCCTTCGGCAAGGGTACGCGCGAGACGTCGTTTGCCTCGGTCTGGGTTTATCCGGTGGTCGACGACAACATCGAGATCGATGTGAACCCGTCGGATATCCGGGTCGACACCTACCGCTCCTCGGGCGCCGGTGGTCAGCACGTCAACACCACCGACTCGGCGGTGCGGATCACCCACATGCCCACCGGCATCGTGGTGACCAGCTCGGAGAAATCGCAGCACCAGAACCGCGACATCGCCATGAAGGCGCTGAAATCGCGGCTCTACCAGATGGAGCTCGACCGTCGCCACGCCGAGATCAACGCGCAGCACGAAGCCAAGGGAGACGCCGGCTGGGGCAACCAGATCCGCTCCTACGTGCTGCAGCCCTACCAGATGGTGAAGGACCTGCGCACCAGCCACGAGACCTCGGACACGCAGGGCGTGCTCGACGGGGATCTCGATCCGTTCATGGCGGCCACGCTGGCGCAGAAGGCGGCTGGCAAAAGCCGCGCCGACGCACAGACCGACTGACGGCGGCCTGCCTCGGCCGGACCGCTGCGCGGTCTAGGTGTCTCTGGTCCCCCCACCGAGTCCACCAAGGACCGTGACACACGCTGGTGAGCCGGCGTCGGACGCTCCCGCCGCACGGGCGGGGGGCGGCGGTTCGCGCCATCGAGGCTGACACCCTGTCCTCGCGGTCCTGCGGCCCGTTTCCTGCGCGCAAAGGGCTTGCCCGGCGCCACGGGTTCCGGGTTACACTTCGTGCGTGAGGAGAGGTCGTACCAAGGGGAGGGGCGGGATGCCCGAGATACCGCAGCACGGCGTGCCGCCGCTGGGAGAGGTCAGCTTCGCCACGCTGAAGGAGGCGCTGCGCCGCGGCGCCCTCGACATGCTGCGTGCGCCGGGCTTTGCGCTGGTCTTCGCGGGCTTTTACGTGCTGGCCGGGCTTGCGATGAGCTGGATCACCTGGGTCACCGGTCAGAGCTACTGGCTGGTGCTGGCGGCGATCGGCTTCCCGCTGCTGGGGCCCTTCGCGGCGGTCGGGTTCTACGACGTGAGCCGCCGGCTCGAGCGTGGCCTGCCACTGGACTGGCGACAGATCTTCAGCGTCGTGTTGCGCCAGTCGAAGCGCCAGCTGCCCTCGATCTGCGCGGTGATCGTGATCGTGTTCCTGTTCTGGTTCTTTCTCGCGCACATGATCTTTGCGCTGTTCCTCGGGCTTTCGGTGATGACCAACGTCTCAACGAGCTTCGATGTCTATCTCACCATGGAAGGGCTGACGATGCTGATTGTGGGCTCGGTGGTGGGGGCGGGCTTTGCCGCGCTGCTCTACATGATCACCGTGCTGGCGCTGCCGCTGCTGCTCGACCGAGAGGTGGATTTCGTCACCGCGATGATCACCTCGTTCCAGTACGTGCTGGCCCACCCGGTGGTGATGTTCGCGTGGGCGGCGTTCATCGCCGTGACAACGTTCCTCGCGATGCTGCCGGCGTTTCTTGGCCTCTTCCTTGTGCTGCCGTTGCTCGGCCACGCCACCTGGCATCTTTATGATCTGATCAAGTCGGGCGCTGCCCCGGAGCGGTCCGGCGACGCCGTGGCGGCCTGACGCCGATCCGCGCCGGCTCAGACGAACGGTTCGCCGATCCGCAGCTGCTTGCGGTGGAAGGTGGGAAGCTTGTCCTCGGTCACGTAGCCGGCACTGCGGGCCGTCGCGAGCACCTGGTGCATGTCGTGGCCAAGATACTCGTAGACCAGCCGCGCGGCGCGCCGGGTGGTCGGGTTCTCGGGCGTGGTGCGCAGCGTGTAGCCGACCCAGTAGATCTTGGCGAGCGCCGGAATCCGCGCGAGGTAATTGAACGAACTGGTCACCGAGTCCCGCCGGCTCACGAGAATTGCCAGTCCCTCGGCCTGCGGCATCACCAATCCGCGAAATTCGCGGGTCGGGGCATCGGTGGACATGCCATGCATTTCCATTGCGGCTTTCGGCTCGAAGCCGCGAAGGAAGGCAAAGTCATCGCGCCGCGAGATCTGCACCAGCCCGACGATGAAACTGTCGGGATCGGTGAAAGACGCGCGGGAAAAGCGATAGAATCCCGAGGGGAATTCGTCCTCGGCGATCGGAATGACGACACCGCCCCCGACAAAATCCGAAATATAGGGATGATGCAGCAGCCCTTTCGGATCTCCGCCGATCTCATCGACCGGTTCGAGCAGAATGCGCGCATCGACGCCGAAGAATTTGCAGATTCGGTGAAGAACGTCTGGACGCGGGAAACTCTCTCCGGCAAGATACCGGTTAAATTGAGTGCGATTGATGCCCAAGTCGCGGCATAGTTGCGAGACAGACGCCGAACTTTGCCCAAGCTGACGCAGATTCGCGCCAAAAACGCTTCGTAATTCGGCCGGACTCCGCTGGTTCATGTGTCTATCTGTCTCGACTTGTATCCGGATTGCCGCGAAAGGCCTGGAGATTGTGGCGAAACCTTGTCGTCAAACGGGCGAAAACACACACAAAATTCCCTTGTGACGCCAAGTAGCATCAAAGCTGACGCTGCTTCGCATCAAGAATTATAGAGATTGTCACAAATTGCAACCCGGAGACACGTTTCGCGGAGTGTGATGTGACAGGGAAATGCTCCAACCTGTTTCACATCGAATTGTTGGGAACGTGAAAATGTCGCAGACGATGTACGGGGTTGTCCTTTGGGCGGACCACAAAGATCAGAAAGCTGTCATTTGGTGCGAGGATCACGGAGACCTCGCCCTCTATCACGACGCCGAGGCGAGCGTGCATGACGGCGTATCGCTCGACGAAGGCGATCTCATCGAATTCGATCTCAAGCAGGAAGAGAACCTGCGCCTGGCTCAAAATCCCCGACGGCTGGCGCAGAACCATTATCCCGGTCTCGCTCAGGCATTGCGGCACGCCGACGCATCCCGAAACACCGGCTCCACGGTGCCAAATGAGACCGGGAACGTGATCCCCTTCCGGGGTCGCACTCCCGCTTCTCCGACCGGACCGCTTCGCGCGGTCCACGTTAGCTGATTTCGCGGCTTCCACTCACACCACACTCACGCTGAAACGCCCGGCCCGGAAGGGTCGGGCGTTTTTGCGTTCGGGGCGCCGGCGCGG
>Ga0114904_1000410_pt1 | contig 24187 bp, 21 predicted proteins | sample MalvirDeepMed_s6_FD_83498 | JGI IMG/M metagenome (GOLD analysis project Ga0114904, IMG submission 83498) | Marine viral communities from the Global Malaspina Expedition - Malaspina viral metaG DeepMed_s6 | ecosystem: Environmental > Aquatic > Marine > Oceanic | place: Mediterranean Sea... | reverse complement strand
TGTCCGGCGGGCAACGTCAGCGCGTGGCGATCGGCCGGGCGATCGTGCGCGAACCCGACGTCTTTCTCTTCGACGAGCCGCTTTCGAACCTCGACGCCGAGTTGCGGGTGCAGATGAGGCTCGAGCTGACGCGCCTGCATCGCCAGATCGGCGCGACGATGATCTACGTCACGCATGACCAGGTCGAGGCGATGACGCTGGCCGACGACATCTTCGTGCTGAAGGGCGGCCATGTCATGCAGTCGGGTCGGCCCCTGTCGCTCTACGATGACCCCGACAATCGCTTCGTGGCGGGCTTCATTGGCTCTCCGGCGATGAACTTCGTCGATGCGGTGGTCAGCGCCAGTGACGACACCGGCTTTACCGCCCGCGCCGAGCAGGGCGAGCTGCGGGTCGCGCTTCAGGGGCCAAGGCCCGGCGCCGGGACCCAGCTGGTGCTGGGAGTGCGGCCCGAACACCTCGCGCCGGTCGAGACCGGCGGGATGCCGGTGATGGTCGAAATGGCCGAGGAGCTCGGCGGCAATTCCTACGTTCACGCACGCGCGGCATCCGGCGGGGACATCGTCTTCGAGCGCCGCGGCAACCGCGACAATCTCGAGGGGCGCTCCCTGAACATCGGAGCCCCCGCGGACAAGGTCTTTGCCTTCACGCCCGAGGGAGAAAGGCTTCGTTGAGACGGCCGGCCGGGGCCGGCTGCGACAGGAGGGAGACGCGCTTGCGTCTCGAAATTCAGGAGGAGGACAGCAATGACATTCAGGACACTTGCACGGGCAACGGCGCTCGCGGCGCTGGTCGGTTCGGCAACGCCGGCGCTGGCGCAGCAGACCATCACCTGGTGGGACTTTTTCGCGGGAGGTGACGGCGTGCGCATGAAGGCGCTCATCAGCCAGTTCAACGAAGAGCATCCCGACATCCAGATCGAGGCGACGACCCTCGAATGGGGCGTGCCCTTCTACACCAAGATCCGCACATCCGCCGCCGTGGGCCAGGGTCCCGACCTGATGACCTACCACCTCTCGCGCATGCCGCTCGGCCTCGAGGAGGGCGTGTTGACGCCGATCACCGAGGCCGATCTCGAGGCCGCCGGCCTGAGCGAGGGCGACTTCTTCGAAGGTGCCCTCGACGCGGCCAAGGGACCGGACGGGACGCTTTACGCGGTGCCCTTCGACATCCACTCGGTCGTTCTCTATTACAACCGCTCCTATCTCGAGGGCTCACGGTTCCTCGATGACGACGGCAGCCTCACCGGCATCGAAAGTGTCGCCGACTTCGAGGAAGCCATGCAGGTCGCCGCTGAGAACGGCTCGGCCACGCCGGTGACCTACGCCACGGGGGACGATGGCGGGGTGTTCCGCGTCTTCTATACGCTGTTGTCGCAGCAGGGCGGCACGCTGATCTCGGATTCCGGTGAGGTCCTGCCGGGCGAAAGCACCGAAATGGCCGAGCGCGCCATCGAGATCATGACCAAGTGGCAAAACGAGGGCTGGCAACCCGAGCAGGCGCTCTACGAGGCCTCGGTCGCGCTGTTCACCTCGGGCAAGTCGGCCTTCCAGATCAACGGGGTGTGGGAAGTACCCACGATGAAGGACCTCGAGGACAGCGGCGACCTTGGCTTCGAGTGGGGCGCGGTCGAGATCCCCAAGCTGATGGACGAACAGACCACCTGGGCAGACAGCCACGCCTGGGCGATCCCGGTCCAGGGCGGGGAAGAGATGGACCCCGAGACGCGTGACGCGGTGATGCAGGTCATCGGCTGGATGGAGGAGCACGCCATCCAGTGGGCCGATGCGGGCCATATTCCAGCGTACAAGCCCGTGGCCGAGAGCGAGGAATTCGCTTCCATGGAGCCCAACGCGACCTATTCCTCACTGGCCGCGAATGCCACTTACGAGCCGCGCAGCAAGGTCGCGGGCGTCGCCTCGCCGGCCTATGATGCGGCGGTCAACATCATCTCTCCGGCGATCCATGGCTACCTCTCCCCCGAGGACGCCGTCGCCCAGATGAAGTCCGAGCTGCAAAGCCGCATGGACTGAGACGGATCGCATCCCGCCCGGACTGGCCGGGCGGGATGACGCTGACTTCGGGAGGAGACTTGAGAACATGGCCATGATCCACAACAGGTCGCGCCACAGGTTGACCGCGTATTCGCTGATCCTTCCCTTCGTGGCCATCTTCGCGCTGGTCTTCGGCTACCCGGTCATCGAGGTGATCCGGATGAGCTTCACCGACGCGCCACTGATCGGCGAAGGCGACTGGGTTGGCTGGGACAATTATGCGCGGCTGTTCTCGGACCGGCTGTTCTACACCTCGGTGGTGAACAACGGATATTTCGTCGTGCTGACGGTGGTGCCCACCACCGTGATCGCGCTCGTGATCTCGCTGGCGGTCAATCGCCTGTCGGGGCGCATGCAAGCGCTGGCGCTGGTGTTCTTCTTTACGCCCTACGTTCTGCCGGTGTCGGTGGTCACCCAGATCTGGGCCTGGATGCTGGATTTCCAGTTCGGCATCCTGCAACCGGCACTGGAGTTCTTCACCGGCAAGCCGGTGCCCGTCTTCAAGAACCCGCACTGGGTGATGCCCGCCGTGGCCGTGGTGACGATCTGGTGGACCAATGGCTTCAACGTGCTGCTCTTCATTGCCGGTCTGCGCAACATCCCCGAAGAGCTCTACGAGGCCGCCAAGCTGGACGGCGCCACGCGGCGGCAGCTTTTCTTCCGGGTGACGTGGCCGCTGCTCTGGCCGGTGACCGCTCTGGTCCTGACCTTGCAGCTGATCCTGCAGCTCAAGATCTTCGATCAGATCTACCTGCTGTCCGAAGGCGGCCCCTTCAACTCGAGCTACGTGCTCCTGCTGATGGTCTACCGCGAGGCCTTCCAGCTCAACAACGGGGGTTACGCCGCGGCGGTCTCGCTCGTACTGTTCCTGCTGATTGTCGTGATTTCGGTCCTGCAATTCCAGCTGCTGCGGATCGGAGGCAAAGAGAAATGACACGACAAAGACGCTTTGAGAACGCAGCGCTTACGGGCCTTACCATCGTCGCCGGGCTGATCTGGATTTTCCCGCTCTACTGGGCGTTCGTGACCTCGATCCGGTCGGAAAACCGTGTGGTCTCGGACGAGGCCGGGCTGCTGCCGGACGAATTCAACCTGAGTTCCTACATCGATGCGCTGTTCAACACGAGCCTGATTGACTGGTACATCAACTCGATCGGCACCTCGGTCATCATCACGGCCGTCGTTCTGGTGACCGGCATGATGTGCGCCTATGCCCTCAGCCAGATGCGGTTTCCCGGACGCAAGGTGCTGTACCTTGTCGTGCTGGGCAGTTTCATGGTGCCTGCGCAGGCACTGGTGGTGCCACAGTTCGTGTTGATGAACGATCTGGGCCTGATCAACCGCTGGGGCGGCATCATCCTGCCGCAACTCGTCGTGCCGGTGGTCATCATCGTCTACAAGCAGTTCTTCGACGCGGTGCCCAAGGAGATGAAGGAAGCCGTGGTGCTGGATGGCGGCACCGATTACACGCTTCTCTTCCGGGTCTACCTGCCGCTCAACTGGGGCATCACGACGGCGCTGGGGATCATCACCTTCATCATGAGCTGGAACGCCTTTCTCTGGCCGTTCCTTGTCATCGCGACCGAAGACATGATGACCATCCCGGTCGGCATCACGCAGGTCAACGACGCCTTCGGCGTGGCCTACGCGCGCATCATGTCGGTCGCGCTATTGGCTGCGGCACCGGTCGTGATCGCCTACCTGATCTTCCAGAAACGCGTGACCGAAGCGGTGATGATCTCCTCTGGCGTGAAAGGCTGACGCGCGGGACCCCGCACCACCGAACCCATGGACCGTCACGGCTGCGAAGGCCGGGGCGGTCTCTTGCCGGGGGTCCGGGAAAGCGCCGCCTGCGCGACGGCTGTTTCAGCCCTTGAGGGTCGGCAGGCCAAGATCGAAGACCGTCGTGCCGCGCGAGTCGAGCAGCGCCGTATCCACCAGCTCCGCCATCAGGCGGCGGGCGCCGGCCGGATCGCGCGCCTCGATCCGCTCGAAAACCGCGGCATGTTCCTCGACCGGGTTGCGGGTGTGCGGGTTCGACATGTCGCGATAGCGAAACGCGGTCGTATGGGCCACCGCCGCGCAGATGCCGGCCTCGAGGGAATGCAGCACCGGGTTGTGCGACCCCACGAGGATCGCGCGGTGAAAGCTCGCATCCGCGGCATGCCAGCTGTCCTCGGTCATGTCGCAGTAGCGCATCGCGTGCAGCGCGTCGCGGAAAAGCTGCAGATCCTCATCGGTGCGCCGCTCCGCCGCGAACGCGGCCGCCGGCGGTTCGATCATCGCGCGCATCTCGTAGAGCGCCCGGATGTACCAGTCAGGCGGCCTGCCGCTCTCGAAGCTCCAGCGCACGACGTCGGGATCGAGCAGCGACCAGTCCTCGCGCGAGGTGACGCGGGTGCCGCTGCGCGTCCGCGTCACCAGCATCCCCTTTCCCACGAGCCGCCGCACGGCCTCTCGATAGGCGCCGCGCGAGATCCCGGTCTCCGCGAGGAAATCCATCTCTTTGGGAATGGCCTCGCCGCAGCCATAGGCGCCCGACACGATCTCGCGCCCCAGCCAGTCCGCAATGGATTCGTTCTTGCGCTTTTCCGGCCGTGCCCGCGTGTCGTAAGAGACCGCAGGGGATGAAATTTTGTCCGACATATTTCAAATCTATGGATTTGCCGGTGCAGGTCAATCGAGCTTTCACCCACCAAGGCCGAGAACAGCGACTTTGCTTGACGCATCGCTCCCATCCTCGGATTCGTGCCTGCCGAGCGGGCGCAAGATCAAGGGCTGTGGCCAAGGCCGCCCGCGGAAGGGCCACCGAGGACGCCCGCCGGTGCTTTCAGCACAAAGCGGCATGAGCCGCGCACGCCAACCGCCTCCCCGGCGATATCACGACGAAGCGGGCCGGCGTCGTCCCACCCTCGCGCACGGCACCGGGCACCAGCGCGCGCGCGCTCCGACCCGATGGTGCAGCGGTCAGGTCTGCGGCATGCCCTTGCCCGGCCCGAGACGCTTTTGCGCCGCGATGCGGAACGGCGCGTTGGGGCCGCCAAAGCCCTTGTAGCCGGGGCCGCGCTGCACGATCTCGAAGAACATGCCACTGGCGAAGGCGCGCGAGTAGAGCTGGAAGAACTCCGCCTCGCCCTCGCGGTCATAGAGGATATTGGCGGCGCGCAGGCGGTCGAGCAGGCCATCGGGCATGTCGAACCGCGCGGCGAGGTCGTCGTAGTAATTGGCCGGGATCGGCAGCGCCTCGAAGCCGTTCGTGGCCATCTGCTCGGCGGTGGCGAAGATGTCGTCGCTGGCCAGCGCGATATGCTGCACCGAGGCTCCGAAGGTCGAGGCGAGAAAGCGGCCCGCCAGCGTGCGGTGGGTCTCGGCCCCGTTCAGGGTGATCTTGAAGCGGCCGTCCTCGCTTTCCACCACCTGGCTGCGCACCAGACCGTCCGGGTCGATCACGTCGACCATCGGGGATTTCTCCATGTCGAACAGCGTGGTGTAAAACAGCGACCAGCTGAGCATGTCCTCATAGGACATGGTCTGCGCAAGATGGTCGATATGCGTGAGGCCCGCCCCGCCTGAGGGCGCAGCGTCGGTGCGGGCGAACTCCACGTCCCAGACGCTGTCGAGCCCGCTTGCCGCGTCGATGAAATGCAGCACCGAACCACCGAGGCCGCGGATCGCCGGGATCGCCAGCTCGCCCGGGCCCGCGGGCTGCGAGAACGGCGTCGAGCCGAGCGCCTTGGCGCGGGTCACCGTGTCTCCGGCCGACGAGACCTGCAGGCCGATGTCGCAGACCGACAGGCCGCGGGTGTTCCAGACATGGCTGGCATGGCCCTCGGTCTCGGAGTTGATGACGATGCGCACGTCGCCCTGCTGCCACAGCGCCACCTGCTTGTTGCGGTGCGTGGCGACATTGGCGAAACCCAGCGTGCGCAAGAGCTGCGACAGCGTCTCGACCTCGCCGTCGCGGGCGGTGAACTCGATGAAGCTCACATCCTCGGCGCGCACCCGCGGCGGGATCTCGGGCAGCTCGATCTGGCTCTCCGGCTCGACCCGGCGCACATCGTCCATCAGCGCCACCAGCGAGCGGTAGCCGTCCTGCGCGGTGGCCTTGGCGTTGGAGCCGCGGAACTGGTCGTTGAAGATCTCGAGACTGATCGGGCCGGTATAGCCCGCCGCCATCACCGCCTGCATGAAACGGCGCACCTCGAGATCGCCCTCGCCCGGCATGTTGCGGAAGTGGCGCGACCAGTAGAGCAGGTCCATCTCGATGGCGGGCGCGTCGGCCAGCTGCACGAAGAAGATCTTGTCGCCGGGAATGGCGCGGATCGACTCGGGGTCGATCTTGCGCCCCAGCGTGTGGAAGCTGTCGAGGATCAGCCCGACATGGTCATGATCGGCGCGGCGCACGATCTCCCATGCGTCGCGATGGTCGTTGACGTGGCGGCCCCAGGCCAGCGCTTCGTAGCCCACGCGCAGGCCCCGACCGGCGGCGATCTCGCCGAGCTCGGCAAGATCGTCGGCAGCCCTCTGGATGCCGCCGAGGGCGCGCGGATGCACCGACGAGCAGATCAGGATCAGGTCGGTGCCGAGCTCCTGCATCACGTCGAACTTGCGCTTGGCGCGGTCGAACGCCTTGGCGCGCAGAGGCTCGGGCAGGCACTCGAAATCGCGGAAGGGCTGGAACAGGGTGATGTCCAGCCCCTTGTCGCGGATCATCCGCCCGACCTCGCGGGCACCGCCGTCATGGGCGATGAAATCCTGCTCGAAGATCTCGACCCCGTCGAACCCCGCGGCAGCGATGGCGTCGAGTTTCTCGGGCAGTGCGCCCGAGATCGAAACGGTGGCGATCGAAGTCTTCATTGCGAGGTCTCCCACGAGGTTGCGGATCAGAAGCCGAGCAGGGTCGGCAGCCAGGTGACGGTCTGCGGCACGAAGGTCAGGATGATCAGCACCAGCACCTCGACGAGGAAGAACGGCATGATCGCCCGGATGATCCGCGCCATCCCGACATTGGCCACGCCTTCGGCCACGAAGAGGCACAGGCCCAGCGGCGGTGTGATCAGGCCGATCATCAGGTTGAAGATCACCAGGATGCCGAAATGGGTCGGGTCGACCCCCATGCTGACGGCGATCGGGTGCAGGATCGGCACCAGCACCAGCATCGCCGCGATGCCTTCGAGGAACAGGCCCACGAAGAGGAACAGGATGATGACGGCGGTGAGGAAGGCGGTCTTGCTGTCGACATTGCCCAGCACCCAGTCGGTGAGCATGTTGGGGACGCGGTTGTAGGTCAGCAGCCAGTTCGCCGCCGCCACCGCCGCGATGATAATCAGGATCACCGCGCTGTCGCGCATCGCGCCCGAGAAGATCCGCGGCAGGGCCGAGAGCTTGATCTTGCGGTAAACGAACAGCCCGAGGATCAGCGCATAACCCACGGCAAAGCTTGCGGCTTCGGTCGGTGTCACGACACCGGCGAGGATCGAGCCGACCACGAGCACAGGCATCAGCAGCGGCAGGATGCCCTGCAGCAGCGCCTGCCCGTTCGAGGGCCCGCCAAGGTCTCCGGTCTGATCGCCATGGTCGACCTTGACGGTCAGCATGACGTAGCCCGACAGGAACACCGCCAGCAGCAGGCCGGGGATCACGCCGCCAAGGAACAGCGCCGGCACCGACACGCCCGAGACGATGAGCGCGTAGATGATGACCGGGATCGAGGGCGGGATGATCGGGCCGATCACCGAGGAGGCGGCCGTGAGGGCGGCGGCGAAGCTGCGGTCATAGCCGTGCTTCTCCATCTCGGGGATGAACACCCGGCCGATGGCCGAGGTGTCGGCCACCGCCGACCCCGACAGGCCTGCGAAGATCACCGAGGCCCAGATGTTCACCAGCGCGAGGCCCGCGCGCAGCCGGCCCACCAGCACGTTGGCGAAGGCGATGATGCGGCCGGTGATGCCGCTCTCGTTCATCAGCTCGCCGGCCAGCACGAAGAGCGGGATGGCCAGCAGCGGGAAGGAGTTCAGGCCCTTGAAGATCTCGGTCGGCACGATGCGCAACGTGTAGGGCGCATCGCCGGTGGCCATGAAATAAAGCAGCGCGGCGATGATCGCGATGGCGATGGGCGCGCCGGCCAGAAGGCCCACGATGAGGATGGCATAGACCATGGCTCAGACCTCCTCGGGTCTCTGGGTGAGGCGCTCGGCCAGCTTCAGGGCGCCGGCGACCGCAAGCAGGGCACCGCCGAAGGCGATGGCGTATTGATAGGGGCCGACCTTGCCGATCCAGACCAGCCACTCGATCCCGGTGGAGGTGGCAAGCCAGTCGGCGGTGCTCTTGAGCCCCGAGCTGTCGACGTTGCCGCGGCGCAGCGCAAAGACGTGCCCGGCATAGGCCAGCGTCAGTCCCGAGGCGATGGTGACGACATCGGCGATCATGAAGAGCACGTGACGCAACCGGCGCGGCAGGGTGTCGGTGACCACCGTGAAGCGGATGTGCTGGTCGGCGAGATAGGCCGCCGCGAGGCCGAACATGACGCCATAGATCGTCAGGTAGATCGGCAGCTCCTCTCCCCACGGCACCGAGCGGCCCATGGTATAGCGCCGCAGCGAATTGCCGAAGATGATCAGGAAGACGAGCGCCATCGAAAGACCGGCTCCGAAGCCGAACAGCCATTTCGCGGCGCGGGTAAGAGCGGGCATGTCGGCTCCTCCGGAATTGAACAGACGGGCGAAATTGAAGGGGGCCGGGCCGCCTCGCAGCGGCCCGGCCCCGGCACTGCGCGCCCCTTACTGGGTGGCGTCAGTCACGGCGGATTGCAGGCGGTCGATCCACTCGGCGTCATCACCCAGCTCACCGCGCAGGTACTCGATCACGGCAGGCTGCGCCTTTTCCGCGAAGGCGGCGATCTCGTCAGAGGTCGGGGCGTAGACTTCCATGCCCTCTTCCTGCACCTTGCCGACGCCTTCGGCGGTGTTCCACTGCTGGATCGCGCGGCCCATGTTGCCGGCGACGCGGGCGGCGCGGGCCACCACTTCCTGCTGCGCCGGCTCGAGCATGTCGTAGAACTCGTCCGAGATCAGGATGAAGTCGGCGGCATAGACGTGGCCGTCGAGGGTCATGTATTTCTGCAGCTTGTGCAGGCCGTTGTTGTAGATCACGCCGACCGGGTTCTCCTGGCCGTCGACCACGCCGGTCGAGAGCGCGTTCGGCAGCTCGGTCCAGGCGATCGGGGTCGGCTCACCGCCAAGGCCCTTGACCATCTCGACATAGAGCGGGATCGGCTGCACCCGGAACTTCAGGCCTTCCATGTCCTCGGGCTTGGTGATCGGACGCACGCCGTTGGTGAAGTTGCGGAAGCCGGTCTCGCCATAGGCCAGCGTGCGCAGGCCGGTCTGCTCGAGGCAGTGCTCTGCCAGCGCGTCGCCGAACTCACCGTCGAGCACATCCCATGCCACGGTGGCCGAGGAGAAGGTGTAGGGGATGTCGAGCACGGAGGCCGCCGGGCAGACCTTCGACATCGCGCCCGAGACCAGCACAACCTGCGTGAGGTTGTCCTGCGCCTGTGCGACCAGCTCGTCCTCATTGCCGAGCGCGCCGGCCGGGAAGACCTCGACGGTCATGTCGGACTGGCCCTCGACGATGTTCTTGAAGATCTGCGCCGCGGCGCCTTTCTTGGAGCCGGTCCATTCGTCGGGGTCCACGTGCGCGACGCGGATGGTCTGGGCCATGGCCGACGTGGCTGCGAGGCTGCCGCAGAGCGCGGTGACGGCCAGCAGAGATTTGGTGATGGAACGCATGTTGTCCTCCCTTTGCGTTACACGTTGCCCGCGGTGGCGAGCGGGGCTTTGTCGAAGGCATCGAAGGTCGCCTTCATCCGGTTCGGGTCGGCGGGCCGGCCCGTGAAAAGCTCGAAGGCGCGCACCGCCTGGAACACCGCCATGCCGGAGCCCGGCAGGACGCGGCAGCCCTTGGCGCGCGCGGTCGCGATAAGCTGGGTCTCGAGCGGGAAATAGACGATGTCCGCCACCCAGAGATCGCCGGCGATGAGATCCGCGTCGATCGCCATGCCGGGCAGCTTGGCCATGCCCATGGGCGTGGCGTTCACGATGCCGGTGGGACGATCCGCGGCGAAGAGCGCGGCGAGGTCAGAGACCGGTTGTGTCTCGGTGCCGGGGCGATTGCCGGCGACCAGCGTTGCCAGCCCCTCGGCGCGCGCCGGGTCGGTGTCGAAGATCGACAGCTTCGCGACGCCGCAATCGGCCAGCGCGTGGGCCACGGCGACGCCTGCACCACCGGCACCGAGCAGCACGGCGTGGCGGGTGTCGGCACCGGCGAGGCCGCGGCGGAAACTCTCGGCAAAGCCCCAGAGATCGGTGTTGTGCCCGGTCCGCTTGCCGTCCTTCAGCACCACGGTATTGACCGCGCCCACGGCGCGGGCGTTCTCACTCAGCGCGTCGAGCAGCGAGATCACCTCTATCTTGAACGGATAGGTGATGTTGAGCCCGTCAAAGCCCGCCGCCTCGGCGGCGGTCACCATGTCGGCAAGCGAAAGCGCCGCACGCTCGGGCGCGTCCATGTCGAGCTTCTCATAGACCGTGAACAGCCCCTGCGCCTGCGCCTCGCGCATGTGCATGAGGGGGGTGCGCGACAGCATGATGCCGCGCCCGATCAGGCCGGCAAGCAGAGCGTCTTGGGATGTGGTGATGGTCTCCAAACCGGCCCCTCCCCTGGCGGTGTGTCGTTGTGACGCTGATAATGGACCGCGTGGTTAAATTGGTCAAGAGAATTGAACCCAGCGGTTAAAAAGGTAGAATGGCGACGGAGAGGGAGGCAGGGATATCCGATGGAAAAACAAACGAAATCACGGCGCTGGAAGCAGAATCCCGAAGCGGTGAAGTCGGATATCCTGCGCGTGGCGCGGTCAGAATTCGCCCGGAAGGGGCTCTCTGGCACCAGAATCGAAGACATCGCAGCCGGCACGAAGACGTCGAAGCGGATGATCTTCTACTATTTCGGGGACAAGGAATCGCTCTACGAGGCGGTGCTCGAGGATTGCTATTCAGAGGTGCGTGCCGGCGAGGCCGAGCTTGATCTCGAGGGCCTCGATCCGGTGCCGGCTCTCAGGCGGCTGATTGAATTCACCTTCGACCACCACCGCCGCAACCCTGATTTCATCCGTCTGGTGATGATCGAGAACATCCATGAGGCGCGGCACATGGACCGGATGCAGCGGTTGCAGCAACAGAACCTGGGCGCCATCGGCGTGGTCGAACGGATCTGCAGGGCGGGCTGCTCCGCTGGCGTGTTCAGAAAAGACGTCTCACCCGTGGCGCTGCACTGGCAGATCTCGGCCCTGAGCTTCTTCAACGTCGCCAACCGGGCGACCTTTGCGGCGAACTTTGGCGACGAGTTGTTCGACGAGGCCGGTCAGGCCCTGCTCCGCGGCAACGCCGTGCGCAGCATCCTTTGCGCGGTGCTTGCCCGCCCCGAGACCGTGGACCTGCCCTGAGCCTCGTGGCTCAAGGGCTGATGCGACCGCAAGGGTCTTGCCCTGCCCCAGGCCATCCACCCAGCCGCCCGCAGGCTGACGTGGCCGGCCCAGCGGCCCTGTCGGACCGACGCGCCACAGGCCTTCGCCACGCCCCGGCAGGCGTGGCGACGGCCGCTCTTACAAGGGGTGGACCACAGCGCCTCAGTCGGCTTCGGTCGCCAGCGACCGTTCGGCGCCGCTCACGACATCGGGCAGCGCCGCAAGCAGACGCTCAAGCTCGGCCATGGTGTTGTAGTGCACCATCGACACGCGCACGACACCGTCGTCATGGTCTTCCCCGAGAGCTTCGACTAGACGGCGCGAGTGGAAATCCCCGAACCGGATTGCGACCTTGTGGGCGTCCATCCCACGCGCGACCGCGCCCGATTTCACGCCCTCGAACCGGAAGGAGATCGTCGGAACGCGCAGGTTGCCGTCATTCCGCGCCTCCCCGATCACCCGGCAGTCGTTGCGCGCGTTCAGCCATTCCAGCAGCCGGTTGGTCAGGACCTCCTCCTGACGCGCGATGGCCGCAAACCCCGCCTCGAACAGCGCCCGGCCCTCCGCGTCGGATCCGGCGCGACGCCCCAGCGTCTGGATGTAGTCGACCACAGCCGTCATCGAGTAGGCCAGCTCGTAGTTCGGGTTGCCCGGCTCGAGCTTCCCGGGGACCTTATCCTTGCCATAGAAGTAGTGGTAGAGCCCGTCGAGCTCGGCCAGCAGCTCGTACTTGCCATACATGATCGCGGTGTGCGGCCCGTAGCATTTGTAGAGGCTGAAGATGTAGTAATCGACATCCCAGGCCGCCACGTCGATGGCGCGATGCGGCGCGTAGGCGACGCCGTCGACACAGATCTTCGCACCATGGCGGTGAACGAAGTCGGCGATCTCGCCGACCGGGTTGATCGCGCCGAGAATGTTCGAGACATGATGCACGCAGACCAGTTTGGTGCGCGGCCCCATCAGCGGCGCGAGGTCTTCGAGGCGCAGTTGCATCGACGCGGGATCGAAGGGCCAGACCTTGATCACCACGCCGAACTCGCGCAGCCGCTCCCACGGACCGATGTTGGATTCGTGGTCGGCATGGGTCACGATGATCTCGTCGCCGGGTTCGAACTGGCTGCGCATGGCGGCCGCGAGCGTCTGCACCAACGCGGTGGTCGAAGGACCAAAGACGATCTCCTCGGGTCGCGCGGCGTTGACGAAGGTCTGGGCGGCGCGGCGCCCGTCCATCAGCGCCTCCGCCGCGAGCTGCGAGATCTCGTAGCTGCCGCCGATCTGCACGTCGCGATGGGTGAGGAACTCGACGATCCGGTCCATGGCGCCCTGCAGGGTCTGCGAGCCGCCCGCGTTGTCGAAGAAGGCCCAGTCCTTGGCCAGCGCGGGAAACGCGCCGCGCACGAACTCCATGTCCAGTTGATCTGTGTGGTCTGACATCGGCTGTCCCCTGTGTGTGTCTGGTAGTGGTGGTCAATGGTCCAGCACGGCGTGCAGGAAGTTGCGGGTGCGCGGCTCGCGCGGGGCAGAGAAGAACTCCGACGGCGGGGCGGCCTCGATGACCTCGCCCCCGTCCATGAAGATCACGCGGTCGGCGACCTGCCGGGCAAAGCCCATCTCGTGGGTCACCACCACCATCGTCACGCCGGTCTGCGCAAGGTCGCGCATCACGTCGAGCACCTCTCCCACCATCTCGGGATCGAGCGCCGAGGTGGGCTCGTCGAAGAGCAGCACCTGCGGCTCCATCGCCAGCGCGCGGGCGATCGCCACGCGCTGTTGCTGGCCGCCCGAGAGGCCGCTGGGGTATTTCTCTGCCTGCGATTCCAGCCCCACCCGCGCGAGCAGCTGGTCGGCCTGGGCTGCCGCCGCGGCCTTGGTCGTGCCCCGCACGCGGCGCGGCGCGAGCATGATGTTCTCGCGCACGGTGAGGTGCGGGAAGAGATTGAAGCTCTGGAAGACCATGCCGACCTCGGCGCGCACCTTGGCCAGCGAGGAGCCGGGCAGCACCGGCACGCCGTCGACATGGATGGCGCTGTCGCTCGAGAAATCCTCGAGCCGGTTGATGCAGCGGATCAGCGTCGACTTGCCCGAGCCGGAGGGGCCGACAACGCAAACCACTTCGCCGCGTGCGATCTCGAGGTCGATGCCGCGCAGGGCATGGTAGTGGCCGTAGAACTTCTGCAGGTTCCGGATGCTGATATAGCCCGACATCATGCTTTCCCCCGGTTGAGCCGCCGTTCCAGACGCGAGACCAGCAGCACCAGCGGCAGCAGGAAGGCGAGGTAGATCGCCGCGGCCCCGATGAGCGGGCTCGGGTTCGCCGCGAGCGCCTGCGCCTGCGTCGCCTGCTTCAGCAGGTCCGGCATCGCCACGACCGAGGCCAGCGCCGTGTCCTTGACGACGTTGATCGAATTGTTGGTCAGCGGCGGGATCACCATACGGATCGACTGCGGCAGGATGACGTCGACCATGGTCTGGCGATGGCCGAGGCCGAGGGCCGCGGCGGCTTCGAACTGGCCTTTCGGGATGGCCTCGATCCCCGAGCGGAAGATCTCGGCCGTGTAGGCCCCCGAGACCATCGTGAGCGCGGTCATCGCCGATGCGAAGGGCGAGAGCCGCACGCCGACAAAGGGCAGCGCGTAGTAGACGATGATCAGCAGCACCAGCAGCGGGATCGAGCGGAAGACGTCGATGTAGATGCGCGTGAGGATCTGCACCGGGCGCACCGAATAAAGCCGCATCATGCACAGCGCGAGGCCCAGCACGAGCCCGGCCAGGATGCTCGCGGCGCCCAGCTGCAGCGTGAGCCAGAGCCCCTTGAGCAGCATCGGAAAACTTCGGGCAAGCACCTCGAAATTGAAAAAGGTTTCGAACAAGTCCATCTGGATCCCCTGCAGGGACCCGGGCGCTGTCGCGCCCGGGTCGCGCGCGATTACTCTGCGCTCGGCATGTCGAGAACGGTCATTGTCGAGGTGCTGTCCTCGGGCGTCGCGCCGAACCACGTCTCGTGCAGCTCCGCGAGCGTTCCGTCCTCTTTCAGGCCGCTGAGGATCTCGTTGACTTCGGTGGCGAGCTCCGCGTCCTTGGCGAACATGAAGGAGTATTTCTCACCGGTCTCGATGCGCTGCACCACCTGCAGCGCCGGCTTGTCCTTCACGTAGTACTGCAGCGCCGGGATATCCGAGATGTAGCCGTCGATGCGGCCAGCGGTCAGGTCGAGCATGGCCGGCTGCAGTCCCTCGTAGCGGCGGATATCGGCGAAGCCGTACTCCTCGGCGTGCTCGGTCGCCCACATGTCGCCGGTCGAGCCGGTGTCGACGCCGACCACCTTGTCCTTCATCTCGTCCAGCGAGGCCGGCCCCTCGGCGCCCACGGTGAGGGACTGGTCGCTGTCATAGTAGGGCTGCGCGAAGCTCACCGATTGCAGGCGCTCGTCGGTGATGGTGATCGACGACATCGCCATGTCGATCCGGCCCGACTGCACCGCCGAGAACAGGCCGTTGAAGGGAATGTTGACGATTTCGACCTCGCGGCCGAGCTCGGCCGCCACCGCGTTGGCCAGATCGACCTCGAAGCCGACGAAGGCGCCGCTCTCATCCTGGAATTCCCAAGGCACGTTGCCGATGTTCGCGCCGACATTGAGCGTCTCCTGGGCCTGCGCGGCGACACCTGCGCCAGCGGCGACCATCCAAACCGGAACGATGAATTTTCTGAGCATTTTTATCTCCCTGTTGTTCTAGCACCCGAAGCGCTTCCGAGCATACTGGTCTGACCAGTCATACCGGTAGGATCACGCTGGCAAGATTTTTGCAAGTGTGCAATCACTAATTTCCGGGGCGCGAGAGACGTGGCCGCGGAAGTGCTCAAAAATTAGGATGAGAGCGATGGAAGAAGATTTTGGAAAGCTGCCGGTCACGGAAGTGGTGACACGCCGGATTCAGGAGATGATCCGCAGCGGCGAGTTTCCTCCCGATGCCAAGCTTCCCTCGCAGCGAATCCTGTCCGAGCGGCTGGGGGTCTCCCGCGCCTCCCTGCGCGAGGCGCTTCTGACCCTGGAGACGCTCGGGCTGATCCGGACCCTGCCGGCGCGCGGGACCTTCGTCGTCGGCGAGCAAACGCGCGCCCCCAAGGCCGAACAGACCTGGCGCCACGATGCCCGATATTCGATCACCGAGGTGTTCCAGACCCGGCTCGTCATCGAAAGCGAGATGTGTCGCCTTGCAGCCCCGGTGATGACCGACACCCAACTCGCAGCGCTCGAAGCCGCGGCGCGCACCTTCGAACAGGCGTGGCAGAAGGGCGACCTTCTGGCGCATGTGGAGGCCGATCTCGAGTTCCATGCGCTGATCGCGGACGCCTGTCCGAATGCGATGCTGCGCATGTTCTACCGCTCCATTCACGACGTCCTGACCGAGAGTCAGAGGGTGCCGATCCCGAATACGGAAGTTTCGAGAATGGAGGCCTCGATCTCCGAGCATCACGCGATCCTTGCAGCGCTCAGGGCGCGGGATGGCGCGAAGGCGGCGCTGACGATGCGGACCCATATCAGCAACACCGCTTCGATTGCCGGGGCGCATCTGCTGAAAGAAGGCGAAACGGACGGCGCCTAGGTCCTTCGCACGGACTGAAGGACGACCGCCCACGTGCCGGGTTGCCCGCCACAAGAGACGCCCCGCGCAAGCCCAGGCTCGCACGCCCAAGCCCGCGCCGGCGACCGGATCGCGCAACCGCGTCCCGACCGGTGCAGATGCGTCCGACCACACGGGACCGCCCGGCTCACAAGTGCTTCAGCACCTCCTTCAGCACGCGCTCGGAGGCGCGCGGCAGCTGCTGGCTGCGGTTGGACAGGACGAAATACGGCGAGACCGTCATGTCGCAGGCCATCTGAAGCGCCACCAGCCGCGCGCCGAGCGCGCTTCCGGTCAAGAGGTCGGCGACCTCCTTTGACTGCGGCGAGATCACGTCGGCCTGAGCAATGATCGAGAGCACGATCAACAGCGACGACGAGTTCGACACGTTCTTCGGCACCGGCGTGCCAGCCTCGAGAAAGGCCGCCTCCACCGCCTGCCGGATCGGAGAGCCACGCTCCTGGATCACCCATTCGTAATCCGCCACAGCCTCGAGCGGCAGGTCCGGCACACCCGCCAGCGGGTGGGTATCGCGAACCAGAAGCGTGACGCGCTCGGCGCGCGCCGGGTAGACGTGAAACGCGCTGCTGTCCTGCTCGGGCGTCAGCCGCGCGATGATGAAATCGAGCCGCCCTTCCTGCAGGCCGCGAACCAGCTGCACCGACGGGCCGACCTCGATCGTGGTCTCGATGTCCGGGCTCTCGGCTTTCACCTTGCGCAGGGCCGGCATCAAACTGCCCACCGCCGGGCCGGTCACCGCGCCGAGCCGCACCACGCCGGCGCGGCCGCCCGCGATACTCTCGACCTCTGCCTCGAGCGTCTCGAGCTCCCAAAGGACCACGCGCACGTGGCGCAGCACCGCCTGCCCTGCCTGCGTGAGCTCCATCCAGCGGGGGTGCCGCACGAACAGCGGTGTGCCCATGTAGGCCTCGATATCGGCCAGCATCCGGCTCGCCGCCGGCTGCGACATCGACAGCGTCTCGGCCGCAAGCTGCAGCTTCTGCTTCTTCGCGATCTCGTCGATCAGCTTGAGGTGGTTCGGCTTCAGCCGTCTGCTCAGATCCATCGGACCGACATACCTTCAATGATATGGATTTTGTTCACGATTGCATTTTACAGATATAGATCGAAAACGCTACGCAGTCGGTGGTTGAGGAGACCAGGAACTGATCAGCGGCCACCACGGCGTGAAGAGCCGGCCGCGAATGTGGAGGAGTTCATGACTATCAAGTCCCTTGCGGCCGTTTCGGCCGCCGCTCTCGTGTTGGCCACAGGTGCCTATGCCGATGGCCTGATCGGCATCGCCATGCCGACCAAGTCGTCTGCCCGCTGGATTTCCGACGGCAACTCGATGCAGGAGCAGCTTCAGGCCGCCGGCTACGAGACCATTCTGCAATACGCGGAAGATGACATCCCGAACCAGGTCAGCCAGATCGAGAACATGATCACGCGTGGCGTGGATGTCCTGGTGATCGCGGCGATCGACGGCACCACGCTCTCGAACGCGCTGGAAAACGCCTATTACGCCGATATCGAGGTGATCAGCTACGACCGCCTGATCCGTGACAGCCCGTATGTCAGCTATTATGCCACCTTCGACAACTTCCAGGTCGGCGTGCTGCAGGCGACCTCGCTGGTCGACGGCATGGAGGAGCGCTTCGGCGACGGGCCCTACAATGTCGAGCTGTTCGGCGGCTCGCCCGACGACAACAACGCGTATTTCTTCTATGACGGCGCGATGTCGGTGCTGCAGCCGCTGATCGACGACGGCACCATCAATATCGTGTCGGGCCAGATGGGCATGGACACCGTGGGCACCCTGCGCTGGGACGGCGCCGTGGCGCAGGCGCGGATGGATAACCTGCTCTCCGCGCATTACACCGACGAGCGCGTGCACGGCGTCCTGTCACCCTATGACGGGCTGTCGATCGGCATTCTGAGCTCGCTCAAGGGTGTGGGCTACGGCAATGGCGATCTCGAGATGCCCATCGTCACCGGCCAGGACGCGGAGCTGCCCTCGGTGAAGTCGATCATCGCCGGCGAGCAGTATTCCACCGTGTTCAAGGACACCCGCGAACTGGCGGGCGTGGCCGTCGACATGGTCGAGGCGCTGCAGAACGGCACCGAGCCCGAGATCAACGACACCGAGACCTACGACAACGGCGAGAAGGTGGTTCCGTCCTACCTGCTCAAGCCGGTGCTTGTGGACAGCTCGAACTGGGAAGAGATCGTCGTCGAGAGCGGCTATCACGACGCCTCGGAGTTCTGAGCAAACCGGAGCCCGGGGCCACCGGCCCCGGACGCCCGGACCCGGGCCGGCCCTGGCGCCGGCCCAGCGGGATCCGCCCCGGCCTCCCACGGGGGGCGCATGGCCGCCCGCGCGGATCCCACCCCTGAATACGAGAGGTCAACGGCATGACATCCCTGCTCGAGATGTGCGCCATCACCAAGGAATTCCCCGGCGTGAAGGCGCTCGACAACGTCAACCTGACGGTGGCCCGGGGCGAGATCCACGCCATCTGCGGCGAGAACGGCGCCGGCAAGTCGACCCTGATGAAGGTGCTCTCAGGCGTCTATCCCGCCGGCACCTATGACGGTGAGATCCGCTACGACGGCCAGGCCGCTCAGTTCGCCGATATCAACGACAGCGAAGAGCTGGGGATCATCATCATCCACCAGGAGCTCGCCCTGGTGCCGCTGCTGTCGATCGCCGAGAACATCTTCCTCGGCAACGAGCGCGCCACCAAGGGCGTCGTCGACTGGCGCGAGACCTTCCGGATGACCACCGACCTGCTCGACAAGGTCGGGCTGAGCGAACCGCCGGGCACGCTGGTCGACAGCCTCGGCGTCGGCAAGCAGCAGTTGGTCGAGATCGCCAAGGCGCTGTCCAAGGACGTGAAGCTCTTGATCCTCGACGAGCCGACCGCGGCGCTGTCGGAGCACGACAGCCAGGCGCTGCTCGACCTGATGCTCGAGCTGAAGGCGCAGGGCGTCACCCAGATCATCATCAGCCACAAGCTCAACGAGGTGCGCCGCGTGGCCGACAGCGTGACGGTGATCCGCGACGGCGCGACCGTGTCGACGATGAACACCCGCACCGACGACATCACCGAGGACCGCATCGTGCGCGACATGGTGGGCCGCGACATGTCGAACCGCTATCCGCCACGCCCGCATCGCGCCGGCGAGATGCTGATGGAGGTCGAGGACTGGTCGGTCTGGCACCCCGAGCACAAGGACAGGCAGGTGATCCGCAACGCCTCGTTCCGGGTCCGCGCCGGAGAGGTGGTGGGCATCGCAGGCCTGATGGGCTCGGGCCGGACCGAGCTTGCGATGTCGATCTTCGGTCGCAGCTACGGCCAGAACATCTCGGGCCGGGTCAAGATGCACGGGCGCGAGGTCGACACCTCGACCGTCGGGCGCGCCATCGATGCCGGGCTCGCCTATGTCACCGAGGACCGCAAGTCGCTGGGCCTGATCCTCGAGGAGACGATCCAGAAGAACACCACGCTGGCAAACCTGCCAAGCGTGTCGCGCAACGGCATCATCTCGGAGGGCGAGGAAACCCGCGTGGCCGAGCGCTACCGCGAGGCGATGAACATCCGCACCCCCTCGGTTTTCCAGAAGGTGATGAACCTCTCGGGCGGCAACCAGCAGAAGGTGGTGCTGTCGAAGTGGCTGTTCTCGGAGCCCGAGGTGCTGATCCTCGACGAGCCCACGCGCGGCATCGACGTGGGCGCGAAATTTGAAATCTACAACATCATCAACAGCCTGTCCGAGCAGGGCAAGGGCGTGGTGATGATCTCGTCGGAGATGCCGGAACTTCTGGGCATGTGCGACCGGATCTACGTGATGAACGAGGGCGCGCTGGTCGGCGAGCTGAGTGCAGCCGAAGCGAGCCAGGAGCGGATCATGTCGATGATCGTGACCGACGTGGTCGACGAGCCCGCCATGGGCGCGGCGGAATAGGGAGAGGGACAGTTGGAACTGGCTGAAAACAAACGCGGGAACAACGGCGGAAGCCTCGTTCAGTACCTGTCGAAGCACCTGCGCGAATACGGGCTTCTGGTGGCGCTCATCGCGATCATGCTCTTCTTCCAGGTGGTGACCGACGGCACGCTGCTAAAGCCCGTCAACATCACCAACCTGTTCCTGCAGAACAGCTATATCATCATCATGGCGCTCGGCATGCTGATCGTCATCGTGGCGGGGCATATCGACCTCTCGGTCGGCTCGGTGATGGGCTTCATCGGGGCTCTGGCCGCGGTGATGATGGTGAACTGGGGCTGGCCGGTCTGGGCCACGATTCCCGCCTCCCTTGTCGCCGGCATCCTGATCGGCGCGTGGCAGGGCTACTGGGTCGCCTACTGGAAGATCCCGGCCTTCATCGTCACGCTGGCAGGGATGCTGGTGTTTCGCGGCCTGTCGCTCTGGCTGCTCGAGGGCCAGTCCGTCGGCCCGTTCGAGCGCAGCTTCCAGTCGCTCTCCACCGGCTTCATCCCCGACTTCACCGGGCTTGGCCGGCCCAACGGCACGGCACTGGTCGCCGGGGTCGTTGCGGTGATGCTGATCGTCTGGCACGGCCTGCGCCAGCGCATCACCAACCGCAAGTACGGCATGGAGGAAGAGCCCGCCGCCTTCTTCTGGGTCCGCACCATCATCGTCAGCGGCGCGCTGTTCTACGTCATGTACAAGCTCGCGGGGTTCCGCGGCCTGCCCAACGTGATGATCTCGATGGTGGTCCTGACGCTGATCTATGCCTTTATCACCGAGAACACCACGCTCGGGCGCCGCATCTACGCGCTCGGCGGCAACGAGAAGGCGGCCAAGCTCTCGGGCATCAAGACCGAGCGGCTCACCTTCCTTGCCTTCGTGAACATGGGGATGCTCGCGGCGCTGGCCGGGCTGATCTTTGCCGCCCGCCTCAACACCGCGACGCCCAAGGCCGGCTTCGGCTTCGAGCTCGACGTGATCGCGGCGGTGTTCATCGGCGGCGCGTCGATGTCCGGCGGCTCGGGCAAGATCATCGGTGCGGTGGTCGGCGCCTTCATCATGGGCGTGCTGAACAACGGCATGTCGATCATGGGCATCGGCATCGACTACCAGCAGGTCATCAAGGGCCTGGTGCTGCTCGCCGCCGTGTTCTTCGACGTCTACCAGAAAAACAAGGCCTGAGGCGCCGCTCCGGGGGCGCGGCTGCCGCGCCCCCTGCCCGCCTCGCCCAGCTCACCCTAGCAATGGATCGACCGACATGACGTTCAAACCTGCCCCCTGGCCCCGGCGCCTGCGCTCGCAGGAATGGTACGGCGGCAATTCCCGCGACACGATCTACCATCGCGGCTGGCTGAAGAACCAGGGCCACCCGCACGATCTCTTCGACGGGCGCCCGATCATCGGGATCATGAACACCTGGTCCGACCTGACGCCCTGCAACGGCCACCTGCGCGAGCTGGCCGAGAAGGTGAAGGCGGGCATCTGGGAGGCCGGCGGCTTCCCGGTCGAGGTCCCGGCCTTCTCGGCCTCCGAGAACACCTTCCGCCCGACGGCGATGATGTACCGCAACCTCGCCGCGCTCTCGATCGAAGAGCAGTTGCGCGGCCAGCCCATCGATGGCGCGGTGCTGATGGTGGGCTGCGACAAGACCACCCCCTCGCTGCTGATGGCCGCGGCCTCCTGCGACGTGCCCTCGATCGTGGTCACCGGCGGGCCGATGCTGAACGGCTATTTCCGCGGCGAGCGCGTGGGCTCCGGTACCCACCTGTGGAAGTTCTCCGAGGCCGTGAAGGCCGGCGAGATGACGCAGGAAGAGTTCCTCGAGGCCGAGGCCGGCATGTCGCGCTCGACCGGCACCTGCAACACCATGGGCACCGCCTCGACGATGGCGTCGATGGCCGAAGCGCTTGGCATGGCGCTGTCGGGCAACGCCGCGATCCCGGCGGTCGACAGCCGCCGCCGGGTCATGGCGCAGCTTTCGGGGCGGCGCATCGTTCAGATGGTCAAGGACGACCTCAAGCCGTCCGACATCATGACCAAGCAGGCCTTCGAGAACGCCATCCGAACCAACGGGGCCATTGGCGGCTCGACCAACGCCGTGATCCACCTGCTGGCCATCGCGGGCCGGGTCGAGGGCGTGGACCTCACGCTGGATGACTGGGACCGCTGCGGTCGCGATGTCGAGACCATCGTCAACCTCATGCCCTCGGGCGAGTACCTGATGGAGGAGTTCTTCTATGCTGGCGGCTTGCCGGTGGTGCTTAAGCGGCTCGGCGAGGCGGGGCTGTTGCACAAGGACGCGCTCACGGTTTCGGGTGAGAGCATCTGGGACGAGGTCCGCGACGTGATGAACCACAACGAGGACGTCATCCGCCCGGTCGGCAAGGGCCTCACCCCGCAGGGCGGCATCGCCGTGCTGCGCGGCAACCTCGCCCCGAACGGCGCGGTGCTGAAGCCCTCGGCTTCCTCGAAGCATCTGCTGCAGCACAAGGGACGCGCCGTCGTCTTCGAGGATATCGACGACTACAAGGCGCGGATCAACGATCCCGATCTCGACATCGACGAGACCTGCGTGATGGTGCTGAAGAACTGCGGCCCGAAGGGGTATCCCGGCATGTCCGAGGTCGGCAACATGGGCCTGCCACCGAAGATCCTGCAAAAGGGCATCACCGATATGGTGCGCATCTCTGATGCGCGCATGTCGGGCACCGCCTACGGCACCGTCGTCCTGCACACCTCCCCCGAGGCCGCCGCTGGCGGTCCGCTTGCGGTGGTGCGCAGCGGTGACATGATCGAACTGGACGTGCCCGGCCGGCGCCTGCATCTCGATATCTCCGAGGCCGAGCTGGTGGAGCGGCTGGCCAACTGGGCTCCGACCTCGGAGACCTTCGACAGTGGCTATGGCTGGCTGCACCAGCAGCATGTGCAGGGCGCCGATACCGGCGCCGATCTCGACTTCCTCAAGGGCTGTCGGGGCAACGCCGTCGGAAAGGATTCGCACTGATGCAGATCGCACTCGCAGGCATCGGCAAGATCGCCATCGACCAGCACGTTCCCGCCCTCTCGGCCTCCGAAGACTGGGAGCTCGCCGCCACGGTTTCGCGCTCCGGCACGGTCGACGGGGTCGACGCCTTCGACAGCCTCGACGCGATGCTCGAGGCCTGCCCCGAGATCCGGGTGGTGTCCTTGTGTCTGCCCCCGGTCCCGCGCTTCGAATACGCCGCCAAGGCGCTGGCCGCCGGGCGGCACGTGATGCTCGAGAAGCCGCCGGGCGCTACGCTCTCGGAATGCGCCGAGCTTGAGCGCATGGCGCGCGAGCGCGGGCTGTCGATCTATGCCACGTGGCACTCGCGCGAGGCGCAGCAGGTCGCCGCCGCCAAGGCGTGGCTGGCGGACAAAACCTTGAAATCTCTTCACATCACGTGGCGCGAGGATGTCCGGCGCTGGCACCCCGGGCAGGACTGGATCTTCGAGCCCGGCGGGCTTGGCGTGTTCGATCCCGGCATCAACGCGCTGTCGATCCTGACCGAGATCCTGCCCGACGCGATCCACCTGCGCGAGGCGGTGCTCTCTTTCCCCGACAACCGGCAGGCGCCGATCGCGGCAGAGCTCGCCTTCCGCCACCCCGGCAATGCGGCGGTCAGCTGTGATTTCGACTTCCGGCAGGAAGGCGAGCAGACCTGGGAGATCGAGGCGGTCTGCGACGAGGGCAGGCTCAAACTGACCCATGGCGGTGCCCAGATGTTCGTCGACGGCGCCCCGGCGGGCGATGCGCTCACCGGGCTCGACGGGGAATACCCCCGGCTTTACGCCAAGATGGCGCAGCTCGTGCGCAATGGCCGGATCGACATGGACCTTTCGCCGATGCGCCACGTCGCCGATGCCTTCCTGCTGGGCCGGCGCGAGACCGTCGCTCCCTTCCATTTCTGACTTCGAGGAATTTCCGTGACCGACCTCAAGACAACCCCGCTCACCGGCATCCTGCCCGTCGC